>Ga0070680_100003245_pt1 | contig 12105 bp, 9 predicted proteins | sample KBSC73BmetaG_FD_64672 | JGI IMG/M metagenome (GOLD analysis project Ga0070680, IMG submission 64672) | Corn rhizosphere microbial communities from Kellogg Biological Station, Michigan, USA - KBS C7-3B metaG | ecosystem: Host-associated > Plants > Roots > Rhizosphere | place: USA: Michigan...
CGTGCGTACTGGTTCAACGGCCAGCGTGACGAGGCGAAGCGCACTTGGAAAGCGGGGCTCACCGCCAACAAGTTCAATCCATGGGGAAAGCGCTGCGCCGAGGTATTGAGGACGGTCGAGGAGGGCGGCGAGCCGTAAGGCGCGCGCGCCTCGGCGCAATGGCTGCGCTCGTCATGCTGCTCTCGGCATGGGGAGTGCGGCGCGCTCGAGCGCAGGACGCTCCGGAGCGACTCGATCGCGGGCGATTCACCGCGGTCTTCTATCCCGCTGATCGTCCGCTCGCCACGTCGCTGCTCGAGACAGCGGCGAGAACCGACACGTTCCCGGGCCTGCCGCGTCCGCGGCAGCATCTGCTGCTGGAGATCGCGCCCGACCGCCGGCGATTTCGCGAGTGGGCGGGTCCGGGTGCGCCCGAGTGGGGCGCGGCGGTGGCGCTGCCCGAATCTCAGCGAATCGTCATGCAAGGACGCTCAGCAGGTTCGGATGCCGGCGATCCGCTCGAGGTGTGGCGCCACGAGCTGGCGCATCTCGCGCTGCACGAGTTCCTGGGCGATCTGCCGCCGCGCTGGTTCGATGAAGGGTATGCGAGCTATGCGGCGCGCGAGTGGAAGCGCGAGGACGCGCTCGCGGCGAACATCGCGCTGGCCGTGCGCGGCATGCCGACGTTCGACGAGCTCGATGCGCAGTTCGGCGAGGGCGCGACGACGGCGCAGAATGCGTATGCGCTGGCGTATCGCGCGGTGGTGGATCTCGCGGCGCTGGATCCGGCGAACGGACTCTCGCGGTTCTTTGCGGCGTGGAAGCAGGAGCAGAGTATGGATCGCGCGCTGCGTCGCACGTATGGAATCACGCTTGCGGACTTCGAGCTCCGGTGGCGACAGAACACCCGGCGGCGCTACGGCGCGCTGGCGATCGCCGGTGACTTTGCGCTCGGTGGGTTGGTGCTGATGGTGGTGGTGATCCCGTTGTACATCGTTCGGCGGCAGCGTGACCGGAAGCGGTTGGAGGCGATGGTCGCGGCGGACGAGGCTGCGGATCGGGCGGCGCGTGCGAGCCTGCTGGCGCTGTTGTTCGGGAGTGACGACGAGCCGTTGGAGCGGGACGAATCGCCCGAGCGGGACGCGCGTTAATCAGTCTGTAATGTGTCACTCATCGTGACGTAACTTCGCGCCAGCACTTTGCTTGACAGCATTCCGGGGAAGGTCTACACTACTGCCCTATGGCAGAGAGCGAGACATCGCCTCGTACGCGGGGCTGGATGTGGTGGGGCATTGCGTTGGCGGTCATCGTGCTGGGGTTTGCCGATCTGGCTCGGGGTGGCGAGACGATTGCGCCGATCCTGTTGGCGATCGGGTATTGCGTGTTGGTACCAGTTGCGATCCTGAAGTAAGCAAACTCGCCCGTGAGATGGTGTCGGGCGAATAGCTCAGTTGGTTAGAGCACCTGCCTTACACGCAGGGGGTCGGGGGTTCGAGTCCCTCTTCGCCCATGATGAGTCGAGTCGCAAAATTCGCGTAAAGAAATCGCGAACCAGAGTGCACGTCTCGGGGTACGTCTGATCAACGTTTGGGAGGTAGAGACCGTGAAGTCAACGCAACGCCACGCGGCCGCGGCCGCCGGGTTCTTCGCGCTGTCCCTGGCAGGCACTGCGGTGTTGGCGCAGCAGCAGCCGGCCCAGCGCGGTGGGCCGCCGAAAGAGGATACGCCGTACATTCTCGTTTCGACGTTCCACAGCAACGATCGGCAGCTCGGCGTCGACATGGCCGACGAGCTGCGCAAGCGGCTCCAGAGCGAGCATGCGGCACGTGAGCTGTACGTCATTCCAGCGAACAACATCAAGACCACGCTCGAGGCATCGGGCTATCGTCCGGATTCGGCGTTGAACTCGTCGGACCTGATGGAGCTCGCGAAGTCGCTTCGCGGCGAGCAGGTCATCGACGGCACGGCCAACAAGACGGGGAACGGCATTCATGTCGAGACGCGGCTTCTCATGAAGTCCGGCTCGCAGACGCTCTCGCAGCCGCTTCCCGCGGTCGACGCGAAGGACGCGGGTGACGCGGCCAAGACGATCGAGCGCAATCTGACGGCCGCGACCAAGGCGCTGCCCTCGTACAAGAAGTGTCTGCAGGACCTGCGTGCGCAGAAGAACGACGATGCGCTCGCGGATGCGCAGCAGGGCCTCGCGGCCTACTCGAACTCCTCGTTTGCGCGCGTGTGTCAGCTCAACGCGCTGGCGAACAAGAAGGCGTCGGCGGACGAGATCATCAACGCGGCCACCGCGCTGCGCGCCGTCGATCCGACGAGCATGATGGCGCTCGCGAACCTCGCAGAGGCCTACAAGACGAAGGGCGACACGAACAAGGTCATCGAGACGAACCTCGCGATCTATCGCCTCGATCCGAGCAACTCGGCGCTTGCCGGCTCGATCGTCAACGATCTCGCCAATTCCGGCGCGCCGGACAAGGCGCTCCCGATCGTGGACTCGCTGCTCAAGGACAATCCGGCCGACCCGCAGATGCTGCAGACGAAGTGGAAGCTGCAGCTCCGCGCTGGCCAGTTCAAGAATGCGATCGCGACGGGCGAGCAGCTCGCCAAGATCGACACCGCGATCGTGACTGCGGACTTCTACACCCGCATGATCGGTGCGGCGCAGAGCGACAGCAACCCGGCCAAGGTGCAGGAGCTCGCGGCCAAGGCCTCGCAGAAATTCCCGAAGGACGCGACCTATCCAATGCTGCTCGCGCAGGCCTCGCGTAAGGCCGGCCAGTCGCAGCAGGCGCTCCAGTACGCGGAGAAGGCGACCGAGATCGATCCCAAGAACGCGAATGCGTGGCTTCTCGCCATCTTCGCGGCGAACGATCTGAAGCAGCCGGATACGTCGATGGCGCTCGCGCAGCGCGCGATCGCCGCCGGTGTCGACAAGAACCAGATCGGCTCGCTCCTTCTCCAGAACGTCAACGCTTCCTTCCAGAAGGCGCAGGCGTCCAAGACGCGCGAGGATTACGAGGCGGCGTTGAAGGATGCCGAGACGGTCGACGCGATCGCCGGGTCGCCGCAGACCAAGTTCTTCATCGGTGTCGAATCGTACTCCATCGCCGCCGACATCCTGACGAACGTCCAGACGCTGGCCAAGAGCTCGAAGAAGGACGACCACGCGCAGGCGTGCGTCCAGGCCAAGCAGGCGGAGGACTACCTCGCCAAGACGTCCATGGCGATGCCGGCGGGCGGCTCAGTCGACGCGAAGACGGCAAGCCAGATCCTCGGCGCCGTCAGTCAGTACAGCGACTACGTCGGCCAGATCAAGAAGGCGTTCAACTGCAAGTAATGCGAAGCCTGTAATTCAGAAACGAAAAAACGCCCGGCGACCGCCGGGCGTTTTTCGTCGGGTCATCCTGCGCGCCCTTCGCTCGTCGTCCTGAGCGAAGCGAGGGATCTACTTTGTGTACCTCGTGGCCGGCCACTAACACGAGACAGTAGATCCTTCGGTCGCGGTGCTCCCTCAGGATGACGAGCGTTGCGCTGCTGGCTCAGGATGACAAAGGCGCTCAGGATGGCTCCTCGCCCGGCAGATGCGCGACGTGCACCCAGAGGTCGCGCGGCCGCGCGCGATAGGTCATCCGCCGCGCATTCGACATCTCGCCATCGACGTTCACCGCGACCGGGTCGCGCGATTCGATCGTCACGTGCTTCACCTGCGCGTAATGCACGCCGTCCTCGCCGACGTGCTCACCCTTCTTCACCCGCAGCACCGTCCGCGCGAAATCCTTGCGCGACATGCCCTCGACGATGCACAGATCAAGCAGGCCGTCCGTCGCGGACGCCATCGGCGTGACCATCGTGCCGCCGCCAGTCGAGCGCGTGAGTCCGACCGCGAACATGAGGAACTCACCCTCGTAGTTGAAGCCGTCGCCTGCAAAGCGCGCCGTCGACGGCTTGAAGTCCGCGAACTTGCGCATGCCGCTGATCGCGTACGCGAGTGGGCCGAGTGACTCTTTCGCTTCGGGCGGAGTCTCGGCGGTAGCTTCCGCACCGACGCCTCCCGTCGACACGTTCAGAAATCGCCTGCCATTCAACGCCGCCGTGTCGAAGCGGCGAGGCTTGCGTTGTAGAATAACATCCATTGCATGGTCGGCGTCCGCCGGAATTCCCACCTGTCGCGCGAAATCGTTTGCCGTTCCCACCGGGATGATGCCGAGGGGAACGTCGTATCCGTCCAGCCCGTTCACGACTTCGTTGACGGTGCCGTCGCCGCCAGCGGCTGCGACGACGTCCACGCCGCGCCGAGCGGCGTCGGACGTGAAGGCGGCGGCTTGCCCCGCCTCGAAGGTGGTAAGGCACTCGACGAGGTGGCCTTTCTCGCGAACCCAATTGACGAGGTGGCGAACGTCCGGCCGGTCAGCTCTGCCGCCGTGCACTATGAGGGCGATGTGTTTGGAAGGCATGTCATTCGATAGCGCATATCACGCGCCTGTGCTCGCCACCGAGATCGTCGAGTTGCTGCAGGGAAAAGAGCGCATTCTCGACGGCACACTTGGCGGCGGTGGACACTCCGAGGCGCTGCTCGCCGCGGGGTCGCGGTCGGTCGTCGGAATCGATCGCGATCCCGACGCGCTGGCGGCCGCGGCGGCGCGCCTTCGAGAGTACGTCGACTCGGGGCGCTTCACCGCGCTCCAGGGGAACTACGCGGGACTGGCCGATCTCACAGCGCTCGACGAAGTCCAGTTCGACGGCATCGTGCTCGATCTCGGGATCTCCTCGCATCAGGTGGATGAAACCGAGCGCGGCTTCAGCTTCCGGCCGGGAGCGCCGCTCGACATGCGCATGGGACCCGAGGCGCCGACCGACGCGGCGAACCTCCTGAACACCGAAGACGAGACCGAGCTCACGACGATCTTCAAACAGTTCGGCGACGAGCCGCGGTCGGCGCGTCTTGCTCGCGAGATCATTCGGCGGCGTGAGACCAGACCCTTCGCGACCAGCGACGATCTCGTCGGTGCCATCCGCGCGGTGCTGGGTCCGAGAAGCGGTGCGGGCGATTTCGCGCGGCTGTTTCAGGCAATACGCATCGCGGTCAACGACGAGCTGCCGGGACTCGAGCGCGGCCTCCCGCAGCTGCGCGATCGTCTCGCCCCCCGTGGCGTGATCGCCGTGATCTCCTATCATTCCGGCGAAGATCGGATCGTGAAAAACGCGTTTCGCGAGTGGAGTGCCGCATGCATCTGTCCGCCCAAGCAGCCCGTGTGTACGTGTCGCGGACGGCCGCTCGGCACCACGCTCACGCGACGCGCGATCACGGCGTCGGAGGATGAGGTGCTTCGCAATCCACGCGCTCGCAGCGCCAAGCTCCGCGCATGGCAAAACGACGAGTAAATCCAGGCCGGCTCATCGCGCTGGTGCTCGTCGGTTTCGTCCTGGTGGCGACGGGCGTCATAGCACGAAGAGTTCGCGGCCTGCAGGTGCAGCGCGAGATTCGCGATCTCGAGCGAAAACGCGATGCGCTGCTGGCCGAGCGCGTGCGCCTCGAGCAGGGGATTCGCGATGCGTCCAGCCGCGCTCGCCTGCAACCGATCGCCGAGCATCGTCTCAACATGCACATTCCGAAGCCCGGCGAGCAGGTTTTTCTGAATCGCACCACCCGCCCGTCCAGTCAGAAACCCGCGACAGTCGCTCGACATGATTCGCTCTAGCCGCATCGGACTCGCGCACAGCATGCTCGCCGTCTTCGCCATCGCCATTCTGGTGAAGGCGGCGTCGGTGCAGCTCGTGCACGGCCGGGAGTGGCGCGCGCGTGCCGAGCGCCAACAGAGCTCCGAGAAAACGATTCCCGCGCCGCGCGGCGACATCCTCGACGCCACGCATCGCGTGCTCGCGCAGAGCCGCGAGATGGTGCGTCTCGAGATCGCGCCGCGTGAGGTCAACGATCCTCAGAAGCTGCGTCGCGCGCTGGCGAAGCTTGGCGTCGACGGCGCGCTGATTCGCCGCGCCGTCGACACGAATGCGAAGTACCTCGTGGTGCCGGGCGAGTTTCTCGCCGTGGATGCGGCGCCCGCGATGATGCTGCGCGGCGTGCACTCGTACTCCGCCGTGGAGCGGTCGTACGCACTCTCGCGCGGCGGACAGGGCATCGTCGGGCACGTGAACGCCGAGGACAACGGCGTGGACGGCGTCGAGCTCGCGCTCGACTCGATTCTGCACGGCGTCGCCGGCCAGGCCACGATGTTCAAGGATACGAAAGGTCAGAGCCGCGAATCGCCCACGGCTCCGGGCATCGAGCCGACGAAGGGCAACACGGTCGTGCTGACCATCAATGACGATCTCCAGGAGATCGCGGAGAAGTCGCTCGCGGACGCCGTCTCGAAGATGGGCGCGGAAGGCGGCGACATCGTGATTCTCGATCCACACACGGGCGACGTGCTCGCCATGGCGAGTCGTCGCCTGGATCCACGCGCCACGTCCGCGACGGTCGTCACCGAGCCGTTCGAGCCGGGATCGACGGTGAAGCCGTTCATGGCGGCCGGGCTCATCGACCGCGGCCGCGTGAGTGATCGCGACTCGGTCGACACGGGCGACGGTGTCCTCGAGCTGCCAGGGCGCAAGAATCCCATCCGCGACGAGCACCTGATCGGCCGCGCGCCGTTGTCGGAAGTACTGCGCTGGTCGAGCAACATCGGCATCGTGAAGTTCAGCCAGCGGCTCACGCCGCGCGAGGAGTTCGAGACGCTGCGCGACTTCGGCTTCGGTATGCCGACCGGCATTCAGTTTCCCACGGAATCTCCGGGGAGTCTGCACCCGCCGACTACGTGGTCGGCAACGTCGGCCGCATCCATGGCGATGGGCTACGAGATCGCGGTCACGCCGCTTCAGCTCGCGGCGGCCTACGCGACGTTCGCGAACGGCGGCGAGCTCATCGAGCCGGCACTGGTGAAGGAAGTCATCGGGCCGGACGGCACGGTGAAGTATCGCCACACGCCGCGCGTGGTCCGTCGAGTCATCTCGCGCGCGACGGCGAACAAGGTGCGCGACATGCTGCTCGACGTCGTCGACGAAGGTACGGCGCTCAAGGCGGCGATCGACAACTATCGACTCGCCGGCAAGACGGGAACGCCGCGCGCCACCATGCACGGTCACTACGTCCAGGGACGGTACAACCCGAACTTCGTGAGCCTCTTTCCCGGCGACAATCCGCAGTACGTGATGGTCGTGAAGCTCACCGCCCCGCAGAGCTCGATCTTCGCGGCGGAGACGGCCGCGCCGGTCACGAAGGCGATTCTCGAGGCGGCGCTCGCCGCGCGCGACGCGGCGCTCGATCGCGCCAAGCTCGCGTCGAGCGAGCACCCATCGAAGAACGACACCGTGCGCAAGGCGACGGTAGTGCAGGCGGGCACACCGGCGTCGACCGAGCCACGTGCGGCCGGATCCGCCGTGGCCGCCGCGATTCCGGTAGATTCAGCCGTCTCGAACAGCGGGCGCGTACCGTTCGTGGTCACGCTGCCCATGCAGCGCCAACCTCCTGTCCCGCGAGTCATGCACGCCGTTCCCGACGTTCGCGGGATGACGCTGCGTGACGCGGTGCGTTCGTTGCACAGTGCTGGCTTTCGCGTACAGCTCACCGGAGTCAACGGTCGAGGTGCCGGCAGCGGAACGGCCGGAACTTCCCCGGTAGCGGGTGAGATGGCGCCCACTGGAACGCTGGTTCGATTGGTCTTCAACTAACTGAATGCACGCCGAAATCGAATCGATTGCAGAGGCGCTCGCCGGGGCCGGTCTACTCGCCGAGCGCCGCGGCGCGTTACCGCGCGCGATCGATGGAATCACTGACGACAGCCGCGCCGTGAAGCCCGGCTGGGTGTTCGTCGCGGTGCGTGGCACCGAGCGCGACGGACATGACTTTCTGGACGCAGCAGCCAAAGCCGGCGCGGTCGCCGCCATCGTGCAGGATGCTTCGCGCACGTCTCTGCCATCGCTCGTCGTCAACGATGGCCGTCGTGCGGCCGCGCTAGCCGGCGCCGTGGCGTACGGGTGGCCGACGCGCGAGCTGCATCTCGTGGGCGTCACCGGTACCAACGGCAAGACGACCACCGTCAACATGCTGCGCCATCTGCTCCACGACGGCGCCGTGAAGAGCGCGTCCATCGGCACACTCGGCGTGTTGATCGGGAGTGCGGGGGAGCCGCTCGAAGGCGGCGGCGGACTCACCACGCCGGGCCCGATCGAGCTACAGCGTCTGTTCCGTGCGCTGCTCGACGCGGGCGTCGGCCGCGTGGCGATGGAAGTCTCGTCGCATTCGCTCGATCAGCGTCGCATCGACGGTGTGTCGTTCGACGTCGTGACATTCACGAATTTCACACGCGACCACCTCGACTATCACGGCACGATGGAGAAGTACTTTGCCGCGAAGGCGAAGCTGCTCGACTATCTGCTGCCGCACGGGACCGTCGTCTACAACGTCGATGACACGGCGTGGGGCGCGCTCCGGACGGATCGCCGGCGTGTTGGCTTCAGCGAGCGTGTGCCGAGCGCAGAGGTGCATGCCCAGAACGTTCGCTTTGGTCCGCGTGGGAGCGAGTTCACGCTCATCCTCGACGGCAAAGGGGCGAACGTGCGTCTCCCGCTGATCGGCGACTTCAACGTGATCAATGCGCTTGGCGCTGCAGCAACGGCATATGCGCTCGGTGTCTCGCTCGAACGAATTGCGGAGCGGTTGTCGTCGATGCCACAGGTGCCGGGACGATTGGAGGTGCTGCGCGACGCCCCGACGGTGCTGCGGGACTACGCGCATACGCCCGACGCGCTCCAGCGGGCGCTCGACGCCGTGCGGCCGTTCGCGCCCGAGCGTCTGATCGTCGTGTTCGGGTGTGGCGGCGATCGCGACAAGGGCAAGCGTCCGGAGATGGGCGCCATTGCCGAGCGGAACGCGGACCTCGCGATCGTGACGAGCGACAATCCGCGCACCGAGGATCCGGAGGCGATTCTCGATGACATCGAGCGCGGCATGCATGGCACGAATCGCGAGCGCATCGAGGATCGACGCTCGGCGATTGCGCGCGCGCTGGAGGTTGCGTCGCCGCGCGACGTGATCGTCCTCGCGGGCAAAGGCCATGAGACATATCAGATTCGTGGTACCACCAAGCTGCCGTTCGACGAGAAGGCGATCGTCGCCGAGCTGAGCGCTTCCGAGACCGCAGGGCGCGCATGAGCACCACCCCGCCGACGGTTGCACGCACAACGTTCTGGACTCTCGATCGCGTCGCCGATGCGCTGGCGCCGCTCGCGAGCGGCAACCTCCCGCGCGGCTCGCGGGTGTTCGGCCGCGTGTGGACGGATACGCGCACGATCGAATCCGGTGATCTCTTCGTCGCACTCGTGGGTGAGCGTTTCGACGCGCACGACTTTCTGAAGGACGCAGTCGCGAAGGGCGCAGCGGGCGTGGTCGTCTCACGCGTCGACAAGGCCGCGGGCATTGGCGTTCCGGTCTTCGAGGTGTGGGATACCCTCGTGGCGCTGGGCGCGCTGGGCACCGGCCGTCGTCGCGCGTGGAACAAGCCCGTCGTGAGCGTCGTCGGTACGAACGGAAAGACGAGCACGAAAGAGTTGCTCCGCGCGGCCCTCGGCAGCGTCTTCGAGGTACATGCGACGACGGGCAATTTGAATAATCTCATCGGCGTGCCGCTCACGCTGCTGGCCATCCCCGACGGCGCGGACGTCGCCGTGATCGAGATGGGGACGAATCAGCCAGGCGAGGTGCCGAAGCTCCGCGCGATCGCCGAGCCGAACGTCACCGTCGTCACGTCGATCGCCGAAGAGCATCTCGAAGGGCTCGGAGACCTCGAAGGCGTGATGCGCGAGGAGCTCGCGGCGGCGGAAGGCGTGCCGGTGGCCGTGGTGCCGGCGTCGCAGGCGGACGTTGTCGACGCGGCGAAGGCGCGTGCAAAGCGCGTCGTGGCGGCGGGGCTCGACGCGGGCGATCTGCATCCGAGCGAATGGGGCATCGAACCCGATGGCCGTGGCTGGATGCTCCTCGAAGGGCAGCGCGTCGAGGTGCCGCTGCGCGGCGTGCACAATCTGCGGAATGCGACGTTGGCGATCGCCGTGGCGCGCGAGCTCGGGATCTCCATCGCGGATGCGGCGCGCGGCATTGCATCGATGCCGTCGCCGCCGATGCGCGTTGCCGTCGAGACGCATGGCCCGGTGATGTTGATCAACGACGCGTACAACTCGAATCCCGGATCCGCGAGGGCGGCGCTCGAGCTGCTGCAGCATGCGGGGGCGGGGCGCCAACGTGCCGCGGTATTGGGAACGATGCTCGAGCTGGGGTCGCACACGCCGCGGTTGCACGACGAGGTCGCGCGCGCGGCACTCGACGGCGGAATTGAGCTCGTGGCCGGAATCGGCGAGTTTGCGGCGGCACTCTCGCGCATCGCGCCGGATGATCCACGCGTCATTACCGCCGATGACGTCGACGGCTTGTGGATGCAACTCTCGGCGCGGCTCGACGCGAATCCCGTGATTCTGCTCAAGGGCTCGCGGGGCATGCGTCTCGAGCGCCTCGTGCAGCCGATCGTCACGTGGGCCGCGAGTCAGCCGGAATCCTGAGCTCTTTCACTCTCCAGTCACCCACGTGCTCTATCATTTCATCTTTCCGTTCGCCAAGCAGTTCAGGGTTCTGAACGTTCTCACGTACATCTCGTTTCGCGCCGTGTTCGCGGCCGTGACAGCGTTGCTGCTGTCGTTCATCGTCGGGCCGATCATCCTGCACGCGCTGCGCAGGCAGTCGGTGCATCAGGTCGTGCGTGAAGGGACGCCGCAGTCGCACGCGGGCAAGGGCACCACGCCGACGATGGGTGGTCTGATCGTTCTGATGAGCGCTCTCACGTCGATCATCCTGTGGGGACGCTTCAGCCTGAGCCGGCCGTATCTGCTCGTCGCGATCTTCGTGACGATGTGGATGGGCGTCATCGGGTTGCTTGATGATTTTCTCAAGCTCCAGCAGAAGAAGCGCGGCGAGAAGAATCGTGGATTGGTGGAGCGCTACAAGCTGGCGGGCCAGATCACTGTTGGAGTCGCGGTGGGGTGGTATCTCTGGCAGCATCCGATCTCGCCAAATCTTCCGGGGGCGTCGACCACGCTGCCGTTCTTCAAGTTCGTGCTCGTGCTGTTCGTGCCGGCCTTCTGGTATGTCGTCTTCACGACGTTCATCCTGACCGGCACCAGTAACGCCGTGAACATCACCGACGGGCTCGACGGGCTCGCGGCGGGGTTGTCGGCGATCGCGTTCGGCACGTTCGCGATCTTCTCGTACATCATCGGCCGCGTCGACTACAGCCGGTATCTGCAGTTGTTCTATCTCCAGGATTCCGGCGAGCTCACGGTCTTCTGTCTCGCGATGGTTGGAGCGCTCATCGGATTTCTGTGGTTCAATACGCACCCCGCGCAGGTGTTCATGGGCGACACTGGCGCCCTGGCGCTTGGCGGCGGATTGGGGATCGTCGCGATCCTGCTCAAGTCGGAGTTCGTGCTGGCGTTCGTCGGCCTCGTGTTCGTGGCCGAGATGATGTCGGTGATTCTGCAGCGCTTCGTGTTCAAGTACCTTCGCAAACGCCACGATCTCGAGTACGCGCAGAAGCATCGAGTCTTTCGACGAGCGCCGCTGCACCATCACTTCGAGGAGCTCGGCTGGAAGGAGACTCAAGTCGTGGTGCGGTTCTGGATCATCGGCATTCTCTGCGCGTTCTTCGCGCTCAGTACCCTCAAGCTCCGGTGACGCATGCCTCGTGTCCTGGAACCCGCGATGCGATCTGATTGGCTTCGCGGCGAAATCGCCGTCGTCGGCCTGGCGCGCAGCGGACGCGCCGCGGCACAACTGCTGGCCCGTACCGGGTCGGAAGTCTATGCGTCGGACTCGAGCACGTCCGAGGAGCTCGACGCCACCGCGACCGAGTTGCGCGACGACAAGATCAATGTGCAACTCGGCGGTCATGACCTCGAGCGCATTGCGCGCGCGTCGCTCGTGGTCGCAAGCCCGGGCGTGCCGCCGAACGCGCCGCCGTTTCGCGCGGCGCGAGCAGCGAACGTCCCGATCGTGAGCGAGATCGAGATCGGGCTGCG
>Ga0070680_100003249_pt1 | contig 12099 bp, 8 predicted proteins | sample KBSC73BmetaG_FD_64672 | JGI IMG/M metagenome (GOLD analysis project Ga0070680, IMG submission 64672) | Corn rhizosphere microbial communities from Kellogg Biological Station, Michigan, USA - KBS C7-3B metaG | ecosystem: Host-associated > Plants > Roots > Rhizosphere | place: USA: Michigan...
AGTCTTAATCGCCAGTCTGCAGGCGCCTGTACCGGCACTTCTCCTTTCACAGCAATGATTTATACGCTATTTCTTCGCTAAAGTCAAGGGGAAACTTATAAGTTAGTGCTCAAGGCTTTTTCAACACCAACATGCTGCTGCAATTCCAGGGTGGAGCAGGCCTTTTAGGCCTGCTCCACCCTGATCCGCGAACACCATGCCGGGTGAAAAGGCCTGAAGGCCTGCTCCACCTTGTTCCGCGAACACCATGCTGAGGTAAAAAGGCCTGAAAGGCCTGCTCCACCCGGCTCCGGCAGACAGCATGCCGGTGTCAAAAGCCCTGAAGACCTCCTCCACCCTGAATTTGAAACACCATATAGATGAAAACCGGCTACACAGTTCATCACCGCTTCTTTAGAAAAGCTAATTCGCTTCCAATCCCCGTCTAATCCTGCCGGTTCACCCTGAGCAGGCAATAAGGGGAGCGCAGCCAATGCTGTCCGATGACGAAGTTGACCACGGCAACACGTGCGAGCCGGAACCGCAGCTTTCGGTACACGAAGTGGAAGAGATTGTGCTGATTAAGCGCATGATGGCGCTGCCTGACCGGCGTCCTGATCCGGGAATCTATCGCAATGCCGATTCTGACGGAGAGGCCCTCGACCTGGTCGAGCTCGATGCCATCTACTCCTGGCCTGATCCGCGTCCCTTCACGACGCCATGGCGGCCGTACATTGCTCCTGAGGATTTGCTGGAAGATTCGGCCGAGCAGGAGGCGTAGGCTCTCTTATCGCCCCGACAGCCCACGATGCAATAGGCCTGCGAGGTGAATCAAGACGGTAAGCGTCGCCGCGCGAGCAGCAGCTGGGCTACTTTCATTCGCATGTCGCACAGCCGCCTTCGGCTGTGCGCTGTTGTTCTTCGCACGCATTGAATTGTCCGGAGCAAGCCGCCGCAGGCACGGGGTGCAGATTCCTGTCTTATTGCGTGGGCTTAGCTCCGCGCCGTACGCTCCACATCGGCGCGTCCCTGAGTTACCAGCCGGCGCTCTTCTTTTTACCGTTCGGGTTGTGCGTCTTGGGATAAAGTATGCATTGCTCCTGGCGATCTGCCCGCACCCGCAGCACAGAAACGTTCCAATTGTTTTTCTCTCCTTCTTCCGCACAGGCGAGGGCGCCTGTGGCACGCTCATATGATCAGGGCTGCCGCGCCGCAGATCGGAAGACAATCCTGATTTGCCGCCCTCATCACCTTCATCATTTCAACTAGTGATTACCGACAAGCGTAGACCGCTCGTAACTTTGAGCATCGTTGAATGACAGCTATTCTCCGCAAATGCCCAGCAAAACAACGGTCTTATTGTCTTTCCTCCTTCTTCTTGGGTCCGGCTCGGCCGTCTATGCGCAGCAAACCCAATCACTCGGCGACATTGCCCGTCGCATGCGCGCGGAAAAGAACCACACTGCCCCAAGTTCTTCTGCTCCGGCGGTCGCTGCGCCTGCATCTCCTTCCTCCACCGCTTCAGCTCCTGCATCGCCTGAGAAGCCAAAGGCAGCGGCGGGAACTCGCGCAGATTCCGCAATCGCCCGCGAAACTGAACAGGAAACAAAAGCCCAAAAAACGGAGTTGGGTTTGCCGCCGGGCATCGGCATTGCGGGCATGCTCCATTTTGTGGACGGAACCTCGGAACAGATTCGAGAGCTCCTGGAGCAGGACAAGTTTGACACCATTGATATGATCGCCGACCGGGCGCGCTCCACGAAAAAGCGATTTGTAGGCGGCTTCTGGTACATCCATGCCATCTATCGGGGGCTGGGAGAGCCCAGACAGGGCACAACCCATTCCGGCGAAGCTGAATGGCAGCAGCATATTGACCGGCTCAAGCGCTGGGTTGCTCAGCGGCCCAACTCCGTCACCGCCCGCATTGCCCTGGCCGACTCTTACATGGGATACGCATGGAATGCACGCGGCACCGGGACCGCCGATACAGTTTCAGAAGACGGATGGCAAGTGTTTCATGACCGGCTGGAGTTGGCCGGCCAAACGCTGAAAGACGCTTATGATCTGCCGACCAAAGATCCGGAGTGGTATCTGGTGATGCTGGGCCTGGTGCGCGACCTGGGCGGCAGCAAAGAGATGATGGCTGCGACTTTCGATAAAGCATTCGCGTTTGAGCCTGACTATTATTACTACGACCAGGTGATGGCTGGGGCGCTGCAGGAGAAGTGGCTTGGAGAAAAAGGGGATCTGGCTGCGTTCGCGGAGAAAGCGGCCGACAGGCTCGGCGGTGACCGGGGCGACATTGTCTATTACGAAATTGCCAGACAGATTAACTGCAACTGCGGCGAAGACCAGGACCTTCACGGTCTCTCCTTCCCGCGCATCAAGCGTGGCTACATCGCGCTGGAAAAGCAGTACGGCGTTTCACTTGACCACCTGAACAAGATCGCGTATCTCGCTTCCGTGGGCGGCGATCCGTTTTATGCCAACGAAATCTTCGGCCGCATGCAGGACAACTGGGACCCCGATACCTGGAAATCGCAAAGCTACTTTGAAACCGCCAAAGCCTGGGCTAAAGAGGGAGCGCGCGCAAAGCTGATTGAAGACGCCATCAAGTCAGCAGATGATAACGCGAAGACCCCGCTGGGACGGAAATTCCATGGCGAGGTGGAAAAAAGTTTCCAGGCGAGCTACACGACTGCCGTGGCCGATTGCAAGAAGAAATCCGGCGACACAATCCTCTTTCCATTTGATATGGTGATGCAACTGGGTCAGGACGGCGCCGTGGAGCAGCTTTATACCTCGCTTAGAAGCGGAGTGACCGCCTGCCTCACGCCGCAGGTTCGCACGGGCCACTTCCCCGCTCCACCGCAGGCGTCGTACTGGGTGAAGGTCCACCTTCAGCCCACGCCGGAAGACATTCAGAAGTTGAAAGCCGCCGGCATAATTCGTTAGACGAGGCTGGGCTTCAACAGCTCCTTCCGCATGCTTATCTGATAACCTGCACGCCAACTTCTCCGGTTCAGTCCTGCGTTGCTATTTGTCCGCCTCGGGATTAGAGTTTCCGCCATTGATTGGCCTGACCGGGCAGGACACGAAGCATTGCTGTGGAGCCGCCCGCTCCAGGCCGCAACCGGAGAGGAGACCACCATGAAAGCTCACACGATCGCCGGCGGCGGAGGCGTGCAACTGCACGCGGTAGAAACTGGAAATCCCCATGGCCGGCCCATTCTCTTCATCCACGGTGTTTCGCAATGTCACCTGCAGTGGAGCCGCCAGCTCGAATCCAACCTCAGCCAGAACTGTCGCCTGATTGCGATGGATATGCGCGGCCACGGTTTTTCCGACAAGCCGCGCGACAGCTACGGCGACTCCAAGCTGTGGGCGGACGACGTAAACGCGGTGATCCAAACGCTGAAGCTTGATCATCCAGTTCTCTGTGGCTGGTCGTATGGGCCTCTGGTGTTCCTCGATTACATCCGCCACTACGGCGAGGAGCAGATCGGCGGGCTTCACCTGGTCGGGGCCATCACCAAGCTGGGCAGCGACGACGCCTTATCAGTGCTTACGCCTGAATTTCTTGGTCTGGTGCCGCAGTTTCTTTCGACGGACGCGGAAACGACGGTCCGCGGTCTCGACGGTTTACTCGGGCTGTGCTTCTCCCGCCAGCCGTCCGTGGCCGAACGCTATCTCATGCTGGGCTACAACGTCTCCGTTCCGCCGTTTGTGCGCCAGGGAATGTTTTCCCGCAGCTTCCACAACGATGACCTGCTGCCAAAGATCCGCAAGCCGGTGCTGATTACGCATGGCGCTGAAGACGCCATTGTGAACCCAAGGATCGTCGACCAGCACAAGGCGGCGATGCCTCACGCGCAGGTTCACCTCATGGCCAAGGCCGGCCACGGGGCGTTCTGGGATGACGCGGCAGGATTCAACGAGCGCCTGGGCAGTTTTTGCGAGAGCTTGCAACAGCGCTGGACCGCGGCGAGTTGAGATTCAGCGCAAGCAGCGCAGGCCTACTCGTACCGCAACGCCACCATGGGATCCACTCGGCTGGCATTGCGTGCAGGGAGGTAGCTGGCCAGGAGAGCAACGGCCGCCAGCAGGAGCGAGACAACGATATAGGTAATCGCGTCAGTGGCGTGGACGTGAAACAGCAGGCTCGATAGCAGGCGTGATGTCAGCAGCGCTCCACAAACGCCGATGGCGAGTCCTAGAATCACAAGGCGCATACCCTGCACCAGCACCTGGCGCAAGACGTTTTCGCGGCTGGCGCCCAGGGCAATGCGAATGCCGATATCGCGCGTGCGCTGGACGACCACGTAAGAAAGCACGCCATAGACTCCCACGCAGGCCAGCAGAAGCGCAGTCACCGCAAACAGCGCCATCAGAAACGTGTCAAAGTGCGACTGCTGCAGCCTGCTGGAAATCTTTTCCTGCATGGTAGAAACGCTATAGATGGGCACGCCGGCATCAACGGCGGTCACAGCGCTCTGCAGTTCAGAAGCAGGCACCGGCGCGCCTTGCGTGCGCACCACCACGTCCATGGTGCGGCCAATCCAGTCCCAGGCTGCGGGCGGCATCTGAGCTACGGGAATGTAAAACTCGGAGCGAATGTTCTGGTCGAGTCCCCAGGCACGCACATCAGAAACCACCCCCACCACCACGTGCCACACCGGATCGAGCCGTCCCTTGGGACCCGGTTCACAGCAGTTGAAGCGTTTGCCAATGGGATCTTGTCCTGGCCACATGGTTCGCGCCAGCGTCTCATTGACCATGGCCACCAGAGTCGTCCTGCGTGTGTCCTCTGGGGTAAACTCACGTCCCGCCTTCAACGGCACATGCGCGACTGACAAATATCCGGGAGAGACGGCGCGCAGTTGCGCATCGATGATGTTGGAGGGATCAAAGGCCACGCCTTCCGGCAACAATCCGTTGCTGTTGCCGCCAAACGTCATGGGAGCGCGCGAAACCATGGCAACCGACTGCACTCCGGGCAGCGACTGCACGCGCTGCATGATGTTTTCAAAAGTCTGCCGCGCCGACTGCGGGTCGTGATAGGCGGGATCAGGAAGGCCAATACGTCCCACCATGAGGTTTGAGGTATCAAATCCGGGATCGACCTTAGCCACCATGAGCGCGCTGCGAATCAGCAATCCCGCGCCTATCAGCAGGACTACAGCGAGCGCCACCTGGGCGACAACCAAACCACTGCGCAGACGATCGCGTCCCGTGCTGGTGCGTCCTGCACCGGCATTCATGCCTTCAAGCAAACGCACGGCAGAGGCGCGGAAGGCCGGCGCCAGCCCAAACAGAATGCCGGAGAAGACAGCGGCGCCGCAGGCAAACAACAGAGCCACGCCGTCGATGCGTGAGTCGCCGATGCGCGGCACTCCTGCCGGCGCATTCGCAACCAGGAGAGGCAATGCAGCGGCCGCCAATAACACTCCGGCTATCGCTCCCGCTGCGCCGAGAAGAATGTTTTCCACCAGCAATTGCCGGATGATCCGTCGCGGACTGGCTCCCAGCGCCACGCGCGTGGCAATCTCGCGCGTGCGTGACCGCCCCCGCGCCAGTTGCAGATTGGCAATGTTGGCGCAGGCAATCAGCAGCACCAATCCCACCGCTGCCAGCATGGTGAACAGAGTGAGCCGCTGGTCGCCCAGCAGTATCTCCGGCAGCGACGTGGCCACAAAGCCGCGATCCTTATCGTCAATGGGATAAAGCCGCTCCTGCCGCTGGCCCAGGACGTTCAACTCCGCCTGCGCTGCGCCGAGCGAAACTCCCGCCTTCAGATGGCCAAAGGTGTTCAGGTAGTGGTTATCGTGATCGCCGAGCTGCGCCGGCGTAAATGCCTCCGGAACCCAGAGCTGGCTATCTGAGAGCATCGGGTCGAAAGACTTGGGCATTACGCCCAGCACAACGTACGGTACGCCGTTGATCCTGATTGTGCGGCCGATCAGGCCGGCGTCAGAATTAAAGTGGGTTCGCCAGAGGCGCTCGCTTAACACCGCCACATGGCCGCGGCCGGGCTGGTCTTCGTCGGCAGAGAACACACGGCCCAGGATCGGCTGCACTCCAAAGGTGGCAAAGTAACTCGCGGTTGCCAGTTCGCCATTCACGCGTTCGGGAGCGCTCTCCGTCGCCAGGTTAAAGCTGGCCGAGTTGGACGCAGAGACGTTTTCAAAAGCGCTGGTCGCTCGTCGCATGTCCTCAAAGTTGCCCACGGACATGCCGTGACCGCCCACGCCCTTCCAGGTTTCCTGCACCAGCATGACGTGTTGCGGATCAAGCATGGCCAGCGGCCGCAGCAATACCGCGTCAACAATGCTGAAAATGGCGGTATTGGCCCCGATGCCAATGGCCAGCGTGAGCACCGCCACTGCGGTGAAAACCGGCATCTTGAGCAGCAGGCGCAAGCCGTAACGGACGTCCTGAACGAGCGAATGCATTCTTTTCTCCGCCATTCCCCATTGCAGCTGGAGCGCCGAACTGAATCGGCTTAAAAGTTTGATTCTATTAGAAGGAGAAGATGCGACGCGAGCGGCGCACGTTCGAAGTTGGGATGAGGTGTTCGAAATCGGACAGATGAAGTGCCGAAAAAAATTTTCCTCTTTAGGTCTGTGCGGCAGCCATGGCGGCCGCACCCGAAGCGAGAATATCCAGGACGCGACGCACGTCACTCACCTCGCGCACGCGGATGGGCAGGAGTTCAAGCCTGACCAGCAACGGCGGCGAAAGCACCAGCTTACCCACAAGGCTGGATCTCAGGTCTGCTTCCGCAATAGCCGCGCCCAACAGGTTCGCGGGGATCTTGGCCAGATTCGCCGCTTCCAGCCAGGCGCAATCGCGCGCTTTGGTCATGCTGAAATTAATAATGGTGGTCTCAGTGCGCAAGCCGAAGGTGTTGAGCAGCGCGACCCACGGCGAGATCTCCGCCATCTCCCGTTCCAGGGCCGCCACTTGCTCAGCCAGCACGATGTTGATCAGGTTGAAGTCGTGTTGAAGGCCGGCAAGCTGGTCTCCCGGAGCGCACGCTGCCGCGGCAATGCCCAGGTCGAGATTGATGTGCGCGTTCATGCCCGCCAGAAGGTGTTGCAGGACCAGCGGTGGCCAGGACGACACGGCGTCGAAGGCAAGCTTCCAGCTTAGGGTGGTGGGCTGATGCTTGCGCCACGCGTCGAATGCATTCAGATAGCGGCTGGCAAAAATGACGTCGAGCCGCTCCATGCGCGGGCTATCCTGGAAACGTCCGGCTTCAATTCCCTGCTTCACTGCCCGGGTCACGCGCCGATACAGCGCAGCGAAGTATCCGGCGCGATTTCGCTCCTCCCGTGCCCAATCGATGATCGCATCGAGCGAGCGGATTACGTCATCAATGGTTTCGGCCAGCATCTCCATATCATAGCGTAGCTTTGCGCAGCGTGATTTGAGCCTGAAGTGATCTTCGGTTTCGCGACCTTAAAAAGGTCGCTTTATCAGCGGATGTGCTTTCATTTATGCGCTCTCGACTACGGTCAGATCTCGCTCGGGAACGACGCGAATGTTGGCGCGGTTTAAAAGATTAGCCGAGTGCTTTACTTTATTCGTTTCTTGCAGCCCGGCGATTAATTCGCTTGACAAAGATCGCGAGCACACGCAAGACTCGAATTAGGGCCCGGAAAGAAAAGCAAAACACGACAAGATACAAATCACGTTCCCGAGGAAGCGGCTCCCCTTAGGTGCCGTCTTCGCCTGTGGGGAACGGGGGAACGGTCCCTTGGTCACGCATTGTTTTTCAACTGGTAAAACAAGAGCTTCTCTCACGCGCTAGCTTTGCGCGCGATGAGATAAGAGCGGGCACGCCCGGTGTAGTAGCACCGAACGTGCCCTGACCATAACCGCCTAACGAGGAGGCAATCATGGCTGTAGCCAAGAATAGCATTCGCCGTACTCGCGGTTCCGCACCCTCAAAATTGCGCAGGCCAACCCGGGCAGGCAGTGTCAAAACAAGCACAGCGCGGGGCAAGCATCGCATCCCTGATTCAGTTTATTTCGACGAAGTTCGTGGCAAGATCCTGGACGATCTTTCTGTAAGCGCCAGCTCTGATGGCAACCTGATCACCCTTGCCTTTCGCGACAAAACTGAGATGACCTTGGAGATTGCGCCTGGTATTTCCGTGCTTGGCATGCTCGAGAGCTGGAAGACCGGCAACTCGCGCGTGCTGAAGCGCTGGCCAAAAATCCGTAGCGTTGGGCTGTAATGCTCCCGGCCGATGGCAGGCTACTTTTGCTCTAATTCCTCCATGAGCGCCTGCCTCACCTTCTGCTGGTGCTCAAAGCTCAGCTTGGCACCCTTTAACGTGAGATAAAACACATCAATCGCCATCTCGCCCTCGGTATCGATCAGCGCGATTTCGATGTTGCAGTGCTGGAATGAGAGACGCGAGCTGATGCGATGCAGCAATCCAGGGCGGTCCTGCGCGATGACCTGCAGCACGGTGCATCGCGCCGAGCTTGTGTCGTTGAACTCAATTCGCGTCTGAATTCGCGTCTTGCTGGTCGCGGCAGCGGAAGAGCGCAAGCGGTCGCGCAGCATTTTCTCCAGGTCGGCCTGACCGGTGAGCACGTCGGTGATGCTGCGCTTAAATCGCTCCCACTCTGGCAGGTTCAGTTCCAGAGTGTGAAAGCGATCGACGAAGTGGAACGTATCCACGACCACGCCGGCATCGTTGGAAAAAGCGTCCGCCTTGACGATGCTCATGCCCCATCCGGCCAACACGCCGGTCATGCGCGCGAACAGCATAGGCCGGTCTTCCGTAACCAGAGTAAGATCGAACCAGTGACGGCCGCGCTGGAGTTCAAGCTGCACCGGCTGGCCTTTGAGCCGGCTCGCCATTTCCAGGTGGTTGAGAATCTCCTGCGGAGCGTGCGTGGCCAGATAGCGCCGCGGCAAACCTTCAAGAAAGGGTTTAAGCCTGCGTCCTGCCATGCGTGCAAGTGTGCTGAGAACTTGGCTGTCCTCGGCAGAGCCGCCATGCAGCCGCTGGTCCATGCTCAGGCTGAGATAATTCGCAGTCTCAATGTAGAGCTGCCAGATATTTTCGGCCTTCCATGGCGTGAGCGCTTCCGGATTCACTGCTTTGATATCTGCGTACGTCATGAGGCACAGCATCTTCAGCCGCTCAGGCCATTGCACCGCCTCAGCGAAGGCGCGCACCGTCTCCTGATCAAAGATGTCGCGGCGCATGGCCGCAGACATGGCCAGGTGATTGGCGATCAGAAATCTCACCATCTCGCGCTCCGCAGGCTCCAGCTCAAGGCGATCCATCGCGCTCTCCGCCAGCTCCAGTCCGGCGGTAATGTGGTCGGTTCTACTCGCGCCTTTCCCCACGTCGTGCAGCAAAAGGGCGAGATAGAGCAGCTCCGGACGCTCGAGTTCGCCCAGCAGTTCGGCGTAACGGCGGTCCCACTCTGAAGTTGCGTCGTTAAGGCGGTGCAGGGTCTCGATGGCGACAAACGTGTGCTCATCAACGGTGAAGCGATGGTAGAAGTCCCGCACCACAAGTGCATCTATCGCTTTAAGTTCCGGCAGGACCAGCGACAGAAAGCGCAGCGCGTGCATGGCGCGTAGTGCGTTGGCGGCTTGCGGCTGAACAAGTATCTCCTGCAAATAAATCCACAGCTCGGCGCCGCGAGGGGTTGTGGCCGCGATAGCAGGCAGCGCCTGCTCAATTCTCTGCTCTGTGGTGGTGCTCAGCTTTACCCCATAGTGCGCGACAAAATGAAAAAGCCGTAGCAGGACTTCAGAATCCTGAACCGATGTGGCCTGCTGCAGAAACACCATGCCATGCACAACCGAGAATTCCGAACTCGAAATGCGCGACCGCCAGCTCTGGAATTGGCGATAGAGTCCCGACCACGCCGCAGGCGCCTCATCGAGAAGCTGCAGGCAGATGCGATGCACAGTTCGGGTGTGGCTGAAATACAGGCGCATCCAGTCGGCGGGCTGGAGAGGTGCACTGTGGACGCTGTGAAGGTAAGTTGCGCCGATATTTTTGGCCGCGGCTTCATCCTGCGCTGCCCAGCACAAGGTGTTGTCGTCACGCCCGTGGCGAAAGTGCAGGAAGCAACGCAGAGCGGAGAGAAAGCCCAGCGCCCCTTCTGCCTGAGGACAAATCAAGGCTGGAAGGAGCGTTCCACGCTCCGGCCAGGTGTGCTGGTTGTCGAGAGCGGCGATCAATGCCAGCCAGAGAGCGCAGTTGTAGTCGCGCAAGCCACCGGGCGCGTCCTTGATGTTGGGCTCCAGATGAAAAAGCGTGTTGCCATACTTGGCATGGCGGCTGCGGGTGATCTCTACCAGCCGCTGCACCAGTTGCTGCGACTCACGCATCACGAGCGCGGGGACGACCCTTTCACGCAGGCGCGTATAAAGCTCGCGGTCGCCGGCAAGAAAGTGGCAGTCGAGCAGCGCGATGGAGAACTCCACGTTGTTGGGATCAAAGCGCTCACATTCCGCCAGCATCCGGCTTGCCGGACTCAGCTTGAACCCGAGGTCCCATAGTTCCTGGGAAAAAGCCCGGATAGGCTCTTTGAGCCTGGTTTCGCCTTCGCGGTCTGCGTGCAGGAAGAGCAGGTCAATATCTGAGAATGGAAAAAGCGATCTCCGCCCGTAGCCGCCAATCCCGACCAGTGCGAAGCCGCTGCCGGTGGTCTGCGGTAGAAGGACTTTTTCCCAGAGTCGCAGAACCAGGCGGTCTACCAACTCCGTTCTTTGCCGGATGGCTGCCCTGCCATCCCCAGTCGCCGCGAACTCACGTTGAATCTGCGTGAAGCCGCTGGTATAGAGCTCGCGCAATTCTCCCGTTAGAGTAAGAGTGTTCATGGACGCCGCTGAGACATTCGTCGCCAGCCCCATCACAGCGCGCCTTCGCCGCGTTCTTCATTGCGGATGCGGATCACGTCGTCGATCCGTGAAAGGAAAATCTTGCCGTCGCCGATCTTGCCCGTGCGAGCGGCGCTCATGATGGCCTGCACGGCCTTTTCCGCAATGTCATCGGCCAGCACGAGTTCAAGCTTTGTCTTTGGAATCAGATCCACCGTGTACTCCTGGCCGCGATAGAACTCGGTATGGCCCTTCTGGCGTCCGTGGCCACGGACCTCCAGCACGGTCATGCCTTCCACGCCGATCTCGTGCAGCGCCTCCTTGACGGCGTCGAGTCGGGATGTGCGAATCACAGCCTCAAGCTTGGTCATGCGTGCCTTTCCGGGTGAAAGTAATCCTTAAAGGTTTGGTGCGATTGCGGCGCTGTGCCATGGCCGAGCCGGGGCTCTCTATCTCTGGACGATGGGCGTTGCATTGCTTCAGGCGGAAGCTTCAAAGTAATAACCTTCTTCCCCATGCTGGGTTAGATCGAGCCCCTGGATCTCGTGCTCTTCGGGAACACGCAACCCGATGACCGCATCCACAAGTTTCAGGAGGATGAGCGTGCCAACAATCGCCAGCGCCCATGCAATCGCCACCGCTGCAAACTGATTCAAGACCTGATGCGCATTGCCCTCCATCAGTCCGGATGCGAGCGTGTTCCCTTTTGTGTCTTTGAAAATCGGATTAACAGCGCTGGAAGCAAAAATTCCGGTGAGCAGCGCTCCGGCCGTGCCACCTGCTCCGTGAACGCCAAAGGCATCCAGCGTGTCGTCATAACCGAACCGAGCTTTCACTTTGGCTACCATCGTGTAGCAGAAAACGCCAGCGATGGCCCCGATTGCCAGCGCAGACATTGGGCTGACAAAACCCGCGGCAGGAGTAATGGCGACTAATCCTGCAACGGCGCCGGAAATTGCGCCCAAAGCGCTGGGCTTTCCGTTGCGAATCCATTCTGCAGCACACCATCCGATCACCGCCGCTGCGGCAGCAAAATGAGTGGCGACAAAAGCGCTGGTCGCGAGACTGCCCGCTGCAAGAGCGCTGCCCGCGTTAAAGCCAAACCATCCGATCCAGAGCAGGCATGCGCCGATGAAGCTAAGAACTACGCTGTGTGGAGGCATGGGCTGGCGCGGATACCCGATGCGACGCCCGAGGTAAAGCGCGCACACCAATGCGGATACACCAGACGTGATGTGAACGACCGTCCCACCGGC
>Ga0070680_100003252_pt1 | contig 12096 bp, 8 predicted proteins | sample KBSC73BmetaG_FD_64672 | JGI IMG/M metagenome (GOLD analysis project Ga0070680, IMG submission 64672) | Corn rhizosphere microbial communities from Kellogg Biological Station, Michigan, USA - KBS C7-3B metaG | ecosystem: Host-associated > Plants > Roots > Rhizosphere | place: USA: Michigan...
GGATGAACGCGACCGCACGGTCGCTGGGCATGACCCGGACCCGCTACACCGATCCGAGCGGCTACGACGACGCAACCGTGTCGACTGCTGCCGACCAGGTGCGCATCGTCGGTCGGGCGATGCGCCTGCCGGTGTTCGCGAGCATCGTCGCCACACCGAGCGCGACGCTGCCGTTCGCCGGCACCGTGCGCAACACCAACGCGTTGCTCGGGCACAACGGGTTCGTGGGGGTCAAGACCGGCTCGGATGACGCGGCGGGCGGCTGCTTCGCCTTCCGGGCCATCCGTTGGATCGGCGGCAAGCAGACGACGATCACAGGGGTCGTGCTGGGGCAGCCCGGGCACGATCAGATCGCGGCGGGTCTCGCGGCCGCCGACGAGCTGGTCGATCGCATTGCCGGTCATCACGGCGCCACACGGCCATCTGCCTTGCCTCGACCGCCGGCCGACCGCATGCCATAGGGCCGCGTGGAGCCGGACGAACGGCGAGTCCTCGGTCCGATCCCGTCGTAGACTCGCGGCGTGGCGACCTGTGCGGGCTGCGGTAGGGAGGTCTCGGGCGCGTTTGCGTTCTGTCCGCATTGTGGAAGCCCGCTCGGCGAAGCCGCTGCGCCGGCACGCGAGACACGGAAGGTCGTCACGGTGCTGTTCTGCGACTTGACGGGGTCGACGGAGCTCGGCGAGCGGCTCGACCCGGAGGCGTTGCGATCTCTTCTCGCCCGCTACTTCGAGCGGATGAAGTCGATCGTCGAACGCCATGGCGGCTCGGTCGAGAAGTTCATCGGGGATGCGGTGATGGCGGTCTTCGGCGTCCCGGTCGTGCACGAGGACGATGCGCTCCGCGCCCTGCGTGCCGCCGTCGAGATGCGGGCTGCGCTGCCGGAGCTCGGGGTCGAAGGTCGAATCGGCGTCATGACCGGTGAGGTCGTCGCCGGTACGGAGGAGCGGCTTGCGACGGGCGATGCGGTCAACGTCGCTGCGAGGCTGGAGCAGGCCGCGCAGCCCGGCGAGGTCCTGGTCGGCGGCGAGACCTTTCGTTTGACGCGTCACGCCGCCGAGGTCGAGACACTGGCGCCGCTTCCAGTCAAGGGGAAGAGAGAACCGGTGGAGGTTCACCGCCTCATCGCCGTCCACGGGGATGAGGGGTTCGCGCGACGCCTCGATACGCCGCTGGTCGGGCGGCAGACGGAGCTTCGTCGGCTCCATGACGCCTACAACCAGGCATTGACCAGCCGCTCGTGCCAGCTGTTCACGGTTCTCGGTGCTGCGGGGGTCGGAAAGTCGCGGCTGGCCGCCGAGTTCCTCTCGTCGCTCGAGGGCGCGCTCGTCGTCCGCGGGAGGTGCGTGCCGTACGGCGAGGGAATCACCTACTGGCCGGTTGTCGAGGTGGTCAAGCAGCTTCCCGAGGTCGCACTCGACGCGTCGAGCCGTAGCGGCATCCGTTCTCTCCTGGGCGAGGAGCAGGTGGCCACGAAGGAGGAGATCGCGCGTGCCTTTCGCAAGCTCCTCGAAGCCGTCGCAGCCTCGACTCCGGTCGTGTGCGTGTTCGACGACGTGCACTGGGGTGAGCAAACATTCCTCGAGCTCGTGGAGAACGTCGCCGACCTCTCCCGCGACGCGTCGATCCTCCTCCTCTGCAACGCGCGGCCGGAGCTGCTCGAGGTGCGTCCGGGGTGGGCGGGCGGGAAGGTCAACAGCACGAGCGTCCTCTTGGAGCCTCTCGGTGTGGCTGAAGCCGCGGAGATGATCGCGAGCATCGCATCGCTCGAGCCGGAGAGCCGCTCGCGGATCCTCGAAGCAGCCGAGGGCAACCCGCTCTTCGTCGAGCAGATGGTGGCGTTCGTGACGGAGTCCGCAGACGATGCGGTGACCGTGCCGCCGACGATCCAGGCGCTCATCGCCGCGCGTCTGGAGCAGCTCGACGACGCGGAACGGGTCGTGCTGGAACGTGGGGCCGTCGAAGGGCGCATCTTCCATCAGGGCGCCCTGCAGGCGCTCGCTCCGGACGAGGTCCAGCTCACGACGCGGTTGACCTCGCTGATACGAAAGGAGTTCGTCCGTCCGGACAAGCCGCAATTCGCGGGCGAAGACGCGTTTCGGTTTCGTCACGTACTCATCCGTGACGCGGCATACGACGCGTTGCCCAAAGCGACGCGCGCAGCCCTCCACGAGCGCTTCGCGGACTGGCTGAACGGCAATGCCACCGACCTGGTCGAGCTCGAGGAGCTGCTCGGCTATCACCTCGAACAAGCTCACCGGTGCCGCGTCGACCTCGGCCTGGTCGACGACGAGACCGAGGCTCTTGGCAACCAGGCGGCCCACTGGCTCGCGTCGGCCGGTCGCCGCGCGTCCGACCGCAACGACATGCCGGCTGCAATCAATCTCCTCGACCGTGCGGTCGGGCTGCGACGCGACAACCATCCCGCGCGCCTTTCCGAGCTGCCGGTGCTCGGCCACGCACTGTTGGAGATCGGAAATTGGGAACACGCGAAGCGCGTGCTCGCCGAGGCCGGCGAGCGTGCGCGCACCGACGGGGACAAGCGGGCGGCGGCCTATGCTGCGCTCGAGCTCAGCTTCCTCAAGCTCCATACGCAATCAGACGTCACCCATGCAGAGATCGAAGCCGAGCTGGCCGGGGCTGCGCAGGCGTTCGAGGAGGTCGGCGACCAGGTCGGCCTCGTTCGAGCTCTCACAGCGGCGGGTCGGCTGCCCTTCTGGCGGGGCGACATCGTCGCCTCGATCGAGCAGCTGAGCCGTGCTGCGGCGCTCGCAGGTAGGGCCGGCTTGCGCGTGCAGGAACTCGAGGCGCTCTCGACGCTGATCCTCTCGATGATCGAAGGCCCGCCGACCCTCGCCGAGGTCCGCGAGCGCGTCGACCACCTCGCGGCGCTGACATCGGGGTCGAGCCGGCCCGACGTCTTGCTTCTCCGAGTGCGTGCCGACATCGAATGCATGCTCGGAAACGTCGCTCGCGCTCGGGAGTATGCAGCCGCCGCGAAGTCGCTCGCCCAGGAGCTCGGCTTGACGGTCGTGTCGGCGAGCGGCATTGCGCGCACGATCGCGGAGATCGAGCTCTTCGCCGGCGATTTCGCGGCTGCGGAGCGCGAGCTCGCGCCCGCGTGCGATCTGTTGGAGAAGACCGACGACTGGGGACACCTGACCAGTTTGGTTCCCTACCTCATGGATGCGCTATATCCGCTCGGCCGCGCAGAGGAGATTGCTACGCGCCTGGACGAGGTGGAAGACCACATGCTCCAGGATGACCACGACGCACACGTGGGCCTTCGCCGTGCGCGCGCAAAACTGAAGGCAGCCCGCGGTGACCTTGCGGGAGCGGCGGATCTGGCTCGTGAGGCGGTCTCACGGGGTGAAGGAAAGACCTATCTCATGGTCCACGGACGCGCGCTCGAGAACCTGGCCGAGATTCTCGAGCAGGACCGCCGCGAGGCCGAGGCCGCGGAGGCACTCGACCAGGCGATCGAGCTCTATGAGCGCAAGGGCTGCACCGGGCTCGCCGAGGCTGCGCGCGCACGGGTCGCCCGGCTCGCGCGAGCCTAGGTCGGCCCTGCCGCAACCCGTTCGAAGTCGACGGCTACTTCTCACGCGAACGATGCGCATGACCGCCGTCGGCACGTCGGCTGTGGGGCACTGTCGGCGAAGTCACGGCGGTGGGCTTAAGTTACGCTGAACGCCCCTACACCTTGGAGGTTCGACGTGTCAGAGACGGCGATCCGCCGCGTCAACGACCACGCGATGAAGAAGAGCTTCGACGGAACGCCGAGCGATGCCGCGCTCCGCGCCGAGGACGGCTGGGTCGACATGGACGTGCGGTGGCTCCTGACGCGCGAAACCGTCGGCGCCGAGCACAGCGTCTTCGGTATCACCGTCTTCCCGCCGGGCTCGAAGCACGACATCCACCGCCATCCGAACGCTGAGGAGTTCGAATATCTCGTCTCGGGCCACGGCATCGCGCGCGTCGGCGACGCCGACGTCGAGCTCGGGCCGGGTGAGGTCGTGTTCGTCCCGAAGAACGACTACCACGGTTTCGAGAACACCGGCGACGAGCCGGTGTTCATGATCTGGGGCTACGCGGGCGCTGCGAATCTCGAGGAAGCTGGGTACATCCGCTACGTCGACGAGCATTAGGGGTCGACGAGGATCTTCCCGGTCGCGCGCCGCTCGGCGAGCGGCCGCAAACCCTCCGCGACCAGTTCGTCAAGCGAGATGCGCGGGCCGGCGGTCACGGACGCCACCGAGCTCGCCGCCAGGAGCGCGAGCGCAGCGGGAATGTCGGTGTCGCAGACATGTGCCACGGTCGTGAAGACGTCGACCTCCCGGAGGATCATCGGCGTCAGCTCCAATTCCCTCGCGCCACCGTGCAGGCCGACCAGCAGTACTCGGCCGCCGCGGCGGGCCCCGCGGACGGCGGCAGCAGGCGCATGTGGTGTGCCGGTGGCCTCGATGACGACGTCGAAGCCTGCGCCGTCCGTCAGGTCGAGGAGCAGCTCGCCGAGATCCCGGCCGGATGCGTCGACCGCCTCGTCGGCACCGAGTGCCGCCGCGGTGGCGAGCCGTTGCGCATCTATGTCGACGGCCACGACTCTGCCGTCGACCGCACGGTGCACTGCCCCAGCGACGATGAAGGAGCCGATCCCGCCGACGCCGATGACGGCCACCGTCTCGTCGCGCTTCAGCGCGACCCGGAACAGCGCGTGGAGCGCCACGGCGAGCGGCTGCGTCATGGCTGCCGCGTCGTCGTCGACCCGATCCGGAACATGGTGACAGATCGACGCGGGCGAAGTCACGTATTCCGCGAGGCCGCCGTCGACCTGAAGCCCGAGCGTGCTGTACTCGGAACAGAGATTCGTGCGGCCCGCGCGGCACCACGCGCAGCGGCCGCATGAGATGCCCGCGCCGGATACGACGCGGTCGCCGACGCGCACGCCGTCGACGCCGGCGCCGACTGCCGCGACGCGCCCGACGAACTCGTGACCGAGCACGACCCCGGGCCGGCAGAGGATCGGGCCGTGGCTCCACTCGGATGCGTCGGTGCCGCAGATCGCCGCACGGAGGACCTCCAGCACGACCTCGCCGCTCACTGGATCCGATGGCTCGGGGACGTCCTCGATCCGGACGTCCTGGGGTCCGTGGAAGACCGCCGCCTTCACGCGGTCAGCACTCGATCTGCACCTTGACGTTGCGGCTCGTGTCGCGGGCGGCGGCGAGCGCCGCTGCTCCGTCGTCGAGCGAGAACGTCGCGGTGAGCAGCGGCGTCGGATCGACGCCACTCGCGGCCATGAAGCGGATCGTGCGCGGCCATAGGCCCGCCGAGCCGATGATCCCGCGGACCTGCAGCGCCCTCGACTGGATCAGCCCGATCTCGACGGGCACCGACCCACCGATGTCGATGCCGACGAAGACGACGCGTGCGCTCTGCGCTGCAATCGGCAGTGCGCTCGCCATCGCGGCCGGCACACCGGCCGCCTCGATGACGACGTCGAACCGGAGGTCTTCGACCTCCGACGGGTCGAGCGCCGCGCGCGCGCCGATCGCGAGGCCGAGCGCACGCCGGTGGGCCTGCGGCTCGATCAGCGTCACGGTTCCACCCATCGTCGTAGCGGCGAGTGTGCAGAGCAGCCCGATCGGGCCGCCGCCGACGACCGCAACGGAGTCGCTCGCATCGACGCCGCCCGCCGCCACGGTGGCGCTGTATGCGACCGAGAACGGCTCGACGAACGCGCCGTGCGCGAACGAGAGCTCTTCCGGAATCCGGTGGAGCCATGACGCCTTCGCGACGAAGTACTCCGCGTCGGCGCCGCTGATCGAGAAGCCGAAGTGGTCGTCGCCGTTGTTGACGACGCATTCCCCGACGACTCGGTCGCCGGGCCGAAGGCTGGTCACGGCCTTCCCGACTTCGGCAACCTCGCCCGACCACTCGTGCCCGGGGATGATCGGGTACGACACGGGGATGATGTAGCGCCCCTCGTACAGCTCGAAGTCGGAATGGCAGATACCGACGTTGCGCGACCGGACGAGCACCTCGTCCGCCGCGATCGACGGAACCTCGAGCTCCCGTACAGATGCGCTGCGAGGCTCCTCGAACACCAGCGCTTTCATCCGTCTCTCCTCCTCATTGTTCGACCAGCACTTTGATCTCGTCGGCGGCGCCCGACGCGAGCCGCTCGAACGCACCCGGTGCGCCGTCGAGCGAGACCGTGCTCGTGACGACGCGTTCGACCGGCAGCGTCCCGGCGGCGATCTGCGCAGCGACGCGGTCGAAGTCGTAGACCCAGTAGCACCACGTCCCGACGATCGTCAGGTCGTTGAGCGACCACAGCATCGGCTCGACGGTCGCTTCGCCTACGAACAATCCTGTTTGCGCGAGCGTGCCTCGCTTCCGCAGCGACGCGATTGCCGCCGCGAACCCGTTCGGATGGCCGGAGCACTCGATCGCGACGTCGACTCCGACACCGCCCGTCTCCTCGTGCAAGAGCCCGGGCACGTCGACCGACGACGGATCGAGAACGGTTGCGACGCCGAGCGTCTCGGCGCGCCCGCGGCGCGCGGCATTCGGCTCGGAGACGTAGACCGTCGACGCCCCGGCGGAATGCGCGCACAGCGCCGCCAATGCGCCGATCGGCCCGGCGCCGGTAACGAGCACCCGATCGCCCGGAGCGACGCCGCCACGCTCGACGCCGTAGGCCGCGACGGCGGTCGGCTCGATGAGCGCGCCTTGCTCATAGCTGACGTCGTCCGGGAGCCGCACGACCTGGTAGTCGGCGACCGTTGCGAGCTGCGCCATGCCGCCCCACGCGTGCGACAGGCCGACGCAACCCATCGTCGCGCAGAGATGCTGCAACCCGCGACGGCAGTACGTGCAGGTGCCGCAGTAGGCGAGCGGCATGATCGCAACTCGGTCGCCCTCGCCGACCGACGTCACGGAGGAGCCGGTTGCAACCACCTCGCCGGCGAACTCGTGTCCGAGGATCTGCGGGTTCCGCGCGCCCGTCAACGGGTGCGGCTCGACGGGCGTGACGATCGGCCCGGCGACGTACTCGTGCAGGTCGGTGCCGCAGATGCCGCACGACGCCACGCGGACAACGACATCGTGCGGACCGGGTGCACCGGGCTCGTCGACGTCTTCGATGCGCAGATCGCGCGCGGCGTGGAAACGGAGCGCGCGCATCCTCAGGGGACGATCCGCTTTGCGCGGAGCCGGTCGAACAGGTCGGTGAACGAGCTCTCGGTGTCGCGCATACCGGTGAATCCGAGCCGCCGGCTCTTCCCCATGTCCGTGAACGTCTCGATCGTGCGGCCGAGATCGGCATCGGTGTGCCACCAGGATGCGAGCGCGTCGACGGGGAGCTCACGCAGCCCGTGACGGCGGACGATCGCCGGCCAGACCTCGGCTGCGTCCGCCATCTGCTGTTCGAGCGGCGCCGGCTCACCGTCGAAGGGAGCGGCCTCGACGTCGAGCGCCGCGGCGAGCCGTGGCCAGAGGCGCCGCCAGCGGAAGACGTCGCCGTTGACGATGTTGAGTGCCTGATTCGCAGCCGCGGGAGTCGTGGCCGCCCACACCAGATGGTCGGCAAGCAGGCGGGCGTCGGTGACGTCGGTCACGGCCTCCCACTGCTGCTGCGAGCCGGGATAATGGAACTTCCGGCCCGTCTCGCGGCAGATCGCCGCGTAGACGGCAAGCGTCACGCCCATGTTCATCGCGTTGCCGAGCGCCCAGCCGATCAGCGTGTGCGGCCGGTGCACCGACCACGCGAAGCCGTCACGGGCGGCGGCGGCGAACAGGATGTCCTCCTGGACGTAGTAGAAGTTCTCGAACGGCAGGCGCGCCTGCTCTTCGGAGAACGGGGTGTCCGGCTGCACCTTCGCATACGCCTCGAACGGGCCGAGGTAGTGCTTGAGGCCGGTGACGAGCGCGATGTGCTGCACCGTCCTCTCCTCCGAGACCGCGTCGAGGAGGTTCTGGAGCATCCGCCCGTTGACGTCGCAGTTCTCCGCCTCGGTCGCGCAGCGCGCCCAGGTGGTGAAGAAGACGTGCGTGGGGGCGCTGCCGCGAACCGCCGTGGCGACGGCTTCGGCGTCGACGAGGTCCGCGACGAGCGGCGCGATTCTCGCATCGAGCCCCTCCGGCCGGCGACAGATGCCCGCGACCTCCCAACCGTCGGCGAGCAGGCGCTCCGCGACGTTGCCGCCGCTGATCCCGGTCGCCCCGACGACGAGCGCCCGGCGCGTCACGATCTGGGTCTCCGCGCCGGCCGCGCGCCGCCGACGTCGACGACCCGCTGCAGGCTGCGCTCCCCGGGGGCCACCTCGCCCGACTCCTGCGACGCATCGGCGCCGCGCCGGCCGCGGACGACCCAGATCGCGCGCACGGTTTCCGGCCCGTCGTTCTGGAGACGGTGCGGCGTCGAGGAGGGAAACGTGATCGAGTCGCCCGGGCCGAGCACGTACTCGTCGAAGCCGACAATGACGCGGAGCGTTCCGCTGAGGATGTGGCCGAACTCGTTCCCGTTGTGGCGGACGAGCGCGCCGTCCGGGCTCGACGCCCCGTCGGGCTCGTAGATCGCCTCGAGGAACTCGACGTCCTCGTCGCCCCAGAACATCAGCCGCTCCCAGCGAACACCGGAGTTGAGCTGGATCGCAGGCCGGTCGGCGGCGCGCTGAACACCAAGGCCGGGTTCCACGCCCGCCGGCGCTGGACCGGGTGCGCCCGGCATCGGCAGCTCGTCGAAGAGCACCTCGTCGACCGTCACTCCGAACTCCGAGGCGAGCGCGTACAGCGTCCGCACCGAGGGCCGGATCTTCCCGGTCTCGATCTGCGAGATCGAGCTCGGAGACAGGTCGAGCCGTCGCGCGAGCTCGCGCAGGCCGACGCCGCGCGCGATCCTGATCGCACGCAGGCGCGGGCCGAGGTCCGAAGGGCCGTCGGGGCTCTGCTTGGCGGAGACGGGCCTCGGTTTCATCGAGTCGCGCTCACGCTTCGCGTACTTCGCGGTTCGTGCTGCGCCGCACCTGGCTGTAGATGATCGCGCCGGCGACGATCAGCAGGCCTTGGAAGATGTACTGCCACTTCTGGTCGAGCCCGAGGAAGATCGTCGCGTTGAGCACCTGCACGCTCAGACCTGCGCCCATCAGCGTCCCGATGAAGGTACCGCGGCCGCCGAGGAGGCTCGTGCCGCCGAGCACCACCGCGGTGATCGAGGTCAGCGTGTAACCCGATCCCTGCCCGGGGTCGCCGACGCCCAGCTGGGCGAGGAGGACGACGGCGCCGAGCAGCGTCAGGAGCGACGCGCCCAGGTACCCGATCATGGCGACCCGGTTGATCGGAACGCCGACACGGCGTGCGGATTCCTCGCTGGACCCCACAGCGCGAAGGCGGAGGCCGAGCTTCGAGCGTCGCAGGCCGAACTCGAGTGCGAACGCGATCGCCACGAATGCAATGAATGCGACGGGGATTGCCCCGATCTTCGTCTGGATCGCGTTGGTCACCGATGCGGCGATGTAGCCGTCTGGCGCCGATCGGAGCGTGAACGCGAGCCCTCCGAGGCCGATGTACGTCACCAGCGTCGCGGCGACCGGTGTGAACTTCGCGAAGCGTATGAGCGCGCCGTTGAGTAGGCCGACTCCGGCCGCTGCGAGGAACATCAGCACGAAGCCGAGAGCCCACATCGCCGGTGACTTCCCGTCGAGTACGAAGAAGGACGCGAGCACGACCAGGAAGCCCGCAAGCGGCCCGACGGAGAGGTCGATGCCTCCGAGCAGAAGCGCGAACGTCTGACCGAGCGAGATGAAGCCGAGCGCTGCGCAGGCGAATTCGACCGATGTGATGTTGAAGCTCGAGAGATACCGGCTGTTTCGCGAGAGGATGTACGCGCCGAGCGCGAGCATCACGACTCCAAGCACGATCACCGGTGCGTAGTCGCCCTCGATGAAACGCGCGAAGCGTGACGCGCCGCGCTCCCGCCTCGCAGCCTCGGCGGCGTGGGCCGTTGCGCTGATCGCCGCGTGGACGATCTTCTCTTCGGTGACGTCGGCGCCTTCGAGCGTTGCGACCGCCTGGCCGCGCGACATGACGAGCACACGGTCGCAGAGCCCCTCGAGCTCCTTCGTGTCGCTCGATCCGACGACCACCGGGACGCCGTTGCCCGCGATCTCACGGAGGATGCGGTAGATCTCGGCGCGCGCGCCGACGTCCACGCCCTGCGTCGGCTCGTCGGCCACGAGTAGTGCCGGCTCGGACAGCATCGACCGGGCCATCACGACCTTCTGCTGGTTGCCGCCCGATAGTGCGGAGACCGGGGCTTCAAGCGAGGGCGCCCGGACGGCGAGCCCGGAGAGCTCCCGCTGGACCACAGCGACCTCGCGGCGGCGACTGATGAAAGGCCCGGTCGTCAGCCGCGCAAGTGCCGCGATCGCGGCGTTCTCGCGGACCTTCAGGTCGAGCATGAGGCCGTCCGTCAGGCGGTCGGCAGGCATGTACGCCGCACCTTTGAACAGGCGCCGACGCGAAAACGGCTTCCCGTCGATCACCACCGATCCCGTCGACGAGCGCCTGCCCGCGAGCGCGCGCAAGAACGCCGGCTGGCCGTTGCCGACGACGCCGCCGATGCCGGCGATCTCGCCTTTGCGGAGCGTCAGAGAGATGTTCTGGAAGCCGGGACCGCTCAGGCCGTCCACATGCAGCACTGCAGAATCGTCCGCAGGCGCTGCGTGCTTCGGCGGAAACGACGTCGCGAGCTGCCGCCCGACGATGAGTGCGAGCAGCTCGGCATCCGAGATGTCTCTCACCGCCGCCGTTCCGCGCAGCGTCCCGTCGCGGAGCACCGTGACCCGGTCGGCGATCTCGCGGACCTCGCCCAGCCGGTGGGTGATGTACACGACTGCTGTCCCTGCCGCGGCGAACCTGCGCACGACGTCGAACAGGAGCTCGACCGAGTCCTGCGACAGCGGCGCCGTCGGCTCGTCGAGGATCAGCAGGCGCGGCGAGACGGCAAATGCCTTCGCGAGCTCCAGGAGATGACGCCGCGCGACGGTCAAGGACGACACGCGGTCCTCGAGATGCCCGAAGAAGTGGACGTCGTCGAGGACCTCACGCATCGCCTTGGTCGGGTTCGGGTCGCGGCGCTGAAGATGATCCGCCGCGACCGCGAGCCGAATGTTCTCTGCCACCGTCATGTCGGGGAGGATCGCGGGGTGCTGGTGCACCATCGCGATGCCGAGCTCATGTGCAAGCGCCGGCGTCAGCTCCGTGACGTCGCGACCGTCGAAGACGATCGAGCCGGCGTTCGGGGCAAGAGCGCCGGAGGCGATGTTCATCAGCGTCGACTTGCCGGCGCCGTTCTCGCCGAGGAGCGCATGCACCTCGCCCGCGAGCACGTCGAGTGAGACGTCGGTGAGCGCCGCGACACCGTCGAAATGCTTCGTGACGCCGACGAGCGACAGCGTCGGCTGCCGGATGGCGCCTGAGTCCTCGACCCGAGTGCTGAGGGCGGATGCGTCGACCATGCGATGTCCTGACCGATCGTCGCGTGCGGCGGCCGAAGCCGCCGCACGCGAACCGCGGTGTCTCGCTACTTCTTTACCAGCTTCGCCTGCACGGATGCCGGCAACTCGGCCGACAGGTAGATGTCACCCGGCAGGTTCGCCTTGCACTCGACCGGATGCGGCTTCCCGGTCAGCGAGTTTTCGAAGGTGAGCGCCGGGAAGTGCGTCGTCGACGGCCTCTTGCCGCCGGTCGCGAGCGCGACCGCCCAATCGATGGCAAGCCGTGCGTGATCGTTCTGCGTCGAGACGGTGAACAATTTGAAGGTCGGGTTCGCTGCGTGGTTCTTTTGCCAGTAGCACCCGAGGACGTTGCCGTCCGAGGTCGCGAGCGCCGGGATCGTCCGATGGCTCTTCTTGAACTCCCCCAACGCGCCGACGAGCGACGGGCCGAAGTCCGAGACGATGACGTCGATCTTCGGGTACTTGGCGATGTCTGCCGAGAGGACCTTCTGAGTCAACGCCGGATCCCAGTTCGTAACCTCGAACGGCTGCGCGCCGATGAACTTGTACTTGTGCGTCGGGTCGAGGACCGTGTGCA
>Ga0070680_100003259_pt1 | contig 12092 bp, 13 predicted proteins | sample KBSC73BmetaG_FD_64672 | JGI IMG/M metagenome (GOLD analysis project Ga0070680, IMG submission 64672) | Corn rhizosphere microbial communities from Kellogg Biological Station, Michigan, USA - KBS C7-3B metaG | ecosystem: Host-associated > Plants > Roots > Rhizosphere | place: USA: Michigan...
GCCGGTGTACCGGCTACCACCTCATCGTCGAGGCCATCGAGGCGGCCGCCCCCATCGTGGCGGCCAATCAACCCGCCCGGATCCACGCTCCGAAACCCACATGAGGAGATCCAGCATGCGCGCTCGCTTCGTCGCCGTGATCGTCGCCTCCTTGCTCGCCGTGATGGCCGCCGCGCCCGCCGCCTGGGCCCAGAATTCGCTCGTGGTGAGTGTATGGGGCGGCAACTGGAAAGATACGGTGGAGAAGGTCGTCGGCCGCGCCTTCACCGCCAAGACGGGCATGCCGGTGGAGTTCGAGGTGGGCGGCACCATCGACCGCCTCGCGAAAGCTCGGGTGGCCAAGGGCAACCCGCTGGTGGATCTCAACTTCACCACCACGCACGTGGCGCGGCTCTACATCTCGGACGGGCTCTACGAGAAGCTCGACATGGCCAAGATCCCCAATGCCAAGGAGATCGCCCCCGAGGCCATCCGCAGCGAGTTTCACCTCGGCACCTGGGCCTATGTCTACACCGTGGTCTACCGGCCGGACCTGATAAAGGAAGACATCACCCGGTGGTCCGATCTCTGGAAGCCCTCGCTCAAGGGCAAGATCGCCCTGCCGGACTTCGACCCCTCGCACATCATCACCATCGCCGCCCTCATGGAAGGCGGCAACGAGATGACCTGGCAGAAGGGCGAGGCCAAGCTGAAGCAGCTCAAGGAGTCCATCGCGGCCTTCTATTCCACCGACGCCCAGAGCCAGGACCTCATGAAGACGGGCCAGGCGCCGGTGCAGGTGATGCTCTCCGTCAACGCCTATCATCTCCAGGAGCAGGGCATCGCGGTGAAGGTGGTGCAGCCGGCGGACTATCCGGGCATCGTGGGCATCGACACCCTCGGGATCATGGCGGGGACCAAGAAGTCGGACGCAGCGCACCAGTTCATCAATCTCGCGCTGTCCCGGGAGATCCAGAGTGAGCTGGTCAAGGCCCTGCGCGCGGGCCCGGTGAACCTCGGCGCCGTCGTGCCGGCCAACCTCAAGGGGCAGCCGGGCATCTTCACCACCGCGGCGGAGTGGAAGAGCCGCGGCTACATCATGAACGACGACGCGCGCGGCAAGACCCTGCCCGCCTGGCGCGAGTGGTTCACGGCCAATATCGTCAAGAAGTGAGGCTGCTCCTCACTCCCGCCTTCGTGGTGCTCGCCGTGTTCGGGGCGGCCCTCGCCGCCCTGTTCCGGTGGAGCCTGCTCGAGTTCGTGCCCGGCTCGCTCCAGACCGGCGGGCTCACCCTGGCCAACTTCCGCGCCGTGCTGGCGGGCCAGTACGTGGACGCGGTGCGGGACACCGTGGTCCTGAGCGCCCTCACCACCGGGCTCACTCTGGTCCTGGCCTATCCGGTGGCCTATGCGCTCGCGCGCACGCCGTCGCGCCGCGCGCGCTCCGCGCTCCTCGTCCTCACCCTCGCGCCGTTCTTCACCGGCGCCATCGTGCGCACCTACGCCTGGGTGCTGGTGCTGGGCAATACCGTGGTCACCTGGCCCGTTCCCATGCTGTTCACCGAGCGCGGCGTTCTCGTCGGCCTCGTCCACTTCTCCATGCCGACCATGATCCTCATCCTCGCCGCCGCGCTGAGCCACATCGATCCCGTCTACGAGCGCGCCGCGGCCAGCCTGGGCGCCTCGCCCGCTCGCGTCTTCCGCCGCGTGACGCTGCCGCTGTCCATGCCCGGCATCGTGTCGGGCTGCCTCATCGTCTTCGCCTGGACGCTCTCCGCCTTTCCCACGCCGGAGCTGCTGGGCGGCGGCAAGGTGAAGATGATCGCCAACGTGGTCAAGGACCTGGGCCTCGACTCGTTCAACTGGCCCGGCGCGGCGGCCTTCGCCATGCTGGCGCTGGTGCTCACGCTGGCGCTCCTGATGGGGCTGGGGCGCCTCGCCGGCCGCCAGGCGGCATGATGCTGCGCCTGGTGGTCCTGGCGCTCGTGGCCTTCATGACCTTGCCCACCGTGGTGGTGATCGCGGTGTCGTTCAATCCCACCGCCATCCTCTCCTTCCCGCCCGCCGGATTCTCCTGGCGCTGGTACGTGAACGTGCTCACCTATCCGCAGTTCCAGCGCGCGGCGCTCAATAGCCTGCTGGTCACGGGCGGCGCGGTGGCCCTGGCGCTGCCCATCGGCACCCTGGCCGCGCTGGCGCTGGAGCGGGGCCGGCTGCGCGCGCCGAATCTCTGGGCCGCGCTGCTGCTGTCCCCGCTGGTGGTGCCGGGGGTGGCGGCAGGGCTCGGCTTCCTCATCCTGGCCGCCGCCGCCGGTCTCCTCCGGAGCCGCGTCGTGCTCATCGTCGCCCACGTGGCCCTGGTGCTGCCCTTCGTGGTCCGCTCGGTGTGGGTGAGCGTGAAGAACCTGGATCCGACGCTGGAGCGGGCGGCGGCCAGCCTCGGAGCGACGCCGTGGCGCATCTTCTTCCGGGTGACCCTCCCGCTGCTGCGGCCGGGCCTCTTCGCCGCGCTGCTCTTCGCGGTGGTGGTCTCCGCCAACGAGTTCGTGGTCTCGCTCTTCATCTCGAACCGCGTCACCGAGATCCTGCCCGTGGCCATGTTCTCGTACGTGGTCAACTACACCGACCCCACCATCGCCGCGCTCTCGAGCCTCTTCATCCTCACCACCTTCGTCCTTGTCTGGCTCGCCGACCGCTATCTCGGGCTGGGCCGGGTCTTCCTCCAGCACTGACATGGCCAAGACGGTCGTGGAGCTCCAGGGCTGCACCCGCGAGTACGGCCCCGTGCGCGCGGTGGATGCCCTCGACCTCGCGGTGCTCGAGGGCGAGTTCCTCTCGCTGCTCGGCCCGTCCGGGTGCGGCAAGACCACCACCCTCAACCTGATCGCGGGCTTCGTGGATCCGACGGCCGGGCGCATCCTCATCGACGGCGAGGACGTGACGGGCCGGCCCGCCCATCTGCGCGGGCTCGGCGTGGTGTTCCAGTCCTACGCGCTCTTTCCGCACCTCACCGTCTTCGAGAACGTCGCTTTCGGGCTCCGCGAGCGGCGCGTCTCCGGCGCGGAGATCGACCGGAAGGTGGCCGAGGCCCTGGCCCTGGTGCGCCTCGAGGGCCGCGAGCGCCAGCGCCCGGCGGAGCTCTCCGGCGGCATGCAGCAGCGCGTGGCGCTGGCGCGCGCGCTCGTGTACCGGCCGCGGGTCCTGCTGCTCGACGAGCCGCTGGCCGCGCTGGACCGCAAGCTCCGCGAGGAGATGCGCGACGAGCTGCGCGCGATCCAGCGATCGGTCGGCATCACCACGGTGTTCGTCACCCACGATCAGGCGGAGGCGCTCGGGCTCTCCGACCGGATCGCGGTGATGAGCCACGGGCGGATCGAGCAGCTCGGCGCGCCCCGCGAGGTCTACGAGCGTCCCGCCACGCGGTTCGTGGCCGACTTCATCGGCGCCTCGACGGTGCTGCGCGGCACCGCGCGCGGCGCGGATCGCGTGGCGCTCGGCGGCGCGGCGACGGTCCAGGTGGCCGTCGGCCGGGCGCTGCGGGCGGGCGAGGAGCTCGACCTCGCGATACGACCCGAGCGCTTGCGCCTGGCGGCGGGACCGGGCGACAACGTGGTGGAAGCGCGGATCGAGGGGCTCGTCTATCAGGGGGCACAGACCGAGTTGACGGCGAGGCTCGGGGACGGCCAGCGCATGCTCGTCTTCGTCGTCGAGCCCGCGCCCATGCCGCTGGCGGTGGGGCAGACCGTGCACTTCCATCTGCCCGCAGACGCCTTCATGCTGCTCGCGCGCGCCGGGGCTTCCGCATGACCGGCGCGGGGCGCATCGTGGCCGGGCTCGAGTCGGCGGGCGTGACGCTGGCGGCGTCCGTGCCCGACACCTGGATCGGCAAGCTCATGGCGGAGGTGCGCCGCTCGCCCCACCTCCGCGCCGTGGACGTGGCGCGCGAGGAGGAGGCGGTGGCGGTGGCGTGCGGAGTCAATCTCGCCGGCGGCCGCGGCGCGGTGCTCATCCAGAACGCGGGGCTGCTGAACTGCGGCGGGATCCTCGGGGGGCTGGTCGCGCTCTACCGGCTGCCGTGCTTCTTCATCGTGTCGCTGCGTGGCGACGCGCGCGACCCGATCTTCTATCACCAGCCCAAGGGCAAGGTGACCGAGGCCACGCTCAAGGCCTGGGGCCTGGCGTATGCCCTCGCCGACAGGTCGGGCGACCTCGCGGCCCAGGTTCGGACGGGTGTCGAGGCGGCGGCCGCGGCGCGCGCGCCCTATGTGCTGCTGATCAGCGGGGAGGACCTCGCGTGACCGGCCGCAAGCCCTTCCTCGACGCGCTGGTGGCCTGGCTTCGGCCGGACGATGTGCTCATCTCCTGTCTCGGCGCCAATGCGCGGTGGCTGCCGCACCTGCCCGTCCGCTCGCCGGTCTTCGCCATGTGCGATTCCATGAGCGCGGCCATCCCGCTCGCGCTGGGCGTCGCGTTGACGCGGCCCGACCGGCACGTGATCGCGCTGGAAGGCGACGGCTCCCTCCTCATGAGCCCGAACGTGCTGGCCACCGTGGCGGCGGCGAGGCCCGCCAACCTCACCACCATCCTGTGGGTGAACGGGCACTACGAGTCGTCCGGCGGGCAATCGCTGCCCCCGGCGCCGGTGGACTGGCCGGCCCTGGCGCGAGCCGCCGGCATTGCCAGGGTGGAGACGGTGACGGAGCCCGGCGCGCTGGCCCAGGCGCTGGATGGGGCGCGGGCCGCGCGCGAGCCGACCGTGCTCGTGCTGCCCATCGCCTTCGATCCCGCCGAGGAGATCCCGCCCTACTCGGAGCGACCCGAGGAGATCACGGCCCGCTTCCGGCTCTAGGGCGCGCGGGGACATTCGGCCCCGGTGTCGGCCCAGGCGCGCATCAGCGCCACGAAACCCGCGTGCGTGCCCGGAGCGGGGCGGCGACCGGGGCCCGGCGTCCAGGCCCAGATCACGAGGGCATCGGTTGCGACGTGCTGGGCGATGTCGTCGAGGGTCCGGCTACCGTTCTTGTCCGGATCTTTGAGCTGGGCGCAGATCACGGCGAGCGGGGCGCGCAGGCTCATGGAGACGGGAGCCAGGTGCCAGTTGGCGACCCCCGGCATGCCGGCGGCGTCGTAGTTGGCCTCACCGTGGCAGGCGGCACAGCGTAGCCCAGGCACGCCCACTCCGTCCGCGCCGCCCCTCACCGGCGGCCGATGGGGCCGCCCCTCGCTCTGGTGCGGCTGGTCGTCCCCGGAGTGGCAATTCTGACAGCGCGGATGCTGGAAGACCTTGCCGGCCTCCAGGAAGAGGGCGGCCGAGCGCCGAGCCCGATCGGTGATGGAGGCGAATGCGTCGGGCACACGCAGTGCCGCATCGGCCTGCGCGCGAGCGGAGCGCGGGGCGATGCCTGCGGCGAGCGCGGCCACCGCGGCCGCGCCGACGGCAGCCGCGAGGGCCCACCTCCGCAAACCCACGCTCAGGACGACCTCGCGCCGTCGGCGAGCCGGGAGAACGGCAGCCGGCGAACGGAGCGCCCAGTGAGGGCGAGGAAGGCATTGGCCACCGCCGGCGCGATCGGCGGCACGCCGGGCTCGCCCACGCCGGTGGGCGGCGCCGCCGACGGCACGATGTGCACCTCGACCCGCGGCATCTCGTCGATGCGCAGGATGCGGAAGTCGTGGAAGTTGGACTGCTCGACGCGCCCGTCCACGACGGTGATCTCACTCCACAGCGCCGAACCCAGCCCGAAGCCGATGCTGCCCTCCATCTGAGAGCGGACCTGGTCGGGATTCACCGCGATCCCGCAGTCCACCGCGCAGACGACGCGCTCGACGCGGGGCAGCCCGTCGCCGTCGCGCGAGACCTCGGCCACCTGCGCCACGACGCTTCCGAAGCACTCGTGCACCGCCACGCCGCGCGCGCGGCCGGGCGGCAGCGGCTGGCCCCACCCGGCGCGGGCGGCGGCCAGATCGAGCACGCCCACATGACGCGGGCGGTTCTGAAGCATGGCGCGGCGGAAGGCCACGGGATCACGTCCGGCGGCCCGGGCCAGCTCGTCCATGAACGCCTCAGTGGAGTACGCGGTGTGGGTGCTGCCGACCGAGCGCCACCAGAGGACCGGGATGCCGACGGCGGTCGTATGCAGCTCCACCGCGATGTTCGGGATGGCATAGGGGAGGTTGGCCGCGCCTTCCACGGAGGTGAGATCGATGCCGTTCCGGACTCGCAAGGCCGCCAGCGGCGTCCCCGTGACGATGGACTGACCCACGATGCGGTGCTCCCACGCCACGACATGGCCGCCCGCGTCCAGCCCCGCCCGCAGCCGGTGCACGTAGAGCGGCCGGTAGAACCCGCCCTGCACGTCATCCTCGCGGGTCCAGACCACCTTGATCGGCCGCCCGCCGCCCAGCGCCCGGGCGATGCTGACCGCCTCGACCAGCTCGGCGCTGCGCGGCGTGGAGCGCCGCCCGAAGCTGCCCCCGGCGAGCATGGTGTGCAGGCGCACCTTGGCGGGGGGAAGGCCCGCGGCCGCGGCCACTGCCATCTGGTCGAGCGTCTGCGACTGCGAGCCCACCCACAGGTCGCATTCCCCCGCGCTGAGCCGGATCACGCAGTCGAGCGGCTCCATCGGTGTATGCGCGAGATACGGGAACTCGTACACGGCTTCCAGCACGCGCGCGGCCCCGGCCAGCCCGGCCGGCGTATCGCCCTGCCAGCGCGCCCGCGCGCCGGGCTGAGCGGCGAGGCTCCGGTAGGCGGCGGCGAGCTCGGCAGTACCCCGCCGCTCCACCGCGCTCTCGTCCCAGTCGATCCGTAGCGCGCGCCGGCCCTTGATGGCGGCCCAGGTGCCCCCCGCGACCACGGCGATCCCGGCGGGTATCCGCACCACGTCCACCACGCCCGGCACCTGCCGCGCCGCCGCGGCATCGAACGACCGCACGGTGGCGCCGAAGCGTGGGGGCCGCGCGATCACGGCGGTGAGCATGTCGGGCAGGCGGAGATCGGCGGTGTACACGGCGGAGCCGTTCGTCTTGGCCGGCGAGTCCAGCCGGGGCGCGCTGCGCCCGATCAGCTTGAAGTCCTTCGGATCCTTTAACGGGACTTGTGCGGGCGGGGTTTGACGGGCCGCCTCGGCCGCCAGCTCGCCGAAGGTGGCGCGCCGGCCTGTTCTCACGTGCGCGACGACGCCGCGATCCACCGTGATCTCCGCCGTCGCTACCTGCCAGCGTTGCGCGGCCGCGGCCACCAGCATGGCGCGCGCGGTGGCGCCGGCCCGGCGTAGCTGCTCCCAGGAATTGGCGATAGCGCTGCTGCCACCGGTGCCCTGCGCCGGACCCCAGGCGAAGTTGTTGTAGCGCGAGGCATCAGCAGGCGCCGCTTCGACGCGGATCTGCGACCAGTCGGCGTCCAGCTCCTCGGCGAGCAGCGTGGCGAGGCCCGTATGCGCCCCCTGGCCGAACTCGATGTGCTTGGCGATGATGGTGACGGTACTGTCGGGCGCGATCCGCACGAAGGCGTTCGGCGCGAACACACCTGATGCCGCGGGAACGCCCTGGGCGAGGGCTTGGTCCAGGCGCACGCCGATCAGGAGGCCCATCCCGACGGCGGCGCCGCCCTGGAGGAATCGCCGCCGGCTCGGCATCACAGGGCCTGCGCCGCCTCGTGGATGGCGGCGCGGATGCGGACATAGGTGGCGCAGCGGCACAGGTTGCCGGTCATCGCCGCGTCGATCTGGGCGTCGGTGGGCTTCGGCACTTCGGTAAGCAGCGCTACCGCCGACATGATCTGCCCGGACTGGCAGTATCCGCACTGCACCACGTCCAGCCGGTTCCACGCCTCCTGCACCGCACGCGCGACCTTGCCGGACACACCCTCGATCGTCGTGACCTGGCGGGCGCCCACCGCGGTCGCGGGCAGCGCGCAGGAGCGGACGGCCTGCCCGTCGATGTGCACCGTGCACGAGCCGCACTGGGCGACGCCGCATCCGTACTTGGTGCCCGTGAGTCCAAGATCCTCCCGCAGCACCCAGAGCAAGGGAGTGTCCGGATCGGCGGTGACCTGGATCGCGCGCCCGTTGACCGTCAGCATCGTCATGACGCCATCTCCGGAGCCGTTAAGGCCGCGCGCGGACGGCTGCGCCCACCGCGTCCAGCAGCGGCTCCGGCGTATCCGGGTTGATGGAGCAGTCGGGCCCGAGCAGGAGCCAGCGCCCGCTCATCTCATCGAGGGCGCGCCGGGCGCGCGCCACGAGGTCGCCGGCCGGGAGAGACGCGATCTCGGGCTTGGCGGGGAGCCCGCCCACCACCGCGCGACCGGTGCGCTCGTGCACGGCGGCCAGGCTGGGATTGTCGGTAACCGTGGCCCAGGAGAACGCCGGCACCGGATAGTCAACGAACTCCTCGAGGAGGATGCCGCTGCCGCAAACGTGCAGCAGGTTGAAGGGCGCCCTCACCACCGATCCCAGGATGCGCAGATCCCAGGGCCGCTGCCAGCGCCGGCACTCGTCCGCCGACATGAGCGACCGGGTGGCGACATTGGTGGCGTAGAAGAGCCCGTCGGCGCCCGCGGCCACGCAGGCCCGGGCGTACTCGGCGAGCGTGTCCGTCATCACGCCCAGCGCGTGCTCGGTCTCGCGGGGCGCCGAGCGCGCCAGCGCCAGCGCCTGATCGCGGCCGCCGCGGCACAGCATGGGCAGGATCATCATGGGCGCGAAGATGGTCCAGATGATGGGCACGTCGGGGCCGACGGCGGCGCGGATGAGCCCCAGCGCCTCGAGCTGCTCGCCCAGCGCGCCGGTTCGCGAATCGGCGGGACGCAGCCGCGCGAGGTCGCCCGCGTCCGCCACCGGCGCGTGGGTGACCGTGAAGGATCGCGCGCGCTCGCCGGAGGCGGCGTAGGTGAGCCCCCACATCTCGGCGAAGCACTGGGCGCGCGACTGCGGCTTGAGATAATCCCAATCGAAGCGGCGGAGGAGTCGCAGGGTCTCCTCCGCCAGCCCCTTCGCCGAGTTCTCGCTGGCGAAGTCATGCATCCAGAATGCCAGCGGGACGCGGTCCACCGACTGGCCATGCAGGGCCGCGATGACGCGCTGCCGCTTGGTCATGGCGGGGAGGGTACCACGGGGCCGGGGCCCTAGAGCTGGCCGAAGAAGGCGAGATACTCCGAGCGCAGGAACCGCTCGAGCAGGAGCAGGAGGACGGCGCCGGGGACCATCAGCACCAGGGCGGTGACCGACGCGATCTGGAGCTCGTAGCCCACCGACGCCGTGTACATGTACACCGGCAGCGTGGTGACGAACGGCGACCCCACGAGCAGCGTGCCCGTGAACTCGTCGAGCGAGTAGAGGAACACAAGAAGCGCGCTGGCCACGATGCCGGGCACCGCGAGCGGGAGCGCGATCCCGAGGAAGGCGCGCGTGGTGGACGCGCCGAGGTTCCAGGCCGCTTCCTCCAGCTCGGGCGCGATGGCGCGGAAGACCGCGGTCATCGTCCAGACCGCGAAGACGAGCCCGCCCACCAGATGCACGAGCACCACACCCGGCACGGTGCCGGCCAGACCCCAGCGGTAGAATTCACGGGTGGCGCTGGCGAACACGGGGAGCTGCGGGAAGGCCTGCGGGAGCAGGAACAGCAGGAGCACCACCGTGCGGCCGGGGAAGGTCAGGCGGGCCAGCGCGTAGCCGAGCGGCAAGGCCAGGATCAGCGCGAGCACCGTCACCACCGCCGCCACCATGAGGCCGGTGCGAAGCGGCTCCAGGAAGTCGCCGCTCGCCATCCGGGTCCAGTACCGCAGTCCGAAGCGCTGGGGCCAGGGGCTGCCCGCGGTCCATCGCTCCGCCAGCGACCACACGGCCAGGCTCGCCAGCGGGCCCAGGACCACGAAGGCGGTGACGGCGAGCGCGGCCGCTCGCCCCACGAGAGGGCCGATTCCGGATGAGTCGCGGGCGGCCCCGTCAGGCATGCCGCCCCGACGTGAGGCGCCGGACATAGACGAGGGCGGCGCCCATCGCCAGCAGGTACGCGACGACGCCGAGCGCGGACGCGGTGGCGAAGTCGCCGTGCTGGCCGAAGCGGTAGTAGACGTCGATCATCAGCATCTGCGGGCCCCCGCCGCGGCCCATCATGAGCGGGATGGAGAACGACGCGAGCATCGAGGAGAAGATGAGAATCGCGCTCACCGCGAGCGACGACGCCGCCATCGGCATCAGGACGTCGCGCGTCACCCGGCCGGTGCCGGCCCCGAAGTTGCGCGCGGCCTCCAGGTAGCTCTCGTCGACGGATCGAAAGGCGCCCAGGAGAAGGAGCACGGCCAGGCCCAGGTGCTTCCAGGCCAGCGCCACCGCGATCCCGCCCCATGATGACGAGAAGGCCGGCACGTGGGGGCTCATGAAGACGCGCAGCGCGTGGCCGACCACGACGAACGGCACGAAGAGCGGAACTTTCAGGAGGAACTCGACGGGGCCGAACGCGCGGGACCGGAGCCAGCCGCACGCGGGAATGGCCACCGCGAAGGTGAGCCCGGTGCCCGCCGCCGCCACCCCGACCGTATAGGCGACGTCGATCGCGTAGAGGCGGCGGACGGTCTCGTAGTTGGCGAGGGTGACGACGCCGTCGCGGGTGAAGCTGGCCGCGACCGAGGCCGCGAGCGGCCACAGGAACACGAGCCCGAGGACGGCCAGGGCCGGCGCGCAGAGCGCCGCCCACAGGATGCGCTCGGCGCCGGTCAGCGCACGATCTCCTCGTACGCGAGCGTGATCAGGTCGTGGTACTCCTTGATCGGCATCTGCCGGGAATACCGCGCCAGATCCGAGGCGGTCACGCCCTTGAAAAGCAGCTCCTTGGCCTTGGGGCTGATCAGCGGCAGCACGCGGTCGGCGTCGACGCCCGGATACCAGCCAAAGCGCTCGACGATGGCCTTGGCCTGGACCTCGGGGGTGGCGATGTAGTCGATGTACCGCGCCGCCGCCGCGCGGTTGGCCGCCTCCCGCGGCACCACGAGGTAGAGCGGATAGATCGGGAGCCCGGGCGCGATCAGCGCGGGCGTGATCGACGGGTCCATCCGGCCTTCGTTCTTCCAGGCCACGAGCTGGTCGATCCAGACCACGCCCATCCAGATCTCGCCCCGATTCAGCGCGTCGAGGGTGCCGGCATTGCCGTTCGTGATGAGCGCGTCGCGGTTGAAGTCCCGGAGCGCGGTGATCGCCGAGCGAATCGCCTCCTCGCGGGACTTGTCGAAGGGGCCCTGGGTGAGCTGCGTGTAGAGCCCGGTCTTCCAGTACACCCAGCCCATGGTGAAGCCGACGCCCGACACGCCGCCCTTGATCCCGTTGTAGCCGAACTTGGCGGGGTTGGCCTTGGTCCAGGCGGCGAGATCGTCGAAGGACTTCGGCGCCGTGGGAACCTTGGCCGGGTTGTACGCGATGGCGATCTGATTCTGGAACATGGGGACGACGTAGCCTTCGACCTTGACCCCGAAGGCCTCCTTCACCTCGGCGCCCTTCACCAGGGGGGCGTTCTTCATCTGCGGCACGTAGGCGTGGAGCAGCCCTTCCTTCACCATCTGGGAGGCCACCGCCATGCTGACGAGGGCGACGTCGATGTCCCAGTCCTTGCGGCCGGCGTCGGCCTGCGCCTTGATCTTGGTGTAGATGGCGCGGCTCGCGGGCTCACCGGTGCCCGTGCCGACCACGTTCACGTCGATGTCGGGCGCCTGGACCTTGAACCCAGGCCCGAGCAGCGTCTTGTGCACCTCGACCACGTTCACGTCGGCGCCGATGGCCACGTTGAGCCGGGTGGCCGCGGACGCCGGCACCGCGAGAGCGAGCAGCAGAGCCAGGAGCCTGACGAGCATGGCGGGTTTCTCCTTGTCCGCGGGCCGCCTCCACGGCGGCCTCGCGATCAGCGTTCCGTGTCCTCGTACACACGCAGGCGGTCCGGCGCTACGCGGACCGTCACCGGGCCTTCCCCGACCGGCTCGGGGCTGTCGGCCATGAGCAGCGTGTCGCCCACGCGCACGTAGTGGCGGTAGAAGGCGCCGAGGAACAGGCGCTCCTCGACGCGCCCGACCAGCGCACTCTGCGAAGCGGTCGCGTCTCGGGGTTCGAGCGTCACATCGGACG
>Ga0070680_100003260_pt1 | contig 12091 bp, 11 predicted proteins | sample KBSC73BmetaG_FD_64672 | JGI IMG/M metagenome (GOLD analysis project Ga0070680, IMG submission 64672) | Corn rhizosphere microbial communities from Kellogg Biological Station, Michigan, USA - KBS C7-3B metaG | ecosystem: Host-associated > Plants > Roots > Rhizosphere | place: USA: Michigan...
TTGACTCGCACGGTGACGTTATCGCGGGAAATTACGTCCTGCGGCGGCACGTCGAACAAGCGCGTTCGCAGATCGACACGAACCATCTGTTGCAGGCCTGGAATGACGAGGACGATCCCCGGGCCTTTCACCTTCCAGAATCGGCCCAGCAGAAACACCACGCCGCGTTCGTATTCGCGAAGGATACGGACGGAGTAGGCGAGCAGCAGAAGAACGATGACGAGAGGGATCGCGACCGTGGTCCAGTCCGGAATGGCAGACAGCATGGCGAGTCTCCGTCCTATGATTCAACAATGACTGTGAGGCCGTCGCGGGCAACGATACGCACGCTTGCGCCAGCTTGCTGCGGATGCGCGCTGCGCGCAGACCACACCTCGCCGTTGAAGCGAACGTGACCCTGGCCTCCGTCCCAATCGATGATCTCTGCGGGTGCGCCGATCATCTGTTCGGCGCCGGTGATCGTGGGGCGCCGTCTCGCCCGCATAGCAGCCGCGACGATGCCGAAGATCAAACCTGCCGTCACCAATGCGGTTATCGCGATTAGTGGCAGCGACACCGCGACGTCGCTGGCCGAGCCGCCGAACAGGAAATAGGCGCCGAACACAAACGCCGCGAGGCCGCCGAAGCCGAGCGCTCCCAACCCCGGTGTGAGCGCTTCGCCAAACATGAAGGCGATGCCGAGAAAGATCAGGCCCAGTCCGGCGTAATTGACCGGCAAGGCAGACAGTCCCGCCAGCGCCAGGATCAGGCTGATGCCACCGACGATGCCGGGGACGAATACGCCAGGATGCACAAATTCCAGGATTAGCCCGTAAAATCCAATGATCAACAGGACGAACGCGACGTTCGGATCGGCGAGCATCGACAACAGGTGTGCATGAAAATCCGGGGCGAACATACCCTATAGGTAGGCAGTCCCAGCCCGGAGTTCCAGCGGCGGCGCAGGATTTCGTGCGGCCGATAGCTGCCCAGCTAGGACGACATCCCGTCGCCGGCCAGGAAATCTTCCAGCCAGTGGATATGATAATTGCCGTCGATGATGTCCTGGGTGCGGACTAGCTTTTGAAACAGAGGCAGCGTCGTCTCGATACCATCGACAACGAATTCATCGAGCGCGCGCCGCAGCCGCATCAGGCATTCGGTGCGGGTCTTGCCGTGCACGATCAGCTTACCGACCATCGAGTCATAGAACGGTGGGATCGTGTAGCCCTGATAGACCGCCGAATCCACGCGCACCCCGAGCCCGCCGGGGGGATGATAGGACGTGATCTTGCCCGGCGAAGGCATGAACGTCCTCGGGTTTTCAGCGTTGACGCGACATTCGATGGCGTGGCCGCGGAATTCGACCTCCGCCTGGGTGAGCGGCAATGGACCGCCGGCCGCGACCCGGATCTGCTCCAGCACGAGATCGAGGCCGGTGATCATTTCGGTCACCGGATGCTCGACCTGAATTCGGGTGTTCATTTCGATGAAATAGAACTGCCCGTCCTCGAACAGGAACTCGACCGTGCCGAGCCCGAGATACTTCAACTGACGCATGGCCTTGGCGACGATCTCGCCAATGACATTGCGTCCGGCGACATTCAGCGCAGGCGAGGGGCTCTCCTCCATCACCTTCTGATGGCGCCGTTGCAACGAACAATCGCGTTCGCCCAGATGAATGGCGTTGCCTTCGCCGTCGCCGAGAACCTGGATTTCGATGTGGCGCGGGCGTTGCAGATATTTCTCAAGATAGACGGCGTCGTCGCCGAAGGCCGCCTTGGCTTCGCTGCGCGCCGTCGCAAGTGCGGTCGCCAAATCGTTTTCGTGCTGGGCGACTTTCATTCCACGACCGCCGCCGCCAGCCGCAGCCTTCACCAGCACCGGAAAGCCGATCTCGCGAGCGATCTTGAGCGCCTCGTCGTCGGAGCCGACGCCGCCCTCGGAGCCCGGCACGCAAGGGATGCCGAGTGACTTGGCGGTGCGCTTGGCTTCGATTTTGTCGCCCATGCGCCGGATGTGTTCGGCCTTCGGGCCGATGAATTGCACGTTGTGGTCGGCCAGGATTTCGGCGAAGCGCGCGTTTTCTGACAGAAAACCGTAGCCCGGATGCACGGCGTCGGCACCCGTAATCTCGCAGGCTGCGAGGAGGGCCGGAATGTTGAGATAGCTGTCTCGCGCAGGCGGCGGTCCGATACAGACGCTCTCGTCCGCCAGCCGGACATGCATCGCATCCGCGTCCGCGGTCGAATGGACAGCGACGGTCGCGATGCCGAGCTCCTGGCAGGCTCGCAGCACCCGGAGCGCGATCTCGCCGCGATTGGCGATGAGGATTTTATCGAACATCGTTCGGGGGCATCCCCGGCTACTCGACGATCATCAGAGGCTCGCCGAACTCGACCGGCTGGCCATCTTCGATCAGGATTTTCGTGACGCGTCCGGCACGGGGGGCCGGAATCTGATTCATGGTCTTCATGGCTTCGACGATGAGCAGCGTATCGCCCACTGCCACGGTGCTGCCGACATCGACGAACGGCTTGGCGCCGGGCGACGGACCCATATAGGCGGTGCCGACCATGGGCGATGTGACCGTGCCGGGATGCTTCGCAAGATCGGCGCCGGCAGCGGGCACGGCAAACGAACCTGCGACGACCGCCGCAGGCAGCGTCGTGACCTGGGTTGCCGCGGCGCGGCCGACGCGCACACGCAAGCCCGCGCGCTCGATCTCGATTTCCGTGAGGCCGGTCTCGTCGAGCAGCTTGGCAAGCTCGCGGATCAAATCCTTGTCCACCGACGACGTTATGGTCGCGTCAGTCTCGGGTGAGGTTTTGGGTGTATCTTGAGGCGCCATGCTTAGCGGTGGTCCTTCCGTTCGGACATTGCCGCAATACCGTCGATGGCCAGCGCGTAGCCCGCGATGCCAAAGCCGCAGACCACGGCTTTGGCGGCGGGGGAGACGTAAGAATGGCTCCGCCACGGCTCGCGCGCGTGGATATTGCTGATGTGGGTTTCGATCACCGGTACGCTTATCGACTTGATCGCGTCGTGAAGCGAGACCGAAGTGTGGGTGAGGCCGCCGGGATTGAGCACAACACCGGCCGCTGCCTTTGCGCCGGCCTCGTGAAGCCAATCCAGAATATCGCCCTCGTGGTTGGACTGGCGGAACTCGACCGCATAGCCATGCCCCGCCGCCGTCTTGCGGCATAGCGCCTCGACATCATCGAGCGTCGAATGGCCGTAAATCTGCGGCTCCCGGGTCCCGAGCAGATTGAGGTTCGGGCCGTTGACGACATAAATCGTCTTCCGGCTCGATTTGCTGGTGTTGCTGGTGGTTTTGGCCATCCGGGCGCGCCCGCATTAAATTCTGCCAGCGCGGGCGAATCCGCCGCCCCGCCAAGGTGTTGCCAGCTTTATAGGGACACCGCCCGGAAAGGGGAAGCCCGGCCCGCGCACAGGGCTGAATAGGCCAGAGGCCAGTTGGCCAACCTCCTCGTTGCAAAGCAAAGCGCGCGACCGGCCCATTCGGGAGCCAATCGCGCGCCAAACCGTTTCGAATAGGTGGACGGTCAGCAGGTCGCCTTGCCGCAGCGGGCGAGGCTGACCTTTTCCTGGAGGGCTTCCATTCCCACCGCGCCGACCACGACGCTGTTGCCGATCACGTAGCTCGGCGTGCCGTTAAGCCCGAGCTTTTCGGCCAGCTTGAAATTCTCCTCAAGGGTGGCCTTGACCTCGTCGCTGGTGAGATCGCGCTCCAGCCGTGGCATGTCGAACCCGGCCTCCTTGGCGGCGGCGAGCGCGCGGGCTTTGTCCGCCTGGCCACGGCCGCCGAGCAACCTCTGGTGGAAGTCGAGATACTTCTTGCCGGTGGCGTCCTGCATGCGGGCGGCGACAGCGACACGCGCCGCCTCCACCGAGCCCGGTCCAAGCACCGGGAACTCCTTGAGGACGACCTTGAGTTTCGGATCGGCCTTCATCATGTCGAACATGTCGCTCATGGCGCGTTTGCAGTAGCCGCAGTTGTAGTCGAAGAATTCGACGAAGGTGACGTCGCCCTGCGGGTTGCCGACGGTGACTTGGCGCTTGGACTGAAACAGCGCCGTGGCGTTGTCTTTCACCGCGGATTCATGCTTCTCGGCCTCCGCCGCGGCCTGCTTTTTCTCAAGCTCGGCGATCGCCTCCTGTAGCACCTCAGGATTCTTGAGCAGGTATTGGCGGATGATTGTTTCGATCTCGCCGCGCTGGCTGTCCGAGATGCTCTGCGCGTGGCTGGCGACAGAGCCGAGCGTCAGCATCAGTCCAGCGGCGAGGGCAAGGCGTACAAAAACGGTTCGCATGACGGTTGCGTCCTTTCGGAGTCAGCGGCTGGCGCCGCTGGCAGGTTTGGTGCTTACAATATCGTCGGCCTTGACCCAGCCGGGAGATCCAACGGGAAAACGAGTTTTGGCGCGTGCCGCGATCTGACGCGCCGTCGCGGTATCGCCGCGCATGAAGGCTGCGAGGGCAGAGGCCAGATCGGCCTGAGCGAGATCGCCTTCGCGGCCGTAGGCCATCGCAAGCTGCATGTAGCCGTCGGGGGATTCAGGTTCCTGGGCGAGCGCGCCCCGCAGCAGCTTGACCGCCGCCGACGCGGATTTTGGATTGTTCGTGGCGTTGAGAGCCTGCGCCAGCAGGATCTGGATCAGAGCCGGACGCGGGGCGAGACGGATCGCCTGCTGCAGCGGCGCCACGGCATCGCCCGGCCGGCCGCCCTCCATCAGGGCCTGCCCCTTCAACTCGTAGAAATACGGGTTGTTCGGCTGGGTGTGGATCAGACCGTCGATCTGGATGATCGCGCTGCGTAGATCGGAATGGCGGTAGGTGGCGATGGCGCGCGCGTAGCGCGCCGGCAGGCTGGTGTCGCTCATCGGATAGCGCCGGGCAACGGTGTCGCCACGATCGAGAAACCCGAAGAGCTTCGCCCGCATCAGATCGTGACGCAGTTGCAACTCGGGCGAATCCTTCTTGTCCCAGTAGGGGCTGGTCTTCGCTTGGATTTCGAGCGCGGCGACGCGCTCGGCCGGCATCGGGTGCGATTGCAGGTAGGGGTCCACGGTCCGCGAGGAGAACAAGATCTCGTCCGCCAGCCGTTTGAACATTTCGTACATGCCCTTCGGCGACTGGCCGGTGGCAGTGAGGAACTTCACGCCGGCGCGGTCGGCCTGTTCCTCCTGGGCGCGTTGGTACGACAGCAAGGATCGTCGGATGGTGTCCTGGGGACCAAGGATGGCGGCCGCAGGGCTTCCCGAGCCGCCTGCCGAACGCGAGGCTGCGACCGCGGCGCCGACGCCGAGCAACATGGCGATGATCGACTGGGTCTGGGCCTGGGCGAGTTGCTGTCGCAGGCGCGACAAATGTCCGCCGGCGATGTGTCCGCTTTCATGCGCCAGCACGCCGATGACTTCGTTCGGCGTCCTGGCATCCATCAACGCTCCTGCATTGATGAAGATGCGCCGGCCATCCATCACGAAGGCGTTGAAGGTGCGTTCGTTGATGATCGTGACCTGAATGTTTTGTTGTGCAAGACCGGCAGCGCGCAGGATCGGCTGCGTGTAATCGCGCAGCAACTGCTCGATCTCGGCATCGCGGATCAGCGGCATGCCGGGCGGTGTGCCTTGCGCATGCGCCATCACCGGCGCGATTGCCATCGCGGCCGACATCAGCAGCGTGAGCGCTCGTGCTGGCGCCCATCGCCGCGCCCTGATAGGTCTTTCGCCTTCGGCCATATCTGTTCGGGATCGCGATCTCAATGTTCAGCCAACCTAGTGGTGCCCCCCGGCAGGGTCAACGCAGCCGCCGATCACGTCTCAGAGAATGGTGGTAAGGAGCGGCCGAATGCGGCAACAGCGGGGCAACGCGGGTTTTCTCGGCTGCGCGCGTGCCGGACGACGGTCATGACGCTCAAGGCCGCGCGTCGATTGATGACTCCGTCGGTCCGCAGCGATGTTCCGCCGTTCATGGTGATGGACGTGATGGCGGCGGCGGCCCGGATCGAGGCGGCGGGCGGCCGCGTCGTTCACATGGAGGTCGGTCAGCCCGCGGTGGGCGCGCCGGCGGTGGCGGTCGCCGCCGCCCAGGCGGCGCTGGGGTCGGGTCGGCCGTTGGGCTACACCGAGTCGCTCGGCGTGGCATCGCTGCGCGCCCGGATCGCCCAGCACTATTTCGAAACATACCGCCTGCCGGTGACGGCGGAGCGCGTGATCGTGACCACCGGTTCCTCGGCCGGCTTCATCCTTGCGTTTTTGTCGCTGTTCGAGCCGGGCGACCGGGTCGCCATCGCCTCGCCCGGTTATCCGCCTTACCGCCACATCCTGCGGGCGCTCGGGTGCGAACCGGTGCTCATTGAAACTGATGCGACGACGCGCTTTGCCATCACCGGCGAAAGTTTGCGGGCGGCGCACGCGACGGCGCCGTTGGCAGGCGTGCTGGTGGCAAGTCCCGCCAATCCAACCGGCACGATGATGACGCCGCAAGCCTTGGCGGACCTGATCGAAGCCGCCCAAGACGAAGGCATTCGTTTTATCTCTGACGAGATTTACCACGGTCTCGACTATGCAATGGCGGCAGAGACCGCGTTGCGGTTCTCTGACGATGTCGTCGTCATCAATTCGTTTTCCAAATACTTCTGCATGACCGGCTGGCGGATCGGCTGGATGATTGTGCCCGAGAGCATGGTGCGTCCCATCGATCGGCTGCAAGGCAATCTCGCGATCTCGGTGCCGACGTTGTCGCAGATCGCGGCGGAAGCGGCGTTCGAGGGGCGCATCGAACTCGATGCGATCAAACATGGCTACGAGGACAACCGGAAAATCCTGATCGAAGGTTTGCCCAAGGTGGGGCTCGATCGGTTTCTGCCGGTTGACGGCGCATTCTATCTCTATGCGGACGTGTCGGGATTCTGTGACGACAGCGTCGACTTCACCCGGCGTCTGCTGGAGCAGGCGCATGTGGCGGCAACGCCGGGCGTCGATTTCGACCCGGCCCACGGCAAGCAATTCGTCCGCTTCAGCTACGCCGGTTCGTCTGCCGAGATGCGCGAGGCGGTCGAACGTATCGGCGATTGGCTACGCAAACGCTGACGGATTGGCGTTTCTGACCAGCGAATGGGCGCTTTCCCGCATTGCCGCTGCATCACGTCACGGCTACGGTTTCCCGATAACCGGTTGTTCAATGCCGGATGGTTATCGGGAGGATTGCTATGTCACCGAACACTCTGACGTTGGTGTTATCGTGGTTCGTTGCCTGCGCCGTTTCCGTATTGCCGTCGGTCGCGCGCGCTGAATACCCGGACAAGCCGATCCGGCTGATCGTGCCGCAGGCCGCCGGCAGCGCCACCGATACGGTGGCTCGCATTGTCGCCGCCGAGCTTGGACCGCAACTTGGCGGCCCAAGCATCATTGTGGAGGACCGGCCCGGTGGCGCGTTGACCATCGGCATGGACATCGTCGCGAAATCGCCGCCCGACGGTTATACGCTGGGCGTCGGGCCGATCGGGGCGTTGGCTATCACACGCCACATGGTCGCCAACCTGCCGTACAACATCGAGCGCGACTTTCAACCGATCGGATTGATCGCGCGCGGGCACCTGATGCTCGCGGTCTCGCCGAAGACGAATTTCCATTCGGTGAAGGAGTTGATTGCTTTCGCCAAGGCGAACCCAGGTAAGCTGACCAATGCGTCGTCGAGCAACGGGTCGCCGGGTCATGTCGGTGGCGAACTGTTCAAATTCATGACCGGAACACAGATCGTCCATGTTCCGTATCGCGGCGGCGCCGCCGCCATCAACGATCTGATCGCAGGGCGCGTCGATCTGATGTTCGAGAGTCTGAATTCGATTTCATCCCATGTGAAGTCGGGTTCTGTGCGAGGTCTGGCGGTGAGTGGGGACCGGCGCTCGCTGGGATTTCCCGATCTGCCGACCGTGGCCGAGGCCGGCGTGCCGGGTTACAGCGCGCCGACCTGGACCGGCATCGTGGGGCCGGCTGGCATGCCGCGCGCCGTGGTCGAGAAGCTCAACGCCGCACTCAACCGGGCAATCCGAACCGACGCGTTCAAGGCGCGCTTTGCCGCGATCGGCGACGAGCCGGCCGGGGGACCGCCCGAGGAATTTGCCAAAACCATCGCGAGCGATTCCGCCAAGTGGAAGGGCGTGGTCGAGCGTGCCGGGGTCAAGCTCGATTAGGAGGCCGCCGCCAAACGGACAATGGCGCCGGAGCCGGGAGACCGACGCGGTTGCCCTCTATTCTTTTTGCGAACGGTTCCTACATAGCAAAGCCGAAAGGCATCCTATGTACGATCTCAACGGGCAAGACACCGAAATCCAAGAATCTGTTGCGGAATCGATTGCGACGGCCGTCGAAGACTCGCAATTGCTCGACGCTTACTCCAGCGCCGTGATGTCGGTCGCCGACCGGGTCGGACCGGCGGTGGTGCGCGTCGAGCGTCCCGCGGCGAACGGCCGTGGCGGCATGGGTTCCGGCGTGGTGATTTCTCCTGACGGCCTCGTGCTGACCAACAGCCACGTGGTCGATGGGGCGCGCGAACTGCGCCTGACCGACAGCGAGGGCCGCAGCATGGAAGCGCGGCTGATCGGCGAGGACCCCGATACGGATTTGGCGCTGTTGCGTGCCGGGGCCGCGCGCCATTTGCCATCGGCAACGCTCGGCGATTCCAAAACGCTCAAGCGTGGCCAGCTTGCCGTCGCGATCGGCAATCCACTGGGCTTCGAGTCAACGGTGACGGCGGGTGTAATTTCCGCGCTCGGCCGATCGCTGCGTGCGCGCACCGGGCGGCTGATCGAGGACGTGATCCAGACCGATGCCGCGCTCAACCCCGGCAACTCCGGCGGGCCGCTGGTGTCGTCGCGCGGCGAGGTGATCGGCATCAACACCGCGATCATTGCGGGCGCGCAAGGCATCTGCTTTGCGGTCGCGAGCAACACCGCGCAATTCGTGCTGAGCGAGGTGCTGCAGCATGGCCGCGTGCGGCGCGCCTTCATCGGCGTCGCCGCGCAGACGGTCGCGGTGCCGCGGCGGCATGCACGTGTTGCCGAGATTGAGAACGTGTCGGGTGCGATGGTCACTGCGGCCGAACCGGACAAGCCAGCCGATGTGGCCGGGCTGATGTCCTATGACGTCGTGGTGCGGCTCGACGGCCAACCCGTCACCGGAGTGGACGATCTGACGCGGCTTTTGAACGGCGAGCGGATCGGAACGCCGGTGAAGATCGAAGTCCTGCGGCGCGGTCAGCTTCGCGCCTTCGATGTGACGCCGACCGAGCGGAAGAGCAAATAGCCCGCCGCTCGTTCGGCTTAGCCTTTGGCTTTCAGCGTGTTGAACAGGTCGAAGGCGTCCTTCGGCTTCATGTTCTGATGCACGACCGCACCCACCGCGGAGATCATCGCCTTCGGCGCATCGGACTGGAAGATGTTGCGGCCCATATCGACGCCGCTCGCGCCTTGCTGAATGGCGTTGTAGGCCATCGTCAGCGCTTCGAGCTCGGGTAGCTTCTTGCCACCGGCCATGACGATGGGGACGGGGCAGGACGCGGTGACCGTCTCGAAGCCATCGTCGACGTAGTAGGTCTTGACGTATTGCGCGCCGAGCTCGGCGATGATGCGGCAGGCGAGGCGGAAATATTGCGCGTCACGCTTCATGTTCTTGCCGACGGCGGTGATGCCCATCACCGGCATGCCGACGCGCAGGCCCGCATCGACGAGCTTCGTCATGTTGTGGACGTTGCGCGTCTCAAACTCGCTGCCGATGTAGACTTGGATGCCGACGCCGGCGGCGTTGAGCCGCACCGCGTCACCCATGTCCATGGCGATTTCCTCGTCCGACATGTCGTCGCGCAAGATGTTGGCGCCGCCACTCGCTCGCAGCACCATCGGCTTTTGCGACTCGGCAGGGATCATCGAGCGCAGCACGCCGCGCGTGCAGAACAGCGCGTCGCATTGCGGCAGAAGCGGCACGATGGAGAGGTCGATGCGCTCGAGCCCGGAGGTAGGCCCCGCGATATAGCCGTGGTCGATGGCGAGCATCACGGTGCGGCCGGACTGCGGATTGAAGGTGCGGGCCAGCCGGTTCTTCATACCCCAGTCGAGCTGGTGCGAGCCTTTGAGAAAAAAGCCCGGCGTGGCCTGGGGCCGGTCGGCCTGATAGCGGGCACCCTGGTTCTCAGCTTCCGGCATCTCGTCCTCGTGCAAAAACAGTCGCGCGCCACGGCGGGCACGCCGTGACGCGCGACTGATAGCACCCGGTCAGAAAAATGCCAGCGTGCGGATTTCGATGCTCTCGCGGGGACGTGCGTTGGCCGGCGTGGTCGGATCGTCGAAGGCGGTGTGGGCGGTCCAGCGGGCGCGGCCGTCCTTGGCCGAATCGTAGACCTTGAACACCAGCGCCTCGTCGCGTGCCTGGCGCGGGAACCAGAACCACTTGTGCGCCGGATTATAGGCGACCGCATAGGTCTGCCCGATGCGATCCGGATAGCGCCGCTCGGAAATCACAAAATCCTCAAAGGCCACGCTGCGGGCATCGGCGATGGCGAGCGGATGGGTCTCGACCGGATAGCGGATCGGCCGCCACACCTGGATGATGGCGAAGCGACGCTTCAGCAATTCGTCGGCCTCGTCGGGGAGGATATCGCGCAGCCGCTGCGGGCCGGACCATTCGGTGTAATCGTTGTGGGCGCGGCGGACGACCTCGCGGATCTTGTGTTGCTCGCGGAAGGCGTCGTCGGCGGTGCGCAGCGTGTGGTCGAACACCACGACGCGATGGGCGCCGCTCTCGGCTTTGATCAGCGCCTCGATCTCCGGATAGTAGACGCTTCGCACCTCGGCATCGTCGAGGAAATTCTGCACCTTTGTGTCGTGATGCACGAAGCGGAAGCCGTCGGTGTCGAGCTTGAATTCGCGGATATGTGGCCGGCCGTTGTGCATGACGATCTTGTGCGGATCGGGCGTCCCGCCGGACTTCACCTCCGTTGAGCCTGGGCCACCGGAATAGGTGAACACCTCGACACCATCGTTGATGATGTAGTTGACGATGGGCTCGATAGTTTTGGGCTCGATGGTCTGGGGGGCCGTTTCGACTTCGGCGAGGGCGGACATGGCAACCTCCATCAGCGTGTGGAGGAAATCTAGGCGTCGGATCGGGCCGGTACAATGCGAGACAATGACATTGTCGCGATGGAACGGGGGCAGGAAATTATTTCTATTGCAGCGTCAGTGCCGAGAAGAAACGCCTGCGGGTGGACGCCTTACCGCAAGGCGGCGGCGATGTTACCGCCGTCGACTGTGGTGACGTCGCCGGTGGTCTTCAGTTCAAGCGCCTGATTGAGGAACGCCTGCGCCACATCCTCGGCGGTGACCTCGCGTCCGAGCAGGTTGCCGCTCATGTAGTCCTTCTCGGAAACGCCGCGCGCCTTCGAGCGCTCCTTGATGAAATCGGCGGTGAGCAGGCCGGAGCGAATGCGGTCGGCGTTGACGGCATTGGCGCGGATGCCTTCCGCGCCATAATCGACGGCATATTGGCGCACGAGGAACAGCGTCGCTGCCTTCGGCAGACCATAAGGCCCGAAATTCGGGCCGGGATTCACCGCTTGCTTTGAGACATTGAACAAGAGGCAGCCGCCGGTGCTTTGGGCTCGCATGATCTTGACGGCTGCTTGCGCCATCTTCTGATGCGCGAAGAAATTCAGCTCAAAACTTTTCCGCAGCGTGGCTTCGTCGACCTCGCCGATGCGGCCCTGCCAGGCGGCACCCGCGTTCGAAACGAGAATATCGACGCCGCCGAATGCGGCGACGACCTGCGCGTATGCCTCGCGCACCGATGCGGCGTCGGTGACGTCGCATCGCACCGCAAGCGCCGCGCCGCCGATGGTCTTGGCTTTCTCCTGTGCGGCGGCCAAGTCGAGATCGAGAAGCGCGACTTCAGCGCCGGCTGCGGCAAATGCTTGCGCCGTTGCGGCACCGATCGCGCCGCCGGCGCCGGTGATCACCGCGACCTGACCGGCCAGCGGCAAACGCTTCGCTTTGCCAAGCTTGGCTTGTTCGATGGGCCAGTATTCGCAATCGAAC
>Ga0070680_100003263_pt1 | contig 12089 bp, 9 predicted proteins | sample KBSC73BmetaG_FD_64672 | JGI IMG/M metagenome (GOLD analysis project Ga0070680, IMG submission 64672) | Corn rhizosphere microbial communities from Kellogg Biological Station, Michigan, USA - KBS C7-3B metaG | ecosystem: Host-associated > Plants > Roots > Rhizosphere | place: USA: Michigan...
CCGCGTGACGACGCTGGCATCGACCTCGTCGAGAATGATCACCTGGGTAGGACGGATCCCACCCAGCTCGGACTTGAAGGCGGAGTAGTAGGCGAGCTTGAGCTTGCGGCCGCTGTCGGAGTAGTAGAGAGACTTGACGGGATAGTTGGTGTCTTTCTCCACCCAATACTCGACCCGCGCATAGACCGCCGAGGCGCTGGCGGCGGTGAGATTGAGATGCCATGTCTGGCGCGGCTTGCGCTCAGCATCGTTGATCTGCTCTGCGCCGATGAGCTCCGCCTTGTAGTCCTTCTCCAGGTTGATCGATAGCACATCCCCATTGGAGGCCTGGCCGATCAGCCGTTGCTGCGGGGAGATGCGGATCCGGGCGGACGCGGCCGGATCGTAGAACCACATGATGTTGCCGCTCATGAGGAAGACCTTGCCCGCGTCCCGCGCCGGACGGGTGTAGCGCGCAAGATTGCGGTACTGCTCCTTGCCGGGATCCAACTTCGAGTACACCTGCAAAGCCAGGCGGCCGTCCTCCACACCATTGCGGTATTCCACCAGCTCGTTGACGAACTTGAACGAAGCGGCGGGATTGCGCACCTTGTCCGCGGCCGCCAGGATCTCCTGGGCGTTCGGATCCGCCGCCCTGGCCGGGCCGCCTGAAAGCCCTGCGGCCAACACGCCTGCGAACAGGCACCCTTTGACGAGCTGTGTGAGTTGTAAGTTAAACATGGCGTAATGCATCCACTACATTCATACGTGAGGCCCGATTGGCCGGGAATAACGATGCGAGCGAGGCCAGTGCCACCAGGCACAACCACGTCCCGATTGACAGGGAATCCGATATGAACAATTTCAACGGGACCGGCCCGGCGGCGGTCGGCGGTGTCCAGGACACGTTGGAAATATTCATCAGCCATGCGATGCCGGCGGCAACGACTACACCCAACGTCGCGCCGATGACACCCAGCAGGCAGCCCTCGAGCATGAACTGCCGCCGCACTTTCGCGCGTGTCAGGCCCAATGCCCGGGCGGTCCCGATCTCGTCGATTCGCTCCATGACCGCCATACTCATCGTGTTGACCACGGTGAACAGCACGACCACCGCGAGCACGATCGCGACGAAGCTGAAGAGAAAGGCGAAGAAGGCCAACACCTGCTTGTACAAGGGGGTCAGCTCGCTGAAGTCCCGGACCTCCAGGTCCAGGTGCCGCGTCTTGAATATCTCGTAAAGCCGTGTCCTGGCGGCCTGCAGATCGGCGCTGCGACGCAGTTGCAGGACGATTCCGGTCACCTTGTGCTCACCGCGGCCGTAGGCCAATTGCTGAGCGAGCTCGAGATGCATCAGCACATAGTTGTCGTCGATCTCCCTGCTGCCTTGAGACTCCGCGTGATCGACGTTCAGACCTACGACATTGGGCGCGCCCCCGGCCGTGGCGGCCAGCAGATCGATATGTGCACCCTGCTCCGCTTTGTTGGTTGTGTCAGGCCCCGGGCGATCCGCATCCCTCAAGGCCGATAGCTGCTGTATCTGCGGATCTGCTGCCGCCGCTTTGGCAGGCGCGGCCCGAGGTGGAGCATTGCAGCGGGCAATGTGGAGCGCCGCGCACAAGCCCAGAATGCGGCCCATGCCAATTCCGACGACCCCGGTGTGAAGGTCATCCGGCATCTCGGGCTGACTGCTGCCCGCGGTCCCCAGGTGAAAGTCATCCCACTGGCGCATCTGCGCGTGGTCGCGTGGAACGATCCCTCTGCCGAAGAACGGCTTGGAGCGGTCGGCCTCGTAGTTTCCGGCCAGACCCAACACATCCTGCACCGGCGTGACGATCGTGATCATCGGCCGCAGCACGGGGTCATCGCGCACCATTGTCGCCAGCCCCTGGTAGTCGGCGATCCCATACGCCGAGGAATTCCCGGCGCCGAACTCGAAGTACCCCTTCTTGTAAATGGTCAGGTGGCCGCTGCGCCGGACCACCGAGCTCTGGAAGTCCAAGGTGACGAAGCCGAGCATGGCGCCTATCAACAGTACGGACACAGCGCCCACGATGATCGTCGACACGGTCATCGTGGACCGGCGGCGATTACGGAAGACGTTGCGAAAGGCAATTTTCGCGATACTCATGCGACTACCTCCAGGTTGCGACGCCGCTCGTGATTGACGATGCGCCCGTCTTGGATCGTGAAGACCTCGTCCGCATGGCTCATGAGATGCGGGTCGTGCGTGGAGAACAGGAAGGTCGTCTTCTCCGACCTTTGCATCTCACGCATCAGGCGGACGATCGCCGCGCCGGTCTTCGAGTCGAGATTGGCAGTGGGCTCGTCGGCAAGGACCAGCAAGGGTCGCTTGACCAGGGCGCGTGCAATGGCCACACGCTGCTTCTGTCCGCCGCTCAATTGATTCGGCCGTTGATGCCGCTGATCGTAGAGATGCACGTCCCGGAGAATCTTCTCGGTCGCGAGCTCCCGCTCCCGCTTGGGAGCACCCGCCAGCACCAACGCATACTCGACGTTTTCGAATACCGACAGCACCGGCATCAGGTTGAAGCCCTGGAAGATGAATCCGATGTGATCGGCCCGGAAACGAGTGAGCTGGGTATCGTTCAAGCTCGACAGGTCGGTTCCATTGATCACGACGGAGCCGGAGCTGGCGCGATCGATGCAGCCAATGATGTTGAGCAGCGTGCTTTTGCCGCTCCCGGAGGGACCCACAATCATGGTGAACAACTGGCGCGGGATCTCCAGGCTCACATCGCGCAACGCGTGGACGCGTAACTCACCCTCCTCGTACGTTCTGGACACCGAGGAGATCCGCAACACGGGATTTTCTGTGGTTGCGGGGCTCATGCCGAGTGCCACCGGAAGGTCATGCGACTGACCATCAGACACACCGCGGACCAGGCGAACAGGCTCAGTAGAGATTTCCATTGTGATACCACCGTTGATCCTTGAATCAGAATTGCGCGTAACGCCGCGACAAATTGCGAGGTAGGCAGCGCCATCAGGAAGGGCTTCACCGACTCCGGGTAACTGCTGAGCGGCATGGTCAGATCACTGGCGAACAGCAGTGTCAGGTAGACCACGTTACACACGACGATCGCTGTCGCCACCCGCGAGATTCGCCCCGACATCGCTATGCCCATGCATAGCAACGTCACGCCGCCGACCAGAATCAACGCCGCCGCGTTCAGCAGTTGCACCGGAGAAAGCGGCAGCGCGATGTTGTACACATAGCGACCTGCAATCAGCAGGGCGAATGCGGCGACGAACAGGACGATCATTCGCGCGGTAACGATAGACGCCAGGTACGCAACCGGCGTCAATGGGAAGCAGGACATCAGCTTGAAGGTGTTGCGCTCCCGTTGTGAGACGATCCCCACGCACGTGTTGTTCATTCCGGCCGTCATCATTCCCATCACGAGGATCCCCGTGAGGAGGTATTGCAGGTGATCGAGCGGTAATGTCTGCGTTGTGTTGACGAACTCCAACTTGGCAGGCAACACGGCGTTGGCGGTCTCGGCGTTGAAACTCGTCGTCAGAACCGTGAAGACCCTAGCGGCCACACTGGTGGAGAGGCCACTTGCATAGCTGTAAGCCACCTTGATGGCGGTGGAGGTGGAGTCCGTAAACGCCCGCGCGAAGCCGCTCGGTATGGTTACGCGCACCACACCGTCGCGCACCGGTTCGGCGCGCGCGCCATCCAGCACGACGACATCTCCCTTCAGAACCGAGCTCGAAGCGAAAGTATCGCGGACCTTGTCGATGTATTTCTGGCTGACAGGCGTTCGATCGTTATCGACGACCTCGATGCGCTGGCGGCCGAAGACACTCGCCTGCCCGTACGAAATCAACATGATCGCGAGGAAGAAGAACGGGAAGAAGAATATCCAGAACAGCGCGACCTTCTCCCTCAGGATGGACAGCAGCTCGTTCACGCAGAGAATTCGGAATCCGTTAAGCATGATCTGTCTTCATCCGTCTCATGTTGGGAAGGGCAGCGATCGGAGCAAGCGGCGCGATTTCAGGGGCCGCTTCCGGCGCGGCCTCCGGGTGCGCGCAGCGGTAGAGGAGATCCGCCAGCGTCGTGCGCCCGTACTGCAGAGCGGCGATGTCAGCAGGCGCTACCAGGGAGGGCACCGCCCGAATAACGGCCTCCTCGCCAGCAACCACGACGTCGGTGTGGCCCCTGCGCTGCACGAATTGCGGCTTGGTGCGCTCGCTTACCGCGGCAACGAGCGCGTTGGCCTGCGACTGCTGCTGCAGAGAAATTTCCAGCCGAAAGTCACCGAGCAGCCTGCGCCGTAACGCATCGGGATTACCGCAATCCCGTACGGTTCCGTGCTCCAGCCAGACCATCGTGTCCGCCATGGAGAGCTCGAGCTCGCTATGGCAGGCCATCAGCACCGTGCTGTTATCGAGCCGCTCGATCAGATCAGCGGTGACCTGGGCAACTCGTTGGTCGAGGCCCGTGAACGGCTCATCGAGGATGATCAGCTCAGGCTCGTGCGCGAGTGCAAAGAACAAATCCACGCGCTGCCGCTCACCACGCGAGAGCTGCTCGTAACTCTTTTGCCGCAAATCGGTTATGCCGAGCTCCTCGAGCACTCGCTCCGATGTCCGGCCATAGATGTTTCGATGTAGTGATATAACTTCGTGTACGTACAGGCCATACGGCATGGCGGCGCGTTGTAACAGCACGCCGAGGCGCCGGCGCAAGTCGGACCGACGCCGCCAGGTGGCAACATCCTCGCCTAGCATCCGCGCGTTGATCTCGGCATCCCTGCGCAACCCCAGCAACGAATCCAGGACCGAAGTCTTTCCGGAGCCGTTGTGTCCAACAAAAGCCACACACGCGCCGCGCGGCACTGACCAGCCGTTCATTCTTACTGTGAAGCGATCCGTACGCAGCCGTAACGAATCGATCTGCACGGCCGGGTCGCTGCAGCTCTTGTCGAATTGCTGACTCACGCAGCCACCTCATTGCGCGCGGACATGAGCGAGCTGCGCATCCCGGCGCGGTCGATCTTTCCATTGGGTGAGCGCGGTAACTCGGAGACCTCGATCAAGCGAGGGACCATGTAACCGGGGAGGTCACGCCTGCAGCGCTCGATCACACTGTCGAGCCGCAGCGGGAAGTCTTCCGAGGCGACGATGGCGGCTACGGGCACTTCGCCCAGATCGGCATCCGGCAACCCGAATACCGCGACCTCCTTCACTCCCGGGATAGCCTGCAGCGCCGTCTCGATTTCCGTCGGACTGATCCGATATCCGGAGGATTTGATCTGTTCGTCGCGCCGACCGACAAAGTAGAGGTAGCCCTCCGCGTCAGTCTTGAATATGTCCCCCGACCATACGGCCGTCTCCGGTACCAGTCCGGGAGAGAGCGGGTTCCTGTAGGTCCGAAACCGCTCGGCTGTGCGTGCGGGATCGTTCCAATAACCTAGAGCCACCAACGGTCCGCGATGTACGAGCTCACCTTCCTCACCGGGTCCGCAGGCCGTGCCATCCTCGCGCAGTACCAACAGCTCGGCATTGGGAAGCGCCTTCCCCACCGAGTCGGGCCGGATATCGACCTGGGACGGATCGAGGTAGCTCGAGCGGAATGCCTCGGTCAATCCATACATCAGATACGGCTTGGCGTTACGGAAGATGCCCCGAAGTGAAGTCAGGAGCTTCCGGTGCATGTGCCCGCCGGTGTTGCCGAACAGCCGCACCGATGCACCGTTCTCGTCCCAAGGCACGCCCGCAAGCTGCGACCACAGCGGCGGCACCCCGACAATGAGAGTGACTTTCTCGCGGCCACACAGATTCACGACCTCCTGCGCGCGCAAATAGTCCAGAATCACCAGCCGGGCGCCCTTCGCCACCGCCGACGTCAGCTGGCTGAGCCCGGCATCGAAGCTCAACGGCAGCAGCGAGAGGACGATGTCATCCTCCGTCATGCCGAAATACGTATTGACGGACTCCGCGCTCGCTGTGAGATTGCGGTGCGAGAGGGTCACTCCCTTCGGCATCCCCGTTGAGCCCGAGGTGTAGAGAATTGCCGCCGCGTCACTTTCGACGAAGCTGTGGAACTGCGCACCCGGGTGCGCCGCATCCAACCAGGCGTTCCACGACTGGGGCGCTCTTGCACCGGCCCGCTGCACGCCCCCGGCGCCCGTTACAACACGGTGGATATCGCCGAGATCGAATTCTGCTTCGAGCTCTCGAAGTCGATGAGCGCTGGTGATCAACACCGAGGCCGAGCAGTCACGCAAGATGTGCTGCACTTGACGAGGCTTCAGCTTCGGGTTGATGGGAACAATGATCAGGCCCGCCGCGCACGCCGCATAGATGGCCACGGCATTCTCGATCGACTTGTTCATGTAGGTCGCAACGCGGGCAAAGCGCGGCAGCTTCAGAGCCATGAGCGCAGACGCACAGCGCTCGCAGGCCTCCGAGAACTGCCTGTAGTTCCAGCTGCGACCGCCATCAACCAATGCAACGCGATCGGGCCAGCGGGCCGCGCTGTCCCGCAGGTGCCTTCCAAGACCGAAACGGATGTCAGTGATCACATGCTTCTCCCTGGTCAGCCGGCAAGACGGGCGGCTGGCTGTTGAATTTCCCGCGTAGCGGGTTGCCCATCCACGTAGCCAAACTCGGCGTCATCGACGTGCACGAAGGAAAGATTTGCCGCCTGGATGATTTCGCCGTTGGTAAACAGCCGCGGCAGCAAGTTGTAAAAGAAGAAACTCATCGTCTTGATCTTCCCTTGATAGAAGCTGCGTCGCGGATCGTCCGCGGTTGCATCCCGCAACCTCCGCTCCGCCACCGAGGCGGCATCGAGCAGACCCCAGGCGGCGATCAGGTCGCCGAACATCTGCAACAGCCGGGTGCAGTACTGGCTGATCAGGAGCAGTTTCCCCTCGTTGGAGCGCTGCCTGACCCAGTCCATCGCGGCCAACACGGAATCGAGCGCCGCGCCGAGGCGTTCGTACTGCGGCCCCAGGCTCGACCCGCAGTCCCGCGCGGCCAGAAACGCCCGCACTTCTTCCGTAAAATGCTGCAAAACCAGTGACTCGCGACCGAATCCCAACTTGTCGCGCACCAGGTCCTGCGCCTGAATGTAGTTGGTTCCCTCCCAGATGCTCATGATCTTCACGTCACGCGCGTACTGCTCGAGGGGCAGATCGCGCATGTAGCCGATAGCGCCGTGCACCTGGATCGCCTGGGTGACGATGTTCCATGCCTCATCCGAGATGTACGCCTTGGCGATGGGCGAATACATGAGCGCCAGGGCGCTGTAGCGCTTCACGAGCACATCGTCCCGCGAGCCCTGCTCGTGCACCCGCTGCTGAACCCTGGTTGCGTTGAGTGATATTTTCAGCAGCAAGTACCGGCAGCCCTCCACCTTCGCCCGCATTTCCAACAGCATCCGCTGCACGTCGAGATGCTTGATGATCGGTACTCGGGGCGCCGCCGGGTTGGAGGATTGGTCGAAAGTGGGCCCTTGTATCCGCTGGCGTGCATACCGGAGGCTGCGCAGATAGGCGCTGGAGGCCATCGCCAGCGCCTGCAGGCCGGTGGCGATACGGGCCTTGCGCATCAACGACTGGAGCTGCAGCAGGCCTACATTCGGACGGTTCCCGAGGAGATACGCGCGCGTGACGCGGCCTTCGCCGAAACGCAGCTGCGTGTTGGCGCAGCCTCTCAAACCCATCTTATCCTCGACGCGCACGCACTTGACGTTGTTGTCGGTCAGGCTGCCGTCCGTCTCCACCCAATACCTCGGAATGAGGAAAGCGGACATGGACAGTGAGGAAGCCTTCGCGCCGGCGACACGGCCCAACACTATGTACAGGGTGTTCTGGGTCAGCGGATGCATGCCGGCGGTGATGTAGCGCTTCTCCCCGACGACCGAGTAAATTTCCCCCTCGATGCAACTGCCCGCCGTGGTGATGCCCGACAGATCGCTCCCGGCCTGCGGCTCGGTAATGCACAGACAGGCATCCCACTCGGTCTTGCTGAGCTTCTCGAGAAAGACCTCGCGCTGCAGCTCGGTGGCGCGCGTCTTGATCAGATTGACTGCCGACGGAGTGAAACCGGCGTAGGTCATGAAGGACGGGTTCGCACCGCTGAACATCTCCATGATCGTGTGCAGAACCACATGCGGAAAATATTCGCGCGGACTATCGCCGAGGGCGAGGGTGTCGCTCTGGTTGCGCATCCAGAACCAGTCGCGCAGGTGCTCTTTCCACAGAGCCTCATAGGCGTGCGGGATGACTACCTCGCCGTTGTCGAGCAGACGAGCATCGTCTCCGTCCGCATCGCTGTAGGACTCCTCGAGACGGCTGGCGTGTGCCCTCGCTCGAGCGAGCAGGTCCTCGACCTTTTCCCGTGTCAGCCCGCCGAACGGCGGCTTCTGGAGAAACTGCCGCTCGAGACCCAACACGTCCCAGAGGAGGAAATCGATCTCCTGCGGATCGTGGAGGTAGACATCACTCGCTGGTTGATCCATTGCAAATCGTCCTTCAGGCGCTCTGTGTGGTGGGCACGGAAATCACGGAGAAACCGGAATCGACGAACACGGTCTGGCCCGTGATCGCGCGCGAGGCCGGCGACAACAGAAACTGTGCGGCCTCCGCGATATCGCGGCCGCTGACGCAACGACGTAAGGGAACGATGCGGCCGTAGAGATCCAACATCGCATCGAGCTGGGGCACTGCCAGTGCGGACAAGGTGCGCACGGGGCCTGCCGAAATCGCATTCACCCGGATTCCCTGTGGCCCGAGCTCCACGGCAAGCTCGCGCACGGCGGATTCCAAAGCGGCTTTCGCTACACCCATGAGCCGGTAGTTGGGCACCACCCTCTGGGCGCCGATGTAGGTCATCGTGATGATGCTCGCGTCATCGCTGAGGATCGGCCGGAGCTGGCGCACGAGCCGAAGCAAGCTGAAGCACGACACACATAGCGTTTGCGCGAACTCCTGCTCCTCGATTTCCGCCACCCGCTTGTTGAACGTAGTGGGCGGAGCGAAGGCAACGGAGTGGACGATGCCGTGCAAGGGAGCGCCGACGCCCTGGACGAACCCGGCCAACTCCTCATCGCTCGTCAAATCGCAGCGGTGCAGACCGTCGACAGGAACGGCCGCGTTGCGCGTGAGTGGTAACACACGGCTGCGAAACCGCTGTTGATAGCCGACGTGTACCTCGTAACCGTGCTGCTTCAAACCTTGTGCGACGTGCCAGGCGATACTGTCTTCATTGGCCACGCCGAACACGGCAATCCGCCGGGGTGTGCTTTTCTCAGTCACGGGCCACCTCCGGCTTCTTGATCAGTATTTCAAACCCGAGGGCCGCCAGCCCACCGCTCGAGCCTTTTGCGGTCGCGACCGCTGCGAGCCCGGCCTGCTCGATGAGGGCCTCGGCCTCGGCCAGTGTCAGCTTTTCCTCGAGATGGGTCGGCGGGTAGTTCGCCTCCGCGCGCATCTGTGTAAAGCGATCGAGCATCGACGACTTGGCGTCGCGGCGCATGTCATGCACCAGTCCGACACCGCCAGGTGCGAGCACCCGGTACATCTCGCGAAGGCTGCCCGCCTTGTCAGGCATGTGGTGCAGGGTCGCCCGGCTGACCGCCATCCTCAGGGCGCCCTCCTCGAAAGGCAGCGCCTGTCCGTCGCCCACTGTCAGCTCGATCCTCGAGTCCAGGCCGAGCTCGCGGATACGGGGCAGCGCCTGATCGAGCATGGCCGGATCCAGGTCGAGCCCGATGATCCGCCAGCCGTTCATGACTCGATCCTGCGCGAGACGCACTGGCACCACCGCCGTCGCAGTCCCTATGTCCACGATCGATCCGGGCGCCAGCTCACGCGCCAGTTGCCGGATTCGCGCGACGAACAGAAGATCCCACGGCTCGAGCGTCACGGTGGCGAAGTGATCGTACTCATCCGCGGGGCGTAAGTTCTTCAAAAGCATCGTGCTCACTGGTGGAGACTCCTGTTCAGACATTTCGGATCGGCATCACACACTTCGACATCACACACTTCATTGTCACAACCAGCCGACGGGCACCGCGGCAAGCAGGCGCCGGGCAACGGCGCTGCTGACCCCGAAGGCCGGCCGTGCACGCCGTTCCACGGCGTGAGCCGCCATAGCGACGATCCGCGCGCAGAGTGCGATCCCCACGCCCCATTGCGGATTACTGATACCGGCATCCAGCAGCGATGCCGCGGTCACGAAATCGATGTTGGGGTTCAATCCCTTGACCGCCTTCGCGCGCCGGCACACGACATCGAACTGCCTCAGGTGACGGCCCTCGAATCCGGATGCCCCGAGCAGCGTGCGCAAATGCGGCGGCCGCGGATCCGAGACGAACAACGGGTGTCCGAATCCAAAGAGCAGCCTGCCGGGTGAGTTGAATTGCGCATCGACCTGCGCCTCGATTCCCGCATCATCGTCCGGTAGTCCGCGCAGCCAGTTCATCGCTTCGAGCGCCGCACCGACATGCTTCGGACCGCTGGCCATCAACCCGGCCGCGACGGCCTGCGGCAGAGTCACTCCCGTTCCAATCGCGCAGCGAGGCACCAGGACCGTCGGGGTGATGTAGCCGAATCCGGCATGCCAGGCGGTCAACAGTGCATCGATCGCCACGACCCCGCGGTCGAGGCCGACGGCATTGTCCGTTGATCTGGCGAGACTCCAGACGCGCCGCGCATGGCTCGGGGCCGGCTCGACATTGGCGGCTGCCAGCCCGAGAGCTGCGCGCATCAGGTATGGACTGGCCACCAGGCAGGCCAGCAACAAATCGAAATCGTGATCTGCAGTAACAGGGCGAGAACCGTCCGCGTTCGCACGCTCGATACTCGACTCGACTCCGCACATCAGGCCGGCGGCCGTTGCGAATACCATGTCGACTCCGAGACGGCCCATCTGGGCGGCGACCTCCGGCCCGCGGCTCGAGAGGAGGTAGCAGTCAGCCAGCTCCTGCATGCGCACACTCATCGCCAACAATTCACTCGGCGTAGGAAGCCTCTGAAACCAGAGGTGCCAGACAGCGGCCTCGAACGGAACGCTGCCGATCAGCGTGTTCAACTCCTTGCCGCGTACCCAGAGACCCTCGGGCGCCAGGGTCGGTCCGTCGATGTCGGTACCCCGGTATCGCGTACGCTGACTCAGCAGCCCGGCAATGTCCGCGGTATTCGCGTCCCTGTCCTTGCGCATGGTGTTTGGTTCTGCCACGTTGAGCTCCTCAGGCAACCGCCTGGTTGGGTAGATGCTCGTAGTCGAGAACCCCGAGCTGCTCGAAGGTCGTGCGTACCTTGGGAGTCAGCAAAGTCATGTCGCGGATGGAGGGCACCAGGCGCCGGAAGAGATTGCGCCGCAGTGCCCGCGCCAGGGGAGACTCACGCACGGCCTCTTTGCATTCCTTCGCCGGCAGCCCGACTGGCTCCCATATGTCGTCGGCGCACAGGTGCTCAAAGAGTGCTACGGCGCCATCGCATACGAATTCCTCCCGGATCTTCCGTTCCGCATCGGTGAGGCCCCTGTACACGGGCTCCAGGCTGATCCGGCCAAGGGCGAAATGGCGGGCCTCATCCCGCTGTATGCGCGTCACCAGCGATTTGACGAAAGGATCGCGGCTGTACGCGACGATCATGCCGAAGATGGCGAGCGCAACACCCTCCACCAGGATCTGCATACCGAGGTTGGTGATGTCCAACTCGCTGCTCGTCACCGTGTCGTGCAGCAATCCCCTCAACGAACGCGACATCGGATACCGCGTCAACATCTTGTCGAGCAGCCGGCTGTAGGCCTCCACGTGCCGGGCCTCGTCAATCACCTGCGCCGCGGCGCAGAGTTTCGCCGGCAGCGAATCCTCACCCTGCGCCAGGCGGGAGGCACATAGCAGCGCACCCTGCTCACCGTGCAAGATCTGTGAGATGAGCCATGCATGGGAGTGCCTTCTCACCTGGGTCCGGGCGCTCTCGTCGAGGTGGTCCCACAGCGGCGTCCCGTAGATGATCAGAGTACCGTCGTGCAGATTGAGCGGATTGTCCGGATCCAACTGGTAGCCCCAGTCGACATCGACCTCGGCGTTCCATTGCGACGCCTTGGCCTTGTGATAG
>Ga0070680_100003265_pt1 | contig 12086 bp, 6 predicted proteins | sample KBSC73BmetaG_FD_64672 | JGI IMG/M metagenome (GOLD analysis project Ga0070680, IMG submission 64672) | Corn rhizosphere microbial communities from Kellogg Biological Station, Michigan, USA - KBS C7-3B metaG | ecosystem: Host-associated > Plants > Roots > Rhizosphere | place: USA: Michigan...
CGCGCCCGCACGAATCGCAGCAGCCCGGACAGCAGCTTGCCCGCCCGGCGTGCCTGGCGGCGGATCTGCCCCAGCTCGGTGCGCATCTCATGGGGCAGGTCGGCGTCTTCCAGACGGGTATCGGCCAGTGCCGCAATGGCCATGAGGGGATTATTGACCTCGTGTGCCACGCCGGCGATCAGCTCGCCCGCCGCCGCAAACCGGCCCTGCTCAGCGGCGCGAGCCCGGAGCACGCCGGTCATATCGTTGAAATGTGCCGCCAGCTGGCCCAGTTCATCGCGGTGACGCACCCGGACCGTGGTGTTGAGTTCTCCCGCTGCGACCGCATCGAGTCCTGCCTCGAGGTCCCGGAGCGGCCGCCGCACGCGGCGGTGCACCGCCAGCACCAGCACCGCCAGCAGCAGCACACCGATCAGCATCCAGCCGAGCATCGTGCGCACGGCCTGGCTGAGCGCCTCGCTCAGCTGCGCCTCACGTTCCGCCAGCGCCCGAAGTCCGACTCGCTCGGCCTCCACCAGTACCAGGCCCATCTCGGCGTGCAGGGAATCCACCGTCGAGAGCGCGTGGGTCGCGGCGGCGCGCCGGCCAAGGTCGGCCTGGGCCAGGCTTTCGTTGAGGCTGGTCTCGATGTCGCCCTGCAGGACCGCCGTGCGCGTCAGCAACTCACGCAATTCCAGCGGCGCGCTGGCCAGCAGCGGTGTGGATGCCGCGGCCGGTGTGGCCAGCGTGGTGCGCACCCGGTCGCGCTCGGCGGCATCCTCGGTGATAATCCCATGCCGCGCTTCCATGATGAGCTGCTCGGTATGGCCGGCGCGCGCGGCAATCTGCCCGAAGAGCTCGAGCATCGGAATGGTTTCGGCCCGGAGCCGGGCCGCCCGCGGCGCCACGGCGGCACCGATGTACACGGTGAGTCCCACGACATAGAGGATGATGCACAGCACGGCCAGCAGAGTCAGCGTGCGAAGACTCAGATTAGCCGGCTCGGTCTCCCTCATCGCCGCCACTCCGCAACGGCCCGGCCATTCAGAATCCGGGTCATCACCATATGGGGCACTGCACTCTTGCCAAAGACGATGGGGCCGGTGACGCCCTGATACGCAGGCCGACTGTCGCCCAGGGAGCGGAGCCACTCCCAGACCGCGTTACGGCTCGGCCCCGCCGCGCGGATTGCCGCCGCACCCACCATGATGCCGTCATAGACATAGGCATCAGACGCCTCGGGCTCCCGTCCCAGCAGCGCACGAAACCGGCGGCTGAACAGCATCGCCGCGGAGTCGCCTGGCGCGGGCAGCCAGAATGACACCACGTACAGCGATGCCAGGACGGAATCGCCGAGCTGGGCAAGCCGCTCCGGTACCAGCGCACCATCTCCGGCGACCACGGTGGTGCCAGGCGCGAGCTCGTGTATGGCCTGCGCAAGCCCGGCAGCTTCATTGGTCCGGCCCGCCACCACAATCACATCCGGCCTGGCGCGCTGCATGCTGGCCTGGACCAGCACGTTGAAGGCACCGCCCGGGCTGAACGGCACCTTGTCAACCACCCGCATTCCCAGCGTGGCCAGCGCCGTCTCGACTCCCTCGCGCAGGCCAATCCCATATTCATCGTTCGCGAAGTAAATGGAGACCGAATGCGCGCCGGGGATCTGGCGCACGAACTGGGCAATGAAATCGCCCTCGATGGAATCATCGGGAATCATCGGGAGCATGCGGCCGTCGAGCTTGGCCAGCAGGTGGCTGGTCGCCTGCGGATTGATCTGGGTAACGCCGGCGGCGTTGTATACTGGAGCGGCGGCCAGTGCGCCACGGCTGTTGCTCGGCCCTATGACCGCCATGAGCTGCGGGATCGCCGCCAGGCGCTCGGCGCGGCGGACTTCGACCGGAGCGCTGTCCGCCGTGAAGGCCGAATCAATGAACAAGCGGATCGGACGGCCTCGGGACGTCTCGGCGAGATCGCTCGCGGCCAGGCGGGCCGCCTCGACGTTCCGTGAGCCAGGCATGTAGGCCAGGCCGATGACCGAGGGCTCCGGCGAGCCTCCGCATGCCAGGACGGCGACGGCAACAAGAAAGGTCCAGCGCTTTGGAATGACTGCATACATAGGCACCGCGCAGGTCAGGGGTGCTCAATCTTGGGGCTCGAAGCACGGCTCGGCAAGAGACGTTATCTTCCTGCTATCGCAGGGTTTCCGTTCTGATTCGTCACCATTGCGTGCGCAGGAGCAGTCGTGGATCCGAATGTCTTCGAAACCGCCAACGCCGGCTTCGCTCAGTCCCTCTACGAGGATTATCTGCGGGACCCCGCATCGGTGGGGCCCGAGTGGCGGCAATTATTTGACAGCGGTGTAGTGGGCGAGAAGCCGCCAGCGTTGAATGGCGCCGATGCGCCCACACGTGCGGCCACGACCTCACCCGTCGGGCCCGCCCACACAGACGAGCCTGCCCGCCCTGGCGATCCTGCCCGTCTCGAGATCAAGGGGCCGGCCCGCCGGCTCGTTCAGAACATGAACGAGAGCCTGACCGTCCCCACCGCCACCACATTCCGTGAATTGCCGGTGGCCCGGCTCGAGGCTGAGCGCAAGGCACTCAATGCCGCGCTCCAGGCAGGTAGCCGAGACCTGAAGATTTCCTTCACCCACCTGATCGCGTGGGCCCTGGTGCAGGGCGTGCGCCGCCATCTGGTGATGAGCCATGCGCTGCAGGCGGTGGGCGAGGCGTTCCACCGGGTCATTCCCGACGGGATCAACCTGGGTCTCGCCGTTGATGTGACCCGCAAGGACGGCAGCCGCGGCCTGCTGGTGCCGGTCATCAAGCACGCTGAGGCGATGGACTTCGGCCAGTTCCACGCGCGCTATGAAGAACTGGTGGACAAGTCACGCCATAACCGGCTCATGCCCGATGATTTTGCCGGCGGCACCGTGACACTCACCAATCCCGGCGGGATCGGCACGGTGGCCTCGGTCCCGCGGCTCATGGCGAATCAGGGAACGATCATCGCGGTTGGTGCGATCGGCTATCCGCCGGAATTCAGCGCATCACCCGCGGCCACGGTGCAACAGCTCGGGCTCAGCAAGGTGATGACGATGACCAGCACCTATGATCATCGGATCATCCAGGGCGCAGAGAGCGGCCAGTTCCTCGCCACCGTTGATGGGATGCTGCAAGGCGCCGAAGGATTCTACGAATCGGTGTATGCCGGCCTGAACCTGGTCTACCGGCCTGTCTCGTCCGTCCCGCCCGCCTCGCCCGTCTCGCCCGTCCTGTCCGCCCCGACGCCCGATGTCGCCGAGATGAAGCACGTCGCGGCGGCCATGGCGCTGGTCAAGGCCTTCCGGACCCACGGTCACCTCGCCGCGCACCTGGATCCCCTCGGCAGCGCGCCGGCGGGGGATCCGTCGCTCGATCCGGACACCCTGGGCCTCACGCCCGAGATCATGGCGCGTATCCCGGCCGAAGTGCTGCGCATCAAGGTGCCGGGCCAGTCGCTGCTCGATGCACTGCCGCATCTCGAGTCGGCATACTGCGGGAACATTGCCTACGAGATCGAGCACATCGCCAGCCACGAGGAGCGGGTGTGGCTGCGCGAGCGGATCGAATCGGGCTCCTTCCGCGAAGTCATGTCAGCGGAGCAGAAGCTGGCACTGCTGGACCGCCTGATTGAAGTGGAGGCATTCGAGCAGCTGTTGCAGAAGGCGTATCTGGGCCAGAAGCGGTTTTCCATCGAAGGGCTGGACGTGCTGGTCCCGATGCTGGACCTCGCCATCAATCAGGCCGCCGACATGGGTGCGCAGGAAGTGGCGATCGGCATGGCCCATCGAGGCCGGCTCAACGTGCTGGCCCACACGGTGCGCCGCCCCTACGAGACGATATTCGCCGAGTTCGAAGGGCAGCACGCGCTGGGTGAGAACGATGAAGGCGAGACCGGCACCGGCGACGTGAAATATCACCACGGTGCCGAAGGCGCCTATCTCACCGCCAGCGGCAAGGCGGTGACCGTGACGCTGTCGCCCAATCCCAGCCACCTGGAGTTCGTGGGTGCAGTGGTGGTGGGGCGCGCCCGCGCCCGGCAGACCCAGCGGCGCGGGCAGGAGGCCCACCGGGACAAGGACGCGGCACTGCCAATCATCATCCATGGCGACGCCGCCTTTGCGGGCCAGGGTGTGGTGGCCGAGACGTTCAACCTGGGCGGCCTGCCCGGTTACACCGTGGGCGGCACGCTGCACATCATCGCCAACAACCAGGTCGGGTTCACCACCGACATCGTGGACGCCCGCTCGACCCGCTATGCCAGCGACCTCGCCAAGGGTTTTGATGTCCCGATTGTCCACGTCAATGCGGACGACCCGGAGGCCTGTCTCGCGGCGGCGCGCTTCGCCATGGCGTATCGGGAGACGTTTTCCCAGGATGCGCTGGTGGACCTGGTGGGATACCGGCGGCATGGCCACAACGAGGCCGATGAGCCGGCGTACACCCAGCCGCTCATGTATGAAATCATCAAGCAGCTCCCCACCGTGCGGCAGAAGTACGCTGCGCAGCTGGTGCAGGAAAGCGTTATCTCCGAGACGGACGCGTCGGCGCGTTACGACAAGGCCTACGATGTGCTCGCCAACGCACAGCACGCCTTCAAGGGCAAGGCCGGATCGCAGCAGGTGGCGCCCGAGACGGTCGAGCGCCGCGGCAATCCGGCGACGCGGGTGGACACCGCCGTGCCGGCCGCCACGCTGGTGGCCCTGAACGACGCCCTGCTGAGCTGGCCCGAAGGATTTGCCGTAAGCCCCAAGCTCGCGCGCCAGCTGGAACGGCGCCGGGCGGCGCTGGGCGACAATGGCGGCATTGATTGGGCGCACGCGGAGGAGCTGGCGTTCGCATCACTCCTGGTCGAAGGCATTCCAATTCGCCTGACCGGCCAGGATACCGAGCGCGGCACGTTCAGCCAGCGGCACCTCATGCTGCATGATGTGAATACCGGCGCCGAATACGCGCCCATTACCCGGCTGCCGGGCGCGCTCGCGCCCATGGAACTGCACAACAGCCCGTTGTCGGAGCTGGCGGCCGTTGGCTTTGAGTACGGCTACAGTGTGGCCGCGCCCGAGACCATGATCATCTGGGAGGCGCAGTTCGGTGACTTTGTGAACAGCGCGCAGGTCATCATAGACCAGTTCATGGCTGCCGGCCTCGCCAAGTGGGGACAGACCACCCGGCTCACGCTGCTGCTGCCGCACGGCTACGAAGGCCAGGGCCCGGAGCACTCCAGTGCCCGCCTCGAGCGGTTTCTCCAGCTCGCCGCCGAGAACAACATGCGGATCGCCAACTGCAGCACCCCGGCCCAGTATTTCCACCTGCTTCGGCGGCAGGCCAAGCGGGACCGCATCCGGCCGCTGATCGTCATGACGCCCAAGAGCCTGCTGCGCCTGCCTGCGGCGGCGTCACACCTGAACGACCTGACCACCGGAGAGTTTCAGCCGGTGCTGGATGACGCGCGGGTAGCCGCGCGCGCCGGCGCCGTGACTCGTGTGGTACTGTGCTCAGGCAAGGTGTACTACGACCTGCTGTCGGCGGCCACCGAGCTGGGTGACGCCTCACCAGCCATCATCCGGCTGGAGCAGCTCTACGCCTTTCCGACGGTGGAGCTGAAGGGTGTGCTGGCCCGCTATCCGGCACTCACCGAGGTGATGTGGGCCCAGGAGGAACCGCGGAACATGGGCGCCTGGCGCTTCGCGGAACCGTACCTTCGCCAATTGCTGGGCGAAGGGATCACCCTGGGCTACGCCGGCCGGCCCGACCGGGCAAGCCCGGCGGAGGGCTACCCCTCGGCGCACGCGGCGGAACAGGGGCGAATCGTGGCAGAGGCGCTGGGAACACAAACGGCCCGCGCGTAACGCGCGGGCCGTTCATTCTGTTTCGCCGATCTGGGCGGCCCGTGGGCCGCCCTTACAATTTACAGCTCCTTGGCGAGCATCGGTCGTTCCGAAGCCTGTTTGGCGAGCGCTTTCAAGGGCTCGGACAGGTGATCCCCGTAGTGCAGCAGGAAGACGCCACGCGCCCGCTTCTGCATCAGGAACGCAACCAGGGGCATGTCCGCCTTCGCGGCGTTGCACTCCCGGCAGGCGAGGACCAGATTGTCCGGCCTGTCATACGCTGTCTGGCCGCGACGCGGCCGAACGTGATCCAGCGTGATTACGTCGGGGGAAGTTTCGGATCCACAATACGCGCAAACCGAACCGTGTCTCTCCAGAAGCCACTCTCGATGCGACTGCATGCTGCGTCCGGGTGAGCGGCGGAACCCGTTGGTTGGCAGGTCATGCGACTGCCTGCGATGTCTTCGTGCCACAAAAACCTTGGTTGAGTTGAAAAGGAGGCTCGCCGAAGCGAACCTGAACAACACCGAAACATAGCAATTTCGGGGCCGGATGGCTATGGGGAAGTGCGGATACGGGGTTTGTTCGGGCAGGACGGGCAGGACGGGCAGGACGGGCAGGACGGGCAGACGGGCGGGACGGCGAGGCGCGAACCGAAGAACTCCTCATCCTGAGCGAAGCGAAGGATCTGGGCAGCCTTTTCCCGAATCAGGCCTGGCAGATCCTTCGGCCGCGGTGCGGCCTCAGGAAGAGGAACATACGAGCAATCGGATCTGCCAACTCCGCAGTCCCGAGCCCGCGTCCCGCGTCCTGTGTCCCACATCTCGCATCCCACGTCCCGCCTCCCTAAGTTTCCCCTGACCGCCACAGGGAGTACGTTCTGAGCCCCACATCCTCACCCGTCAAGTCCATGCCTTCTTCGGCCGAATTCGCCGATCGCGATAGCATCCAGTGGAAGAGTATCAATACCATCCGCACCCTTGCCATGGACGCCGTGGAAAAGGCCAACTCCGGCCATCCCGGCACCCCCATGGCACTGGCGCCGGCTGCGTATGTGCTCTGGCGCAACTTTCATCGTTTCAATCCGGCCAACCCGGACTGGATCAACCGCGACCGCTTCGTGCTCTCGTGCGGTCACGCATCCATGCTCCTCTATTCCCTGCTCTTCCTGACCGGCTATGACCTGCCGCTGGAGGAACTCAAGAACTTCCGCCAGTGGGGTTCGAGGACGCCCGGACACCCGGAGCGCGGACACACGGTGGGCGTCGAGACCACCACAGGTCCGCTGGGCCAGGGGTTCGGCAACGCGGTCGGCATGGCCATCGCCGAGCGGCTGCTGGCGCACCGGTTCAACCGGCCAGGCCTGGAGATCGTCAATCACCACGTCTGGGGTTTCTGCAGCGATGGCGACCTGATGGAAGGCATCTCCAGCGAAGCCGCGAGTCTGGCGGGCCATCTCCGGCTCGGCAAGCTCAACTTCATCTACGACAACAACCACATCACCATTGATGGCAGCACGTCGCTGGCGTTCAGCGAAGATGTCGGCAAGCGGTTCGAGGCGTATGGCTGGCATGTCCAGCGGCTGGACGACGGGAACGACCTCGATGCCATTCATGTCGCGCTCGAAGCGGCCCGGCGAGAGGACACGCGCCCCTCGCTCATCGTGCTGCGCACCCACATCGGGGATCCCGCGCCCACCAAGCGTGACACCGCCGAAGCGCACGGCGCACCGCTGGGTGCGGAGGAAGTGAAGCGCACCAAGGAAATCCTCGACTGGCCCCAGGAAGCGTTCGTGGTGCCGGATGACGCGCTGGCGCATTGGCGTGAGGCCGTCCCGCGCGGTGCCCGGCTGGAAGCGGAATGGCAGGCGCTGTTCGAGCGCTATGCGGCCGAGCACCCTGAGGATGCCGCCGAGTTCACCCGCACGATGTCCGGCACCCTGCCCGCTGGTTGGGAGTCGGCGCTGCCGGTGTTCACACCGAAGGACGGCAAGCTGGCCACCCGCCAGTCATCGCAGAAGATCCTGCATGCCATGGCGGACGCCATTCCGGAGCTGGCCGGCGGCTCCGCCGACCTGGTCGAGAGCACCGGGCTCAACGTGGACAACCTCGGCACTTTCGGGCCCGTGACCAATGGCCGGCTCATGCATTTCGGCATCCGCGAGCATGGCATGGCCGCCTCCCTCAACGGCATGGCCGCGCATGGGGGCATCCGGCCGTTCGGCAGCACATTCCTGATTTTTTCCGACTACATGAAGCCATCGGTGCGGCTGGCCGCACTCATGAAGCTGCCGGTGATCTTCATCGGCACCCATGATTCCATCGGCCTGGGCGAAGATGGCCCGACCCACCAGCCAATCGAGCAGCTTGCCATGCTGCGCGCCATCCCGCACCTCAACGTCATCCGGCCCGCCGACGCCAATGAAACGCGGGAGGCGTGGCGCTCGGCGCTGAGCCGCAAGGACGGCCCCACGATCATGGCGCTCACCCGGCAAAAGCTGCCGACCCTTGACCGCAGCGTGCTGGCGCCGGCCGAAGGTGCCCGGCGCGGTGCGTACGTTTTGAAGGAGAGCGAGGGCAAGCCTGATGCGATCCTGATCGGCACCGGCAGTGAAGTGCATCTCGCGCTGGAAGCGGCGGAGACGCTCCACAAGGAAGGGATCAAGACCCGGGTGGTGAGCATGCCGTGCTGGGAACTCTTTGCCGAGCAGGACCAGGCCTACCGCGAGAGTGTGCTGCCGCCCGACGTGCGGAAGCGCGTCTCCATCGAGGCGGCGGCCACACAGGGATGGGAGCGCTGGACCACCGACAGTGGCATGGCGATCGGCATTGACCACTTCGGCGCGTCGGCTCCGGGTGAAAAGGTCATGAACGAATTCGGATTTACCGCCGAGCACGCTGCCAACGCCGTGCGCCGGCTCATGGGAAGGAGCACGTCATGACAAACCCGCTTATCCGGCTTGGCGCCATCGGCCAGAGCCCCTGGTACGACTACATCACCCGCGACCTGGTGACCGAGGGCGAGCTTGCCCGGCTCATCAAGGAGGACGGGTTGCGGGGCATGACATCAAACCCCACCATCTTCGAAAAGGCGGTGTCGGGGAGTGACCTGTATGACGGCGACATCAGGTCGCTGACCGAGGAGGGCCGCGACCCGGCAGGCGTGTTCGACGCGCTCTCGATCGAAGACGTGCAGGAGGCGTGCGACGTCTTCCGTCCGACGTTCGATGCGCTCGCCAACGGCGACGGCACCGTTTCGATTGAAGTGGGGCCGTCACTCGCATACGATGCCGACGCGACGCTCAAGGAAGCGATGCGGCTGCATGACATGGTGAATCGCGCCAACGTCTTCATCAAGATTCCGGGCACCGAGGCGGGCTTGGGCCCGATCGAGCAGGCTACCGCGGCCGGTGTCAATGTCAATATCACGCTGCTGTTTTCGGTGGATCGCTACAAGGACGTCATCGAGGCGTACTTCCGCGGGCTGGAGGCGCGCGTCAGGAAGGGTGAACCCATCTCACACATCCACTCGGTGGCCAGCTTCTTCGTGAGCCGGGTGGATACCAAGATTGACCCGCAGCTCGACAAGCTGGGCGACCCGAAGAAGATCCGCGGCAAGGCCGGCATCGCCAACGCATGCAAGGCCTATCAGCTCTTCGAAGAGACGATGGCGTCCGAACGCTGGCGCCTCCTCGCATCAGAAGGCGGCAACCTCCAGCGGCCGCTCTGGGCTTCAACCAGCACCAAGGACCCGGCGTTTCCCGACATCTATTACGTCGAAGCGCTGATTGCGCCGTATACGGTCAACACCATGCCGCCGGAGACGTTCAAGGCCTACAAGGACCACGGCGATCCGAAGGACCGGATCCATGAAGGCATGACAGTGGCGGACGGGACGCTGAAGGCGCTGGCCGAGTCGGGCATTGACCTCGGCCAGGTGACGAAGGAACTGGAGGAAGAGGGCATCGAGAAGTTCAGTGCCAGCTATGCGAAGCTCCTGGAGGGGCTGGAAGCGAAGATGGAGAAGGTGGCGGGATGATGGACAACTAGCCCACTTCCTCCAGCTGGACCGCCGAGTCCGGTGGAATGATCAGCGGAAGCCCTTCGCTCTTCGTGATGATGAGCGCGGTGAGCAGGTCGCCCGTGACATTGGGCACGGTCCGGCTCATGTCGAGAATGCGATCGACGCCAAGAATCAGGGCGATCCCCTCGACGGGGACACCCACCACCTGAAGTACCAGCACCATCAGCGGAATGGAGCCGCCGGGCACGCCGGCGGTTCCGATCGCGGTGATGACCGACATGCCGACCACGATCAATTGCTGCCCCAGGGACAGATTGATCCCGAAGACCTGCGCCAGAAACAGTACGGTCATGCCCTCAAAGAGCGCGGTCCCGTTCATGTTCATGGTGGCGCCCAGCGGCAGCACGAATCCGGCCACCTCCTTGGGCACCCCGAAATTGCGTTCGGCGGTTTCGATGGTGGTGGGCAGTGTGGCGTTGGAACTCGAGGTAGAGAACGCGGTCACCATCAACGCGCGGGCCCGACGCAGGAAGAGCAGTGGCGAGATGCCGACCAGGATGCGCGCGAGGGATGGCAGCACGATGAACTGGTGCAGTGCCAGCCCGAAGAGCACCATCACCACGAACAAGGCCAGCGATTTCAGCACGTCCACGCCAAACAGTGCGGTCACCGAGAAGATCAGGCCGAACACGCCGATGGGCGCCAGCTTCATGGCGAAGTGGATCATGCCCATGACCGCTTCCCCGATGCCATCCAGCAGCTTGATCACCGGCTCCCGTTTCTCGTCCGGCACCATGGTGAGCGCCATGCCGAAGACGAGGGAGAAGAAGATCAGGGCGAGCATATCGCCCTTGGCTGCCGCTTCCACTGGATTCTTCGGAATGATGTTCACGAAGGTGCTGACGCCAAACTTGCTGGATTCGGCCAGCGAGGCCTTCTCGGCCGCGTCACCGGAGTAGCGCTCCAGCAGGGCGGTGCGGGTCGCGGGATTGAGCGACCGGCCCGGCTTGACGGTGTTTACCAGCGCAAGGCCGATGCAGACCGCGAACGCGGTGGTGAGGACGAAAATCAGAAGGGTCTTGCCACCCACCCGCCCCACCCGGCGGATGTCACCCAGCGAGGCAACGCCAAGGGTGATGGAGCAGAAGATGAGCGGCACCACCACCATGAACAGCATCCGCAGGAAGATCTGGCCGATCGGATTGGCGATGTTGTCCACGAACCAGAGCAGCCCGGTGGTGCCGTGCAGGAAGTAGTTGGCGGCGACGCCTGCTGCGACACCCAAGCCGAGGCCAAGCAGGATCTTCGTATGCATCGGCATGCGCCGGCGCGGAGTCGCTTCGATGGGCATCCGGAGGGCTCACGGTCTGGGTCAAGGGAAGCAGCTAAGGTAGCATGGGAGGCAGGATTGCTCCACCGGGGAGGACGCGGGACGAGGGACGAGGGACGAGGGACACGAAGGTAGGGGCAACGCATGCATCGCCCCTACAGTTGCCGCGTCGCGGCCCCAATAACGGCATCCGCCGTCATCCCCGCTGCCCGCAGCTCCCGCACGCCCGAATCCCGGCTTGCCTTGCTCAGCTTTTCGCCATTGGCCTTGAGGAGCAGCGGATGATGCAGGAAGAGCGGCATCCGGTCCCGGCCCAGCAGCCGCGCCAGTCGCAACTGGCGGCCAGTGCTCGCCAGCAGGTCGTCGCCTCGAACGACCAGCTCGATACCCTGGTCCATGTCGTCCACGGTCACCGCAAACTGATAGGTCCAGTTGCCCAGCCGGTCCTGGACCAGCAGGTCGCCGCACTGTGTTGAGGGATCCTGGGTGAGCGGGCCGTGCACCAGGTCGGCGAACCCTTCGGCGCCCGGCTCCATGACCACCCGCCATCCCCTGCCCGGCCCCGGCGCGAGCCCCAGCTTGCGGCAGGTACCGGGATAGCAAGTCTCGGCTTTGAATACATCGCCGGCCACTTCCGAGATGTCCCTCCGTGAGCAGGCACAGACGTACGCCAGCCCTCGGCGCTGCAAGTCGGCCAGCACTTCCTCGTAACGCGCCGGCCGTTGGCTCTGGCGCGGCGCCGTCTCGTCAGGGACAAATCCCAGCCACGCCAGGTCCCCCCGCAAGGCCTCGACGTACTCCTCACGGCAGCGGGCAGCGTCGTGGTCCTCGATCCGGAGCACGACCCGTCCTCCCCATTCCCGCCCGACACCCCAGGTCCAG
>Ga0070680_100003272_pt1 | contig 12075 bp, 13 predicted proteins | sample KBSC73BmetaG_FD_64672 | JGI IMG/M metagenome (GOLD analysis project Ga0070680, IMG submission 64672) | Corn rhizosphere microbial communities from Kellogg Biological Station, Michigan, USA - KBS C7-3B metaG | ecosystem: Host-associated > Plants > Roots > Rhizosphere | place: USA: Michigan...
GGTATTCAGAATCCCCCTGCATATGTGGATCCGAACAGCGGCCGGCCGGAGCGCGTCAACCAGTGGAATATCTCGCTGCAACGAGAGGTCATGCGAGACATCGTGCTGGAAGCAGCTTATGTCGCGAACCGCGGAGTGTGGATTCCATCCGGCGGCAGCCAGGGATTCACCGATTCCACGGTGAACAATCTGCTCAACTACAACGCGGTCAGCCCCGCAGTGCTGGCCAGGTACGGGTTGGGTGATCTCACCAACGCCAACACCCGGGCGCTGCTCAACTCCACTATCAGTTCCTCCGCCGCGATTGCCGCCGGGTTTGCTGCGCCCTATCCGGGCTTCCCTGCATCCGGGTCCGTGCTCCAAAGTCTGCGGCCTTTCCCGCAGTACGGCACCATCACTCCATACCAGGCGCCCGTGGGCAAGTCCTGGTACGATTCATTGCAAACCAAGCTGACCAAGCGTTTCTCATATGGACTCACGGCGACCGCAACTTACACCTTCTCCAAGGCTCTGGACTCCACTACGAATGCCGGCAGCATTTACGACCGGGCGAGCTTCAAAGGTCTGGCGGTGAACGACTATCCCAACATGTTCACCATGAGCGTCGACTATACGGTACCGGTGTTCGGATTTGCGAAACGCCATGGCCTGGCCAGGGCGCTGCTGAGCGATTGGCGAATCACGACGATCGACACGTTCCAGAGCGGAAGTCTGCTGCAGGCGCCCGCATCGAGCAACTCGATCGGCAGCTATCTCTCGACCGGGTACACCAGAATGGTCCGGGTACAGGGACAGCCGCTCTATCTCGTTGACATCAATTGCGGCTGCATCGATCCGACAAAGCAGACCGTTCTCAATCCCGCAGCGTGGCAGGATCAGGCGCCGGGGGTTCCAGGCAGCAATATCCTCTATTACGACGACTTCCGCGGCCAGCGCCGGCCCATCGTATCGGCCGGTCTGGGCAAGCTGTTCCGGATCAAGGAAAGAGCGACGTTCAGCGTGCGCGCAGAGTTCTTCAACCTGTTCAACCAGTTGCTCTCGCTGCCGAATCCGAGCACATCCAGTCCGCAGAATCCTGCCACGCATAACGGACAGGGGCTGCTGACGGGCGGCTTCGGCTACCTGAACTACAGCGGCATCTCCGCCAACAGCGTGACCTCTTCGCTGCCCACGCCGCGAACCGGTCAGATTGTGGCAAGGATCGACTTTTAAGCTGGTAGTTGCTGTTTCGTCTGATCGCCATCGGGTATCTGGGCGGCGTTGCTGCTTTCGCAGCAACGCCGCCGCCCATTCGCTTCACGGAAATCGCGGCGAGGTCCGGGCTGCGCTTCGAAGCTCGCAATGGCGCAACCGGACAGTTCCATCAGATCGAACTCACCGGCGGAGGCGTTGGCGTGCTCGATTACAACAACGATGGCTGCGAGGATATCTTCTTTATCAATGGCGCAGCCATTCCGAGCCTGAAGAAAACCGGCCCCGAATTTCATAACCGCCTGTTCCGGAATAACTGCGACCTGACGTTTACGGATGTAACGGCGGAATCCGGCCTTGCAGGTGAAGGCTATTCGACCGCGGTCGCAATCGCCGACTTCGATAATGACGGCTACCCCGATATCTTCGTGGCCGGCGTGAAACGCAATATCCTCTACCGCAACCTGGGGAACGGACGCTTCGCCGACGTTACCGCTCAGGCGCACATTGCCGGGAACGTTTGGGCCGTGTCGGCCGGCTGGTTCGATTACGACAACGACGGCTGGCTCGACCTCTTCGTCTCGAACTACGTGGTTTGGGACTTGGCCTCCGAACCTCGCTGCGGTACTCCCGAACGGCAATTCTACTGTCATCCGAAGGCGTATCAGGGGCTGCCCGGGCAGCTCTTCCACAACAACCACGACGGCACGTTTACCGACGTTTCGCAATCCTCCGGCATCGCGCGCCATATCGGCAAGGGTATGGGAGTCGCGTTCGCGGACATCGATGGCGACGGCCTCACCGATATCTTCGTGGCCAATGATTCGGTCCGCAATTTCCTGTTCCACAACAAGGGAAACGGGACCTTCGGCGAGATCGGCCTTGAAGCCGGAGTGGCCTTGCGCGACGATGGGTTCGCCATCGCCGGCATGGGAGCCGACCTTCGCGACTTCGATAATGATGGCAAGCCGGACCTGATCGTCTCCGGTATTCTGAACGATTCGTTTCTTCTGTTCCGTAATCTCGCGAGCGGCGGCGGTTTCGAAGATTACGGCCAGCGCACGGGTCTGCTGATGGGCACGCGCCGGTTCACCGGCTGGGGGCTCGGCATGTACGACTTCGATAACGACGGATGGAAGGACCTTTTCTTCGCGCTCTCTCATCTGGCGCAGCTCGATCGATACCTTGGCAGCGATTCGGCGCTGCCCAATCGGGTGTTCCGTAATCTCGAAGGCAAGCGGTTCGAGGATGTTTCGGCCGCGGCCGGGCCGGAGTTTCAGAAGCCCGCGATGAATCGTGGAGTGGCCTTCGGCGATTTCGATGACGACGGCCGCATCGATGCTGTTGTTTCCGTCATCAATGGTCCGGCGAAGCTGTTCCGAAATATCACCGAAGGGCATTCGCACTGGCTGGCCATCCGGCTCCGCGGGCGGCGCTCGAACCGCGACGGACTGGGCGCGACAGTCCACGTGCATCTTCCCGACGGCCGCGATCTATATAACGAAGCCACCACCGCAGTCGGATTCGCCTCGTCCAGCGAACGGCTGGTTCGGTTCGGTCTGGGCGCGAATCGCAGCGCCGAAAAAATTGAAATCTGCTGGCCGGGTGGCGCCCGCCAGCACATCGCGAACGTCGCGGGCGATCGTATCGTCGATATCGTCGAAGAGGCCGGCCCATGAGGATCTGCATTTTCCTTCTTGCGCTCGCACTATACGGCGCTGCGTCTTCCTCGCCCGGCTATGCCGCCTACGAAAAGGCGAATCAGCTCTTCGTTGCGAAGAAATTGCCCGAATCTGTCGCGGCGGTTGACGAAGCTCTTCGGCTCGATCCGAAACTGATCCCGGCCCTGACATTGAAAGCCAAGTTGGGCATGGCTGCGGGGCAATTCGATGTCGCGCGGCAATGCCTCGAGCGAGCGCTGGCGCTGGACCCGCGCGCGCAGTATGCGCAATTCCTGTATGGGCTCGAAGCCTACCTGGGCAACGACCTGTCCGCCGCGCTGCCGCGTTTCCGGAAAGCGCGTGAACTGAATCCCCGGGATTCAAGAACAGCCCTATACCTTGGTCTTACGGTCGAGAGCCTCGGCAAACCGGAAGAGGCGCTCAAGCTTTATCAGGATGCGGTCCGGCTCGAACGCGCCGCGGGTACGCTGGATGCAGCGACGCTTTTGCCGGGCGCAAAACTTCTGCTTCTGATGGGCCGCCTCGAGGAATCCGGGAACTGGCTGCATGAGGCCGAAGGATTTTCGCCGAACTCGCGCGACGTGCATTTCGAACTCGCGCGGCTCCTGCTCAAGCAAGGCGACGCATCGCAGGCGGCCACTGAAGGCGAGAAGGCGCTTACGTTATCCGATGGCGTAGTGACCGATGCATCGATCCACTACCTTCTGATCCGCGCGTACGAGCAGAGCGGAGATAAAGACCGCGCAGAGATGCACGCAGAAATCATGCGCGCTCAGGAAACTCCGCCGTCCAAAAAACAAAATCAGCGTTAGCCCCGGACGGATTTCGTGGCCGGCGGCGCGCTCATCAGCACCGGCGGAGCGTTTTTGCCGCAACACCGCTTGTATTTTGCTCCGGAGTTGCACGGACAAGGGCCGCTGCGGGGAATGGCAGCGGTTTTCACCGGTTGAGATTGGGTTTGTTTTGCAAAATTTTGCGGCGCCGTTTCTGCACCCTGTTTTGCGACGAATGTTGCGTAAACTCGTTCAGCCTGAAGACGGCGGAGTTCCTTGAGCGAGCGGTGGAAGGTGCGCTGCGCGGCGGAGCGGGCGCGGTCGATGGAGGTCTGGAGGCGGTCGAGTTCTTCGTCGGCCACGTCTTGCGGCGGAGCAACTTCGAGATCGGCGCAACGGCGGAGCCGCCACGCGGCATGGATAATTTCGCGAGCGAGGGTCTGTTCGAGAGGCGAGTCGGGCGAGAGTTCGGCGACATAGCCGGACTCGAATTCATCAAAGATGTCCTGTTCTTCGGGACGGACGAAACTGGCAACTGAGAAGAGGCCGGATTTGGTTGCGTTTTGCGAGACGCGGATTTTACCTGCGACCGTGACAGGGCCGGAGGACTTTTCGGAGTTCTGGCGATTGGCCAGGATCTGAGCGGTGCTGGACATATGAACTATTGCGCTAAGAGCATAGCTGCGGCTTTTAGCGCACTATCTTCAAGTCGCTGCAAACAAACGGCAAGATGCTTGTCACCGTAAAAGTTCTGATCAGTCAGGCGGCAGGGCGAGGTTCCGGAATGGGAGGATGCCTGACCGCCCTGATTGATGAGAACGCGCAATGAGCTGAACCCAGGCCGTCAGGACAGCGTTCGGGTTATGGGATTGAATGCGTGGTGGTCCGGCAAGCGAGCAATGATGGCAGGGATTGTTGGGGGAAATGGATGGCTCGGGGTTCAGTGACCGCGTTTAAGTTTTCTGAAGAGTATGCCGGGCCTCGCGATTGGCGTTGCGAGGCGGAAACGCAAAGTCAGCGAGTGCGCTACTGGTCGGAGCCCGACACTCGCGGCTTCGGGCAGTACCTGGTTCCCGGGCCCGGTGAGCAAGCGGTGGCATAGCGCCAGAGTCTGTTTGCGACCGTTTGTTTTTGGTGGCTGCTTTCCTGGTCCAGCCGGCCGGGAATCGGAACCGAAGCTGGACCGAGGATAGAGCTGCCGGTCGGGATGTCAGTTCGCAGGATACAGAAGAACCGTATAGCTGGCCAGGCTTACCGTGTCCGTTCCAGCGGAGGCAAGCATGGCCTTGAAGCCGACGCGAACGCTCGACTGCGCGGCTGCACTCTGAATACCGGCGCTGAGCGGCAACGTGGATCCCCAGGTTTGATAGCTGAGCATTGCGCTGATCTGAGAGCCGGAGGCTGGCAATGCCGCATCCGCGGTTCCCGTGCCAGCGATGTCCTGCGCCGCGGCCTGACGCGTGAAGATGGGCGAGGAGCCCCAGTCCGTCTCAAAGCTGAAACCGGATGTGGAACCGGAGTGCGCGAAGGTAAAGCGAATCTCGATTCGATTACCGGCCGCGAGGCTTGCGCCGGAGATCGTGCATCCGCCGAGATCCGTCGCCGAAGTCGCGCTGGTGCTGGACCCGGCGCCGCTGCAGAGGATCTGCGGCGTGGCAAGAGTCTGCGCTCCTGTACTGGTGGAACCACCGGTGACTACGGACGCGGCGTTGTTGGGAGGCAATCGATAAGACGCCACGAGAGTGTCGCCGGACTGAGGAACCGCCGCCGCTGCGAACTGAATGGTGGACCCGGTAAGACTATAGTCGAAACCGGCGAGCATATACATGCCGTTTCGAAACAGCATGAGGCTGTTGCCGTCCGGGCTGTTCTGAAGCGTGAAGATCCGATTGCTTCCATCTACTGCCCCGCCCGGAATTTCGGAATCGACGAACACCGGCCCCGAAGAGCCGCAGGGTCCGGTGGTGCCATCGACCATGACGCAGCTCCCCGGAGTACCAGCTGCAGCTTCGAGTTGACCGTTCTGGTCGATGATGGCCACGGCGCCTGCTGAATAAGAAGCGCCTTTGACGGGGCGCTGCTGCAGGTCGTTCACGAGGCCAGTCACCGCGCCTTCCGTGATTGTGCTCGTATTGCCGGCGCTTACGCCGCCCATCGAATTGCCGACGGAAGAGCCAACGCGAACCTGCGAAACCACGAGCGGCGTGGCGATCGCGGGCACAGTCCAGGTTTCGGTGTACTGCTGATAGCCGTCGCTCTGATAGAGAACGGTATACAGGTTCGCCGGGGGGTTGGCCGCGATGTTCGGCGCCAGTTGGACGTAGAGGTTGCCGTTGATGACCGGAACGGTCTTGCTTTGCTGCACCACGGTCCCGAGCCCGCTTGCGTCGAAGGTGCTCCAGGAGATGATCAGCGAGCCTTTGAATCGCGTCCCATCGGCGCTGAACAACGTGTCCTGGATGGTGGTGAGCGGTGTTTGCGCGGAAGCGATGCCGAGAAACGGGGCGAGCCAAAGCGCCGCACGGATGAGCCTGACCATATATTGCCGGATAAGTCGCATGCCTTTCACTGGCCCCACGATTACCATCGGGCGCGGCCGCGCAGGCCCTCGGAAGGGACGCGAAAATGCGTTAACTCAAAGCAGGCCAGGGGTTTTGCGATATTTACGAAGTTCGTGACTGATACAGGCCGTGTTGCCGGATATAGCCAATTACGGGCTCGGGAACGGGCACGTTGAAGTTGCCGCGCGCGATCTGCGCACGGATATCCGAAGAGGAGATGGGAAGCTCGACGCCTTCGAGCGGGCGCACCCGGGCGCCCTCCGGAGTCTGGTATTCGGCGCCGGGCCGCGTGACCACGAGGAATTCGACGGCGGCGATCACATCGCCCCAGCGATGCCAGGTGCGGATATCGGCGAAAGCGTCGGCTCCGATGAGGAAAGCCAGCGGGCCGACCCCCGCGGTGCGCAGGCGTTCAATGGTGTCGATGGAATAGCTGCGGGCGGTTCCGGCTTCGATGCGGGAAACTTCGAACCGGGGGTGGCCGGCGCAGGCGAGTTCCAGCATGCGGACGCGATCTTCATACGCCGCCGCCGCGCCGCGCAGCTTATGCGGCGGATTGGCGGCGGGCACGAAGAGAACGCGATCCAGCTCGAACCGGGCAACCGCTTCGCCGGCTACTGCGAGATGGCCATTATGGACTGGATCGAAGGTACCGCCGAAGAATGCGGTCAGCGCCATTCGAGTGCGGGCGTTTGTACCGGAGTATTTCCAAACTTCATCAGGGCAGCAGACCGCCCGCACGATTGCGTCATCAGCTTCTCTCGATCAGCTTTTCTCGATTTTGACCGAGTTGATCTTCACTTCCCTGTTCGGCCGGTCCTGCGAGTTGCGGGGCGCGTTGGAGATTTTTTCAACCACATCGTAGCCTTCAACGATCTCGCCAAAGATGCTGTGCTTGTCATCGAGCCAGGGGGTGGGAGCCACGGTGATGAAGAACTGGCTTCCGTTGGTGTTCGGGCCGGAATTGGCCATCGAGAGCATTCCCTTTCGCTCGTGCTTGAGAGTGGGATGAAACTCGTCGGCGAAGCGATAGCCCGGGCCTCCGCGGCCGGTCCCTTCCGGGCATCCGCCCTGAATCATGAAATTGGGAATGACGCGATGAAAGACCAGCCCGTCATAGAAGGGCTTGCCTGACTTCTTCCCCTCGGCCAGATCGACAAAGTTCTGGACAGTGTTCGGCGCCTTGTCTGCGAAGAGCTTCGCTTTGAATTTCCCTTCGGTGGTGTCGAACACCGCGTACGTTTCGCTTGCCATGCGACGATTTTAGCCCGATGGCTGCTCGGGCAGACAGAGGTCGGCAGTAAGAAGTCAGAAGACGCCCGTGTTCATTTGCACGAGCGCTGCTCGCGGGCGGCGCGGGATGCGAGTTCGTCGGCGCGGTTATTGTCTTCATGCGAGGCGTGTCCTTTGGTCCATGACCAGCGCGCGTGATGCCGCTCGACTTCGCGATCGAGTTCTTCCCAGAGATCGCGATTGATGACGGGCTTCTTTTGCGCAGTCATCCAGTTGCGTTTTTTCCAACTGGCAATCCAGGATGTGATGCCGTTCTTCAGGTACTCGGAGTCCGTGACGACTTCGACATCGCATTCCTCGCGTAGCGTGCGGAGCCCTTCAATTGCGGCCCGAAGCTCCATGCGGTTGTTCGTGGTGTGGGGCTCGCAACCGAAGATCTCCCTGCGATGCGGGCCGTAGCGAAGGATCGCGGCCCAGCCTCCGGGTCCTGGATTGCCGAGGCATGCGCCGTCCGTGATGATCTGAACTTTCTTCACCAGAGTCTCGTTGTACCATCGCGGAACTGAAGGAAGCGAGGAGTCCGAAGTCGAAGGAATCAGAATGGTTTCGGCGCAGCGATGGAGCAGTCAGATGGACTGCGGGTCGGAGAGCGGATGAGGCCATCACACTCTGAAACATTTTTCAACTTTTTTGTGTAACCGAGATCAAATCGTTTCATAATGAGGGAACGGGAGAATCACATAACGATGGCTACAACAAAAAAAGCAACCAAGAAAGCCGCGAAGAAAACGGCGGCGAAGAAGAGCGCGACGAAGTCCGCAAGCAAGACCGCAACGAAGAAGACTGCCGCGAAGAAAACGGCCAGCAAGAAAGCGGTCAAGAAGGCGACCAAGTCGCGTTAAAGAAAAAGGGCAGGCCGTTGCGCCTGCCCTTTGTTCCAGGCAGGGAAAGCATGGCTGCAAAAAAGAAAAGCTCAGGCAGGAAGACCGCAGCAAAGAACGCCGGAGCAAAGAAGACCGGAGCAAAGAAGGCGGCTTCGAAATCTTCGCGGAAAGAATCTCCGGGCGCGCGGCGCAAGGTCAGCAAGGTCATGCATGAGTACAAGCATGGCGAGCTGAAATCTGGCGGCAGGCGCAAGGTGAAAAACCGGAAACAGGCTATCGCGATCGCGCTCAGCGAAGCGAGGCAGTCCGGAGAGAAGGTTCCGCCGCCGAAGAAAAAATCGTCGCGGAAATCGTCCGGGAAGAAATCGGCCAGCAAGAAGTCCGGTGGTAGAAAAACCGCCGGGAAGAAGTCGTCCTCGAAGAAGTAAGAACCGCGGAGTCGCGGGTCGCCGGCCAGTCGGTTAACGGCGGTGCGTTTTCAATCCCGGGCCAGGGCGCGGCGGACGACCGCCGGTTCCTTCGCGATAACAGTCAAATATGCGCGTGCGGCCGAATCCGGCTGCCGGCCACCTTGCTCCCATTCCTGCAACGCGCGCTTACTGATGCCATAGACTCGCGAGAACTCCGCCTGGGACATTTTCACGCGCTTGCGAATCGCCTTGACGTCGATCGGCTTCGGCCAAACCTGCTCCAGCTCAACCTTGCCGCGATGGTGCGCCAGCACAACCTTCATTCCTTCCAGCAGGTCCTCGCCAAAAGTTGTTTTCTTCGCGCCGGTCTTCTTCTCGCTGGATTTTCCGGGCATTCCTATTGCGCTCCTTTCAGGTGGGCAGCAATCTGCCGCAGTTGCTTTTTCTCATCGGCGGTCAGATCCGTCTTGACGTTCCTGGCATAGCACCGAATCAGGTATATGCGGGGGTGAACCACCACATACAAATAAATAATTCTGGCGCCGCCACGCTTCCCTTTACCCTTTGCGGCCCATCGGAGTTTCCGAACGTCCGATTCACACGTTTGCCGCGCCGATCAGTTGTTTCGTCCACGTGGCCCGTGCTCTTGCAGGTCGGCTACAGCTTCGCCCAGTGCAGGAACCCGATCATGGTTTTCGCATCCAGGATTCGGTTCGAACGAATCAGATCGGCCAGTTCCTTCTTCGGAAACCAGCGCATTTCAATGCGTTCGTCGTCCATCGGCTGGGATTCGCCTTCGGTCAGGTCCGTGGCGAGGAAGATAGTCATCTTCTCCTCCACGTAGCCTGGACTGGGAAAGAAGGAGGCGAGCTTCTTCCACTTCTTCGCGCGGTAGCCGGTTTCCTCGACGAGTTCGCGCTTCGCGGCCTGCAGCACCGTCTCGCCTTCATCCACCTTGCCTGCCGGAAGCTCCCAAAGGAAAGCATCCGCAGGCAGACGATATTGCCGCACGAGCAGCACGCGATTCTTCTCATCCACAGGCATCATGACGGCGGAACCGGCATGGCGCACCACGCTGCGCCGGATCTTCCATCCCGTGCGATCCTGCGCTTCATCTTCGGTGACACGAAACAGACCGCAGGCGTAGACTTCCTTCGATGCAGTGATCTTCATTGTTTTCGCGATAGGGCGAGAGCCTCAGCAAAGGCGGGCGCCGAAGCTGTGTTCAGTATATCTTCGGCCGTAAGTCCCCCACGGCGCGCCGTCAGCACGCCATAGCGCAGATTCAGCAGGTGTTTCGGATGATGCGAGTCGGTTGAGACCACGAATTTCGCGCCCCTGGCTTTGGCCGCGCGAATGTTGTTCGCGTTCAGGTCGAGACGCTCCGGACTCGAGTTCACTTCAAGCCATACGCCGCGCTTCACGGCTTCGGCGACCACGCGATCGAAATCGAAAAGGTACGGATCGCGATGGAGCAGCAGGCGTCCGGTGGGATGTCCGAGGACGCGTAGGTGCGGAGATTCGAGAGCGCGCAGCAACCGGTCCGTCATCGCTTCGGGCTCGAGATTCATGTTGCTGTGGATGCTGCCGATTACGATGTCGAGCTCCGCGAGAGCATCCGGCGCGATGTCCATGGCGCCATCCCGGAGAATGTCACACTCGAGCCCGGCAAAGATGCGAATGCCGAGGTGGCCGGATTCGTTCAGCGTCCGAACCTGGCGGGCGAACTCGACCACGCGCTGCTCATCCAGACCGAAGGACATCGCGACCGCTTTCGAGTGATCCGTAATCGCGATGTATTCATGGCCAAGCGCGCGGGCCGCTTCGGCCATCTCTTCGAGCGTGGCGCGGCCATCCGTGGCGGTGGTGTGCATGTGGAGATCCCCACGGATATCGCGCTGCTCGACCAGTCTCGGCAGCGTGTGGGATTCCGCCATTTCGATTTCGCCGATGTTCTCACGCAGTTCGGGAGGAATCCAATCCAGCCCGAGCGCCCGATAGACGCCTTCTTCGGTTTCGCCTGCAACGCGCGCGTCGTCCTCTGCGCGAAACAGGCCGTACTCACTCAACTTCAGGCCCATCCGGATGGCGCGCTGGCGAAGAGCGACATTGTGTTCCCTGCTGCCGGTGAAATACTGCATGGCCGCCCCGAAGGTATCGTGCTCGAGCGCGCGCACGTCCACCTGAAGACCTTCGCGCCCGATTCTCACGCTGGTTTTGTTAACGCCGCGGCCGAGCACTTCCTGAACGCGCGGATTCGCGGCGATACGATCGAGCGCCGCGGCGGCATTGGGGCCGGTGACGAGCAGGTCGAGATCGCCTGCGGTTTCACGGCCGCGGCGAAGACTTCCGGCGGGCGTGATGGCCTCAATGCCGTCGAGATCCGCGAGAGATTCCATGAGCTCGCGGGCGGCGTTATCGGCGAAGCTCAGGAGAAAGCGCCCGCTGCGCTCCTTGTACTGGCAGATGCTGCGCAGAACCTTTTCTTCGAGCTTCGCGCCCATGCGCGGCAGTGTTCGCAGCTTGTTTTCGCGACAAAGCTGCTCGAGTTCGTCGATGGTCTGAATGCGGAAGTGTTCGAAGAGAAGCGCGATGCTTTTCGGCCCGAGCCCCTGGATCTTGAGGAATTCGAGCGCGGACGCGGGAAACTTTTGAAGCAGCTCGTCGCGCTTGTCGAATGAGCCGTGCTCGGAGATTTCGCGCAGAACGGCTGCAAGGCCCTTTCCGATACCGGGAATGTCCGTGAGCTTGCGCTCGGGGTTGGCGAGAATGTCGGCAACGCGCTCGGGATAGCCTTCGATCGCGGAGGCGCCGTTGCGGTAACTGCGAATGCGGAAACCATCCTCACCCGCGATCTCCATCAGATCGGCGGTTTCGTCGAGGATGCGCGCGAATTCACGGTTCTCCAAGAAAGTATTTTATTGAAGGAAGTCAGGAGTCAGAAGTCGAGGAAGTCAGAATGGCTTTGGCGTAGCGGTTAAGGAGCCGGCTGACTTCGTCTGCGGCCGTGAGCAAACTTTGGGTGTCGGCGTATTTCAGATCTTGCGCGAGGATCAGGAAATAGCGGACCTCGTCCAGTGATGCTTCGGCTATGTTCAGGAAGCGGGCTTTTTCGGGCTTGCCGCGGCGGCGGAATCCTTCGGCGATGTTGGCCGGAACGGAAACGGCGGCGCGTCGCATTTGTAGCGAGAGGCGAACATTTCGTGTTTGGGAAAAGCAGATGTGAGCCGGTATGCTGCCAGGGTTAGTTCGTGGGCTTTGCGCCATACGAGGAGGTCTTGAAAGCTTCGTGCGGGCGGTTGGCGATTCTGACTTCCTCGACTTCTGGCTTCCTCCCGCTC
>Ga0070680_100003274_pt1 | contig 12074 bp, 15 predicted proteins | sample KBSC73BmetaG_FD_64672 | JGI IMG/M metagenome (GOLD analysis project Ga0070680, IMG submission 64672) | Corn rhizosphere microbial communities from Kellogg Biological Station, Michigan, USA - KBS C7-3B metaG | ecosystem: Host-associated > Plants > Roots > Rhizosphere | place: USA: Michigan...
CGTACGGCCCGGTCCACGGTGCGTGCACCGTCGGGTCCGCTCCCAGCACGTGGTCGAAGGCCAGAATGTGCGTGAACCCCAGCCCGGATACCGCCTGGCCGTAGGCACGGACAGCCACGACGTCGCCGCCGAGCTCGGTCTGCGGGAACACCACACCGATATTCACGTTCTCACCGTCTCATCCCATGCATATCCGGTCTGCTTCGCTTCGCCGCGCCGCATTCCGCCGCACAGGCTGCGGCATGATCACCCAACCCGCCGTGTCCGGAGAACCGGGTCAGGCTCCTTGTTCTCCACGGTGTAGTGGATCGTCTGCGCGACGATCCATCCGTCTTCAATAAGGAACGAGTCGGCGCCGTCTCGCACCCGGGTGCGAGCCGCGTCGGCGGTCCACTCCAGGAAGGCGACGCGGTCGGCCACCATCCGGTTCGTATAGATGTAGGGCGCGTCGGGCAGCTCCTCTTCGAGCAGCCGGGCCAGTTCCCGCGCGCCCTGACGGCCGCGAAAGACCCCGCGCCGCTCGAGGATGACGCAATCCGGTGCGAGGTTGCGCTCGATGTCCTCGCCGAACCGATGCTCGGCAGCCAGTGCGAGGTGGTCGTCGAAGACCTCCGCGGCCGATCGTTGTCGCAGTACATCGGTCATCTGCACTCACCCCCGGGCGGCGGCGTACGTCGCGACGGCGGCATAGCCGTACGCCGCATGCGGTAGCAGGTCCGACAACCAGCCGGCCACGCCCCAGGACCTGGGGCCGGTCAGGCCCATCGCGACCAGCGACGAGTCGGCCAGCACCATCGCCGCCAGTCCGAGGAGCACACCGTCCCATGAACGGCGCGTGTCACGCCGTCCGGCGCGCATCAGGCCATAGCCGACGCCGGTGGCCACTCCGGTCGCGTAGCCGAACAGCGCACCCAGCCCTTCGCGGCGGTGAGCAGCGGTCTCCTCGTCACCGAGTGGGAGACCCAGGCGCGCTGCCCAGACGCCAGCCGCCCGGGCGGGCAGGTCGCTGGCCGGCCGGCCGCGCACGCTGATATCGGCATACGTCGCGATGTTCAGCGCCGCGGTGCCGACCGTGCCGGCGAGAACTCCTGCGGCAAGGCTTTTCATGTCAGTCGCCTACCCGTCCCCGGGGTCCTCCCACCGCGGTTCGTGCCGAGACTGCTGATCGAGCGGCCACAACGACGAGCTGGTCGGGCGTAGCGCCACGTGGGCCAACTCGGCTGGGCGTTGCAACACCGCAGCAAGCGGAACCGACCCGGACCACGACGACCCGGCTTCTGTGTCGGGTCGGCCTCCCCGCCTGGCTAGCCGGTACGTACCGTGGGGACATAGCGGCTGTTGGCCCGCGATCTGCTGGGAGGCTCGCGATGCCCGCTGTGACTGCCGACCCGCTGACGTTGCCACGGCTGCCGGGACTGGACCACACCCTGACCGGGCGTCCCGTCGCTCGGGTCGTCACCGCGCCCACCGGCTTGGAGGGTGAGGGGTTCCCGGTGCACCGGGCGTTCGCCGGGGTGAGCCTGCGGGACCTGGACCCGTTCGTGCACATGGACCAGATGGGCGCCGTCGACTACGGGCCGGGTGAGCCCAAGGGCACCCCGTGGCACCCGCACCGCGGGTTCGAGACCGTCACCTACATGATCGACGGGACGTTCGCGCATCAGGACTCGCACGGTGGCGGCGGCCTGATCCGAAACGGCGCGACGCAGTGGATGACGGCGGGCGGCGGGATCCTGCACATCGAGACACCGCCGGAGGAGCTCGTCATCGCCGGCGGGCTGTTCCACGGGATCCAACTGTGGGTCAACCTGCCACGCGCGAAAAAGATGATCCCGCCCGCCTACCAGGGGCTCGAGGCCGACCAGGTGACGCTGCTGGCGTCCGCCGACGCCGGCGCCCTGGTGCGCATCATCGCCGGTGACATCGCCGGTCACGTCGGTCCCGGCGCGACGCACACGCCGATGGCGCTGGTGCACGCGACGGTCGCGGCAGGGGCCCAGCTGGCGCTGCCGTGGGACGGCGGCTTCAACGCGCTGGTGTACGTGCTCGCCGGATCAGGCCGAGCCGGCGAGGAAGGACGGCCCGTGCACAGCGGGCAGCTGGTGGTCTTCGGCAGCGGTGGCGCAGTCACGGTTCGCGCTGACGAGAAGCAGGACTCCCGCAGCGCGGAACTCGAGGTGCTCGTCCTCGGCGGTCGGCCGATCCGGGAGCCGGTCGAGCACTACGGGCCCTTCGTGATGAACACCAAAACCGAACTCGGCCAGGCGGTGGAAGACTTCCAGGCCGGACGCTTCGGGCGCATCCCGCCGAACGCGTTGATGCCGTTCGTCCCCGACCCCGCGCCGGTGCGCACTGAGCGCACCGGGATCTGATCGACAAGGAGGGTGCGCGATGGCCGACACCTGCACGCATCTGGACACCGTCGAGCAGGTCACCCCGTCCAGCGGCGGCTGCGAGGATTGCCTGCGCAGCGGTGACCGATGGGTGCACCTGCGGCTGTGCATGCGCTGTGGTCACGTCGGCTGCTGCGACAACTCGCCCAATCGGCACGCCACCGCCCACTGGCACGCCCACCAGGACCATCCGCTGATCCGCTCCTACGAGCCGGGCGAGGACTGGTGGTGGTGCTACCTCGACGACCTGCTCTTCGACGTCGACGGCGCACCGCCCGCACCGTCACACCCCTGACCGGTGCGCCTGTCCAGACGATGGCGGCCCCGGCGCCGCGGAAGGGCCAGGACAGTTGTCCGACACGGAGGTCACCCGCGACGAGGCCGCGCAGCGCTACGAACTGCGCGTCGGCGGTCAGCTCGCCGGGTTCGCCGAATACCAGACGACGCCCGAGTTGATCGTGTTCACCCATACCGTCATCGAGCCCCAATTCGAGGGGCAGGGGCTCGGATCGACGCTCGCGCGGGCGGCGCTCGACGATGTCCGCGCCGCCGGTGGCCGGCAGGTGCTGCCGCTGTGCCCGTTCATCACGAGCTGGATCGGCCGTCACGCCGAGTACGCCGATCTCGTCTACCGGGCGCCCGAGCCGACGGCGGAGGACTAGCCGGAGACCGGGCGAAGAGGACCGCCGTGATCAGCGTCGCGCGTCGGGTCGCCGCCGCTGCCGATCAGCCTCTGCGGGTCGTCCTCCAGCGCGGCCCGGTCCCAGCCGGCGAGCACCGCGGCCGCCTCGTAGGTGGTCTGCAGGAACTCGGTCAGCATCCCCTCCGGATCGTCGGCGTCGGCCACTGCCTCATACGGCAGCAAGAACTCGCCAGACTGCTGGCTGTAGGAAGCCGCGGACGGGCCCACCGGGTAGGCGGCGAAGCCGGGCGGCTCGGGGTAGGCGTAGGCGTAGAACGCCCCCTCGTCCCCGCCTCCCGGCCAGAACCCGGCGCTGGACAACTCGTGCGAGTAGCCCTCCACCATCACCCAGTCCGGGCAGTTGGGAGCGCCACCCGGGTGCGGTGGGGCCGACCGGCCAGAGAACCGGGTGTAGGCAAGGTCCATCGCGCCCCAGAAGAAGTGCACCGGGCTGGCCTTGCCGACGAAGTGGGAACGGAACTCCTCGAACACCCGGTCGGCCTGCAGCAGCTGGCGCCAGAATAGGTGGACGGCCTTCGCGTCGTACGACGCGTGAAGGTGGTCTTCGGCGAACGGGGTCGCCGGGTCGACCTCGTTAGGGCTGGCGTGGATCGACGCCTCGATCCCCAGCTCGCCCAGCGCTTCGATGACCTCGGCATAGAAGTCGGCCACTGACTTCGCAGCCAAGACCACCAGGCGGGTTCCGCCGGCGCTGCGTCGGATGCGCAGCACATGCTCGACGAAGTCGAACTCGAGGTCGAAGACACCGTCGCCGTAGGGGATGGCCGAAGTGGTCAGTCCGCGAGGACTGAGGTAGAAGGTGACCTGCCACCAGTGATTGATCAGCGGCGCGTGGACCAGGCGGATCTTCCCGACGATCTGCATCCACATATGCAGGGTGTCGCGTGTGTCGGCCCAGTCCGCGACCCGCAACCGCGGCCAGCCGCTCGAGCGTCGGTCCGCCTGTTCGGCCATCGCGCCTCCAACCGGGCACCTCGGAACCGCGCCTACCCCCTGCCCCGCAAGAGAAGCCTAGGCCGCCACCTGGGCATGAGAGCTCGAAAGGGCCGGCCACGGAGACGGCGCAGCTGACGATCCTCCACTTGTGACCATGTCGGAGACTCTGACGCTGGCCGAGGTCGAGCTTTCCGAGCTCGTCAGCCGCGTGCACAGCCAGCACGAGCGGGTGACGGTTACCGTCTATGGTCGCCCGTCCGCCGTGGAGACCATCGCGGTGCTGTCCGACAGCGACGCACTCCGCCAACCGCTCGCGAGAGGCGTACAGTGACAATACCGTCGGGTCTGTCCAGATCACGCATCCTCGACATTTCTCGAGCGCGAGGGTGCTGTCATGGGACGCAAGTCTGCTGGGTCCGGTCGAACGTGGCGCGGGAAGTCTGTTCTCGCGGTCGGCGCGGCGTTCGTCCTGGTGTTCGCGGTCATCGCTCTAGTTGGAGCCGGGGGCGCGGAAGCCGCGCCGGCGGCCGTCGGCCTCGGGACCGCGGACAGTTTTGCTGTCCTCGGCGGCTCCACGGTGACCAATACCGGGCCGTCCGTTATCAGCGGTGACCTCGGAGTGAGCCCAGGCACGGCCGTGACCGGGTTCCCGCCAGGAACCGTCACCAACGGGACCATCCACGCCGCTGACGCCGTGGCGGCGCAGGCTCAGGCCGACACCACGATCGCGTACAACGACGCCGCCGGTCGCTCACCGACCGCGACGATCACGGCCGACCTCGGTGGCCAGACGCTGGTGCCCGGCGTGTATCGGGGCAGCAGCCTCGGCCTCACGGGCACGCTCACGCTCGATGCCCAAGGCGATCAGGGCGCCGTCTTCATCTTCCAAGCGGCGAGCACGCTCATCACCGCCTCCGGCAGCCGCGTCGCGCTGATCAATGGCGCCCAGGCGTGCAACGTGTTCTGGCAGGTCGGCAGCTCCGCCACGCTCGGTACGAACTCCGTCTTCGTGGGCACCATCCTCGCCCTCACCTCTGTAACCGCCGACACGGGTACCTCCGCGGCGGGGCGCCTCCTGGCGCGCAACGGAGCGATCACGTTGGACTCGAACACCGTCACCAGGTCGACATGTGCGGCGGCTGCCTCCCCGACGCCGACCGCCACGCCGAGCGGGACGCCGACCGCCACGCCGAGCGCGACGCCGACCGCGACGCCGAGCGCGAGTACGACTCCGTCGGGTGCGGCGTCGTCGTCCAGCCCGACTGCAAGTGCCACAAAGAAGTCCCCCGCTCCGCCAGCCCAAGCCACGGCAGCACCAACAGCGATAAGCGGGCCGGTGGTGGGAGCTACGTCGAACGCGCCCACGGCCGCACTTGGCGGCGATAGCGGCGGCGCGGGTGGGGGTGCCGGTTCGACCGCAGTAACTGGCGCCGGCGCCGGTAGTGGCACCAGTGGCGGCGCGGGGTCGGGCGGCGCGACGGGATCGTTGCCGTTCACCGGCGCGCTCGCGCCTACGCAGCCGCTCGTGGGCGCAGGCCTGGCAGCTCTCGGATCAGGCGTTGTCCTGCTGTTCCTCGCCCGTCGACGCACGAACGAGTGAAGCTCGGCCGTCGTCGCAGTCGCGCCGATTGACTCTCGCCGCTAGCAGGTGGGATCAGTGGCTCTCTCAGATCGTGAGACACCGCCGGGAGCGAGTCGGAGTCGCGCGTCCGCGTAAGCAGGCAGCGCTCGACCGTGAGCTCGAACGGCATCCTAAGGAGCTGATGAAGGACCTCATGGCCGCGATTGTCGCCGGGGGCAGGGACACTTTGAGCCAGTCATGCTTCGACGCTCGTCAGATCCGCCCATTCCGCTCCTCGGCAGAAGCGCGGCATGCGGCATGAGCGGACGTCACTCGGGTGCGGCCAGGTGACGCCGCCCTGTCGGAGCTATCTAGTGCTCTCGCTCGTCGAGCCGCCCACTGTGACAAGACCTGATTCGTAGGCGAGCACGACGGCCTGTACTCGGTCGCGCAGCTGGAGTTTGCCAAGGACCCGGTTGACGTGGGTCTTGACGGTTGCCTCGGAGACGACAAGTTCCCGAGCGATCTCGCTGTTGGAGTGGCCGCGGCCGATCAGGGCGAGGACTTCTCGTTCTCGGTCGGTGAGTGCGTCGAGCTGCCGCAGCAGCGCCGTGTCGGGACGGGATCGTCCCAGGTGTTCCTGGATGAGTCGCTGGGTGACGCTCGGCGCCAGTAGCGCTTCGCCGGCGTGAACGCAGCGGACCGCGTCTATCAGCCTTGCAGGCGGCGCGGTCTTGATCAGGAAACCGCTGGCGCCAGCCGCGAGAGCCTCGTACACGTTGTCGTCGGTGTCGAACGTCGTCAGGATGATGACCTTGGGCGGCGTCGCGGTTGCGGCAAGGCGGCGGGTTGCCTGGATGCCGTCACAACGCGGCATGCGGATGTCCATCAGGACAACGTCAGGTGCGCACGTCACAGCGAGTTCCACGGCGGCGTCACCGTCGGCCGCCTCCGCCACCACATTTAGCTCGTCCGCCGCTTCCAGGATCATCCGCAGACCGGCGCGCACGAGATCCTGGTCGTCCGCGATCAAGACACGAATCATTGCTGCTCCGTTATCGGAATGCTGGCCTGTACCAGGAATCCACCAGCGGCTGAGGGGCCGGCGATCAGTGTCCCGCCGTAGAGCGCGACCCGCTCACGCATCCCGATCAGACCGTGTCCCGCTCCGGGTACGGCGACATCGATCGTGGGTCGGCTAGCACCATCGTCGTGGATCTCCGCCACGATCGCGGTGTCGCTGCATTTGACGTGGACATTAGTTCGGGACCGACCCGCGTGCTTACGAACGTTGGTCAAGGCTTCCTGGACGATCCGATAGACGGACAGTTCCGGTCCCGGCGGTAGCTGCCCCGGGTATCCGTCGAGTTGGAGGTCCACGTCCATCCCAGAGCGGCGCACGCTGTCCACCAGTGCCGGGAGGTCGCCGAGGCCGGGCGCCGGGGTCAATCCGATCTCGGCACCGTCTTCGCGGAGCATGCCGAGCAGCCGGGCCATCTCTCCCAGGGCCTCCCGGCCGGTTGACTGCACCGCCTGCATCGCGGCTCGCGCTCGGTCCGGGTCGCGCGCGACTATCTGCTCTGCGGCGCCGGCCTGCACGACCATCACGCTCACCGTGTGGGCGATGACATCGTGCAGCTCACGCGCGATCCGGGTCCGCTCCTCCTGCACAGCGAGCTGCGCGGTAAGAGCCTGCTGCCGCTCCAGAGACTCGGCCCGATCCGCGAGCTGGGCCGCGTGTCGTGTCCGTGAATGAACAGTCCGGCCGACGATCGTCGACCCGACAAGGAAGACCAGCGCGAACGCGAAGTTGGCAAAACCCTTGTCCTGCAAGACGGTCTCGACACCGACGGCGACGAGCATGACCGCCGCTCCGCTGGCCGCTTGCCACGTCGACGCCGCCGTCATCAGCGCGTACAGCGCGATGACCGAGGCCAGCAGCGGGACGAGGGGCTGCTGTAGCGGGACACCGGCCGCGGCCTCAAGCACTTGAAGCACGGCGGCCAGCGTGACCACAACGACCGGTGAACGACGCCGCCACAGCAGTGCGATCGCCATCCCGAGTTCACAGGCCGCTGCCGCTGGCTTGGGCGCGACCGCCGCGTTGGCCACAAGCTCCGCGACCGCGACGCCAGCTACCCCTGCCGCCACCGCGACGTCGGTGCGTGTGAATCGGGGACTCGTCACGGCACGACCGTACGACCTCGACGCCTCCACTGCGTCTACATCACAGATGATCCCGCCTCCACCCACGGGTTGATCCACCACCCTGCCGCCTCCACCCCGGCCAGGAGAAAGACCAAGCCGCAGACCGACGACCGGGGCCCGTCCGCGCTCATAGCGTCCCGTCGTCCGAGCAACCACGAAAGGATCTTCCATGCGTTCTCGCGCACCCCTCGCGGTCGCCGCGGCCATCGTCGGCGCCCTCACTCCGGCCGGCACCGCGACCGCCGCAGCACCGTCAAACGCCGAATCGTTCGTCATGACCTTCCAGACCTTCAACGGTGTCGACCAGCCGACCCGCGTCAGCGCGACCGGCCCCGTCCAAGGTGCCGGCGTGGAGACCCAGACCGACGTCGACACACCAACCGGGGAGGCCGTCAACTTCACCTGGCATCTCCGCGACGGAGACGTCTACCTACAGGCCACCGAGGACTACACGATGTCCTTCGACTTCCAGGCATGCACGGCGAAGGCGACCGGGATCGGCACCTGGGTAATCACCGGCGGGACCGGGCCATACACGAACGCGACGGGCGCCGGCACCTTCAGCGACCAGGGCAACTTCACCGGCACGCGCGACCACGGCGCATGTGACACCAACGCCGTGCCCAAGACCTCGGTCTTCACCCTCCAGGGCACCGGCACGGCCGGCCTCAGCAGCTGACAGGAGAGACACCATGACGACCACCACCAGCAGCGCCCTCAACCCCGTCCGGCCGCTCGCGCAGACCACTGCGGTAACCGGCCTAGGGATCGCTGGCCTCATCATCTTCGCCGGCAACTACAACCTCGGAAGGGGCGAGAACGGCGGCGTCGGACCCGCCATCATCACCGCGGTTGGCTGCCTGCTCGTGACCGCCGTTCTCTACGGGGCAGTCCTGCCGCGAACGCGGCGGTCGAACCGCACCGCCGTCATCCTCGGCATCCTCGCCGTTCTGTCTCTCGCGGCGTTCTGGTCCGGAGTCACCCCCGTGCTGGCCGGTGCAGCTCTCGCCACGACCTCAGGGGTCCCTGTCACCAGCCGCGGTACGCGCATTGCGCAAGCCGCCGGTGGCGTCGCGACCATCATCGCGCTCGTGGTGACGATCGCGTCGAGCCATTTGCTCTGAGCGACGTTTGCCCGCTCCGGAGTCCGGACGCCGCTCATCCACGCGGCATCCGGACTTCGGCATGGGCGGCTACCGGGCGCGCAGTGCCAAGGCGAGCCACGCACTGCTCGCCGCCAGCTCATCGAGCCATGAGCGGACGAACAAAAACGCCACTACATGACGCCCGCGGGCGGGTAGCACGATGTGGCAGAACGCCGGCTGTGATCGGCGACTCGTCCCGGGTGCCCGAACACAGGGCGCCGTTGTGGTCGGCAGTCCCGTCTCGGAGCCTGCACACGCTGTCGCGGCACCTCAGTAGTGGTAGCGGGCCTGCAGGATCACGACGTCGTCGCCGTCGACGAGGTACACGAGCCGGTGTTCTTCGGTGATTCGGCGCGACCATGCGCCGGACAGCACGTGCCGAAGTTGCTCGGGCTTGCCGATGCCGGTGAAGGGATCTCGCAGGACATCCTCGACCAGCCGGTTGACCCGCTTCAGCGTCGCCCGGTCGGTCTGGACCCAGTGCTGGTAGTCCTCCCAGCCGTGCGGCGTGAAGACGAGCCTCACCGCTGAAGCTCATGCTCCTCGCGCTTGCCGGCGAGGGCCTGGTCGAGGCTCTCGAGGAGTCGTCGGGCGTTCTTGGGAGCACGTAGCAGGTGCGCCGTCTCCTGCAGGGCGTCGTACTCCTCGCGGGAGAGCAGTACGGCGTCGCCACGGCGAGAGGTGATCTCGACAGGCGTCCTGTCCTCGTTGACCTGCTCGATGAGCGGGAAGAGATGCTTGCGCGCCTCGCTGGCAGTGATTGCCATCGACCCACCTCCAACTGGTACAACATGCTGGTACCAGTCGGGCCACTTGTCAAACAACCGGTAGCGCCGGTTGTAGTCGACTGCCGCTCCCGCCATGACGTTGGGAACTGCGCCGACCGCGGCGGGCTCGCTGAGAACCTCAGCCAAGATCAACGTGCAACATGCGTGCAACGTACATCGGGGTAACTCGGCCAAAAAGCGACCGCGAGCGGTCAAGATCCGGAAGAGCCGGGAGGCGCGAACTAGGGCGCTGAGCAGGGAAAACGCTGGTAGAAGGTGGTGGGCAGGGGCGGGGTCGAACCGCCGACCTTCCGCTTTTCAGGCGGACGCTCGTACCGACTGAGCTACCTGCCCAGGTGGCACCCGGGGGTGCCGAGCGGTCCCGACGGGATTTGAACCCGCGACCTCCGCCTTGACAGGGCGGCGAGCACTCCACGCTGCTCCACGGGACCTCGTGCCACGCAAGCGTGGCCCTTGGTCGTGCCCCCAACGGGATTCGAACCCGTGTCGCCGCCTTGAAAGGGCGGTGTCCTAGGCCTCTGGACGATGAGGGCTGCGGTGAGATCGTCAGCCGTCGGGGACGCCTCGACAGCATAGGTGACGACCCGACCCGGCGACAAAGAGTCTCCCCGAGTCAGCGCCGACCGCTGGCCGTGGGGGTCGGCGATGGGGCCAGGCCGGGCGTGGGGGGACCGCCGGACCCGACCGGCGTCGAGGGCGACGGCGAGCCCGACGGCGAGATCGACTCGGTCGGAGACGGTGACGGCGAGGGAGACAGCGGCTCGACCACGTGCCGATTGATCTGCACGGAGGCCAGGCCGAGACCGCCGACGGTGATGTCGTCGTACGCCTGCAGCTGTTTCGCCTTCCGGTCGAAGTAGAGGATCGAGCACTCGAGCGGCGTCGGGGTGTCGCCGTCGAGCGAGCGCAGGCCGGCGCCGCCGGTGGATCCTTCGATCAGCATGATCGTGCCGTTCCGGCGTACGACGCCACGCTTGTGCAGGTGACCGGCGAGCACGACCGGTGTCTCGCCGGCGAGCTGCCCGCCGATCGCCGGGTCGTGCACCATCGCGACGTCGACGGGCGGCGGCTCGTGATCGGCGAGGATGCCGGCGACCTTGTCCCCGTCCCGCTGCAGCTCGGCCTTGGTCATCGAGTCGTCGTCGCGCTGCTGGTCGGGCGTGAAGCGGGGGTCGGGCGACCCGAAGAAGCGCAGGCCCGCCACCGTCAGCGTCGAGTCGTCGAGGACCTTCGCCCCCTGCGCCTTCACGCCGGCGACCGTCGTCGAGGAGTCGTGGTTGCCCTTGACGTAGACGTAGGGCACGCCGAGCCCGTGGATGAACTGCACGTAGCGGTTCTCCAACGCGGTGCCGTGGTCGGAGATGTCGCCGGTGTCGGCCACCACGTCGATGTGGAACTGCTTGACCAGCCGCTGGATCACCTCGATGCCGCGCGGGTCGTCGTGCAGGTCGGAGACGTGCAGCACCCGGATCGCGTCGTCCTTCGGCTGGTACGCCGGGAGCGTGGAGGTCGTGTCGTAGAGCCGGGAGACCGTCGTCACCAGCGCACCGAGCTCGTCCTCGTAGTGGGTGAACCGCTGGGCGATGTTGCGCACGTCGCCGACGGCCGCGGGCGCGTCGACGAGCAGCCCGGAGTAGCGCGGCTCCAGCAGGGCCCGCGACTGGAACGTCAGCGCCGCGATCCCGCCACTGACCCCGAGGGCCACGACCGCGGTCGCCGCCGCGCCGACGACTGGTCGCCAGCGCCGGAAGACCAGCGCCGACAGCAGTACGGATCCGATCACCGCCATGAGCAGCGCGCGGATCGCCACCTCGCGGACGCCCGACGCCACGCCGTTGCGGACCTCCTCGTCGAGCGAGGTAAGGCTGCTCGGGTCCTGGAACGTCTTGCGGACGTCGGCGATGCTGAGGTCGGTCACGCGCACGTTGAGCCGCACGGGGCCGCTGTGGTCGTCGAACCGCACGGCCCCCAGGGGTGCGATGCCGACGCGAGTGCCGCCGTTCCACGCCCAGCCGATGCCGAAGCGCGCTCGGACCGGGCCGACGTCGTGGTCGACCGGCGAGCCGACGACGACCGCCGTGGCGGCGCCGACGAGGCCGATGCCGATGACCGCGGCCACGACGTGCGTACGCCGGGAGAGGACCAGGCGGCGCAACCACGCGACGAACGACCTCACGACCCTCCCGCGCGGACCTGCTCGGCGGCGCCCAGCAGGGCGGGCAGGGCCTGGACGAGGTAGGCCTCGAGCTCGGTGCGCTCGAGCTCCGGGTGCTCGAGCCAGTGCAGCGCGGCGGTCTCCACGACGGCGATCCATGCGCGCAGCGTCACGGCGGTGATCGG
>Ga0070680_100003275_pt1 | contig 12071 bp, 10 predicted proteins | sample KBSC73BmetaG_FD_64672 | JGI IMG/M metagenome (GOLD analysis project Ga0070680, IMG submission 64672) | Corn rhizosphere microbial communities from Kellogg Biological Station, Michigan, USA - KBS C7-3B metaG | ecosystem: Host-associated > Plants > Roots > Rhizosphere | place: USA: Michigan...
TCCTTGCCCACCATGGGCCAATCTCCGTCGGAGGCCGGCGACGCGGCGTCGGCGGAGGCGCGGGCGGCGACCGCGGCGCGTTCGCGGCAGCCCGCGAGCGCCAGGGCCAGCAGCGCGCAGGCCGCGGCAGAGAAGAAGGATGACGAAAGGACGTTCCGTGATGGGGGCTGCAGTGCTTCGTGCATGGGGCGTCGGCGATGATTCGATGGGTTCGCGCCGTGGATTTGTAAAGACCGGCGCGCGCTCGGCGGCTCACCGGCACTGACGCGTCTCGTGTATGAATCCCCCGGGTCTACGATCGGTGCCTTCGCCCGCGTTGTCGGTCAGGGCTTACTTCTCCCCGCCGCGACGTCAATCTGTGCGCCGATGCTGGATGCATGGATGGCGCCGCACGGGCTGGATTGGTTTCGTGCCCGCCGCTTCGGTCGGGGACCGTATGCCGGCGCGGGTTCGGCCGCCGCGGCGATTCCGTTGTTGCAACGGGAAACCATGGACCGGGTGCTGCGCAGCCCGTCGCCGGTCGACCTGATGACGGTGGCGGCCGGGCAGCTGGTCGAAACGCCGGCGCCGCGCGGCTGGGAGGACGTGCAGCGGTTGATGGGCCGGGGCGTCAGCGTGGTGGTGCGCGGCGGTGAGGCCCACGACGCTGGGCTGAGAACGCTGGCTGATGAATTCGAGGCCACCTTCGCTGGCGAGACGCACGTTCAGCTGTACGCCACCCCGGGGGGGACGAACAGCTATGGATGGCACTACGACTTCGAAGACGTCTTCATCGCGCAGACGGCGGGCGCCAAGGACTATTACTTCCGCGCCAACACCGTGGCGACCGATTCCGTGCTGGGTGATGCGCTGGACTTCACCGCGATACGCCGCGAGACCTCGCCCATCTTCTCGGCCCGGCTGATCGCTGGTGACTGGCTGTACATCCCCGCGCGCTGGTGGCACCTGGTGAAGTGCACCGAGGACGCGCTGTCCATCTCGGTGGGCGTCATGTCACTCGAGGCGCTGGCGCGCGCGCGACGTCTGCCGCCGGGGTGGTTCGGCCTCGGTTCGTAGCCGGCCTCGCTCGGAGCCCCGCGCCGCTCCCCGGCGGCGCGAGGTCCGAACGACCTCAGTTACGGCGCCCCGCCGGCCCCACCAGCCCCGCCGTTGCCGCCAGCCCCGCCGTTGCCGCCGGCCTCGCCGTTGCCGCCGGCCCCGCCGTTGCCGCCGGCCCCGCTGTTACCCCCGGCACCGCCTCGACCGCCGTTGCCGCCGGCCCCGCCCGCGCCGCCGTTGTCCAGCGCCGCCAGGAGCGTCTGGGCGAGGGTCAGGTGCATCTCGACCGCCGTCCGCTCGGCCTGCACCTCGGTCCGTAGCGCCGTCGACGTGACCTGAGGCAGCAGCACGTTGTTGATCAGATCCAGGACCGACATGTGCAGCGCGATCTGCTCCTGGACGAAGCCCCGATTGAATTCGGCCATGGGGGTCATCCACAGGGTGCTGATCGCGGCGTTCGCCATGTCGGCGACCATCTGGCGCTGCGGGCTGTCGCTGACGGTGAAGCCGTCGGATTGCACCAGCGCGTTCAGGCGCATCTCGGCCGCCGTGTGATCCGAACGGATCTGCATCGAGAACGCCTGCACCTCACCCTCGGTGGCGCGAACGTCCGCGATGTCGGCCGTATGCACCTCGCCGGCGTTCGCCTCGAGCAAGACGGCGATGATCTGTCCGTCGGACAGCATCGCCGTCGCACCCGCTCCGCCGCCCGCGCCGCCCGTCGCCGCGCGGCCGCCAGCACCGGCTTCGCCCGCCTGGCCGCCGTGGCCGCCGTTTCCGCCTGTGCCGAAGGTACCGCCGCTGCCCAGGCCGCCCCCGGACCCGGCGTGGCCGCTGCCACCAGAGCCGGTGGTGCCCGCATGACCGCCGGCGCCGTTCACCCCGCCGCTACCGCCGTGTCCGGCCCCTCCCGTACCGTTCAGGCCGCCCGCGCCACCGCTGCCGGACCGACCGGCCACGCCGCTGTCGGGGTTGCTGTTGTTGTTGTCCGAGCAGCCGGCCGCGCCCAGCGCGGCGGCTGCCGTGAAGGCGATCGCGTATCTCAGGTTCTTCGCGTATCTCATGGCAAAACTCCCATCTGTGTAGCGTCAGACTTCGGGTCCCTGGGCGCCCGTGTCAGCGGCCGGTGCCCTGGCCCGTCGTGCCCGTGCCCGTAGCCGTGCCGGAGCCCGTGTCGGTGGCGGTCCCGCCGTGGTGATGCGAGCGCGCGTGAGATCGACTGCCGCTGCCCGAGGACTCCGTCGACGTTCCCGTCGCCCCGGTAGCAGCCGAGCCGGTGCCCGTGGCGCTGCTCCCGGAGGTCCCCGTCGTGCCGGTGGCGCCCGTCGTGCCGGTGGCGCCCGTCGTGCCGGTCGTGCCGGTCGTGCCGGTGGTGCCGGTCCTGCCGGTTGCCCCGGTCGTGCCGGCGCCCGTGGACCCCGAACCCATCGAGCCGGTGGCGGTCCCCGTGCGCGAGGAGCCCGAGCCCATCGTGCCCGCCCCGGTGCCCGCGCCATTGGTACCCGAACCCGTGCTTGTCGCCGTGCCCGCGCGTGGCGTGCCGGTGCCGGTGCCGGTGCCCCCCTGCGCGAACGCGGTCACCGAAAGGCAAAACGCGAACGCCAACGACATTGCTCCGATGCGAATCAGCTTCTTCATCACATGTCTCCTTGTCTGTACACGCAGCGCCGCGGCTGTCACCGCGTCCCGACCGCCGTGTTTCTGGTTGTTCACGCGACGCGAGCGACGATCAGTCGTCGCGGCCCCGCTTGGGTTTCGTCGGCGTCCCTCAAGCAATGGCTGGACCGTCGTCTAACTGGCGCTCGCGCGGCAGTGGCCGCCTGCCCGCTCCGCGGCGTCCCGTTACGAACGGCAGTCAGCCGTGTCCATCACGCGTGCAAGCGGTGCACGCAGGGCAGCGGGGACGCGGGGATAGTCATTGTCGCGAGGTCGTCACGGCAGACTCTGTTTCGCCGTCCAGGCGTCGCGCCAGGGATCGCGCCGCCCGCGCAGCAGCGCCGCGACGTTGCCGATGTGGAACGCGGCGGGGTCCATGCGTGGCGTCAGCTCGGACCAAGCCACGGGAAACGAGACCGGCGCGCCCAGCCTGGCCCGCAGCGAGAACGCTGCCACCGCCGTGTTGGTGCGGTTGTTGCGAAGCGCGTCGATCAGGATCAGCCCCTCGCGCCCGCGCTTCGCCCAGGTCGTGGTGTATCGCCCCGGATCGTGCTGGACCAGCGCCGCCGCGACGGTGCGCGCGAACGCCAGGCACGCGTCGATCTGGGTGGGCTGGATCGGCACCACCACGTGCAATCCCTTCCCGCCAGTGGTCTTCACCCACGATCGCAGCTTCACGTCCTTGAGGACGTCCCGCACCAGCTGCGCCGCCTCGACGACGGACGGCCAGGCCACGGCGGGCCCCGGGTCCAGATCGATCACCACGCGATCGTGCAGGTAAGGTGCTTCGGCGCGGGCGTTCCAGGTGTGGACCTCGACGACGTCCATCTGCGCCAGCGCCACCAGCGCCTCCCGATTGTCGGCCACCAGGTACTCGCCGGTCTTGCGCAGCTCCTCGATCTGCACGCGGCGCAGGGCGGAAGGTCCCCAGGCGCGGCCGTGACGCAACATCTGGCAGCCCCCCTTGTCGGCGGCCGGATCGATCGTGGTCCCACAGCGCAGCAGCGTCAGCGGACGGCCCTTCACGTGGGGCACCATCCAGTCGGCCACGGCGTCGTAGTACCGCGCCACCTCCACCTTGCTGACCGGCGGCTCGGCGAAGATCAGGCGTTCGGGGTGGCTGATACCGATGCCGGCCACGGTGGGGCGTGCCGCCGTCGCGGACGCACGCTTAGCGGGCACGGGCGCGGCTTGTTCGCGCTGGACGTCGGCGGCGGGCTTGTCGTCGCGCAGGCCCTGCATGGACGGATGGCGCACGTGACCGTCGTCGGTCCATTCGCTGAACGCGACCTCGGCGACCAGCTCGGGACGGACCCAGTGGGCGTGGCGGCGGAGCCAGCTATCCGATACGGGCGGGTCGAACGGCGAGGTGCGCGCCGCCAGCGCGTCCAGCCGGGCGCGCAGCTTACGCAGGTAGGGCCCCGTCCAGCCCGGGCCCGTGCCCACCTTGCCCGCCCAGCGTAGCCCGCCGGCCTCGTGGACGCCCAGCAGCAGCGAGCCCACCGCCTCGCGCGAGCCCTCGGGGTCGGTGTAGCCGCCAATGACGAACTCCTGCCTGTGCAGGCACTTCGTCTTGACCCAGTCGAGGTTCCGGCCGGGACGATAGGGCGTACCCACACGCTTCGACACGACGCCCTCCAGGCCCAGCTTGCACGCCTGACCCAGAAACGCAGGGCCGTCGCCGCGGACGTGGTCCGAGAAGCGCAGCACGCCGTCGCCGGTCTCCGCCAGCAGCGCGCGCAGCCGCTCCTTTCGCCGCTCGATGGGCTGCTGGCGCAGGTCCTCGCCGTCCACCGCCAGCAGATCGAACGCGAAGTAGACCAGCGCCGTGTCGGCGCGGCGGTTCTGCAGCGACTGGAAGCTGGTCAGTCCGCTCGGCAGCACCACGGCCACCTCGCCGTCCAGCAGCGCGCGCCGCGCCGCCAGCGCCGCGCCTGCGGTGGCCACGCTCTTGAACTCGGCGGTCCAGTCGTTGCCGCGCCGGCTCCACAGGCTGACGGCGCCGCCGTCCTTGCGCAGGCCGATGCGGTAGCCGTCGAACTTCTGCTCGTGCAGCCAGCCGTCTCCGGCGGGCGCTTCGCTGACCAGCGTCGCCAGTTGGGCGGTGTAGTCGAGGGGGGAGCGGGCAGCGCCGCGCATTCCATGAAGGTACGGGAGCAGGCCAGCCGAGGAAAGCCACGCCGCGAACAGGCACGGTGACGCCTTTCGCGGGCGGGGCCGCGACTTACATTTTCGAATCGATGCCAGCGACTTCGGGTACCGGCCGGCGGCGCGTGAGCTGGCCGTCGACCTTCTGGATCGTCCGCCACGGTCAAAGCGCGGGGAACGCCGCCGCCGACCAGGCCAACGCCGCGGCCAGCGCCAGCATCGACATCGCCGAGCGCGACGCCGACGTGCCGCTGTCGGCGCTGGGGGAACGCCAGGCGGCCGCGCTGGGGCGCTGGTTCGCGGCGATGCCGGCGACCGAGCGACCGACGCTGATCCTCAGCTCGCCCTACGTGCGCGCCGTGCAGACGGCCCGCATCGTCGCCGGCGGTCTGAAGGGGGACGTGCCGGTGGTCGCCGACGAGCGCCTGCGGGAGAAGGATCTGGGAACGCTGGATCGGCTGACCCGCCGCGGGTGGGCCGAGCGGTATCCCGAGCAAGCGGAGGCGCGCCAGCGGCTGGGAAAGTTCTACTACCGGGCGCCCGGCGGCGAGAGCTGGTGCGACGTCATTCTGCGGGTGCGCAGCGTGGCGGACGAGCTGCAGCTGCGGTACGCGGCCGAGCGCCCGCTGATCGTGGCGCATCAGGTGGTGGTGCTGTGCCTGCGCTACGTGATCGAGCGGCTGGACGAGGCGGCCATCCTGCGCATCGACGCCGCCGCAGAGGTGGCGAACTGCTCGGTGACCTCCTATGCAGGCGATGGCGACGCGTCCTCGCCGAGGCTGGCGCTGTACAACCACGTGGCGCCGCTGGAGCAGGCAAACGAAGCCGTCACGGCGGCCACCGACGCCCCGGTGGCGCCCCGGTGATGGCGCGCGGGCGAAGCCACGGGGGCAAGGTACGGCCCGTCACCATCGACGCGAGGTTGCTGCGGCGGTGGCCGGTGCCACGGCCCGACACCGCGAAAGGGAAGGAGGGGCGCGGGTCGTTGCTGGTCGTGGGGGGCTGCCAGCAGGTCCCGGGCGCCGTGGTGCTGGCAGGCCTGGCCGCCTTGCGGGTGGGCGTGGGCCGGCTGCAGCTGGCCACCGCTGCCGGCGTCGCGCCGGCCGTCGGCGTGGCGCTGCCGGAGGCGCGCGTGTCGGGCCTGCGGCAGCGGCCGGATGGCGAGATCGACGCTGGCGGCTGCCGGGTGATGCGGTCCGAACTGGAAGGCAAAGAGGCCGTGCTGATCGGCCCGGGCATGGGGCCTCGGGGGGCCAGCGCCGCGGGGGCGCTGCTGCGGCAGTGGGTTCGTGCCGGCGCCGGATGCCCGGTGGTGCTGGACGCAGGCGGCCTGATGGCGTTGCGCGGGCCCCTGGCGCCCCGGCGCGCTCCCTCGTCGTGCCTGGTCGCGACGCCGCACGCCGGCGAGATGGCGCAGCTGTGGGACACCGACCGGGCGGAGGTGCAGAGGCGCCCGCTGGAGGTCGCGCTCGCTGCGGCGAAGGAGCTGTCAGCCATCGTGGCGCTGAAGGGCGAGACGACGTTCGTGGTCACGCCCGACGGCGACGCGTTCGTCAACCGGGCGGGCAGCGCCGGCCTGGGGACGTCGGGCTCGGGCGACGTGCTGGCCGGGATCGTCGCCGGCCTGTGCGCGCGCGGCGCCAGCCCGGTGCAGGCGACGGTGTGGGCGGTGTTCGTCCACGCCCGGGCCGGCGAGCGGCTGGCGCGGCGGATCGCGCCGCTCGGCTTCCTCGCCCGCGAGCTGCTGGACGAGCTGCCGGGGCTGATGCAGTCGCTGTCGCCTTTTCTCGAATGACCGAACCCACTCTTCGATGCGTCGGCTTCCGCGTCGGGCGACGAGGCTCAGTTCCAGAAGCCGATCGACAGGCCGCCGTTCTTGTATCGATCGGCGAAGTCGCCGGCGATCGAGACGGAGACGCGTCGCTCGTGGCCGCCGAAATGAAAGGCGAACACGCGCACCTCGGCGCCGCCGGTGCCGTGGGGGCGCGCCGACGTCTCCGCGAAGCGCGAGGCCTCGTCGTAGAAGCCGGCTCGCAGGCGCAGCCAGCCGCGAATCACCTCCGACTCGAGCCCCAGCCGCGGCGTGAAGCTGGCGTTGCGCCCCGACGCCTGCAATTGCTTCGCGGCGAACGCCTCCATCCCGTAGCCGTTATTGACCGCGCCGACGATGGTCAGGTCCACGGCGACCGTCAACTGCCGCTCGTCCCGGTAGTCGCCGCCTATGGGGTGGTTCCACGGCGTCGGGCCGAACCGCCAGGCGCCGCCCACGGTGGCCGACCAGGGGACGATGGCCTCATTCGGCAGCTTGTAGCCGTCGCAGTCAGTGGGATCGCACTTGTAGTTGACGGAGGCGGTGTTGACGGGCAGGGCGCCGCTGAACGCCACGCGGAAGTCCTGTTCCCGGGGCTTCCAGACCACGCCCGCCTCGCCCGACAGGCCGAAGCTGGTGAACAGGGTGTCGCCGCCCATCAGCGTGTAGACGTTCAGCGCGCCGCCGCGCAGGCCCAGGCCCGCGGCGATGTCCCCACCGGCGAACGTGCGCGCCAGCGCCACGTGGCCGATGAATGACCGGACGCCCAGCCCACCGCCTGCCTCGGGCGCGATCTCGTGGGCGGTGTAGCCGCCATCCAGGGACAGGCCCCAGTTCCCGTACTGCAGCAGCAGTCCCGCCGCGCCCAGCAGCGAACGATGTACGCTGGTGACCGCCTGCCCGTTGTTGTTCGAGTCCTGGCCGTCCACTGGAACGTACGAGTTGAAGTACACGTTCCAGGCGAACTTGTCGGCGTGGGTCTCGGGGCGCACCGCGGCCGACGCGGGGTTCGTGTAAAGGCCCGCCGCCCCCTCGGCGACCGAGTTGACCGCGCCCGCCATGGCGATGAGGCGCGGCGAACCCAGGGCGGGCTGTTCGAACAGATCGATGTTGAAGTCGTGGCCGGTGATGGATGGGAACGCCTCCTGAGCCCGCGCGCGCTGGGAGCCAAGGACGCACGAGACCAGCGCCACGACGAGGGCGAACCACGGTCGAGCGGGGGCGCGGGAGAAAATGGCAGATGGCCGCATCGTCCGGTCACGCCGAGGCGCGCGGCAGCACGCGCGACACCAGATGGGTCAGGGGCCGGCGCACCGACCAGCCGCCGAACGCAAGCACGGCCCACGCCACGCTCGCCGCCGCGAAGGCGAGGCGGACCGGCCAGCGATGTCCAGCGGCGTCGAGCCCCCGCCACAGCACGAGGGCGAACGCCAGCAAGCCCAGGCAGCCCGCCGCCGCCCCGATCGCCTCGCATATCCCGGCGCGCCGGGCCCGCGCGCCGCGCGCCGCGGGACCCGCCTCGCGGTTCTGCAGCCGCTCGGTCGTCACCAGCCCGATGGGGAAGATGGCCGGAAAGGCGAGGAACAGGCCGCCGATGACGGGGCCCATCGTCTTCGCGATCAGTCCCGTCGCCACCGTGACCAGCCCACCGGCCACGAAGCGCACCACGTGTCCCTGCCATCGCGTGTGCCGCAACAGCCGCAGATCCGCCCGCACCCTCATGTCACCCTCAGCAGGGTGGCCCAGCCCATCACCGCGGCGGCCGCCCAGACGGCGCCGCACTTCCAGGCGGCGGTGCCCGGACGAACCCCGGCGCGGCGGATCAGCAACGCGACCGCGTTCGTGTACAGAAAGAAGGCCAGGGCGCCCACCGCCATCGAACGCGCGGCCAGCGCCGCGTTCGATGGCCCCTCGCGGCCAATCGTCAGTGACATCGTGGCCAGCGCCACCGAGGGGGCCGCCGCGAAGGTGCCGGCGAAGGTCTTCGGCTTCCACAGGTCGCCGAGCAGCGAAAAGGACGAGACCAGCGCGCCGCCCACCAGGAAGCGCAGCAGCAGTTCTGGCGCGCCGGTCACCAGGTCCCCGGGTCGACGTTCGACATGACGTGGATGAATCTAAGGCGGTCGCGGGTAACCGAAAGTGTCACCGCGACCGCCGGAGCGGCCGCTTACACCAGCGGCGGATCGGTCTCTCGCGCGTGATGGCGATGCTGGCCGATCGCCGTCACGAAATCGGGCAGCACGTCCTCCGCGTCGGCTTGCTTGCGGACGATCAGGCCCGGATCGGGCTCGCCCGACGGCAGCACCGACGGGATGCCCGCGCTCTCCAGCAGGTCGCCGGCCTCGCCCAGCGCCAGGATGGGTTTGGCGTGCCGGTACTGGTCCTTCAGGAATTCCATGGCGTGACCCAGACCGCCGAGCATGATGATCGCCTGCTTGCCGCCCGGAACGGCCGCGGCGTCGTACAGCACCGAGGGCATGTTCTCGAACGTGGCGTCCACCTCGATGGCGACGCCGTCCGCGCCGGTGACCGTGCCCAGTCGCGCCCCCACGTAGCGCGGGACCGCGCCTTGCGCCAGCAGGCCGTCGTGCAGCGCCTGGGCGGCCGCGCCGTCGACGCCGTCAGCGACGAAGATCGCCACCCGTCGGGTGCGGATGCTGCCGTCGCCCGGGCGGGCGAACAGCGACAGGGGAGGCGAGCGATCGATCTCGGGCCGGGGCGGTCGCTTGATGGCGCGGGGCAGCGGCTCGGGCACCTCGATGCCCAGCCCCTCGGCCACCCGCTCGGCCAGATCGTCGTCGACGTTGGCCAGCGAGGCGACCATGCGCTTGCGTATCGCGGGCACCTGCACGCGCGACAGCTCGAAGCGGAAGGCGCGTACGATGTGCGCCTTCTCGACGTCGGTCTGGCTGTTCCAGAACAGGGTCGCCTGCAGGTAGTGCTCCGCGAACTTCTCCGGCTTGCCGCGCACCTTGTCGGCCTCGATGGGCTCGCGGAACGACGTGAACCCGGCGGCGCCCGCCTGGAACGGACAGCCGCCGCCCAGCGAGTTCGGCTCGTAGGCGACACGCCCCCGGTTGATGGCCTGGCGGTGCATGCCGTCGCGCTGGTTGTTGTGGACCTGCGCCACCGAGGCGTTGATGGGGATCTCGTGGAAGTTGGGCCCACCCAGCCGCGAGATCTGCGTGTCCTGGTACGAGTGATTGCGTCCCGCCAGCAGCGGATCGTTCGAGAAGTCGATGCCCGGGACGACGTTGGCCGTGCAGAAGGCCACCTGCTCCGTCTCGCCGAAGAAGTAGTCCGGATTGCGGTTGAGGACCATCTTTCCCACCGGCGTCAGCGGGACCAGCTCCTCCGGGATGATCTTGGTCGAGTCGAGCACGTCGAAGCTGAAGGACTCCGCCTGCTTCTCCGAGAACATCTGGAAGCACAGCTCCCACTCCGGGTAGGCGCCGGCCTCGATCGCCTCCCACAGATCGCGGCGGTGGAAGTCGGGATCGGCGCCCGAGATCTTCACCGCCTCGTCCCAGTCCAGGCTGTGCGTACCGGCCACCGGGTTCCAGTGGAACTTCACGAACGTCGACTTGCCGCGCGCGTTCACCAGCCGGAACGTGTGCACGCCAAAACCCTGCATCATGCGGTAGCTGCGCGGGATGCCCCGATCCGACATCGCCCACATCAGAACGTGCGTCGATTCCGGCATCAGCGAGACGAAGTCCCAGAAGGTGTCGTGCGCCGTCGACGCCTGGGGCATCGCGAAGTGCGGCTCGGGCTTGGCGGCGTGGACCAGGTCGGGGAACTTCATGGCGTCCTGGATGAAGAAGACGGGGATGTTGTTGCCCACCAGATCCCAGTTGCCCTGGTCGGTGTAGAACTTCACGGCGAAGCCACGGATGTCGCGGGCGGTGTCCGTCGACCCGCGCTCGCCGATCACGGTCGAGAACCGCGTGAACACGGGCGTGCGCTTGCCCGCCTCGGCGAACAGCGAGGCGCGGGTCACCTCGGTCATGGGCTGGTAGCACTCGAAATAGCCGTGCGCCGCCGAGCCGCGGGCGTGCACCACGCGCTCGGGGATCCGCTCGTGGTCGAAGTGGGTGATCTTCTCGCGGAGGATGAAGTCCTCCAGCAGGGTCGGCCCCCGCAAGCCGGCCTTCAGCGAGTTCTGGTTGTCGGCGACCGGGACGCCCATGTTCGTGGTCAGCGCCCGGGCCGTCGAATCGACGCGCACGCGATCGAGCGGCGTGTTGGATGGGTTGAACCCCAGCTTCGTCGGACCGTCGCCCGTCTTGTCCGACAGGTTCGCTTCGGTCAGGGTGCTGCCGGTGATCGCCGGATCCGGGACGTCGGTGATCGCGCCTTGCGGCGGCAGGGCCGATGCGTCGCCATACTCGGCGGCCTTGGTGCGATTGAAGGGCATGGCGGCCGCCAGCTGTTCGGCGCCGTCCATCTTCTGATCCAGGACGTCGGCCGCGGCGGCCATATCGGCGTCCGACGGACCGCTGACGGTCGAACGGGCGCCGACGGACGCTCCCGAGGCGCGCGCCCCCTTCTTCACCGGCGTCCTTGCCGGCGGCTTGGCGGAATTCTTGGACGACGGTTTCGAAAAGGACGGCTTCTTCGTGGCCATGACGCTCCGGTGGTGAGGGGTCGACGGAAGGTGCCGGCAGAACGTAAGACGTCGAAGGCCAGAGGGAAGCGGAGAATGACGCGCGCCAGGGAGTTCAGGGGAACTCCCTGGCGCAGGTCAATGATCGAGGGTCGTGCTAGTGCGCTAGGCGGCGCCGCTGTGGTCGTCGGAGGGAGGAGGGACCGAGGTCAGCAGCGGACGGCGCCGGCGCCCGGCGGCGCCGCGGTACTCGCGCAGGCGATAGTGCACCGTTCGCAAGGACAGGCCCAGGATCTCGGCCGTTCGGGACGGGCTGTGCCCGCACGACTCGTACGTCCGCAGGATGGCGTAACGCTCCAGCTCCCGGAACGTGGAGCCGGGGATGGCGGGCCGGTCGGCAGGCAACTCGCCGCCGACGTCCAGGACCACCACCGCCGTCGCCGCGGGCCAGCGCTCGCGAAGGTGCAGCTCGGCCGGCAGATCGTTCCAGGTGGCCCGGCGGCCGCGCGACACGATCATCAGCCGCTCCAGCACGTTCTCCAGCTCCCGGACATTGCCCGGCCAGTGGTAGCGCGACAGGGCCTCCGTCACCTCGTCGCTCAGCTCGGGCGGCGGCATTCCCAGCTCCAGGGACAGCCGGCTGAGGATCTGGGTTGTCAGCGGCTCCAGGTCGCCCGGCCGCTCGCGCAGCGCCGGCAGGTGCAGCACCATGACGTTCAGCCGGTAAAACAGGTCGGGGCGGAAGGTGCCGTCCTGCACCATCAGGCGCAGGTCGCGGTTGGTGGCCGCGATGACCCGCACGTCGACGGACAG
>Ga0070680_100003277_pt1 | contig 12068 bp, 10 predicted proteins | sample KBSC73BmetaG_FD_64672 | JGI IMG/M metagenome (GOLD analysis project Ga0070680, IMG submission 64672) | Corn rhizosphere microbial communities from Kellogg Biological Station, Michigan, USA - KBS C7-3B metaG | ecosystem: Host-associated > Plants > Roots > Rhizosphere | place: USA: Michigan...
CTCTTCATCGGCCAGGCGTTCATCTACAACGCGGTCACCTTCAACTTCGTGAACATCATGAGCAAGTACTACGGCGCCTCGTCGAGCGCGGGGCCCGTGTACCTGATCCCGTTCGCGGTCGGCAACTTCCTCGGCCCGCTGCTGCTCGGGCGGCTGTTCGACACGGTCGGCCGCCGCGTGATGATCGCCGGCTGCTACATCGTCTCCGGCGTGCTGTTCGCCGTGATGGCGATGCTGTTCCAGGGCGGCCACCTGACCACGGCCACCCAGGTGATCGCGTTCGTCGTGATCTTCTTCTTCGCGTCGGCGGGCGCGAGCGCCGCGTACCTCACCGTCAGCGAGATCTTCCCGATGGAGACACGCGCGATGGCCATCGCGTTCTTCTACGCGGTCGGCACGGGGCTCGGCGGCGCCATCGGCCCGGTTCTGTACGGCAACCTGATCGACCCGGCACACCCAGGCAAGCTGGCGGTCGGGTTCTTCATCGCGGCGGCGCTGATGGTTGGCGCGGGCCTCGTCGAGGCGGTCCTCGGGGTGCCCGCCGAGCAGAAGTCGCTCGAGGACATCGCGGAGCCGCTCACCGCCGAGGAGGGCGAGGGCGAGGCCGAGGCCGAGCCGGCGAAGAAGCGGCGGCGTCCGCGCGGGCGAGTGGAGCCCTCGATCGTGCGGACCCATCCCATGCCCATCCCGCGCTATACGCGCTCCTCCTGGTCGCCCTGGCAGCTCAGCTACGACGAGCTGGCAGAGGACCCGCTACAGGCGCGCGAGATCGAGGCACTCGTGGCCAGCGCGCGCGAGCACGGCACCACCCACTGGCGCCGGCTGGCGCAGGACGTGAACGCCCGCCGCTGGGGCCCGGGACGCTTTCGCCGGGCGCTGCGATCGGCCGTGAAGGGCGGCGTGCTCCGGCCCGCGGGGCGCGGCACGTACGTGGCCGCGGGTCCGCCGGAGGCGCGTTAGCCGGGCTTGCCCTGCCTGTCACCCTGTGAGGCATGGCCTCCGTCGCGGGCGTCCTTCAGGCCGGACCCGCACCCAGCAAGCGCCTCACCCTGATCGCCTGCATCGTCGGGTCGGGCACCGTGTTCCTGGACGGCACCGTCGTCAACGTTGCCCTGCCCGCCATCCGCGAGGGCCTGAACGCGGGGCTGGCGGTGCAGCAGTGGGTCACCGCCGGCTACCTGCTCACGCTCTCGGCGCTGATCCTCGTGGGCGGGTCGTTCGGCGACCTGTTCGGCCGGCGGCGCGTGTTCGCGATCGGCATCGCCGCGTTCGGCATCTGCTCGGTCCTGTGCGCCGTATCGCCGACGGGCGAGTTCCTGATCGGCGCCCGCGCGCTGCAGGGCGTGGCCGGCGCGATGCTCGTGCCCAACACGCTCGCGCTGATAATGGACACGTTCCCCGAGGACGAGCGCGGCGCGGCGATCGGGTCGTGGACCGCGTGGACCGCGATCGCGACGGTGATCGGGCCGCTTGGCGGCGGCATCCTGATCGGCATCGCCTCGTGGCGCTGGGTGTTCGCGATCAACGTGGTTCCCGTGCTCGCCACGCTATGGCTGCTGCGCTTCGCGCCGGCGGGTGAGCGCATCAAGGGCGTGCGCGTGGACTGGCTCGGCGCGCTGTTCGCCGCACTCGGGCTGGCGGGACCGGTGTTCGCGCTGATCGAGCAGCCGCAGCGGGGCTGGGGTTCGCCGCTCGTCTACATCCCGCTGATCGGCGGCTTCGCGATGTTCGCGCTCTTCCTCTGGTGGGAGCAGCACACGCGCGACCCCATGCTGCCGCTCCAGCTCTTCAAGAGCCGCAACTTCACGGTCGGCAACGTCACCACCTTCGCGCTCTACGCGGGACTCAGCGCCGCCACGTTCCTGCTGTCGCTCTTTCTCCAGGAGGCGGCGGGCTATACGGCATTCGAATCGGGCCTGTCGCTGCTGCCGCTCACCGTCATCACGTTCTTCCTCTCGCGCCGCTTCGGCGCGCTGGCCGACCGCATCGGCCCGCGACCGCTCATGGGCTTCGGCCCGATCGTGGCGGGCGCCGGGCTCCTGCTGATGATCCGCGTCGACATCGGCGCGCACTACGTCTCGCAGATACTGCCCGGCGTGCTGGTGTTCGGCCTCGGGCTGGCGATGACGGTGGCCCCGCTAACGGCCGCCGTCCTCTCGGGCGCCCCCGCCCACCACTCCGGCATCGCGTCCGGCGTGAACAACGCGGTGGCGCGCGTGGCGGGCCTCCTGGCCATCGCCGTGGTCGGCGCGGTCTGCGCCGCGCAGTTCGCGGGCACGCTGGACAGCAAGCTTCCGGTGCGAAGCATGGTGCCGCAGACCCAGCACGCCGTCGCCTTGATGAAGAAGCGCACGATGGTCACGAGCGCGAGCGCGGCCGCGCCGGCCGACCGGCCGCGCGTGCAGAGCGCGCTCGAGGATGCCGCCGTGAAGGCCTTCCGCCTCGGCATCGCCATCTCCGGCCTGCTCGCGATCGCCGGCGGGCTCGTCTCGCTCGCCGGACTCCAGGGCCGCAGGCGCCCCGCGGTCCATGCGGAGTGCTGCCCCGGCGGCGCGATCGTGGGCGCGAGCGAAGAGGTGCGGCTCGGCGCCACCGGATAGCTCCACCGGCGTCGCTACCTTAGTCGGCCGATGATTCACGCGATCGAAGCCGACGGACTCGTCAAGACCTACCCGGGCGACGTGCGCGCACTCGACGGCCTCAGCTTCGCCGTCGAGGAGGGCACGGTGTTCGGCCTGCTCGGGCCCAACGGCGCGGGCAAGTCCACGGCCGTCAAGATCCTGACCACGCTCAGCAGGGCCGACTCGGGACGGGCCACCGTCGCCGGCTTCGACGTGGGGCGCGAGCAGGCACGAGTGCGGCGCAGCATCGGCACCGTGCAGCAGGGGTCGACCGTCGACCGCGAGGCCACCGGGCGCGAGAACCTGCGCCTCCAGGGACAGGTGTACGGGCTGCGCGGGCGCGAGCTCGAAGGACGCGCGTCCGAGCTGCTCGAGCGCTTCGGCCTGGCCGACGCCGCGGACCGCATCGCGCGCGGCTACTCGGGCGGCATGGAGCGCCGCCTCGTGGTGGCGATGGCTCTGATCCACCGGCCCAGCGTGCTCTTCCTCGACGAGCCCACCACCGGGCTGGATCCCGAGGTGCGCGCCGACATGTGGACCGAGATCTCGCGGCTGGCCAACGAGCAGGGGCTCACGATCCTCCTCACCACCCACTACCTCGAGGAGGCCGACAACCTGGCTTCGCAGCTCGCGATCGTGGACCGCGGGCACGTGGTGGCGGAGGGCACGCCCGAGGGGCTCAAGGCGGACCTGCGCGGCGACGCGATCCACGTGGAGCTCGCGCAGAGCGACGGCGCGGACGTGGGCGCCGCGCTCGACTCGCTCACCGGCATCCGCGAGATCACCGTGGACGGCCGCAGCCTGCACGCGCGCGCCGACGACGGCGCCCGCGCGGTGCCGGTCGTGCTCCAGGCGCTGGAGGCGGGCGGCGTGCGGGTCGCCTCCGTGAGCGTGGCGCGCCCCTCGCTCGACGACGTCTACCTACGCCACGCGGGGCGCACATTCGACAAGGCGGAAGCCGAAGCTGGGGAGGTCAAGCGATGACGATCACGCTGCGGGACTCCTGGTACATGACTGTGCGCCACCTGCGCGCCCTCTGGCGACAGCCGGCGTGGATCGCGGTCACCCTGGTGCAGCCGATCATCTGGCTGCTGCTCTACGGCGCGCTGTTCAAGCGCGTGGTGCAGATCCCGGGCTTCCAGAGCGGCTCCTACATCCAGTTCCTCGTGCCCGGCGTGATCGTGATGACCGCCTTCTTCGGCGCGGGCTGGGGCGGGATGCCGGTGATCGACGACCTCAACCGCGGAGTCATCGACCGCTTCCTCACCACGCCGGTCCACCGCGTGGCGCTCGTGTCCGGGCGCATCGTGCAGGGCTCGATCGGCGTGCTCGCGCAGTCGCTGATCATCGTCGTGCTCGCGCTCATCACGGGCGCACATTTCCGCAACGGGGTGGGAGGCGTGGCGATCATGCTGTTCCTGGCGGTGCTGCTGGCGGCGGCCACCACCGCATGGTCCTACGGCGTGGCGCTGTACGTGCGCAAGGAGGAGACGCTCATCGCGCTCATGCAATTCCTGCTCCTGCCGCTCACGTTCCTGTCCGGCGCGTTCATGCAGCTCAGCCTCGTGCCGGGCTGGATCCGCCACGTGGCGGACTTCAACCCGCTCAACTGGGCCGTGGAGGGCGGGCGCTCGGCAGCGCTCGAGCACACGGACTGGGGCTTCGTGGCGTCGCGGACCGGGTTCCTGCTGGCGCTGCTGGCGGTCGCGCTGTGGTTCGCGGTCCGGGCGTTCGCGAACTATCAGCGCTCGATCTAGTTCCTAGTACCAGCCCGCCCACACCACGCTCTTCACGTTAAGCACCCATACGGTGCAAAAGGTGAAGAGCGTCGAGAGACATTGCCGGTCGCACCGCCCTCATTGCTGCTGCCGTTCGAGTTGCTCTGCGTGCGCCTCGAGGTCAATCACCCGCCGTTCATGCGTCCCGACACCCAGCACCCGATCCCCGCTCCTCACCTCCACATCGAAGCGGAGCTTCCGCCCGTCAACCACCTCGGTGAGCTCGGAGTGCACGGTGCAGGTGGCGCCCTCGGGCGCGCCTCCAACGTGCTTGATGCAGACCTCGAAGCCCACCGTTCCCTTACCGTCCGGCAGGTGCTCGCGCGCGAGCATCGTGCAGTTGCGCTCCATCATCGAGATCATCCCCGGCGTGGAGAGCACCGCCGCATTGAGCGTGCCGCCCACGTCCGTGACCAGCCGGCCCTCCACGACGAACTCGTCATCTCGCGTCAGGCCGGGCTCGAGCGCCATCGCGGGGATCCTACGAAAATGCCATATGGTTTTCGCGGTCGATCATGCCGAGGCCCGGGCACAGCGCTGACGTGATCGTGGTGGGAGCCGGCTCCGCCGGCGCCGCCGCGGCGCGCCGCCTCTTCGACCGCGGTGCCAGCGTGCTGCTGCTCGAGGCGGGCGGCCTCGCCGACAACCCGGCGATCGACGACGTGGGACGCGCGCACGAGCTCTGGCTCGCGCCAGAGGACTGGGCCTTCTACACCGCCCCGCAGGAGCACGGCGCTGGGCGCCGCCTGCACTGGCCGCGCGGAAAGGTCGTCGGCGGATCGAGCTGCCTCAACGCCGCCATCTACGTGCGCGGCGCCGCCGCCGACTTCGACCACTGGGCCTACCTCGGCAATCCCGGCTGGCGCTGGGACGACGTCCGGCCCGTTTACGAGCGAATGGAGAACGACCTGCTGGGCGTGCTCGCCGACTACGAGCTGGCCCCTCTCCACCAATCGATCATCGAGGCCGCGGCGCAGGCCGGCATCCCCTTCAACGAGAACTACAACGCGGGCGAGCTCGACGGCATCTCGCAGATGCATTTGACGATCAAGGACGGGCGCCGCCAGAGCACCGGCGTCGCGTACCTGGAGGGGATCGCCGGGCAGGACGGCTTCACGCTCGTCACCGGAGCGCAGGTCCAGCGCCTGATCCTGGAGAACGGCCGCTGCCGCGGCGTCGAGTGGGAATCGGGCGGCGAGCTGCAGCGCGCCGACGCCGAGCTCGAGGTGATCGTGTCCGCCGGCACGATCCAGTCGCCCCAGGTGCTGCTGCTGTCCGGCATCGGGCCCGCCGAGCACCTCAGGCAGGTGGGCGTCGCGCCGCTGGTCGATCTCCCCGGCGTCGGCGAGAACCTGCACGACCACCTGCTCTCCCCCGTGATCTTCAGCGCGGAGCGCGCGATCGATCCGCCGGCCGAGCGCGCCACCCCGGCCCAGACTCACCTCTGGTGGCGCAGCCGCGCTGGCCTGGCCGGCCCGGACATGCAGCCGATCCACTTCTCCTTCCCCATGTACGAGGAGTGGATGTCGGGGCCCGAGAACGGTTTCACCTTCCAGGCCGGGATGATCCGGCCGCAGAGCCGCGGCAGGATCCGCCTCAGCGGGCCAACCCTGGCCGACGAGCTGGTGATCGACCCGCGCATCCTCAGCGCGGAGGCCGACCTGTGCACCCTCGAGGCTGCGGTGGAGCTGAGCCGCGAGATCGGCCGCCAGCCCGCGCTCCGCGAGGAATGGGGCACCACGGAGCAATATCCGGGCTCGGACGTGAAGCTGCGCGACTACGTGCGCCGGACCGCGATCACCTACCACCACCAGGTGGGCACCTGCAAGATGGGCAGCGACGAGCTGGGCGTGGTGGACGAGCGGCTGCGCGTGCACGGCGTCGAGGGGCTGCGTGTGGCCGACGCCTCGATCATGCCGGCGGTCACCTCCGGCAACACCAACGCACCCTCGATCATGATCGGCGAGCGGGTGGCCGAGTTCGTGGCCGAGGACTCGCTCGCGACGCAAGCCGTCGAGCAGGCCGTTTAGCCTCCGGCGCGTGGACGAGTTCGCCCAGCCTCTCCGTGAGGAGGACGCGGCCCGCGACCCGCTGCGCCAGTTCGAGGCGTGGTTCGCCGAGGCCGGCGGGTCGGAGCGCGCGCCCGAGGCAATGGCCGTCGCCACCACCACGCCCGCCGGCCGCCCATCCGTGCGCATGGTGCTGATGAAGCAGTTCGACCAGCGCGGCTTCGTCTTCTACACCAACTACGAGAGCCGCAAGGCCGAGGAACTGCTGGCCAACCCGCACGCCGCGCTGTTGTTCCACTGGGAGTCGCTCGGTCGCCAGGTGCGCATCGAGGGCCCGGCCGAGCGGCTTGGAGCCGAGGAGTCCGCGGTGTACATCCGCAGCCGCCCGCGCGGCAGCCAGCTGAGTGCCCTCGCGTCGCCCCAGAGTCGCCCGGTGGAGAGCCGCCAGGAGCTCGAGCGGCTGGTGGCTGAGCTTGCGGCACTCAACAAGGAGGGCGACCTGCCGCTGCCCGAGCACTGGGGCGGCATCCGCGTGAGCCCCGAGCGCTACGAGTTCTGGCAGCACCGCAACGACCGCCTGCACGACCGCCTCGTCTACACCCCCGACAGGGACGGGTGGGCGATCACCCGCCTGGCTCCGTAGCATTCGCGAGCCATGACTCACGCCGTGGTGTTGATCAGCGCCGAGCGCGACGCCCTCAAGGTGCTCGGCAGCCGCCTCGCCGAGGTTGACGGTGTAAGCGAGGCGTGGTCCGTCACCGGCGAGTGGGACTTCGTCGCCATGATCCGCGTCGAACAGCAGGAGCAGCTCGCGGATCTCATCACCAGCAAGCTGGCCCGCTTGCCAGGGATCGAAAAGACGTACACGATGGTCGCATTCGAGGTCTTCTCGCAGCACGACCTCGACGCAATGTTCTCGATAGGAAGCTGACCCATGGATTCGCAACATCCCGTCTGGCTCACCTGCGACGAAGGTCTCGAACGTTCGAGACTCACTGTGTTTTTCCGCCTCCTGCTCGCGTTGCCCCACATCGTGTGGTTCGCCTTCTGGACCCTTGCGGTGCTGTTCGTGCTGATCTTCAACTGGTTCGCCACGCTGTTCACCGCGAAGCCGCCGCCGTTCGCCCACAGGTTCCTAACCGCGTACGCCCGCTATTCCACGCACCTGGCCGCGTACGTGTCGCTGACCGGCGACAAGTTCCCTGATTTCGTGGGCCGTCCCGGCTCCTACGCAATCGACCTGCACCTGCCGGAGGAACCACAGGTGCAGAACCGCTGGAAGACCGGCTTCCGCGCGATCCTGGCCCTGCCGGCGTGGATGCTCGACGCCGCGTTCGTGGGCGGCAGCCGCAGCGGCTACTCCAACTCGGGCGGCGTGCTCTGGACGAACGCCTTCCTCGCCTGGTTCGCCTGCCTGGCCACCGGCCGGATGCCCGAGGGCCTGCGCGACCTCAACCTGTACGCGCTCCGCTACTCGGGGCAGACGCACGCGTACACGCTGCTCATCACCGACCGCTACCCGGACGCGGACCCGTTCGTGGCGCCCGTCCCGGAGCAGGCGCCACACCACCCGGTTCGCCTGCCCACGGGCGAGGATGACCTGAGCCGTTCGCGCCTCACGGTCTTCTTCCGGATCCTGCTCGTAATCCCGCACCTCGTGTGGCTCACGCTGTGGGGAATTGCCGCGTTCTTCGTCGTGCTGGTGGGCTGGTTCATCACGCTGTTCACGGCGCAGCTGCCGGAGGGCTTCCACAACTTCCTCACGCGCTATGTCCGCTACGGCACCCACGTGGGCGCCTACCTGCTGGTCGCCGGCGGCCCGTTCCCGGGCTTTGCCGGAGCGCCCGGCAGCTACCCGATCGATGTGGACGTGGACCCGCGCGCTCGCCAGAACCGCTGGAAGACCGGCTTCCGCCTGGTGCTCGCCGTGCCGGCTGCCGCCGTGTCGGGCGCCGTCGGAACAGCCGCGTTCCTCGCCGCCATCTTCTCGTGGTGGGTCGCGCTGATCACGGGCCGAATGCCCCGCAACCTTCGCCAGTCGATCCTCTTCTCACTGCGCTACTCGGCGCAGCTCAACAGCTACGCGCTTCTGCTCACCGACCGCTATCCGTTCGCCAGCCCGGCGCCGCCTGCCGCGAGTGCGGCACCGCCAGCCGTCAGCCCGGCAGTGCCGGTCGCTGAGTGACGCTGCGCGGGCGCCAGCTCGCGCAGTTAGCCGGTTTCGCGCTGCTCGCGGCGGCGTGGGTGTACGCGATCACACGGCTGCTGCACACCACGGTCCCGTCAAATCTCCATCTGCCCGATCTCAAGGCGGAGGACTACTTCACGCCCAGGCAGCTCGAGCGGGCCCGCGACTTCGAGCGGTTCGTGCGCATCGACTACGTGCTCTCGCAGGTCGCGTTGCTGGCCGCGCTCGTGGGCTACGCGCTCCGCGGCGAGCGTCTGACACGCGAGTCCGCCGCCGGCCGTGTGGGCACGGGACTGCTGCTCGGCATGCTCGGCCTGGGCGTGGTGTGGTTCGCGCAGCTGCCCTTCGGCGTCGCGAACCTGTGGTGGGAGCGCCGCCACAACATCTCCCACCAGGGCTACGTCAGCTACGTGATCGACAGCTTCTTCGGCCTCGGCGGCACGTTCCTGTCCGTGTGCCTGGTGATCGCGATCGTGATGGGCTTCGCCGGTCTCCTGCGCAACAAGTGGTGGATCCCCGGCGTGCCGGCGATCGTCGGCGTGGGCGTGCTGGTGGCGTTCATCACCCCGTTCCTGATCCCGTCGGTGCACCGGCTGCACGACCCGCAACTGCGCGCGGACGCCCGCCAGCTCCAGCGCGTGGAGGGCCTCCCCAAGATCCCGGTCGAGGTGCAGGACGTGCACGAATTCACGACCGCCCCCAATGCCGAGTCGGTGGGCCTCGGCCCCACCCGGCGAGTGATCCTGTGGGACACGCTGATCCGCCGCAACCGCTTCACGCGAGATCAGATCCGCGTGGTGCTGGCCCACGAGTTCGGCCATCAGAAGCACCAGCACATCTGGAAGGGCCTCGCCTGGACCGCCGTGTTCCTGCTGCCGATCGCGTTCCTGGTCGCCCTCGCCACCCGCGGCCGCGGCGGCCTCTACGACCCTCGCGCGGTCCCGCTCGCGCTGCTCGTGTTCGTGGTGCTCCAGCTCGCCACCTCGCCGCTACAGAACTCGGTGTCGAGCCGCATGGAGTCGGAGGCCGACTGGACCGCGCTGAATGCCACGCGCGATCCCGTCGCCGCTATGCGCCTCTTCCAGCGGCTGTCTACTACGAGCCTCACCGACCCCGACCCGCCCGGCTGGTGGCAGGCGCTCGTGGGCACCCACCCGTCCATCATGGACCGGATCGAGATGGCGAAGGGCTGGCCCGGGCGTTAGCCCGTGGGCAGCAGGTACTGGCCGAACGGCTCGAATCGCCGCAAGCTCTCCTGCCACGATGGCGACGAGCTGACCGCCGCGGCCAGGCGCGTCGTGCTGGTGAACACGCCGGACACCTTGCGACCGCCGAGCCGGCCGGTCACGCGCCCGCGCTCGGTGATGCGCAGCGTGCCGCGCGCGGCGGCGTGGCCGCCCACCTTGATCGTCGCGGGCCCGCGCAGCGGCACCTTGCCCGACAGCGTCACGCCCGGGACCCATGAGTAGCCGTGCAGGTGAATCGCGCTCGGGCCGGCCTGGAAGTAGCCCGCGCGCAGGCCGCCCACCGGCGGGATCGACAGCCCGTCGGAGGAGAACAGCAGCACGTCGACCGCATGCTCGAACGTGTCGGCCAGCGTGAGCCGCGCGGCCAGCAGAGTTCGCCCGGTGCGACTGGGCAGCCCGCGCAGGCGCGGCAGCTGGGACAGCGAGCGCGGCGGCACCGGGCTCGGCGGCAGCAGCTCACCGGTGTTCTTGCACGCCGCGGCGCTGGGCGGCTGGCCGTGGAAGAAGTTGCGGAGCGCCCGGATCGAGCAGCTCGACAGGTCGCTGCCCAGCACCGAGTGGCCGGTGGCGGGCACGCGGACCAGCGTGGCGTTCGGCAGCTGGCTTGCCAGCTTGGCCGCGTCCTCCTGCGGCGTGCGCAGGTCATCGTCGCCGCTCAGGATCAGCGTCGGCACGTTCGGCAGCGGGTTCTCCTCCACCGGCGGGTTCGGGCCGGCCTCAGGCCAGCCGGAGCAGAAGGGCGCCAGGCTGAACTTGAACACCGTCGCGGGGTCGAAGGGCGCGTAGCTCGACGGGGAGATACCGTCGAAGCTGCGACGTGCCTGCGAGAGCCGCGTGGCGGGCGGCGCGAACTGGTCCCACGGCAGCGAGGCGTCCTCGCACGAGGTGGCGGCGAACAGTGCCTCGCTGTCCGGCCCACTCAGGCTCTCTGAGCCCTTCACCGCGGCCATCATCCGCAGCAGGGGCGCGGCGTCACCGTCCACGGCCGCCTTCACCGCGGCGGGGAAGTCAGCTCGCATCACGGGGTCGAAGTCGCCCTCGAACAGCACGTTCAGCAGCGGCGTGCGCCGCAGCACGGCGGTGCGCCGCTGCCCGCGCCCGTTCACCACTGCGCCGCGTGGCTGGCGCGAGGACAGCGTCGAGACGAGCTTGCTCAGGTCCCCCGCCGGATCGTTGGTGATCCCGCGGCAGGCGTTCTTCGCGCACACCTGGCTGAGGATCCGCGGCACGGCCGCGAAGCTGCTCAGCTCCCACGGGTCAAGCTGGCCGGGCATCACCACGGAGTCGAGGACCAGGCGGTCGATGTGGCTCGGGTAGCGGATCGCGTAGTCGAGGGCAACCTTGGTTCCGTAGGACACGCCGTACAGGTCGATCTTGTCGACGCCGATCGCGCGCCGCACGGCTTCGATATCCGCCACCGACTCCGACGTGGAGAAGAAGCCGCGAATCGCGCCGAGCGCCGCCGCGCAGCGCCCCACGCCCAGGTCCGCGAACTTGTGGTTGCCGAGGCCCCGGCAGAACAGCTCGTTGGAATCTCCGGTCCCGCGCTGGTCGAACACCACCAGGTCTCGCCCGCGGAGTGCGGGGTCGAGGGTGATCCGGAAGTCGCCGAGGAACGGCGTGGCGGCCTGGCCCGGCCCTCCCGCCAGGGCGATCATGGCGCCCTTCGCGGAGCCATGGGTGTGCATCCGCTCGACATGCAGAGCCAGCGACCCCCGCACAACTCCGGTCTGGTCGAACGGCACCACCACGCGCCCGCACTGGACGTCGGGCCGGCCGGAGCACGGATGGAAGCGCGCAGCGGCCGACGCGGGCGCCGGGGAGAACGCCACGCAAAGTGCCGCCAGCAGCGGCACCCACCTCAGGCTCGAGAAGTCGATCAGGTCCTCACAGCTACAGGAGTCCGACACCCACCGTAGACCATGCCGTCAGCGCTGCGACTCGATCAGGGGCTCGAGCACGCGCGCCGCGCTGGACACGGTCACATGGATCGCATCCGGCTCGCGCACCCAGGCGATCAGGTTCATCGCCTGCAGGCGATCGAGCATGAACTGGAACGCGAGCGCCTCCTTGTGCGTGGAGTAAGCGCGCCTCACGTCGAAGGTGAAACCACTGGTGTGCAGCGAGTAGCGGTGAGTCGCCTCGATGTTGGCCGCCGCCACCAGGTGCTGGTACTGCTCGTCACGCACGGCGCTTGTAATCGACAGCGGAGTCGCCTTTCCGCC
>Ga0070680_100003281_pt1 | contig 12065 bp, 9 predicted proteins | sample KBSC73BmetaG_FD_64672 | JGI IMG/M metagenome (GOLD analysis project Ga0070680, IMG submission 64672) | Corn rhizosphere microbial communities from Kellogg Biological Station, Michigan, USA - KBS C7-3B metaG | ecosystem: Host-associated > Plants > Roots > Rhizosphere | place: USA: Michigan...
CAGGCCGAGCGGGCCCTGAAGCTGGATGCCGGTTCGGCGGAACTGCACCACGAGCGTGCGGTCGCGTTGCGACGACTGGGCCGCCAGGCCGACAGCCGGCAAGCCTTCGCGAAGGCCGCGGCGCTGGATCCCCAGAATCCCTGGACCTGGTTCGACCTCGGCCGCGCCGCCCTGGTCGAAGGGGTCAGCCGCGGGGGCGAGGCGCTGGACGCGTTCGAGCGCGCGGCGCGACTGCGCCAGGGGCCCGAGAGCGCGCAGTTCTGGAGCTGGGCTGCCCGCGCCGCTCAGCTCGTGGCCGACCCCGATCGCCTGGCCACCTGTCGCCGCGAGGCGCTGGCTCTGGTCCCCGACCTGGGGGCCGCGCTGAAGCGCGCCCGCGATGCCGCCGCGACGGAAGAGGATCCGGAAGCGCTGGCCGAGGCCGAGGCGCTGCTGGCGGCCCTGGAGGATCCTATCGGCCCCGGCCGCAAGCGGCTCCCCGTCCTCGGTGGGGGCCCGCCCCCGCTGCCGCCTCCCGCGTCCTCGCGTCCCGAACCCCGTCGAGGAACGAAGACGGGAAAGAAATAGCACGGGCTAGAACAGCCAGCCCACGCCCAGCTTCAACCCCGAATAGCCCAGCTCCGCGCGCAGCGTGAGCCCGTTGTCCAGCTTGTACATCGCCCCGAGATCGATGTCCCAGTAGATGCTGCTGCCGTAACCCCCATAGCCGGACGGCAGGTTCGACACCCACGCGTAGTAGTACCCCAGCGAGAACTTCGGATACAGCACCAGCTTCTCGTTCAGCCAGACGTTCCACATGATCCCCACGGTGGGCAGGAACCAGTTCACCGAGAAGTCGCCGTAGAACGGCACGCTCTCCGACCAGTGCAGGTAATCGGCGCCAAACTCCAGGGCGAATCCGTCACCCCGGACATTTGGTGTGTGAAGCAGCGGCGCGAACGACAGCGGGATCATGAAGCGCCCGCCCAGACCCAGACCGGTCGAGCTGTAATACGCGTAGGGGAGGATCCCCCAGACGCTGAGCCCCTTGAGCTGCGGCGCGAGGCCGCCCGTCGCGGGCGGACCCACGACATAACCGGGCGCCGGCGGAGGCGTGCTGGTCACGGTGGCCGGCGGGGGCTGCGTGTATGCCGGCGGCGGAGGCGGCGGAGGCGGTGTCACCGGATCGGGCGCGGCCTGCGCGACCGCGGGCGGTGGAGGGGCAGATTGATCTGCCGCGGCCGGCGGAACCGGCATGAAGGCGGAAACCAAAGTCAGCGACAGTGCCAGGCAGCTCATCCCTCTCTCCTTCGTGCAAAAGACCAGACCTCAGAAACTCACGCGCGCGAACGACCTTCGAGCCTCTCGATGCAAGGCTCGCTCGCCCCCGACAACGGCCTCGGAACGCCCGCAACCTAACAGTTTCCGGTCGAAGCGGACAAAAGTTCAGGCGGCCGGAGGTCGCAATCCCGGGCGGCCGCCAGCGGTTCGCCTCACACCTCGCGGGTACGCGCCATCTCGAACAGCGACGCGTCGGCCGCATTCCAGGCCACGATGCCCGGCGGCGCCGGGGGCGCTGGCAGCTGGTGGCCTCCGGCAGCCAGCACTTCACCGGGCAAGACGTTCCCGGCGGGCGCGCGCAGGAGACCCTTCACGATCGCCGTCGCGATCAGCTCGCCGCGCGCGGTGAAGCGCTGCTCGAAGTAGAACCACTTGTCGTCCCAGTGCACCAGGCGCGTGTGCAACCGATACTTCTGGAAGGGAGCTAGTGACCGGCGGAAGCGGATCGTCTCGGCGCCCACCAGCGGCATCCAGCGCTGGCGGCGCATCTGCCGTAGCAAGCCCGCGCGAATGATGTAGTCGAACCGCCCCAGATCCATCAGTTGCAGGTACCGGCCGTTGTTCATGTGCAGGTTGATGTCCAGGTCGGCGGGCATCACCCGGAAGGCCAGCACGCACTCGGCCAGCGGACCGATCGCGCCGCGCCCCCGGGCAGTCAGAACGACGCGAAGCAAACGGAAGAGGCCGGTCATGGCTCGTGAAGCGCCCAGCCTACCCGATCCGTCGCCTGCACCAAGGGCACTGCGCTCGAAACGGGGTCAACGCCGTGCCTCCGTTTCGGAAGCGGTGCACTAGCGCCTGGCGGGGACGATCAGCTCGCCGAAGGCGACCACCGGGCCGGCGTCGTCCTGCCCGCGCAACAGCGCGGCCACGCGCCGGGTGCCGACGGGGACAACGACCGAGGCGCCGTCGAGGCCTTCGCTATCGGCGGCGAAGCCCCCGAGCTCGGTCCGGCGGCCCTGGGCGTCCTCGGCGAACAGCCGCAGCTTGCCGCCACGAATGTGGCCCGCGGGGGCGACCACGGTGGCGCGGATGCGATCACCATCGCGGGCCAGCGTGATCTCGGCCCGCAGCAGGTGATCGATCAGCCCCGCGCCGTAGCCGGCGATCTCGGGGAGCAGCGTGCGCGCGGTGTCCGCGAAGACATGCCCGTCCAGGAAGAACCGCACCCGGCCCGGCACGCGCTCGTACCCGAACAGGCGGCGGGGCGTTCCATCAGGACCGTCGGGCACCATCACATAGCGTGGCACGCCCAGCTCGCGCAGCTCCAGCCGGGGCACCGTGGGAAGGCCGTACGCCAGCGACGCGCGGGCCGCGCGCTGTACGTCCGCCTCGCTGGTGTCGTAGTCGACGACGCCGTCGTCGGGCAGCGTCCCTTCGGAGAAGAAGCGGCGCTGCGTGCGATCGGCCAGCCCCTGCCCGTCCGGCGCGGTGAAGAAGGCGCGCACCGACGGGCGGCGCACCACCTGGCGCGCGGCCGGAATGCCCGAGATGCCGTAGCCCTCGGCCACGGCGGTCTCGAACGCCGAGCGCCGATCGAAGGGCCCGCCCTTCTCGCTGTGAAGATAAGACGCCCGATAGTCGTTGCGGACCTGCGCGGGGTTGCCCGCGTCCTCGAGCAGCGAGAGCGCCCCCCCGAGGGCCATCAACGCGCGCGCCAGCGCCGAGCTGCGCTGGGCCGGCTCCCCGGCCGCGATCGACTGCTCGAGGTTGGCGTAGAAGGCGAGCAGGCCCAGATCGTTCTCGGGCGCCGTCAGCCAGGTCAGTGAAGGCTCACCCTCCAGCACCGACGCGTCGCCGGTCGCGAGATCGCGCAGGTCGCCCCGGTCCATCAACTGGCGCACGGCCAGCGCGAAGCCATCCAGCGCGGCGTCGTCGCGCAGCCCCGAGCCGGTGCTGGGGTCGAAGTAGTGGTTCCGCATCCGGCGCGACGGCGTCTTGGCCAGCACCGCTCCCGCGACCGTCCAGGACAGCGCGGTCGCCACCTGGTCCGCGCCCGGGCGATAGCCGCCGGCCGGGTCCAGCGCGTTCAGACGCGCCACCAGCTGGCGGCGGTCGTCCGTGGCCAGCACCTCGGGATGCAGCGCCAGTGGTTCGAACAGGCCCAGAGGCCGCGCGAGGCGCCGGCCCAGCACCTGATGCAGGCGCGACGCGATCACGGCCTGCGCGGTCAGCCCGGCGTGCGTGGTGGCGGCGTCGTAGGCGCGGGCGGGGCTGGCGAAGGCCACGCCGAGGAGAGCGAGCGCGACCAGGCGGCAGCGGCGTGCGCGCTTCATGGCGTGGCACCGGGGGTCGAGGACGGCGAAGAGGGTGCGGGGTGGGATTCGGTGGGCGCGGCGGGGAGAGGAGCCGCGGCCGGTAGATCGGCGAGGCGTGACTCGACCAGCTTGCCCAGCGTGAGCAGCTGGCTGGGGTCGGTGCACTGGCCCGTTCCGCAGGTCAGCGACACCACGAACCCGCGATCCCGCACCAGGAACACCAGGCCCGCGATCTCGGCGGCGCGCGCGCGGAAGGAGGCATCGCCCAGCTCGTCGGTCAGGTCGGCCTTGGGCAGCTCCTTGGCCAGCTTCTGGTACTGGGCCTCGGCGCCCGCCGTGCCCAGCCGCCAGACACGCAGGCCGACGTCGAAGCTCTCCGGACGGCTCTGTGCCTTGAAGTGGCGGCTGTCGTAGAACTCGGTGGTGGGCAGGTCGGCCAGCTTGCCTTTGTCGAAGGCGCCCACGTAGCCGGTCACGCCGCGGATCTCGTCGTCGGACAGCAGGCTGTCGATGTCCAGCAAGGCCACCAGCCGCGCGCCCTGGCTCGCGCCCGCGCCGGCCGCGCCGCCCTCGCCCTCCAGGTCCAGGCTGGCCTGTTGCGCCTCCCAGGCCGCCGCCTCCTGGATCTTGGGACCGCCGCCCATGAACAGCAGGTGCTGGGCGTGGGTGTAATTCGGCTGCCATCGCTCGAGGCGCACCACGTTGCCGCGCTGGCTGAAGTCACGCCTCGCCTCCCGGCCTGGAAAGCGACGATCGCTGCGCCACGCGACGTAGCCGCGCTGGTAGACGATCAGCGTGAAGCGACGCACGCGCGCCGACAGGCCGGTCGGCAGCCGATCCAGCGACGGAATCGTATAGCGCCCGTCAGCGCCCGTCTGCGTGACCACCTCCTCGGCGCCCGCCGGGCCCGGCACGCCGATGCCGCGCTCGAACGCCCACGACGCCGCCACCAGCGCCCCGGCCACGGGCCGCTCGGTATCGGCGTCGATGACCTTTCCGTCGTAGGGGCCCAGCAGCTCGGCGGGACGGACCGAGTCCGGGCGCGCGGGAAAAGGCGCTTGCTCGATCATCGGCCCACACGCCCCCGCGCCCACCAGCAGCGCGACCCACACCCCGGCGAGGGCGCGCTCGGCCGCGCGCGTGTGGACGCGGACGTCCGCCGCGGGCAGGTTGACCCTCGAAGGCGAACTTGTTAATCGTCGAATCAAGGCGGCGGATGCAGGTCGATCGAAATCGGCTGGTTCGGGTTTCGCTGCGGCTACTGAGCGTCCGCCTGTTATCAGAGCTTCATCCTGCATGCAATCGTTCGCCCGGCATTGGTCGCAGACAGGCGGTCGATGTGGCGCTGTAAGCCCTGCGGGAAAGAGAATCCAGACACTGCGCGCACCTGTCGCCGTTGTGGGACTCGACCAAGGGCGGAACGGTTGTCCGAGGCCGCCCACGTTCTGGGCGCCACGCCCACCCCGCCCGGCCGGCGCAAGGGCGCCGTGGTCTCGGGGCAGGTCACCGCGCGTGGCCGCCTGGTAGCCGTGCTGCCGAACGGACGGGACGACGCCGTGTACTGGCTGGAGAGCCAGCAGGTCGACCTGGGGCGACTGCAAGGAGACATCCGGTTCGCCGACCCGCAGCTGGCGCCCCGACATGCTCGGTTGAATCTGACGCTGGGCGGGGCGATGATCACCCCGCTCGATGGCCGCAACGGCGTGTACGTTCGCATTCGCTCCCTGGTCGAACTCGCCGACGGCGATCACATCCTGCTGGGACGTCAGGTGCTGAAGTTCGAGCTGGTCCCCGAGCACGAGCGGCTCCCCCGCCCCGCCGTCGAGGATGGCGTGGTGCTGTTCGGGACGCCCGCCCCACCTGCCTGGGGCCGCCTGCGACAGATGACCGCCAGCGGCCTGGGCCGCGACGTCGTCCACCTGGCCCGGCCCGACACCACGCTGGGCCGCGAGCAGGCGGATCTGGTGTTCGCCGACGACGAGTTCCTCTCCCGCCGTCACGCGAGGGTGTCACTGACGGAGGGCCGGCCGGTTTTGACCGATCTGGAAAGTTCCAATGGGACGTATGTTCGCTTACGATCGCCCCATGTCTTGGTCCCTGGAGACATGATCCGACTTGGCGACCAACTCTTGCGGTTCGAGCTAGGTTGAGGCGAGACTAGGGAGTCCGCCCCTATTCGGGTCCCCCCTCTTACGTCGATGAGCGAATCAGAAATCCAGATCGAGGTCTTCGGTAAGACCGACGTTGGTCTGATTCGTGAGCACAACGAGGACAACCTCCTCATCGCCGATCTCGGGGGCAGCTTCCGCGAGTCCAGCCTCGACGAGCCTGCGAAGCTGACGCTGGGTCCGCGCGGCGCGCTCTTTCTCGTGTGCGACGGGATGGGGGGCGCCGCCGCCGGCGAGGTCGCCTCCCAGATGGCCGTCGATGCCGTGTTCGATGCGCTGCGCAGCGCCGAGCCCCAGCCGAACGAGCCGTTCGGACGCAGCCTGCGGCACGCCGTCGAGGTGGCGAACGACCGCATCTTTCAGCAGTCACGCGACAATCAGAGCGAGCGCGGCATGGGCACCACCTGCACCGCCGCCGCGCTGGTCGACGAGACGCTGATGGTGGCGCAGATCGGTGATTCGCGGTGCTACGTCTTCCGCAACGGAAACCTGGGCCAGGTGACCAAGGATCAGTCGCTGGCCTGGCAACTGATCGAGGCCGGCGCGATGACGGCCGAGGACGCCAAGGCCTTCGAGCACGCAAACATCATCCTGCAGGCGCTGGGCGTGCAAGATCGCGTTGACGTGGTCATGTCGCAGATCGCGCTGCGCCAGGGCGACGTGGTGCTGCTGTGCTCGGACGGCCTGCACGGTCCCGTGACCGATCAAGAGATCCGCGACATCCTGGCGGCTGATTCCGATCTGAAGAAAGCCGGGGAGGGGCTGTTGCAGAAGGCGCTGGAACGCGACGGCCCCGACAACATCACGGTCATCCTGGCGCGGTTCGAGGGCAGCGCGCTGAAGGCGCCCTCGCCGGACGACGTCGTGGGCTTCGTGGGTTACGACGTCGGGCGCGACGGCTCGGCGGGCGGCAGCGACGCGGCCGCGCGCCCGACCATGACCGGCATGCCGGCCGTGACCGAGGCGGCTGCCCCGCGCGCCGGCGGCGACGCCGGCTCGGCGGCGTCGCGCGCGCGGCGCAAGTCGCGTGGCGTGCCCGCGGGCGCCCGGCCCGGGGGCGCCCCGCGGGTCGCCGACTCGGCGCGGGACGGGCGATCGGTGATCGCGCTCTTCTTTCTGGTGCTCATCGCGGTGGCTGTGGGAAGCGTGTCGGTCCTGAAGTGCGAGCGCGATGCGTCGCCCCGCAGCGAGGGCGCTGCTCGTTCACCATGAGGTACCTGCGATGAAATGTCCCAGCTGCGGCACGCTGCTCGAGGAGGGGGCCCGCTTCTGCGGAGCGTGCGGCACCCGGATCGACGCCGCGCCTGCGCCGTCGGTGTCGCTGGACGCGCCGACGATCATCCCCGGCAGGCCGCAGCCGCCGCGGATGTCGCCCCTGCCGAAGGTGAAGAGCGGCCCGGCGTTCGAGAACACCATGCTGGCCCCGCCGACCGCGCCCGCCGCCCCTGCCCCGTCCGGCAACACCAGCCCCCGCGGCGATCGCCGCTCGGAGAACACCGGCTCCCGCGACAACATGGTGGGCCGTGTGCTGAACAAGCGTTATCAGGTCGGCGAGAAGGTGGGCGAAGGCGGCTTCGGCGCCGTGTTCCGCGCCAAGCAGCTGGCCACTGGCCGCGACGTCGCGCTGAAGATCCTTCACCCCTACAACCTGGGCGATCCCACCATCGTGGCCCGCTTCCGCCGGGAGGCCGAGGCCTGCTCGCGCCTGCGCAACCCGCACACCGTCATCACGTTCGACTTCGACGAGACCGAGGACGGGGTGCTGTACCTGGCCATGGAGCTGCTGAACGGCGGCAGCCTGCACAACCTGGAGCGCTCGGCGGGCCACCTGGAGCCGGACCGCGTGCTGCGCATCATCGACCAGATCGCCGAGGCGCTGGGCGAGGCGCACCAGAACGGCATCGTCCACCGCGACATGAAGCCCGAGAATGTCTTCATCGAGCGGCGGGTCGACGAGGACTACGTGAAGGTGCTGGACTTCGGCATCGCCAAGATGATGACCGACGAGCGCGGCCAGGCGGCGCTGACGGCGGTGGGCCAGACGCTGGGAACGCTGGAGTTCATGTCGCCGGAGCAGCTGCGCGGCCAGCCGCTGGACGGCCGGTCCGACATCTACGCCCTGGGCATCATGGCGTACGAGATGTTGACCGGCGAGCTGCCGTTCAAGGACGCCAAGACGCCGGTGCAGATCATCAACTTCCACATGCAGAAGCCGGCCCCGCCGCCGTCGAAGCTGAAGCCCGAGTTGCACATCCCGGGCTACGTCGACGAGATCATCCTGAAGATGGTCGCGAAGTCGCGCGAGGAGCGCTACCCCGACACCAAGGCCCTGCGCGACCACATCGCCAAGGCGCTACGAGGCGCCGACAAGCGCACCGACCGCTTCGAGATCTACCGCCTCGTCGGCGTCATCGGCGCCGCCGTCCTCATCATCGGCGCGCTGGTCTACTTTTTGAGCCGCTGACGCTACGCGGACCTACGTCGGGCGTCGCTTCATTACGCTTACGCTCGGGGGGCGGGCAGGACCGGGGGACTCTCCCCTCGGGTCGCTCGACTACGTCGGCGGTGCTCGGCTCCCACCTGCGGTGGGACCCTGCGCTCCGGCGACGCGTCTCTCGCTCGGGCTCCGGCTGGCAAGCTTCCCCGCAGACGGGGAAGCAGCGCCTGCGCACGCCCCTCGGGGAGAGCTCCCCCGGCCCTGCCCGCCGCTCCGAAGCTTGCGCTCCACTACGCTCCTACGTTCTTCAGGCGTCAAAGACCCTCGCGGTGGTTCGAACGCGACGAGGAACGGTTCATTATGTCTCATGAGTTCCTCGACTCGAATCGCCCCCAGACGGGGCCACGCCCCGACGATGAGCTGTTTGACGCCTGAAGAACGCACGAGCGTAGTGGAGCGCTAGCTTCGGAGCGGCGGGCGGGGCCGGGGGAGCTCTCCCCGAGGGGCGTGCGCAGGCGCTGCTTTCCCGTCTGCGGGAAAGCTTGCCAGCCGGAGCCCGAGCGAGAGACGCGTCGCCGGAGCGCAGGGTCCCGCCGCAGGCGGGAGCCGAGCACCGCCGACGTAGTCGAGCGACCCGAGGGGAGAGTCCCCCGGTCCCGCCCGCCCCCCGAGCGTAAGCGTAACGGAGCGACGCCGCGATATTCAGATACCGAAGAGACGGCGCATCTGACGGACGAGGGAAGAGGCGGCGCGCGGGCGGCGGGGGGCGACGAAGATGGTGTCGTCGCCGGCCAGCGTGCCCAGGATGTCGGAGAGGTGCGCGTCGTCCAGCGCCCGGGCGATGGCTGGGGCGGCGCTGGCCTTCGTGCGGACGACGATGAGCAGGCCGTTCGACTCGACCGCATCGACCAGGCCACGTACCGGCTCGATCGGCAGCGCGGCGTCGCCGGGCGGGACGGCGTAGCGCGCGCCGCCCGCCGCCAACATCCGGCTGGCGCCGATGGACGCGAGATCGCGCGAGATCGTCGCCTGGGCGGCGTGGATGCCTCGCGCGGCGAGCGCCCGTTGCAACGCCTCCTGCGACGTCGCCCCTCCCGCCGCCAGGATCTCGCGCAGGGCCGCGCGCCGGGCCGCGGTCCCCGCCTGCGCCCCGGACGCGCGCGTCAGGGCCCGCTGGGGCCGCGGCTGCGGCGCGGCCGCGGCGCGTCGGGCCGAGGCCCGATCGGACGTCGTCGTCGAACGCCTCATTCGATTCAGGTTGTCACCAGTGTGCCGACGCCCTTGTCGGTGAACAGCTCGGCCACGATGCTGTGGGGGGTGCGGCCGTCGACGATGTGGACCGATTCGACACCGCCGCGCAACGCCCGCAGCACCCCCTGCGTCTTGACCATCATGCCGCCCTTGATGCCGCTCGCCGCCGAGCCCAGGCGGGTCTCGAGGTCGCTCGCCTTCAGCTCGCTGATCAGCTTGCCGTTCTCGTCCAGCACACCAGCCACGTCGGTCAGGAAGATCAGCTTGAATGCCTTCGTGGCCACCGCGATCTCGGAGGCCGCCACGTCGGCGTTGATGTTGTAGCTCTCGCCCTCGGCGCCGGCGCCCACCGGCGACACCACCGGGATGTAGCCCTTGTCCAGCAACATCTCCAGGACCTCGGGGTTCACCGACTCGATCTCGCCCACGAAACCCAGATCGGCCTTGCCAGGACGGGGCGGCATCTTGTGCGCCGCCAGCAGCCGCGCGTCCTTGCCCGACAGGCCCACCGCCTTGCCGCCCAGCGAGTTCAGCAAGCCGACGATCTCGGTGTTCACCTTGCCCGTCAGCACCATCTCGACGACGTGCATGTCGTCGGCGCTGGTGACGCGCTGGCCATCCGCGAACTCCGTCTTGTGGCCCAGCCGATCCAGCGTCCTCGTGATCTCCGGTCCGCCGCCGTGAACGACGATGGGACGCAGCCCCGCGGCCGACAGCAGCACCACCTCCTCGGCGAAGCTGCGCTTCAGCGCCGGATCCACCATCGCCGCGCCACCGTACTTGATGACCGCGCGCCGCCCGGCGAACTTTCGGATGTACGACAGCGCGCCCACGATCAGGGCACGGTTGACCGCGCCCGGGGCGGCGGCCGCCGCGCCAGCCGTCGGTCCCGCCGCGATGGCGCCCGCGTAGTCCGCGTTGATGCGCACGTAGTCGTAGCTGAGGTCGCAGCCCAGCGCCCGCGCTGACGCGTCGCCAGCGCCCAGATCCAGGCGGATCGCGATCTCCGACTCCTTCATGCGCGCGTTCAGGGCCGCCCGGGCCGTGGCGTCCAGCGCCACCGGGCCCCGCTCGTCGTAGACGCGCGTGCCCTGGGTGACCAGCGACACCTTGCTGGGATCGATGGCGTAGTTCCGCGCCCCGATGCGCGCGCCCAGCGCCGCCAGGATGCGGCCCGTCGAAGGATCGCCGCCGAACACGCCCGCCTTCACCAGGCTGCCGCCCGCCACCGCCCGCGCCAGTTCGCGCGCCATCTCGCGGTCGGGCACGCCCGCCACGTCGACCACCAGCAACTTCGTGGCACCCTCGCCGTCGGCCGCGATCTTCCGCGCCAGCTCGGCGCACAGATCGGCCAGCGCCGCCGCGAAGCGATCCGCGTCCCCGCCCTTGCCGTCGATCAGCGGCGCCCCCGAGCGGCCGTTCGCCATGGCGATGACGCTGTCGTTGGTCGACATGTCACCGTCCACCGTGATGGTGTTGAACGACTCGTCCACGGCGGCGCGCAGCGCTGTCTCCAGCGTGCCCGGCGCCACGGCCGCGTCGGTGGTGATGAAGCACAGCATCGTCGCCATCTGGGGATGGATCATCCCCGAGCCCTTGCAGATGGCGCTGATGATCACGGGACGCCCGCCCACCTGGATCTCGCGGTTGGCCATCTTGGTGGTCAGATCGGTGGTGCGGATCGCGTCGGCGGCCGCGCGGAACCCGGCCTCGTCGCCGCTCAGCGACGCCACCAGCTTCGGCGCGGCGGCCTTGATCTTCTCGACGGGCAGGCGCGGGCCGATGCTGCCCGTCGAGGCCGTCAGGACGTCGACCGCCGAGATGCCCAGCGCCGCCGCGACGGCACCGGCCATCGCGCGCTCGTCCTCGGCGCCGGCCGGCCCGGTCAGGGCGTTCGCGTTGCCGCTGTTCGCGACGATGGCGCGCATCGAGCCCGATGGCAACACGCCGGCGCCGTGACGAACGGGCGCCGCGCACAGGCGGTTCACGGTGAACACCCCGGCGGTCACCGCCGGGACCTCGGACACCACCAGCGCCAGATCAGGCCGGTTCGGCTTGATCCCCGCCGCCGCGCCCCCGAACTTGAACCCTACAGGCAGCTTCATCTCGGTCCCTTTCATCGCGTTCTTTCAGTCTCGTCCCAGGTTCGCTTCGTTCAGGGCATGTGCCCGGACAGGCTGTCCAGACCGGCCGTCTCGTCCCACCCGAACATCAGGTTCGCGTTCTGCACGGCCTGACCAGCCGCACCTTTGACCAGATTGTCGATGGCGCAGAAGCCGATCGCGATCGATCGCTCGGGATCGGCGTCCGCGCCCAGCACGGCGCGATTCGTGCCCACCACCGCCTGCAGCCGGACGGCGTCTGGCGCCGCGGCCCGCAGGAAGGGTTTCGACTCGACGAACGCCCGGACGGCCGCGGTGGCGTCGGCGGCGGTCTTGCCCGGGCGCAGGCGGCCGTAGGCCGTGGCCAGGATGCCACGGCGGGTGGGCAGCAGGTGCGCCGTGAACGTGACCGGCGCGCCACCCACGCCGGCCACCTGCAACACGCGCTCGATCTCGGGGGTGTGCTGATGCTTCAGGACGCGGTAAGCGCGGAAGTCCCCCTCCAGCTCGGAGAACGAGAAGTCCTCGG
>Ga0070680_100003283_pt1 | contig 12064 bp, 16 predicted proteins | sample KBSC73BmetaG_FD_64672 | JGI IMG/M metagenome (GOLD analysis project Ga0070680, IMG submission 64672) | Corn rhizosphere microbial communities from Kellogg Biological Station, Michigan, USA - KBS C7-3B metaG | ecosystem: Host-associated > Plants > Roots > Rhizosphere | place: USA: Michigan...
GGAGAGACCTTTTCTCAACGATCAGCGGCTTATCGTGGAGAGAAGGTCTCTCCACGCGGCCCTTCGGGCCTTGGTCGAGACGACGGAAGGAAGCATATGCGATAGCCCTACCCCGTCTCGGGAGAGGGACTAAACACAAGACTCCAGGTCAGCCGCCGTTCGGCTCAGCGATAGCCGGGCTGATAGCCGCGCGCGTTGTCGACCTTCTGGCGCTGGGCCTCGACGCTGGTCGACGTGCTGCCGTTGTTGGCGGCGGCCGTCGACGCGGTGCCGTTGGTGCCGTAGCGCGCGCTGTAGGAGTCGGTGCGGCTGTAGCCCTGATTGCCGCAGGCCGCGAGCGCGGCGGCGAAGGCCAGGAGCAGGGAAAGTTTCAAAACGGTCATGGCTGGTCCTCCAGGGGTCCAGTCCCATAACGCCGCCCTCGGGGGCGGCGTTGCCGCTTTATCGGATGACGATCTCGACCCGGCGGTTCTGGGCCTCGCGCACGCCGTCGGCGGTCTTGACCATCGGCGAGAGCTCGCCCAGGCCGATCACCGAGATGTCCTCGGGCTTCACGCCATCATGCACCAGCTGGTCCTTGACCGAATTGGCGCGGCGCAGCGACAGCGCCATGTTGTAGCCCTCGGGGCCGGAGGTGTCGGTATGACCGGTCGCGGTCACGCGCGCGCCGCCCTTCTGGCGGTAGGCCTCGGCCGCCTGGCCGATCGTGTCGAGCGCCTTGTCGGAGAGGCTCGACTTGTCCCAGTCGAAGAACACCATGAACGACGGCGCCGTGATCACCGCCGCCACGTCGACGCAGTAGACGGTACGGTCGCGCGTGGTGTCGTAGTTGGTGCGGTCGGTGACGTCGCGGATGTTGTCGCGGCGCAACTCGGTGACGTTGCGCGTGGTGTCGTAGTTGCGCCGGTCGGTGACGTCGGTGTTGTTGTAGCAGGGACCGGCCGAGCGATAGACGGCGGGGGTAACGGGCGCAGCGCACTCGACCACGCGCGCGCCGCTCGCCGTCCGTGCGACCGTCCGCGGCCCGTCGCACGCGCCCACCAGCAGCAGGCCCGCGCCCAGCATCAGCAATCGCTTCAACATTCGGAAGTTCCCCAACTCCAGCCCTTTGACATCAAAGCATGAATTGGCTTTGGCGGCCAGAGCCGGCGGAACCCTCTAAGGTGCTGAAAAGCCTAGTGCATATCCATTTGATCGAAACCGGCACGTGGAGCGGGATGACATTGGATCGAATCCCGGCGTCCCGACTCGGGACAGAGCTCAACTCATCACGTTCTAGCGCTTCGCCGCGGGCTTCCAGTCGGCGGCGAGCTTGTCGGCCTGGACGATCTGGGTGGGCGTCATCTTGGCGGCCAACGCCTGCTTGCCGCGCTTGGCCTGGGCGAACACCTCCTCGCCGTGTTCGCCGTCGTCGACGCTGGCCAGCACATACCATTTGCCCGCCTGCACGACGTCCCTCGGCACGCCCTTGCCCGCCTCGCAGAGCATGGCGAGACCCAGCATGGCGTCGGCGTCGCCCTGGTCGGCGGCTTTCTTGAACCAGCCCGCCGCGGCGGCGGGATCCGCCGGCAGGCCGAAGCCGGCGAGAGCCATGTGGCCGAGGTTGGCCTGGGCCAGCGCGTTGCCCTGCGTCGCCGCCTTGATCGACCACTTGGCCGCCAGCGCGGCGTCACGCGGTACGCCCGAGCCCAACCGGTACAGGCGGCCGAGATGAGCCTGGGCCAGCATGTCGCCCTGGCCGGCGGCCTTGGCATACCACTTGGCCGCCGCCGCCGGATCCTTGGGCGTGCCCTTGCCGCGTTCGTAGAGGCTGGCGAGGCGCTCCTGCGCGACCGCGGATTGCGCGTTGTCGAGCGCGGCCAGCGGCTTGAGGAGCTGGAAAGCCTTGTCCCAGTCGCCGCTCCTGTAGGCCGCGAGAGCATCGTCGTAGGGACCGGCCCAAGCCGGGATGGCGGCCGAGATTGCGGTGAGGAACAGGAGGAGGGACACGGTAAGCGTACGCATGGGTTCGTGATACAGGCTTCTCATGAAGAAGACAGTCCTCATCGCCGGCGCGACGGGCCTGGTGGGATACGCCGCGTTGAAGCATTTCGGATCGCAACCGGGATGCGACGTCATCGCCTTGTCGCGGCGCAAGCCCGACGCGCTGTTCGGCGCGCGCTGGCTGGCGCTCGATCTCACCGACGCCGCGGCGTGCCGCGCGATGGCGCCGGTCTTCGCCGGCGTCACCCATCTCGTCTACGCCGCCCTCCACGAGCGGCCCGGCCTGGTGGCGGGCTGGCGCGAGGACGCGCAGATCCGCACCAACGAAGCCATGCTGGCCAACCTGTTCGATGCCGTGGAACAGCCCGCGCTCCGCCACGTGACGCTGCTGCAGGGCACCAAGGCCTACGGCGTGCACGTGCGGCCACTGGCCGTTCCCGCGCGCGAGAATCGCTCGGAGATGCACGAGCAGCCCAACTTCTACTGGAACCAGGAGCGCTTCATCCGCGGCCGCCAGACCGGCGCGGCGTGGTGCTGGTCGATCCTGCGGCCGGTGCTGATCGTGGGCTGCTCCGTCGGCAGCGCGATGAACGTGATCCCGGCGCTGGGCGTCTACGCCGCGATGATGCGGCGCGCGGGCCTCCGGACGCTCGACTATCCCGGCGGCGCGGGCCGCGTCGCCCAGGCGATCGATGCCGACGTGCTGGCGCGCTGCATCGCCTGGTCGGGCGAGTCCGCCACGGCGCGCAACGAGATCTTCAACGTCACCAACGGCGACGTCTTCGTGTGGCCCAACGTCTGGCCCGCCATCGCCGACGCGCTGGGCTTCGCCGCCGGCGACCCTGTCCCGCTGGCGCTCGACCGCGAGATCCGGCCGCAGGAGCCCGCGTGGGCGGAGATCCGCCGGCAATACGGGCTGGTCTCGGGCACGCTGAAGGACTTCGTGGGCCTGTCGTTCGAATACGCCGACTACACCATGGGTCACGGCCGCACCGAGCCCGGCCCGCCGGCGCTGGTCTCGACGATCAAGCTGATGCAGGCGGGCTTCACCGAAGTCATCGACACCGAGGCGATGTTCCGCAAGGCGTTCGCCGAAATGCAGGCCAAGAAGCTGCTGCCGCCGCCCTGAGCCTTGTGGCATCGTTGGCCATGGCACGGGACAGGCTCCATATCGCGATCGTCGGCGCCGGCATGGGCGGGCTCGCCGCCGCGGCGGCGCTGCGCAAGGTCGGCATCGACGTCACCGTCTACGAGCAGGCCAGGCAGTTCGGGCGCATCGGCGCCGGCATCCAGATCGGCTGCAACGCCATGCACGTGCTGCGCGGCCTCGACCTCGAGGAGCGCCTGCGCGGCGGCACGTTCTATCCGCGCTCGTGGAACAACCGCGACTGGAAGACCGGCGAGATCCTGTTCGACATGCTGTTCGGCCCGCCGGCCGAGCAGAAGTACGGCGCGCCCTATCTGCTGGCCCATCGCGGCGACCTGCACGCCGCGCTGGCCGGCGCCGTGCCGCCCGGAATCGTCAAGCTCGACCATCGGCTGGCCGGCATCGACCAGCTGGCCGACGGACGGGTGAAGCTCTCCTTCGCCAACGGCCGCACCGCCGAGGCCGACGCCGCGATCGGCGCCGACGGCACGCACTCGATCGCGCGCGACATCCTGTTCGGGAAATCGGAGCCCACCTTCACCGGCCGCATCGCCTACCGCACGGTCTACCCCGCGCGCCTGCTCGACGGCTTCGACGTCGAGAACTGCACCAAGTGGTGGGGCGAGGACCGCCACATCGTGGTCTATCCGGTGAAGCCCGACCGGTCGGAGATCTACTTCGTCACCAGCCAGCCCGAGCCCGGCTTCGAGATCGAATCATGGTCGGCGACCGGCGACGTGAAGGTGCTGCGCGAGGCCTTCTCGGATTTCCATCCCGAGGTCCGCAGGGTGGTCGGCGCGGCGCCCGACGTGCACAAGCGACCGCTGGTCGACCGCGAACCGCTCGAGCACTGGGTGGTGGGCAACGTCGCCCTGCTGGGCGATGCCTGTCATCCGATGACGCCCTACATGGCGCAGGGAGCAGCGATGGCGATCGAGGACGGCGCGGTGCTGGCGCGCTGCCTCGCGCAGGCCGGTCGCGACGGAATCGGCGCGGCGCTGCGGCGCTATGAGAAGAACCGCCAGGAGCGCACGGCGAGGATCCAGCTCACCTCGCGCCAGAACATCTGGGGCAAGGGCGTCACCGACACCGACTGGGTCTACGGCTACAACGCCTGGGAGGCGCCGCTCGCGGGCTGACGCGTCAGGCGCCGGGAGCCACGCCACGGGAAATGCGGACGTAGGCCGCGGCGCGCACAGCGGCATCGTCCTGGAACGCCTGGTATTCCCTGCGCGTGGCGTAGGGCACGGCGTACTGGACCAGCTTGTCGGTCTGCGTCGTGCACGACATGGCCACGAACCGGCCGACCTGCGCGGCATCACCGTGGTCGTCGAACTGGGCGATGTTGCCCTTCAGGCAGGCATCCTGCTCGGCCCGCAACGAATCGACATGCTTGATCGCGACGTTGGTCGGCAACTGGCATGCCGCCAGGCAGGGCGCCACGAGCGCCAGCAGAAACAGATAACCCTTCACAGTCCGGTCCCCAGAGAAGTCTTCCGGGCGACCATAGCACGGCGGGAGACAAAAAAAGCGGGCCTGAAGCCGCAATCCGGAGACTGCGCTTCAGGCCCGCTGACGCCCCCTCGAAACTATTTCAGGCCCTTGGCGATGTTCTCGAACCCGGCCTGGGTCTTGTGGCCGTAATCGGCGATCTTCGACGTGCGGTCGACGTACTGTTGCGCCGATTCCGGAACCTTGTAGCCGAACACGGTCTCGGGCAGCTTCACGTTAAAGCCGCCGGTGAACCCGAGATAGACGACCCCCAGGAACGAGAGCTTGAGTGCCCAGCCAAGAATGAACTTCATGGCGCGAGGATAAATGCGGCGGGTGATTCGCGGGAGGGGGCGTTTGGTATCAATTGTCGTTACACATCATGAAACTACTTTGGCCGCCCCGAGAAGCTCGCGCGCACATGGTCGGCGAGGTCGCGCGCGGCGGGGCCAAGTCCCGGTGGCGCATAGAGATTTATGCGGAACTCGGGCAACGCCGGCAGCCGCGCGGCGCGTCCCAGGATCTCGAAACGTTCCGGTACGGACGAGCGTAGCAAGGGCGCCACGGCAAGATCGGCCTCGAGCGCGGCGTGCACCGGCTCCATGCGGCTGACCTCGCACACCGCGCGCCAGTCGCGGCCGGCCTTGCCCAGCGCCTCGATGGCGACCGGCCGGAAGGTGCACGACGGTGCGCCGAGCGACACCGGCAGCGGGTTCTTGACGTAGGCATCGCCGCCCGGCGCGCCGACCCAGACGAGTCGATCGGTGCGCAAGGTCTCGCCGTGGCGGCCGCACTCGGTCTCGGTGGTGAGTGCCAGGTCGACGCCGCCGGAGCGCAACTGCTTCAGCACGATCTTCGAATCCTCGCAGACCAGGCTGACCTGCACGCGCGGCTGCGCGCGGGCGAAGCCGCGCAGGATCGCCGGCACGAAGCTGCCGACGATGTCGTAGGGCACGCCGAAGCGGACCTCGCCTTCGAACGGCGCCGCGCGCATGGCGCCCAGCACGGCATCGTTGTGGGCGACCAGCCGGCGCGCCTCGGCCTCGAGCCGCTCGCCGGCCGGCGCCAGCACCAGCCGGCGGCCCTGGCGCTCGAACAACCGGGTGTCGAACGTCTCCTCGAGCCGCCGGATCTGCTGGCTGGCCGCGGCCTGGCTCATGTTGAGCGCCGCCGCCGCGGCGGTGACGCCGCCCGAATCGACGACGGCGAGGAACGTGCGCAGGAGATCGATCATAAGTAAACCCGAACAATCATATCCGATATATTCGTTTTTATTATACCTTGCACCAGCCCATCCTGTCGCCATGGCAACTTCCCTCTCGGGCCTGTGGGTCCCCCTGGTCACGCCGTTCAAGGACGGCGCCGTCGATTACGCGAGCTATGAGCGCCTGGTCGACCACTACCTGTCGTTCGGCGTCGATGGCCTGTTCCCGCTCGGCACTACCGGCGAATCGCCGGCGCTCGACGAGGCGGAGATCGACCAGCTGGTCGAACGCACCGTGGCGCGCGCCGGCAAGACGCCGGTGTTCATCGGCGTCGGTGGCAATGCCACGCGCAAGGTCACCAGGGACCTGAAGCGCCTGGAGCGTCACCGCTTCGCCGGCATCGTGTCGGTGTGTCCCTACTACAATCGCCCCGGCCAGGACGGCCTCATCCGGCATTTCAGGACAATCGCCGGAGCGACCGACCGCGAGGTGCTGATCTACAACATTCCCTATCGCACCGCCGTGAACCTCTCCAACGACTCGCTGCTCGAGCTGGCCCGGGTGCCGAACATCGTGGGCGCCAAGGACAGTTCGGGCTCGATCGCCCAGTCGCTCGACCTGCTGGCGCGCAAGCCGGCCGACTTCGCCGTCCTGACCGGCGAGGACGCGCTCTTCTTCACCATGATGGCCAACGGCGCGGAGGGCGGCATCCTGGCGGCCAGCCATCTGATGACCGAGCGCTTCGTGGCGGTGGCGCGCGCCTTCGCCCGCGGCGATCTCGCGGCCGCGCGCGCCGCCTGGGCGCCGCTGGCATCGCTGGTGCCGCTGCTGTTCGCCGAGGCCAATCCGATGCCGATCAAGTACTGTCTGTGGCGCCAGGGGCTGATCGCCTCGCCCGAGTGCCGCCTGCCGCTGACCGGGATTTCCGATGCCCTGGCGCGTAAGCTCGACACCATGCTGACCGAGCGCCTCGCCGCGTGAGTCTCGACCTCGCGCGCCTCCGCGCCCTCAACAACGCCCATGCCACGGAGCCGTCGTGGCTCGAGCCGGCACGCCTGGCCGGACTAGTCGACCGTGCCTTCTTCGTGCGCGCGGCGGGCGACGCCGAGGCGTTCGCGCTGGCGTTCGACCAGGACGCCGACGACGACAGCCCCAACTTCCTGTGGCTCAAGGCGCGCCGGCTCCACGACGAACTGTTCGCGCGGGCGCGCGGCGCGGGACATGATCGCATCGTCTGCGAGGTCAACACGGAGCCACCCAATCCGGCATCCGGGGCGTTCCACGCCGCGCTGGGCTTCGTCGAGAACGGCGCCGCCGCGATCCACGGCGGCGCCAGGACGGTGCGCTATCTCGAGCGCCGGCTGGCGGGCTAGGCCCGCGCCTTCAGCAGGTCGCGGATCTCGGTCAGCAGCACGGCTTCCTTCGACGGCGGCGCGGGCGGCGGCGGAGCGGCCTCTTCCTTCTTGAGCATGCGGTTCATGCCGCGCACGACCATGAACATCACGAAGGCCACGATCAGGAAGTTGATCGCCACGGTGATGAAGGTGCCGTAGCCCAGCGCCGCGCCCGCCTTCTTGGCGGCGTCGTAGGTCGGCGCCGCACTCGACGCCGCCGTGAGACCGATGAAGTAGTTGCTGAAGTCGAGGCCGCCCAGGATGCGACCGACGACCGGCATGATCACGTCGCTGACCATGGACTCGACGATCTTGCCGAACGCGGCACCGATGATGACGCCGATCGCCAGATCGACGACGTTGCCTCGCAACGCGAACTTCTTGAACTCCTGGAGCATGGTCCTTCTCCCTCGTTTAGGTCACGTGCAACCACGCCAACAGAGCAGAAACGGTCATGAAGGAAAAGGCCGGCGGCGAGCAGTGCCGCACCGGAACCCGGCACCCGCTGCGGATCGAGCGCGGCAGCGACCGGCGTGCGGGCCAGGGTGCCGAAGAGCAGGACCGGCAGGGTCCAGCGAATCATCTACAGTGAAACATTAAGAATTTGACATAAGATACTAAAATAAAATAGTATTTCGATTAATTAAGGCCGCACCGTTCCCCCTTTCCGTAGAGCGGCCCAGGAGAGTTTTCATGCGTCTTTTGATCGCCTGCGCGGCGGCTGTCGCCGCGGTCGCATTCGCTGCCCCCTCGTTCGCCCAGGAAGCCGCCCCGGTGGCGCCGACCGCCAAGAAGGTGACCTCGACCGCTTCCTGCAACAAGCTGAAGAGCACCACGGCCAAGACCGCGTGCCTGAAGCGCCTGCATGCCTCGGCCGCCAAGCCGACCTCGGCCCGCAAGGCCAAGGCCAAGAAGGCGCCGGTCGATGGCGCGATGGCCGCGCCGAAGGACACCTCCGCGCAGCTCTCCCCGCCGGCGCCGGTGCCCGTGCAGCAGGCCCAGCCGTCGACGATCGTCGTCCCGCCCCTGCCCCAGAAGACGATTTAACGCTGGCTACGCCGGCGTTGATGGGCGGCAGGCGTTGTAACCAGCGCCAAGTCGGCGCCGTCCGCGGCGCCTTGCCCACCCCGTTGTTACGAGGACGACGCGCAAGCTAGTCTCGCTCCCCAACCACGGGAGAGCGAGATGGCGCATTCCGCCAATGTGATGTCGACCGAGGACCTGGCACGCCGGATGGGCGCGCCGGCCCTGCGCATCTTCGACTGCACGACCTATCTGCGGCCTCGGCCCGAAGGCGGCTACACCGCCGAAAGCGGCCGTGCGAACTACGACAAGGGCCACCTCCCGGGAGCGGCCTACCTCGATCTCGGCGCGGATTTCTCCGACGCGGCATCGCCGCTGCGCTTCACCCTGCCCGCGCTCGACACGTTGACCAAGGCCTTCGCCGCCAGGGGCATCGGCCACGGCACCTTCGTCGTGCTCTACAGCCACGGCACGCCCGTGTGGGCCACGCGCTTCTGGTGGATGCTGCGCGCGATCGGCTTCGACGATGCCGCGATCCTCGACGGCGGCCTCGACAAGTGGAAGGCCGAGAACCGCCCGCTGCAGACCGAGGCCTCGAGCTATCCGCCGGCAACGCTCAGCCTGCGCGCCCGGCCCGACCTGTTCGTCGACAAGACCGCGATCGCCTCGGCGATCGGCAAGGCGGGCACACTCACCCTGAACGCCCTCAGCCACGACCAGCACAAGGGCAGCGGCGGCGTCACCTACGGCCGCGCCGGCCGCATTCCCCGGTCGTCCTGCGTGCCGGCCGCCGGCCTGTTCGGCCCCGACAAGACCCTGAAGCCGATCGCCGAGCTGCGCGCGGCGTTCGAGGGCGTGGGCACGACGCCCGACAAGAAGGTGCTGGTCTATTGCGGCGGCGGGATCGCGGCCTCGCTCGACGCCTTCGTGCTGACGGCGATGCTTGGCCACAAGAACGTCGCGGTGTACGACAATTCGATGCAGGAGTGGTCCAATGACCCCGCCCTGCCGATGGAAACCGGCTGACGGAGGAACACGCATGGCTGCCTATATCATCGTCGAGGTCGAGACGACCGACGAAGCGCTGATGGCCGAGTACCGCAAGCACACGCCGGGCGCGATCGCCCGCTTCGGCGGCAAGTTCATCGTGCGCGGCGGCAAGACCAAGACTCTGGAAGGCGGCTGGACGCCGTCGCGGGTCGTCGTGCTGGAATTCCCCGACTACGAGAAGGCCGAGGCGTTCTACCACGGCGAACACTACCAGCCGATCCTCGCCATGCGCCTGAAGGCCGGCAAGTCGAAGGCAATCCTGGTCGACGGCCATAATGGCTGATTTGGCGCCGCAGGGCGCCAGCGGGGCTGATAACGCCGCCTATCGTGCGGTTGGAACCCTCTACAACGCGCTGATGACGGCGCTGGTGCTGGGCCTCGTCACCCGGCGCGGCGAGGACACGGCGCGCGAGTACGTGCTGCGCCACTTCCGCCGCCAGCATCTCGAGAAGTTCCTGCCCGGCATCCGGAAGCTGGGGCTCGCCGGCCTGCCGGCGGCGCCGACCTGCGCGCTCTATCACTATCACTCCAACGCGCTGGGCGGCGTGAAGACCGGCTACCTGCAGGAGAGCGAGCGCAAGGCGTGGGTGCGCTATCCGCCACCGCGCTGGATCTGGAAGGGCACGGCGATCGCCGCCGTTCCGCACGCGGTGTCGGCGGCGATGCTGCACGGCTGGCACGGCCACAACGGCGTCTCGCTGGACAGGCCCGGCCTCGGCTTCGTCTGCACCGGCATGACGGTCGACGGCAAGCCGGGCCTCGAAGGCTACTACATCGAGCACGACCGGCCGTTGAAGGAAGACGAACGCGTGCGCTTCGCCTACGACGAGGAGATGCCGCGGGTCGACTGGAGCGCGCAGCCCAGGCTCGCGACGGAAAGCTGGCCCGAGGAGCGCAAGCTCAAGACGTTCCGCTCATATGCGCTTGAATATCTGCGCACCCTGCTGCCGACCCTGCAGGAGCTGCTGGGACCGGCCGACACCGTGAAGGAACTCGGCCGGGTGGCCCGCCTGGTCGGCCTGCAGTTCCACGAGGAGACGGCGCGCGACATGGACCTGCCGACCGACGTCGAGCGCGGCGACCTCGAGAGCGCGCGCGACCTCGGGCGCTGGCTGTCGGCGATCCTGTCGGCAAGCGGCGAGGAGATCGAGACGGTGGAGCGCGACGGCGCGGTGATTGTCACCTCGCACGGCTGGCGCGCCGTGCGCGAGCTGGCACTCGCCGATCCCCTGGCGGCCTTCGATGCCTGGAACGAACTGTGGCTCGGCGCCGCCGCGGCGCACGACCGCTTCCTCGCGGTTCAGACCACGCGGTCGCTGGGCGAGCGCGGCTGGTCGATCGCCTGGCGTATCGCGCCGAGATAGCCCTTCGGCAACCGGTGCCCGGCGATCGTCTCGCCGAGCCCGGCCAGCGGCACCCAGCGCGTCGCGAGATGCTCGTGGCTCACGGTGACGGCGCTCGGGCCGACAAGCCGGCAAACGAAGGCCTCGATGCGCACGAAGCGCCCCGGCAGGACCTCGAACAGATGCCCCTCGAGCGCGGCACCGACTTTCACATCGAGTCCCGCCTCCTCGCGCACCTCGCGCTTCAGCGCCGACCGATGATCCTCGCCTTCATCGGGCCGTCCGCCCGGCAGGTCCCATTCGCCGCGCCCGTTCAGCAGCAACAGCACGCAGCCCTCGTGGACCACGACGCCTTTGATGGAGAGGGGATGCGCGCTCACGGGACCACCATAAAAGAAAAGGCCGGGGATCGCTCCCCGGCCTTTCCGTATTCCTGAAGGGGCGTGGACCTAGAAGTCCATGCCGCCCATTCCGCCGTCGCCGCCCGGCGGCATGCCCATCGGGGCCTTCTTCTCGGGCTTCTCGGCGACCATGGCTTCGGTCGTCACGAGCAGGCCGGCCACCGAGGCGGCGTCCTGCAGCGCGGTACGAACGACCTTCACCGGGTCGATAATGCCGGCCTTGATCATGTCGACATACTCGCCCTTCTGGGCGTCGAAGCCGAAGTTCGGGTCCTTCTGGTCGAGCATCTTGCCCGCCACGACGGCACCGTCGAAGCCGGCGTTCTCGGCGATCTGGCGGACCGGCGACTGCAGCGCGCGGCGCACGATCTCGATGCCGACCTTCTGGTCGTCGTTGGCCGAACGGATCTTGTCGAGCGCGCGGATCGCGTAGAGCAGAGCAGCGCCGCCGCCGGCGACAACACCCTCTTCCACGGCAGCCTTGGTGGCGTGCATGGCGTCGTCAACGCGATCCTTCTTCTCCTTGACCTCGACCTCGGTGGCGCCGCCGACCTTGATGATGGCAACACCGCCCGCGAGCTTGGCCAGGCGCTCCTGGAGCTTCTCACGGTCGTAGTCCGAGGTGGTCTCCTCGATCTGCGCGCGGATCTGGCCGATGCGGGCCTGGAGGTCCGCCTTCTTGCCCGAGCCGTCGACGATCGTGGTGTTTTCCTTCTCGACGATGACCTTCTTGGCCTTGCCGAGCATGTCGAGCGTGACGTTCTCGAGCTTGATGCCGAGGTCCTCGGAGATCAGCTGGCCACCGCACAGGATCGCCATGTCCTCGAGCATCGCCTTGCGGCGATCGCCGAAGCCTGGCGCCTTGACGGCGGCGATCTTCAGGCCGCCACGCAGCTTGTTCACGACCAGGGTCGCCAGGGCCTCGCCCTCGACGTCCTCGGCGATGATCAGCAGCGGCTTGCCCGACTGCACGACCGCCTCGAGCACCGGCAGCATCGCCTGCAGGCCCGAGAGCTTCTTCTCGAAC
>Ga0070680_100003288_pt1 | contig 12060 bp, 6 predicted proteins | sample KBSC73BmetaG_FD_64672 | JGI IMG/M metagenome (GOLD analysis project Ga0070680, IMG submission 64672) | Corn rhizosphere microbial communities from Kellogg Biological Station, Michigan, USA - KBS C7-3B metaG | ecosystem: Host-associated > Plants > Roots > Rhizosphere | place: USA: Michigan...
GTCGCCGCCCGTTCGCTCGGGAGATGAAACAGCCGCGCATGCAGTTCTAAATTCTGGCAGACCGTCAGCTCCGTGTAGAGCGAGAACGACTGCGCCATATAGCCGACGCGACGGCGGGAAGCGAGATCGCCGGCGTTGATAGGCTGACCCAGAATGAATGCCTCACCCGAAGTGGCCGGCAGCAGACCCGTCAGCATTTTCATGGTGGTCGTCTTGCCGCAACCGTTCGGCCCGAGAAATCCGAAGATCTCGCCCCGCCCGATAGTGAAGCTCGCGCTGTCGACGGCGGTGAAATCGCCGAACCGGCAGGTCAATTCCCGCGCGGTGATGACGGCATCGTGATCGTCGGCTCTCCGCGGGGGAATATCGAGCTTGTTTCGGCCGCCGGCCTGACCGCCCCGCAACAGTGCAACAAAGGCGTCCTCGACGTTCGCGGATCCGGTCCGGGTTTTGAGATCGGCTGGCGAGCCGGCAGCCAGCACACGGCCGGCGTTCATGGCAACCAGCCAGTCAAGCTGCTCGGCCTCTTCCATGTAACCAGTGGCCACGATGACGCTCATCCCGGGACGGCGCGCGCGGAGCCTCGCGATCAGGTCCCAAAACTGCCGACGTGATAGCGGGTCGACGCCGGTGGTCGGCTCGTCAAGCAGCAGCAGATCGGGGTCATGGATCAGCGAGCAGCACAGGCCGAGCTTCTGGCGCATACCGCCGGAGAGCGTCCTGGCCGAGCGGTCGGGAAACGGCGCGAGGCCGGTGCTCTGCAGAAGATCCGCAATCCGGCGCTCACGCTCAGCACGCGACTGGCCGAACAGGCACCCGAAAAATTCGATGTTTTCTCGAACCGTCAGGTCGGGATAGAGGTTCTTTCCAAGACCCTGCGGCATGTAGGCGATCCGCGAGCATACCAGCGTGCGATGTCGGGCGTCGGCCATGTCGCCGTCCAGCACTTCGACTCGGCCGGACTGGATGCGGCGCGCGCCCGCCACCACGGCCAGCAGCGAAGATTTGCCGACGCCGTCGGGGCCGATCAGCCCCACAGTGCAGCCACTCGGAATATCGAGCGTGACCGCGTCGAGCGCCGCCACCGCACCGTAGCGAAGCGTGAGATCGCCGATCCGGACGATCGGTCGGTCTTGCCCGATCACTTTTTTACGACGTTCTGTAGCCGCGCCGGCCACGGCACTTGCGGATCGAGGCGCACGAAGGCTACGCCGGGAAGACCGGTGCGGACCGACTCGGCGCGCGCCTTCAGTAACTCCGGATCGATCCTAACCCGAACGCGGAACATCAAGCGGTCCCTTTCGGTCTTGGTCTCGACGGTCTTGGGCGTGAACTGCGATTGCGTCGCGATAAATGACGCCTTTGCCGGAATGGCGCGATCGGGATAGGCATCGAGCAGGATTCGCGCCTCAGTGCCGACCTTCACCCGCCCGGCGTCGAGCGTCGGCAGATAGACGTCCATGTAGACGGATTGGATGTCGATCATGGTCAAAATCTTGCCGCCCGCCGGCAGCACTTCGCCGACGTTGGCGATGCGATACTGGATGCGTCCGTCGCGCGGCGCGACCAGCGTGTTGTCCTTGATATTGATCTGGTAGAGCTCGGCGTCATGCTGCGCGGCCTCGAAAGCGTGCTCGGCCTGGGCAACACGGGCATCTGCCGCAGACACCGCCGCAGTCGCGCCATCAAGCTGCTGCCGCCGCTGGTCCAGCAGCTCTCGGGTGGCATCGCCGCGCTGCACCAGGGAGGCGGTACGATCAAACTGTTGCTGCGAAAGAGCCGCAAGGGTCTGCTGCTGCGTCAACGTCGCACGGGCCTCGTCGATCGACCGCAGCGATTGCTTGACCTGGGCCTGCGCGCGGGCCAGCGATGTTTCGAGGTCCCGGGTATCCATCATGGCGACAGCCTGACCCGCGGTCACTGTGTCGCCTTCGTTGGCCAACAGTGTGGCAATGCGCCCGGCGAACTTGGTGCTAATATCAATCTCATCGGCCTCAATGCGGCCGTTGCCGGACACGATGCCGGCTGGCAATGCGTCGAGCGTTTGCCTCCACCAGTAGTAGCCTCCGCCCCCTGCGATCGCCGCGATGATGGCAAGCATCAGCGCGATGCGAAGTCCATGCCGCGACTTCAACACAATTGGCCGCGGCACCGGCAAAGGATAGCCCCCGGTCATGGATAAGTCAGTCCGACCGCCGCTTTCCGGAACCGGGTTCGGCCCGTCTGTTGAAACCTTGGATGTTTTGACAGTTTTGGGCACTGGCGCGACGCCCTACCGATCCGTTTGAATTTCTATAGGCACTGCGAATCTCCGACATTTGACGGATATCAAAACGGCGCTCAATAAGTCGCCGGCATCGGGAATGCAGACGCTGATCATATAGTGAAGAGTTTAAGGTTGTTAGCTCCGAGCTGCGCGTGAACGCACTGCAGCCCTTCATGGGCCCTTCACCCAGCTATCACCGATCTTGACGTAGCATCGCTTGACTGCGGCCCATGCAATGCGATGAGCGGCCTCCTCTTGCCGAGGATCGCCGGCGTGTGAGGCAAAAGCATGATTGAACGCCTCGCGATAAATATCCTGCGCATGTGGAGGCAAATGCTTCTGAATGGGAGCAGGCAGATCGCTATTTGTCGGATACGGCATAAGAAATGACCGTTGAACGCATCGACACCTCCTGCGGAACGCTTGACCTTCTTAAATTATGATTGACCGATCCATCCTTCGACCAATTGATCTATCTCAACATCCGCCAGCCGCATGATCTAAAAACTAGATTATCTCATTTCGATTTCATCGTAGGAGGACGTAACACGCCCGATACAGCAACCAAACTTCCCGCAACGACCGAGACCAAGGGCCAGCAAAACATTGCGCTGCAGACGTGGCACCCGTTCGAAACACTGCACAGGGAAATCGGGCGCCTGTTCGAAGACTTCGACCTAGGCCGAAACAAGTGGCGATTGCCGTCCCCGATGCCGGGGCTGTTTTTCATGTAATTGTCTCCGAAGATGCGCGCCGGAGACCAATTCAGTTCGGACCCAATTCGGTGTCGGATACGCCACGATGGCGCGTCACCGGTCCCGTCATTGCTCCGACTCGAGCGCGCGCCGCAATCGGCGAATAATAACACGGCGCGCACGGTCGTCGGCCGCTGCTTCGATCTGATCATTGATATCGAGAACAAGCTTCGACATATCGTTATGCCAATCGAGAGCGACAACCGACTCGGGGGCAAGCCGACGCCCGCGTACAGCGCCAACAGGCGTAGGTATCGACGTCGAAAGCTCGTAGATGTCATCCAGAAGGGGGCGAAAGATTTGTGCGGGAGGGATTATTCGCTCGGCGATACGGTCCGACAATCCCGCGATGGCAAGTTCCTCGCCGTGAACCAAAAACACGCCTCTGTGGACTGGGCGGCGCGCCGCAATCCAACGTGCAAGTTCGGGACCATCGGCGTGTCCTGAATAGTCATCGATCCGCCTGATACGAGCGGCAACCTTGATCTCATCACCTTGGATGCGAACCGCCTTGGCACCTTCCGCGAGAAAGCGACCGAGGGTGCCGTGGGCCTGAAATCCGGCCAGGAGAACGGTTGCGTTGCCGTTCCATAGCCAACGTTTGAGGTGATGCCGAATCCGACCAGCCTCACACATCCCACTTCCCGCGATGATGATGTGGAAACCAGTGAGCTTGGCAATCGCTTTGCTCTCATCCACTGTTTCTGTAAAGCGAAGATGCGGCGACGCCAGCAAACGGCTGACGTCAATTTCCGGATCGAGGCTCGAAGCATTCTGTCTAAACACCTCGGTCGCGCGAATGGCGAGCGGAGAATCCAGAAAGATCGGGGCCGTTGGCACTTCGCCGCATCCCATCAAGGCGATGAGATCGACAAGCAGTTCTTGAGTACGTTCGACAGCGAACGCTGGGATGAGGAGGGCGCCCCCTGCTGCGTGGGCGCCACGAACCTCGTCGGCAAGATGCTCTCGGCGCTGTTTCGACGTTACGGAGGGGCGGTCAGTAGCCCCGTAGGTCGATTCCGAAATGACATAGTCAACATCTGAAGGCGCCTCCGCGCTGGGCTGAAGCAACTTCGCGTCGGGTCCGATGTCCCCGGAGGCGAGGACCCGTAGCGGTGCGCCGGCCGTGCCCTCACCTGCAAATTCGATTTCGATGGAAGCCGAGCCAAGGAGATGGCCTGCATTCCAGTAACGCGCCCGGACGCCGGGAATAACGTCGATCCACGTTTCGTACTCGACCGGCCGAAAGGCAGCGAGTGAAGCCACAGCATCGGCCTGGGTGTAGATCGGAGTCACCTCGGCTCGCCCGCGCGCGGCATTGCGACGGTTGAGCGTGACAACCTCGGACTCTTGAATACTTCCTGCATCGGGCAACATAAAAGAGCACAAATCGACGGTGCCTTGCGTCGCGATAACCTTGCCATGGAAGCCTTCGCGTATCAGCTTTGGCAGCAAGCCACTGTGGTCGATATGGGCGTGAGTCAGAAGCACCGCACCGATATTGACAGGTCTAAACGGAAACGGGTCGTAGTTGAGCGCCTTCAGCGTTTTCGGCCCCTGAAACAAACCGCAATCCACCAGCAAAGAGCCGGACGCCGTTTTAAATAGATGGCAGGACCCCGTCACCGTGCGGGCAGCACCACAAAAATGGACTGTCACACCCATGACGTGCTCACTGACAAATCGGCCGGTTCAGAACGTAAAGCCTCTCCGAGAATACCGTCCAAGATGATTGCGTTGGTGGGATGAGGCACGCTGTAGGTTGAACGGATCGATCGGATTCCCGCCCGCAGAAACAAATCGGTCATCTCCGCGGGAAACAGTGCGTGGGTAACAACAACGTCAATCGGATTTGCGCCAACTGCAATCAGCGCCTTCGCACAAGCAATGATTGTTCCTCCTGAAGAGATGATGTCGTCGACGAGCAAAGCCGGACGGCCCGAAAATAAGTATCGTTCCGCAAATTCGATTCTAACCGAGTGATCATCGTAACGGGCCTTCTGCCCAATTGCGTGGTCCGCACCAAGCCGTTCCGCAAGATTACTCACCCATGGCCGCGACTCTTCGTCAGGACCAACAATGATCGTTTGCGGGTCAAATCCGGTCGACTCAAGGGCCTCGGCAATCGCTCGCATCGCCGACAGGTTTTCGGCCTCGATACCAGGAAAGATATTTCGAATGTCCTTCGTACGGTGGAGGTGCGCGTCAACCGTGATGATCTTGTCCACAACACCAGCTAGAAATTGTCCGATAATCTTCTGACTAATCGCCTCGCCGCTCCGAAACGCAGCATCCTGTCGCATGTAACAGAGATATGGAGCCACCAAGATCAGCCGGCGGGCTCCGTCTCGCCGTAAGGTATCTGCAGCGAACAGAATTGCCAGCAGCTTCTCATTGGGCTGATCCAGCGAGGTATAAATGATGGTCGTCTGCGCCGCAGGGCCGACCGTGATCCGCAATTCCCCATCGGGAAAGTGGTGCAGTTCTATCTCGTGCACCGGGATGCCGAGACGCAGGGCAAGACGCGTCGCGTCGCGAGTGGAAGATGGCAGACTTTGAATGGAGGTTTTATTCACGGTGTCGTTTCATTGTTGAGCAATTGGTGGTCGCCAATGACATAGCCTGTACGCTCCTTGGCGGCGGCCGTTGCAAGGTCATATTCCGACCGATCGAAGGCATAAATGCGATAGAGCGGCTCGCCCTTCTGAACCCGTTGCCCGATCTTCTTGAAAATTCTGATGCCTGCGCCCTTATCGATAGGCGCGCCGGCGGTGCGCGCAAGGCGGTTCAATCGTAGGCAATCAATGCTGGACACGATACCATCGCTCGGCGCCTGAATATCGAGGGTTAACCCGCCAAGATCGGTGCGGCCGGTCGAACGCCCTTGGGCGTCAATGATCTGTTGCATCTTCCGAAAAGCTGCGCCGCTTTCAAGCAATTCACGTGCCCGCATGTACCCCGCGCCCCCGCGCAGCCCGGGGTCATATTCAAGCAGGTGGGCAGCAAGCCGCAGAGACTTTTCACGCAGATCGGGTGGCGCGGCAGGGTCGTTGGCCAGGACGGCCATAACATCTTGCGCTTCGAGGACCGGACCAATCCCGGTCCCGATCGGCTGGCGGCCATCAGTCGTCACCACCTCCACCACAATCCCGCTACGATCGCCAACAAACTCGAACAGTTTCCGTAACCGCATCGCCTCGGTGGCGTCGTGAAGCTTGGCCGCCGGCCCAATAGGAAGATCGATCAGAAGACGAGTCGACCCCGCGGCAATCTTCTTCGACATGATCGAAGCGACCATCTGCTCTCGCGTATCGAGACTCAAGGGGCGCTCTACCGAAATAAGAATATCATCAGCGGGCGATAGATTGACGTGGCCGCCCCATACCAGGCAGCCGTGACAGGCAGCGACGACTTCCCTCATCTCCCCCACACCAAGATCGACTCTGGCCAGAACCTCCATGGTATCGGCCGTACCCGCAGGCGACGTGATGGCCCTTGATGAGGTTTTTGGGATCGTCAACCCATGCGCGGCTACGATTGGCACCACGACCATCGAAGTACGGTTACCGGGAATTCCTCCGATACAGTGCTTGTCGACGACGATCGGTTTATCCCATTTGAGTTGAGTGCCCGCTCGTGCCATCGCATGAGTGAGAGAAAGCAACTCATCGCTAGTCATGAAGCTCGCAGAACCGATGAGGAAGGCGGCAATCTCCATATCCGAATAGCGGTAGTGCACGAGATCGTCGACGATAGCCGCGATTTCCGTCGCGCTCAGCGTATTCCCTTGTATCTTGGCTCGCACGCTATCGAGACTGGCAGGGGCGACAGCCGGCGTAACCGTGATTAACGCACCCGCAGGCTCGGCGAACCGGCGGTAGGCCGGCTCGGCAAGACCGATATCGTTCGGGCCGACAAGATCGTCGTTGTCCGTGATAAGTAGCGTTGCCAACAGCACTTTCGAACCGTGCGTAATCTCAACCCGGTTGAAACCACGAAATACCTCGGGTCGCAGCGCCTTGGAGTGCCGCGAAATCACGACGACATTTTCGCGTCCCGTATCGAGGCTGACGCGGCGGATTTTCAATTGTGGGCGCGACGCATCAGCCGCATTCATTCGGTGTGATCCCCCAGATCATACAAAAAGTACCGGATTCGTATGAGGGCTGATTGAGCTAGATCACAATCTTGAAGCGATTCTTGTCATTAATGGCCAAGAACTGCTGGTCAGTGGCGTCCCTTCCAGCACCCTCTTTGGGCGCGTGTCACGACTGCACCCTTGGGGTAGCATCAGCCGGCCAGCGCCAGTTCCGAACTTCCGGCATGTCAACACCGTATTGGCGGATGTAACGCTGATGCTCGATCAGTTTGTCGCGAATCGCCTGTTTGACATACACCGCATTAGCTCCAAGTCGCGGAACTCGATCAATCACGTCAGCGACAAGGTGAAAGCGATCAAGCCTATTGCGTACGACCATATCAAAAGCCGTCGTTGTCGACCCTTCTTCCTCATAGCCGCGCACATGTATGTTGTCGTGGTTCGTGCGCTTATACGCCAAGCGGTGGATAAGCCAAGGATAGCCATGATAGGCAAAGATCACCGGCTTGTCGGTGGTGAAAAGGGCGTCAAAATCGCTGTCCGAAAGCCCGTGTGGGTGCTGATACTTCGGTTGCAGCGTCATCAGATCAACGACATTGACGACGCGAACTTTCAGATCCGGAATGTAGCGTCGCAGCAAATCCACGGCTGCGAGCGTTTCCAACGTCGGCACATCGCCAGCACATGCCAACACGACTTCAGGCTGTCCACCGCGATCATTGCTCGCCCACTCCCAGATGCCAATGCCCTGCGTGCAGTGCTTGATCGCCGCATCCATGTCGAGCCATTGGGGCGACGGCGCTTTGCCCGCGACGATCACATTGACCCGATCCCAACTTCTGAGGCAATGATCCGCGACACAGAGAAGAGTATTGGCGTCTGGAGGAAGATAGACCCGGACGATATCAGCCTTCTTGTTTGTGACATGATCAATGAAACCCGGATCCTGATGACTGAAGCCGTTGTGATCCTGTTGCCAAACATGAGATGTCAGAAGGTAGTTCAGTGAAGCGATCGGGCGCCGCCACGGCACGTCGTTCGCGGTCTTCAACCATTTCGCGTGCTGGTTAAACATCGAACCGACGATGTGAATAAAGGCCTCATAACAAGAGAACAGCCCGTGACGGCCGGTTAACAGGTAACCTTCGAGCCAGCCCTGGCATAGATGTTCGCTCAGCACCTCCATGACCCGGCCAGTCGGGGCCAGATGGTCATCCTCCGGTATCGTGTCGGCGTCCCACGCGCGGTCAGTCACATCGAACACGGCTTGAAGCCGGTTTGACGCGGTTTCGTCCGGTCCGAAGATACGAAAATTGCGATTCGATTCATTGGCCTGCATCACACCGCGCAAAAATGTACCCAAGACGCGTGTCGCTTCGGCATCGCCGCCGCCGGGGCGCGCGAGGAGAACCGCATAGTCTGTGTAATCGGGCAATCGCAACGGTCGTTTCAGAGCACCTCCGTTTGCATGTGGATTGGCGCTCATGCGCTTATTCCCCGCTGGGGCAAGCGCAGCGATATTTGCATTCAGCCGACCGGCCTCATCAAACAACTCTTCCGGCCGGTAGCTGTGCAGCCAATCTTCGAGCAATTGCATATGCCCTGGCTTGGTCATGTCGCTGAAGGGCACTTGATGAGACCGCCAGGAACCTTCCGTTTTCAAACCATCGACAACCTTCGGGCCCGTCCAACCCTTGGGACTTCGCAACACGATCATCGGCCAATTGGGACGCCCCGATGATCCGCCGCGCGTCCGCGCCGCCTTTTGGATCGCTTCAATCCGCCCAAACGCATCGTCCAGCGCACTGGCCATTCTTTGGTGCATCGTTTCGGGCTCATGGCCCTCAACGATGATCGGATCATAGCCATAGCCGCGCAGAAGCCCTTCCAGTTCACTCGCTGAAATGCGCGCCAATATCGTCGGGTTGGCGATCTTATAGCCATTCAGATGCAGGATCGGGAGCACGGCACCATCAGCCGCGGGATTGAGGAACTTGTTGGAATGCCACGATGCCGCAAGCGGTCCGGTTTCAGCCTCGCCGTCGCCGACAACACAGGCAACAACGAGATCGGGATTGTCGAGCACTGCGCCGTGGGCATGAGCGAGCGAATAGCCAAGCTCACCGCCCTCGTGTATCGACCCTGGCGTTTCAGGCGCCGCGTGGCTGGGAATGCCCCCGGGGAAAGAAAACTGTCGCACAAAACGGCGCAGCCCATCTGCGTCCTGTGAAATGTCCGGATAAAGCTCGCTATAGGTTCCTTCCAGGTAAGTGTTAGCCACGACACCTGGGGCCCCGTGCCCCGGACCGGCGATGAACAGAACGTTGAGATCCCGTTTCTTGATGACTCGATTGAGATGGACGTAGATGAAATTCAGGCCTGGCGTCGTTCCCCAATGGCCGAGCAAGCGCGGCTTGACGTGCTCGATCTTCAGAGGTTCGCGTAGCAGAGGATTGTCGAGAAGATAGATTTGACCGACCGACAGATAGTTGGCAGCTCGCCACCAAGCGTGGATGAGCTTTAGCTCATCCGGGTCCAACTCTGGTCCCGTCTTTTCCGGGGCTTCAGAACGCGACGCTTCTGTCATCACGATACTCCACATTTCGAGTGCTCAGGTCTCCCCCCATGAAACCTCGCCCTCTCTCGATGACATATGTGCTGACGAGCGCTTCCGCACCTGAGCCGCCAGCTCACGTTCTGACAATTCGAGAACAGAATTGACGTGCTGCTCAGCGCCGGCCCTGCGGATTTGACGAAATCGGCATTCCAAATCACAGGACCGTCTTTCCCAACGGGAGAACGGAACACGCCTCGTCGGCAATGACCTGTTCCTCGTCGGTCTCAATCACCATAACCGCAATCTTGCTTCCGGTGGCCTCAATCCGGCCTGCATTCAACCCATTGGCAGCATTGTCGAGGTTCACGCCAAGCCAACCGAGATAGCCGCAGACAGAACTTCGAATCCTGGGCTGGTGTTCGCCGATCCCTGCTGTGAAGACAACGCCATCGAGACCGCCCAATGTCGTGGCAAGTCCCGCCATCTCACGAGCAATGCGAAAAGCGAACAGTTCGATTGCCTCGTGTGCCTCTGGCCTGTCGCTTTCGATCAGAGTGCGGCTGTCGGCACTGATACCGGAGATTCCAAGAAGTCCGGATTGTTGATAGAGGAGCCTCTCCACCGCTTCGACTGTCATTTTTTGTTCTTTAATGAGATAGATCAGAACGCCGGGATCGAGCGCGCCGCAACGCGTCGCCATCGGAATTCCGTCAAGCGTTGAAAAACCCATGCTTGTCTCGCGGCTGATGCCATTCTCGAGGCCGCACAAGCTTGCACCACTTCCCAGATGCGCCACCACCACGCGCCCTCTGGCAATATCCGGAGCACTCTGTTGAAGTTTCGCAGCAATGGACTTGTATGACAGACCGTGAAATCCGTAGCGTTTCACGCCTTCCTCAAAGAATGGACGAGGCAGCGCGAAACGACGCACCATTTCAGTCTGACTGCGATGGAAAGCTGTGTCGAAGGAGGCGGCCTGAGGTACCCTTGGACGGAGACGCCGAATCGCCTCGATTAGACGGATGCTCTGCGGTTGATGAAGCGGCGCCAGCGGCACCAGCGCCTCGATGGCAGAGAACGCATCGTCCGTGACGATTGCTGGTCCATCGAACCGATCGCCGCCGTGGACGACGCGGTGGGCAACTCCGATCAATGTATCGCCGGGAAATCGACGTTCAATCCAACGAAGAACCTCCTCAATCATCTCATTCATATGAGTCGTAACAGCGGCGTCCAGCGGGACGTCCGCTGCCCTCTCCCCCACAACAACATGAAGCGTCAGGGGTTTACAACGAAGATCGACGACGCCCTTGCCAAGACGCCGCGCTAACCTCCCTTCAACAGCGTATAGGCCAAGCTTGATCGTTGAAGACCCTGCATTGAGCGTCAGGACAAGACGATTATTCATTGTGAAATCAAACCGATCCCGCATCTATCGCGCGGCGATTTCGAGATGTACGTACTTTCAAGTTCGACGCCATCGAGTTCGTTGAATGATGGCAGAGCGTCGCCGCTCCATCGCGGCGACACTCTCAACCTCAGATATGCTCGATCGACCACGGTTTTCTCGGATCAATCTGCTTATCGATCAAGTTGGGAAGCAGAATAAAGTTCCAAAAACTATCGCCCCAGCTTTCAGGCAATCATCTGTGTCGAACTGCCAACGGCTTGATCACGATCCAAAAACATTTCATGAAAGATTGCATCCCGTCCCCTCTCGCCTGCTGGCGCGCCTTCGCCGCTGCCACGACAAGGGAATCGAGGCCTGCAGCAAAAGCAAATATCGTCGCGAGAGCCGCGTACAAAAATAATTGTAAGGCTCGATAGCGACTCTCAAAAGAGAAGAAACCGTCGTGGCCGGGCCCAGGAGCGCTACTGCAAGCACGTCGAGTGTTTGTCATGGCCTCTATGCAAGCGATGCCATCACACGAAACAGATCTCCGTCATCGCGAGCGCGGCGAAGATCGCGCACCGCGTCCGGGTTTCTCAGTATTCTGGCGGCCGACGCCAGAGCGTTAAGGTGTTCCTTGTTCGACTCCACCGGAAGAAGGAGCAGAAATATTAAATCCACAGGCCGGCCATCAATGGCGTCAAAATCGATCGGTTGCCTGAGGCGGACCAGGATACCGAACGGTTTGTTGATGCCAGGAATACGCGCATGCGGGACGGCAATGCCGCCGCCGGTTCCGGTCGACCCGAGTTCTTCGCGCTTCAAGAGTGCGCTCAAAATCACTTCGGCCGGCAACTTCGAGGCGTCAGCTGCGCGCTGAGCCAGGCCTTGGAGCAAGGAAGTCTTGTTTGGTGCAGCAAAGTCGCTCAGCACGTTAGGCGGCGCGAGAACTTCCTTGATGTTCATTTCTGCTCCGAAAGAAACGCAAATCAA
>Ga0070680_100003293_pt1 | contig 12053 bp, 12 predicted proteins | sample KBSC73BmetaG_FD_64672 | JGI IMG/M metagenome (GOLD analysis project Ga0070680, IMG submission 64672) | Corn rhizosphere microbial communities from Kellogg Biological Station, Michigan, USA - KBS C7-3B metaG | ecosystem: Host-associated > Plants > Roots > Rhizosphere | place: USA: Michigan...
GAGGAGTTCATGGCATGCGGGGTCGGTGGATGCGCCGGCTGCACTGTGCGCGTGCGTACCCCGGAGGGACCGGCTATGAAGCGGGTCTGCGTGGACGGGCCGGTGTTCGACGCTTATTCGGTGTTCGAGTAGCCTCAAAGCTACCTTGGCTGCCTCTGCTTCACATTGGGCGCCTCGTCAACGAGGTACGACCGGCTTCGCAAGCACGTATCAAAGCGCGCGAGCAAGGACTGAATACCAATGCCCTTGTCCTCGGCGGCCCGCATACATTCATCGACGTCTGTAGCCACCGGTCTCGCGTTGGTGGAAGTCAGGCGCAAGCGCCGGCGTGCGCGGAGAACTCCTACCGTGATAGACACCCGATACTCGGTCGCAGGAGCCTCGTTGGTGACGTCGGGGGACGGCATGCTCGAAGTCTCAACGCAGCGCAGGGCCGCGCTACGCAGGAAGTAGGGCTGGGCGTAAGCGGTCTCATCAGGCGTCCGCTGCTTCGTGTGGATATCCCCTATGCAACTCACGAGCTGTTTATAAGCAGGCGTGAGCTGAATGTTCGGGATCTGCCACGAAAGCTTCTCAACCGTGCCAGTATAGTCGTGAACCTCGATGACGATCCTGGACTGCCCACCCACGTCGGCGAACACGAGACTCAGCCCGGAAGGCTCCGCCCGCACCATCGTTTCGACCTGGGGTGCACCGCTGCTCGAGACGCATCCATGCAGCAGCATGCCCGTCGCAAGCTTGATCACGCCCGTGACGACGTGTCGCTTCAAGAGCTGGGAGCCTGGCCCGGGCTGTCAGCCGAAGTTGATCTTAGCCTCGAGGTTCGCGCGGGAATCGGCGTTGACGAGCGCCTCTTCCAAGGCGATGCGGTTCTGCTTGAAAAGCTCGCGCAGGGCGCTGTCGAAGCTTTGGATGCCCCGCTCACCGCTCAGGGAGATGGCTTCCTTGATGGAGACGACGTCGCCCTTCTTGACGAGCTCCTGGATGTGCGGAGTGTTCAACATGACTTCCACCGCCGCGCAGCGCCGCCCGTCCTTACCCATCACGAGCCGCTGCGCGAGGATGGCGCGCAGGTACTGCGAGAGGTCCAGGAAGATCTGGTTGTGTTGCTCGCGCGGGAACATGTTGATGATGCGATCGAGGGACTCCGCGCAGTTGTTCGCGTGCATGGTCGCGAGCACCAGGTGGCCGGTACCCGAGAGGTTGATGGCCGCCTCCATACTCTCGCGATCGCGGATCTCGCCGATGAGAATGACGTCGGGAGCGGCACGCACCACGCCGCGCAAGGCACGAGCATAGGTTTTCGTGTCGAGCCCTACTTCACGCTGGTTGACGATCGAGCGCTTGTTGGTGTGCAGAAACTCGATCGGGTCTTCGATTGTGACGATATGGTCGGATGCGTTCTCGTTGCGGAAGTTGATCATCGCCGCGAGCGTGGTCGACTTGCCCGATCCGGTCGCCCCCACCATCAGCACGAGGCCGCGCTTGAGCATGATGAGGTCGGTTAGCGTATCCGGCAGACCAAGGTTGTCCAGGCGCGGCATGTCCGCGGTGATGTAGCGCAACACCATCGCCGGGTAGCCACGCTGCAGGAAGACGTTGACGCGAAAGCGACCCAGGCCGGGCTCGGAAATCGCAAAGTCCAACTCGAACTCGCGCGTGAAGTACTCGCGCTGCTCCGGGCTCATGAGCGCATAGGCGGTCTGTTTGACCGTCTCGGGCGTGAGCACCTGTTTGTTGACCGCCAGGATCTGGCCCTCGATCTTGATCTTGATCGGGGCGTTGGAGGTGAAAAACAGGTCCGAGGCCTTCTTCTCGACCATCAGCTTGAAGAGGGGCTTCGTGTTGAGTGTCAGGCCCGCGGCCACGCCTTCGGCGGCAGCCAGGGAAGCCTGGGGACCGGTTGCGGACAGCGTGTTGTCCGCAGACTCTTTTACTGCGCTCATGGGCTACAGACTCCGTCCCGCCTCTTCCTCGTCCACGATATGCAGAGCGCCGCCGTCATCGATGTTCTTCGCTTCGCGCTTGCTCTCGAGCTTGATACGCAGGCGCAGCTCGTTCTTGGAGTCGGCGTTGCGCAGGGCGTCCTCGTACGAAATGAAGCCCGTCTCGTAGAGCTCGTACAGCGACTGGTCGAAGGTCTTCATGCCGAGCCGCGTGGAGCGCGACATGACTTCCTTGATCTTGGCCACTTCGCCCTTGAAGATGAGGTCCTGGATGAGCGGCGAGTTGAGCATGATTTCCATCGAGGCAATCCGCCCCGAGCCGGATTCGCGCGGAATGAGGCGTTGGGAAATCAGTGCGCGCACGTTCAGCGACAGGTCCATGAGGAGCTGCTCGCGCCGCTCGTCGGGGAAGAAGTTGATGATGCGGTCCAACGCCTGGTTGGCGCTGTTGGCGTGCAGCGTGGCCAACACGAGGTGACCGGTCTCCGAGAACTGGATTCCGTACTCCATGGTCTCGCGGTCCCGGATCTCACCGATGAGGATGACGTCGGGCGCCTGGCGCAGCGTGTTCTTCAAAGCCGCCTGCCACGAGTCGGTATCGACACCTACCTCGCGGTGGGTGACGACGCAGCCCTTGTGTTGGTGTACGTACTCGACCGGGTCTTCGATCGTCACGATATGCCCGCGGGTCTTCTCGTTCCGGTAGCCGACCATGGCGGCGAGCGAGGTGGACTTACCGGAGCCGGTACCGCCGACGATGATGACCAGGCCGCGTTTCGTCAGGACCACTTCCTTCAGAATCGGCGGCAGGTCGAGCTCTTCGAACGTCGGGATCTTCGCGTTGATGAGACGGATGACACAGCCGACCGCGCCCTGCTGTACGAAGGCGCTCACGCGAAAGCGGCCGATGCCGGGCGGCGCGATCGCGAAGTTACATTCCTTGGAAGCGTCGAATTCCTTCGTCTGGCGATCGTTCATGATCGCGCGGACGAGCGTCGCCGACTGTTCGGATGTCAGGGCGCGCTCGCTCTGGGGACGGATCTCGCCGTCGATCTTGATCGCCGGCGGAAAGCCGGCCGTGACGAACAGGTCGGAAGCCTTTTTCTCGGTCACCCGCCGCAGCAGGTCCTGCATGAGCTTGATAGCTTGGTCGCGATCCATAGAAATCACAGGCTCCTATATCGCGTCCTTGTTCTGGGCTTTGTAGCGCGCCTCTTCCTTGCTCACCTGGCCCTTGGAGACGAGCTCGGTGAGGCACTGGTCGAGTGTCTGCATGCCCGCCGCCTGGCCTGTCTGGATAGCCGAATACATCTGTGCGATCTTGCCCTCGCGGATGAGGTTACGGATCGCCGGGGTGCCGATCATGATCTCATGCGCGGCGACACGGCCACCGCCGTTGCGCTTCAACAGGGTCTGCGAGATGACCGCGCGCAGCGATTCCGACAACATCGAGCGCACCATGTCCTTTTCAGCCGCCGGGAACACGTCGACGATGCGGTCGATGGTTTTCGCGGCCGAGCTCGTATGGAGCGTGCCGAAGACGAGGTGTCCGGTTTCGGCGGCGGTAAGCGCCAGGCGGATGGTCTCCAGGTCACGCATCTCACCCACGAGAATGACGTCCGGGTCCTCGCGTAGCGCCGAGCGCAGGGCTTCAGTGAATCCGAGCGTGTCGCGGTGCACCTCACGCTGGTTCACCAGGCAGCGCTTGGACTCGTGGACGAACTCGATCGGATCCTCGATGGTGATGATGTGGTCCGGCCTGTTGTCGTTACAGTGATTCACCATGCCGGCCAGCGTCGTGGACTTACCCGAGCCGGTGGGGCCGGTGACGAGCACCAGGCCGCGCGGCAACATGCACAGATCGCGGAAAATCTTCGGCGCGTTCAGATCATCCAACGACAGGATGGTCGAGGGAATATTACGGAACACGGCGCCCGCGCCGCGGTTCTGGTTGAACGCGTTGACGCGGAAGCGTGCGAGCTTGGGAATCTCGAAGGAAAAGTCGGTCTCGAAGAACTCCTCGTACGCCTTGCGCTGCTTGTCGTTCATGATGTCGTACACCATGCTGTGCACTTCTTTGTGCGACAAGGGCGGCATGTTGATGCGCTTCATGTCACCGTCGACACGAATCATCGGCGGCACGCCTGAAGACAGGTGGAGATCGGACGCGTTGTTCTTGACAGCGAACGCTAGGAGTTGCGCGATGTCGACGGCCATTCAAGGCTCCCTGGGGGCGAGTCTTCACGGGGAGCGCACCTCGAGTGGCGAGCGCGCAGCGGGCTCCCTAGGAGCATGACTCTGACAGGCTCCTGATGCCGGGCAGTATAACGGAGGGGTTCCACGTCCAATATGTTAATGGGTCCGCAGAATTTGCCGGAACGCATAGACCAAGTGCGTAATCGGATCGAAAAGGCCGCCCTGCAGGCGGGGCGCCGTGTCGACTCCATCACACTTCTGGGCGTCACGAAGGGGCAGCCGGCCGCGGCCATCCGCGCGGCCAGGGAAGCTGGCCTGACGGACTTCGGCGAGAGCTACCTTCAGGAGGCGCTGGAGAAGATCGCCGCGCTCACTGGCCCTGCCGTCGCCCAAGGCGCCAGGACCGACCCCGGGGCGGCTGAAATAGCGGCAGTGCACCATCTGACGTGGCACTTCATAGGGCGTCTGCAGGCCAACAAGACACGCCCGGTCGCAGAGAGCTTCGCGTGGGTGCACGCGGTCGACCGCCTGAAGATCGCCGAGCGCCTCGCCGAGCAAAGGCCCTACTACGCACCACCGTTGAATGTGTGTTTGCAAGTGAATGTTGCCGGCGAGGCCAGCAAGGGCGGCGTGGGCTTTGCCGAGCTGCCCGCCCTGGCGGCCGCCGTCCGGGCCTTGCCGCGGCTGAAATTGAGGGGTTTGATGTGTCTGCCTCCGCAAGCGGACGGCCAGGAACGCCAGCGGCCCTGGTTTCGTAAGGTGCGCGAGGCTTTCGAGGAGCTCAACCGCACCGGTTTGGAGCTGGATACCCTGTCCATGGGAATGAGCGGAGACCTGGAAGCCGCCATCGCCGAGGGTGCAACGATCGTGCGTGTCGGAACGGCCCTGTTTGGGCCCCGGCCGCAGCGCGGCACACCGGGCGCTTGAGCGCTCAGGCGAGAGCGCTCCAAAGCGTCAATAACACCAAAGGCCCCTGTCAAAGCACTCGAACCCCTCTCAAAGCACTCAAATTGCGTCATGGAGCGCTCCGGCTTCGGACCCGTCGCAGGGGTGAAAACTGTTTAGCCGGCGCGGCTCTAACGGTTCGAATAAGCTCAAAACTCCAGTAACGGGTAGCTACAACATGCAGCTGGCATTCTTGGGCGGTGGCAACATGGGTCGGGCATTGATCGGCGGCCTTCTGCGCCGGGGAACCCGCCCGGAGCAGATTTCTGTCGGTGAGAGCGTCGAGGCGGCGCGGACGTCGCTGGCTCGCGATCTCGGGATTACTGCGACGGCCGACAATGTCGCGGCCGTCGAGGGTGCCGAGCTCATCGTCCTGGCCGTAAAGCCGCAGGACGCGGCCCCGGTGCTCGCTTCCCTGCAACCGCAGCTCACGCGTAATCGCCCGATAGTGTTGTCCGTCGCGGCAGGTATCCGCGCCTCCACACTCGAATCCTGGTGTGGGCCGGGAATTCCGGTCGTGCGCGCGATGCCCAACAGGCCGGCGCTCGTGGGTGCCGGCGTGACCGGCCTTTATGCTCCCGCGCATGTCAGCGCGACTCACCGCGCGGCGGCCGAACGGGTGATGCTGGCTGTTGGTGAGGTTGTTTGGGTGGCCACCGAAGAGGCGATCGACGTAGTGACGGCACTGTCGGGAAGTGGTCCCGCTTACTTCTTCCTGCTCGCGGAGCTGATGGCGCAAGCGGCCTCGGACCTCGGCCTCGAAACGCAGGCCGCACGCCGCCTGGCCGTCGCAACGCTTCACGGAGCCGGACTGCTGGCGAACTCCAGCGACGGCGACCTCGCGCGCCTGCGAGCGGAAGTGACCTCCAAAGGCGGAACGACAGAGGCCGCCTTACGTACAATGGAGGCAGCCGATCTGCGGGGAATCATCTCACGCGCACTCGACGCGGCCACGCGCCGCAGCCGGGAGCTCGCCGCGCAGTTCGGGTCTAGGGAGCCTGTCTGAGTCATGCTGCGCCTACTGCGGCCGCCCTCGTAACGGCGAGCATGACTCAGACAGGCTCCTAACGAACGCAGCGCTTCAGCCCATCACGGGTCAATCGTCGCATCGGAAGGTGCGATTGGCGCAAAACGTGGTGTGTCTCGCGTCGGCATTAGTCGCGCGCCGGCATTATCATAGCCGGGCCTTTCAGTAGCAGCCGACGGCGAGCGAACACTTCATGAATGCGATCATTTACATCGTCGACACACTGCTGTCCCTGGCATTGTTTGTCGTGCTGGCGCGACTGCTGCTGCAGTGGACGCGTGCCGACTTCCGCAATCCGCTCTGTCAGGCGGTCGTGAGACTCACAAATCCGCTGATTCTGCCGCTGCGGCGCATCCTGCCGCCGGTTGGGAAGGTGGACACGGCCTCGGTCGTGGCGGTGCTGGTCGTAGCGACAGTCAACGTCGCAATCGTCTCGGCGCTGCGCGGCGCCGTGTTTCCCTCTCCCTTCTACTGGATACAGAGAGTCGCGCTGGAGATCGCGAGCACGCTGTTATGGACCTATTTTTACGCTATCGTGCTCTACGCCTTGCTCAGCCTCATCGCCCCGGGCGGGTATTCACCGATGCAATCGGTGCTGGCGACCATCTGCGAGCCGGTGTTGCGTCCGTTCCGACGCTTGATTCCCTCGGTGGCCGGTCTCGATCTTTCTCCTCTTTGGGCATGCATCGCCATCCAGGCCATTCTGATCCTCCTTCATTGATGGAAGGAGCCTGTCTGATTAGCGCTCGCCTGCTGCGGCCGCCCTCGCCACGGCGTCACTAATCAGACAGGCTCCCCTGTTTGGACCACGTCCGCACTGCGGTAGCGCGTGCGGTCGAATGTTCCACGTGTCGCAGACCTAAGGTCCCAACGGGCGCGACAAGCGTCGGATGACGTTTTTCGACTGTATTTCAAGCCTCTGCGCAGCATGCACGAACGCCCCTCCAGAGGCGTTGCTTCATACGAAACACCCTCTTAGCGTTCACTCCGCAACGAGAATGGCAGCATCCGTGCGCGTGTCGACTACACCCGAAACGACGTTTTGACCGCGTAAAAACTGCATGCTGACGGCCTCGCTGAGGCGCACGCACGCATCCCACAGACAAAAAACGCTGAAAAAAAAGGCATTTCAGCGTCGCTACACGCTAAAAAACGCTTGCGAATGTGCACGCATGTGCTATTTTTCGCGCCGATTCTCTTTACGCGGCAACAGTGGCACGCGTTTCACGCTCACAAATATTTTTATTCGAGGAGTAGCGCAATATGGCGAAAAAGGGTGGCGCACCGACGAAGTCGGAAGTCCTGACTCAGATTTCCAAAGACACAGGGCTCTCGCGCAAGCAGGTCGGAGGTGTTTTCGACTCCCTCGGCGGCGTGATCAAGAAGAGCCTGCGCGGTAACGGCCTGTTCACCATGCCCGGCCTGCTGAAGATGAAGGTCGTGAAGAAGCCCGCCACGAAGGCGCGCGAAGGTATCAACCCCTTCACCGGCGAGAAGATGATGTTCAAGGCCAAGCCCGCGAGCAAGAAGGTTCGCGTGATGCCTTTGAAGAGCTTGAAGGCGATGGTCAACTCGTAAGGCGTTCCTCTCATACCGACCGGCAGAGCACGCCCGCGCGCGTACCTGCCGGCAGCGGAGAGAGCCAACCCGACAGGGAGTGTGTCACCACTCCTGTCGGGTTTTCGTTTTTATGGAGATCCTAAGCGCCCGTCTGTACGCCCGCGAGACGTACCAGCAGCCGGTTCAGCCGTTGCACGTACTGCGCGGGGTTGGCGAGTTGGCTACCTTCGGCCAATGCCGCCTGCTCGTAGAGCACCTGGGCAAACTCATTGAACTGCTCGCCGTCGGCAACGCCCTCGAGATACTTCACGAGCGGATGGCTGACATTGAGCTCGAGCGTGGGCTTTGATTCCGGCACTTTCTGGCCGGTGGCCGAGAGAATGCGCCGCATGTTGGCCCCCATGTCGTGCTCTCCGAGGGCCAGGCAGGCCGGTGAATCCTTCAGGCGCGAGCTGACACGCACCTCGGCGATCTTCTCTCCTACGGCGTCCTTGACGCGTTTGAGAAGGCCTTTGCTCTCCTTCAGCTCCTCGTCGTGCTGTTTCTTGTCGGCCTCGCTCTCGAGTCCGCCGAGCTCGAGATCGCCGCGCGACACGTCTTTCAGGCGCTTGCCTTCGAACTCATCGATCTGGCCCATCACCCACTCGTCGATGCGCTCGGCCAGGAGCAGTACCTCCAGGCCCCGATCCTTCAGGCGCTCGATATAGGGGCTCGAGCGGGCGGCATCGATGCTGTCGGCAATGACGAAGTAGATCCGATCCTGTCCGGGCTTCATGCGCTCGATGTATTGCGCGAAGCTCACGGTGGGCTCGTTGGTGGCCTCATTCGTGCTTGCAAAACGCAGCAACGACAGCAATGCCGCACGGTTGGCGTAGTCCTGACCAACGCCCTCCTTGATCACGTTGCCGAACTCTTTCCAGAACGTCGCGTACTTCTCCGGCTCGTCTTTCGCGATCTTGCCGAGCATGTCGAGGACGCGCTTCGTCAGGCCGTTGCGAATGGCTTCGACCTCAGGGTCCTGTTGCAGCAGCTCGCGCGAAACGTTGAGCGGCAGGTCGCTCGAATCCACCACCCCCTTTACGAAGCGCAGGTAGAGCGGCAGGAACTGCTCGGCGTCATCCATGATGAAGACGCGTCGCACGTAAAGCTTGAGACCTCGCGCCGCATCCCGCTGCCACAGATCGAATGGCGCACGGCCGGGGATGTAAAGAAGGCTGGTGTACTCGCGTTTGCCCTCGACCTTGTTATGGCTCCAGGAGAGCGGGTCGGTGAAGTCATGGGCCAGGTGCTGGTAAAACTGCTTGTATTCCTCGTCCTTGATCTCCGTACGCGGCAGGGTCCAGAGGGCCTTCGCCTGGTTCACCGTCTCATATTCGAGCGACGCCTCGCCTTCCTTGCGCATGCGCACGGGGAAGCCGATGTGGTCGGAATAACGGCGAATGAGGGACCGCAGGCGGAATGGATCCGCGAACTCTTTGGAGTCCTCTTTCAGATGCAGGGTGACCGTGGTGCCACGATCCGCACGTTGGATTGTCTCGACCGTGAAGTCGCCGTCAGCACGGGACTCCCAGTGAACACCTTCCTCTTCCGGCGTACCGGCCTTGCGTGAATCCACTTCGACGCGCTCGGCAACAATAAAGGCCGAGTAGAAGCCGACGCCGAATTGCCCGATGAGTTGGGAGGCTTTCTGCTGATCCCCCGAGAGTGATTTGAAGAACTGCGCTGTTCCCGAGCGGGCGATGGTGCCGAGGTTGGCAATCGCCTCATCACGGGTCATGCCGATGCCGTTGTCACGGATCGTAACGGTGCCGGCTTTCGGATCGCCCTCGATGGTGATCTGCAGATCCGGGTCCGTGCTGAGTAGCGCCGGTTCCGCGATCGCAGCAAAACGCAGCCGGTCATTGGCATCGGATGCGTTCGAGATGAGCTCGCGGAGGAATATCTCCTTGTGGCTGTACAAGGAGTGGATCATGAGCTGCAGCAGCTCGCGGACTTCCGCCTGGAAGCCGTGGGTCTGCTTATCCTTGCTCTGCGGGGTCTGTTCTATGGTTGTCATGCTGCCCTTCCGTTTTATTCGCCCTGTGTCGGAAGGGAGCGATGATGGGAATCAGATCAGATTTTTCAAGCTTTCAGGCGCCCAGCTTTAAAAACCAGGCCAGGGGGGCCGCGGCAAGGGTGACGACGAGGGTGGCGGCGGGACGGGCCATGGCCGTCAGCTCGATGGCAGTCGACGTCGCGATGTGGCGACATGCGCCCACAAGGTCATCGAGCTCGTCCCAGAGGTTCAAAAAGATTTCCATGTGCGGGTGACTCTACGCACGGCATCCGGGGGCGGGCGTGCTCGATCTCACAGACGGCGCTTCGGGCGGCGCCGGGTCGCGCAGTCGAGACACACGGACGGTATTTGCTCACAGCCTGTATGAATGAGACTTACAAGTGGGATATGTCACCTTGCGGGAGTTACCGGGCAACGCGTAGGCTGCATGGAACCTGGATCAAGAGCGTAGTTTTCTAAAAATGAAGCGTATCGTCGTCATGAACCCGAAAGGGGGTTCAGGCAAGACGACCATCGCAATCAACCTGGCGAGCTACCTGGCCTCTCGCCAACATTCACCGGTCCTCATGGATTTCGATCCACAGGGCTCCTCCGTGCGTTGGGTCAAGAAACGTCAGCCCTCGCAGCCGCCGATCCATGTCATCGCGGCGTTTGAGAACAATGGACGTACGACACGGGCGTTCCAGATGCGTGTGCCGGAAGACTCGAGCCACGTGATCGTTGATACACCGGCGGCCATCGAGTCGCGCGAGATGCCGGAAATCACCAAGGGCGCGGACAAGATCCTCGTGCCGGTGTTGCCTTCCGACATCGACATCCACGCCTGCTCACGTTGTATCCGAGACCTGCTGCTGGTGGCGAAGATCCGCCGCGAGGACGATCGGATCGGAGTCATCGCGAACCGCATCCGGCGCAACACGGTCACGTATCAGACACTGATCCGGTTTCTGCAGACGCTCGGGATTCCGATCGTCGCGACCATCCGGGACTCGCAGAACTATGTGCGCGCCGCCGAGTTGGGAATCGGCGTGCACGAGATGAAGAGCTACGTCGCGCAGGCGGATGTCGAGCAGTGGGAACCGCTCGTCGAGTGGCTCGACAAGCCCGGCGGAAACCGGGCGCCGACGACGCAGAGTCCGCCGCCGGCCCAGGATCCCCCACCGACGCCGGCAATCGCGAGCGCTTGAGTCTCGCTTCGGGACTGCCTGTCCTGGGCGCCTGTCGGACTTGGACCTGGGAGCCTGTCGGGCTCGTGATGCGCCTGCTGCGGCCGTCCCCCGCCGCGGCCGCCATCCCGCGGCCGCCACCCCAAGCGACATTTTCCGGCGATCGTTTCCTTACATAGTCCGTGCTATGCGCGGGAAACGATCGCCGAAATCTGCTCGCTGGAGGTCGCCCTCTCCACGGCGTCAGATCGCGCGTTGCCGCGCGGTTACTTGCTCATACCCTTGTCTTTTCCCTCCGCACTTGCGGTCCGGGTTCCAACGCTCGCGTTGAGATTGTCCGCCAGCTGCTTGTGCTCCTCGAGCGTGGGCAGCGTCTTCTTCGCGAAGGCAGCCAGGTCAGAATCGCTCGACTGCGCGGCGCCCTGGAACAGCGCGACCGCCTTCGAATGATCCTTCGCCATGTGCTCGGCGTAGGCCTGGTCGAATGCTTTGCCCGATTTCGCACTCAGCGACTTCATCATGGCCTCGTGCTTCGCATCGAGCTTGTCCGGGACGTCCATCCCCTTCGACTTCGCGATACTGGTCAACTGTTCATTGGCCTGCTCATGGTCCTGCTCCATCTTCTGAGCAAACTGCTTGACGTCGCTGTTGCTGGACTTCTTCAACGCCAGCTTCGCCAGGTCCACCTCCGCCATCCCGTCCTCAGCCGCCATTTTGACGAAGGTCTTGGGGGTGGCGCCCGCCTTCATGGCGGCTTCGGTATCCGCTTTGGAGGCGGTCCTCATGGCTTCATGTTGATGCGGCGTCGAGGCAGCGCCCGGGTTCGCGCCATTCATCGCCGGCGCCTCGCTCGTGCCGTTATCCGTGGCGTGGCGCTGGTGCGGACTGGAAGCTGCGCTCGGTTCTGTGGGTGACTGTGTTTGGGTCTGCGCCACGGCCACGGTGGCGGCGGCTGCAGCCAACAGCGCGGCTGCGGTTACAGTTGGAATGGCGTTCATGCTCGGCTCCCTCGCTTCATGACGGTAGGGCTTATCACACTGAACCGAAGGCCACTAGCGCACAATGCGGGACTGTCTGGAACAGGTGTCAGTGTGGTCTTACGCGCGCGGAGCGGGCTTGGGCGCGACCGGGAGGGATGGCAAAATAGAATGCCGCCC
>Ga0070680_100003294_pt1 | contig 12051 bp, 8 predicted proteins | sample KBSC73BmetaG_FD_64672 | JGI IMG/M metagenome (GOLD analysis project Ga0070680, IMG submission 64672) | Corn rhizosphere microbial communities from Kellogg Biological Station, Michigan, USA - KBS C7-3B metaG | ecosystem: Host-associated > Plants > Roots > Rhizosphere | place: USA: Michigan...
TGGCGGCAACGCCGGCGCTGGACCCCAGCCGACTGGCCTCGATTCGCCTGGTCTTCGACCGGCTGCAGGCGGGCACCGTCGAAGTCGACGACATCGGAGTGTCATCACAGACGGCGCCGTTCGTCGCCGTTAGCGAGCCTTGATCAAAAAGCTGTGATCAGGGAATACTGATCGGCGCGCCGGCCTCAGCGGGCGGCGCCGATCAGCTCTCGAACGCGCGCGAGCAGCGCATCCGCCGTGAACGGCTTCGCGAGCACGGCGTCGGGCTCCTTGAACGAGCGACGCACCGTCATCTCATCCATGTAGCCGGACATGAGCAGCACGGGCGTGCCGGGCTGCATCCGCTGGAAGTTGCTCGCCAGCTCGCTGCCGTTCATCCGCGGCATCATCACGTCGCTGATCAGCAGGTCCACCGGTTCGTTGAGAGCCTCCAGCGTTTCGAGCGCATCGACGCCGTCGCATCCTTCGAAGACCGTGTAGCCGGCGTCGACCAGCAGGCGCACCGTCAACGCGCGCACGCCCTCGTTGTCCTCGGCGATGAGAATGACGTTTCCGGCCTTCGAATGGGGCGCCGGCGCGCCGGTGCCGTCCACCGGACGCTCGACGTTCACCGCAACCGGCAGATGGACCGTGAAGACCGTGCCCACGCCCGCCGCGCTGCGCACCGAAATGTGGCCGCCGCTCTGCGTGATGATGCCGTACACGGTCGCGAGGCCCAGACCGGCGCGGCCGCTCGGGTCCTTGGTGGTGAAGAATGGCTCGAACGCGCGGGCCAGCGTCTCCTCGGACATGCCCACGCCCGAGTCAGAGACTTCGATCACCACGTAGCGTCCCGGCACGAGCACCGCGTCGCCGCCGTTGGCCAGCACCTCGGTGTTGCGTGTCGCAATGCGCAGCACGCCGCCGTCGGGCATCGCGTCGCGTGCATTGAGCGCCAGATTCAGCAGCACCTGCTCGAGCTGGCCGGCATCGGCGCGGACCGTCCACACGGTCGAGTCGAGCGCGGTTTCGACGCTGATCGTCTCGCCGAGCAGACGGCGAACGATCTTCGTCATGTCGTCGATGATCGCGTTGACGTTGAGCGGCTCGAGCCGCAGCACCTGGCGCTTGCTGAACGCGAGCAGCTGCCTGGTGAGCGCCGCGGCGCGTTCGGTCGCCTTCAGGATCTCGCCGATGTCGTTGCGGCGCGGATCGTCCGTCGCCACGCCCTGCGCGAGCACGTCGGTGAACCCGCGGATGGACGTGAGCAGATTGTTGAAGTCGTGCGCCACGCCGCCGGCGAGCTGGCCGACCGCTTCCATCTTCTGCGCGCGGCGCAGCTCCTCCTCCATGCGGCGCCGCTCACTGATGTCGCGCGACACCGAGAGGATCTCCGAGACCAGTCCGGTCTTGGGATCGCGCACCGCCTGGCTCGTCGTCTCGAACCAGACGTACTGGCCGTCCTTGCGCCGTACGCGATAGGTCATCGCCTCGATGCCGTCGTGGTGCATGAGCCGCGCGCTGACTTCGTGTACGATGGCCGTGTCGTCGGGATGGCAGTACGCGAACACGGAGGTGCCGATGAGCTCCTCGGGCGTGTAGCCGAGCAGCGTCACCGCCACGGGCGAGGCGTAGAGCACGGCGCCGTCGGGTGACTGCCGCGACAGCATGTCCACGGAATGCTCGGCCAGGAAGCGATGGCGTTCCTCGCTCTCACGGAGCGCGAGCTCGGCCAGCTTGCGCTCGGTGATGTCGCGGGCCACGGCGAACAGCGACGTCACGCGTCCGTCGCGCTGCTCGATGTGCACGTTCTGGCCGATCCAGATCTCGCGCCCGTCCGTGGAGATGGCCGGAAATTCCCAGTACGTGACGGGAATGCGCTCCTCGATCTGCTTCATGTAGAGCGCCGTGCCCTGCTCGTGGTAATCGCGCCGCACGAACTCGAGGTAGACGCGGCCCACGATGCCGCCATCGCCATGGCCGAACCCGAGCAGCCGCGAGGCGATCGGGTTGGCGTACGTGAACACGCCGTGCGGGTCGATGCGATAGATGCCGTCGCTCGCACTCTCCACCAGCTGGCGGAAGCGCGCCTCGCTCTCGAGCAGCGAGGCCTCGACCTCCTTGCGCTCCGTGATGTCGCGCGACGTGATCGCGATGCCATCGTCGACCATCACGGCCTGGTGAGTCACCCAGCGCGCGCCCGACGGTCCGTCGATGCGCACGTCGCCCTCCCAGGACTGGCCGGTCTCGACGACGCGTACGAAATTCGCCAGCAGATCAGTCTCGCGGACAGACGGCATGACGTCGCCAAGCAGCTTGCCCGTCAGCTCGGCGCGCGTACGGCCCAGAAACACTTCGGCCCGCGCGTTCAGCTCGAGAATCCGGAAATCGATCAGCGTGCTGCGCAGATCGCGAACGCTCTCGCACAGCATGAATGCGTCGAGGCTCGCCGCGATCGCGCCACGGAAGCGGTTTTCGACTGGGGAGAACGCGACGGGGGTGCGTCGCGCAGCTGGAGAGGTCACGACGTTCAGACGAAGTCGGCGGGCCGCGGGAAACAATGGGACCGCGAACGAACGCGGCCGGCCCAATTTTGGCGGCGTACCGCGAACACGCAACCGCCACGCCGCATTTATGGGCACCCAGCAACCGCGGTCCGGAGTCGATCGGACATGATGCCTGTGCTGCTTCCGAGCGTCCTGCTCGCCGCCCTGCTTCAGGTCGGACCGCATCCGATCGTCGATTCCGCGCACATCCTTCGCGACGCGCGGAACGCACAACGCGACTTCGAGCGATTTCGGCGCGCTCGGCTGCCGGTCGGCGACGTGTACGGCGGAACGTGCGACGTGCGCATCGGGCGCTACTGCTACTGGCGTGGTGACGACGACGACGAAATCGAAACGCCGCCGCCGGAAGCCAAGTCCATCACGGCCCGTCGCGGGCAGTTGATCCATTCGCTCGATCGTGCGGCCGCGACGCTCCCCGCTGATCAGTGGATCGCCGGCCAGCGCGTACGCTACCTCGTCGACGCGGGACGGTTCGACGAGGCGATCAGAGCCGCGCGCCGCGACTGCCGCGCACGGGTGAGCTGGTGTGATGCACTTGCCGGGTACGCCGCGCACGGCGCGGGGCGATTCGCGCTCGCGGATTCTCTCTATGAAGCGGCGCTCGCTGCCATGCCGTCAGCCGAACGATGCGACTGGCTCGACGTCGCCGACGAGCTGAGCGACGAGCTGCACGATTCCTACGCGCCGCTCGACTGCGCGGCCCGTGAGCGGTTCGCGCGCCGCGCGTTCCGACTCGGCGCGCCACTCTATATGATCAGCCCGACGGATCTCCTCACCGAGCATCTCGCGCGCCGCACCTTCGACCGCATCGTCGAACACTCGGCCACCGTCGAGGGCGATTCGTGGGGCGACGACGAGCGTGAGTTGGGCGACCGGTATGGCTGGCCGAAATGGTTCACGCGCGGCGAACCGCGAATCGGAATCGACGACTTGACGCCGCCGATCGTCGGACATGATTCCGGGCAGCCGTACTATTTTCTGCCTTCGATCGAGACGTTCGAGCATCCGGGCGGAACTTCGACGTCCGATTGGGCGCTCAGCGATCCCCGCGCCCGCACGGGGTACGCGCCGTCGTACGCGCGCTCGATTCACGAGCTGCCGCATCAGATCGCGCTGTTTCGCCACGGCGATTCCACGCTCGCGGTCGGCGCATGGAACGCCGCCCGCGATACGACGCTCCGCGGTCGAACACTGTCGGCCGCGCTGGTGCTCGCGGCCGATAGCGGTCCGCTCGCGATTGCGCGCGACTCGACGGCGCGCGCTTCGGGGCGGATCACGACCGTAGGGATGCTCGACTCCGGGCTGGTGAGTGTCGAGGTGCTCGCGGTGACCGACCGGCGTGCGGCGCGGGCTCGCGTCGGCGCACCGCCGCGAGACACGGGCCGCGTCGCGCTGTCCGACTTGTTGCTGTTCGCGCAGAGCGCGTCCGCCGACGACGGCGCCGAGGATGAGCCGGATTTTGCGATGGCGGTCGACAGCGCGTTGACGAGTGAGGTCATTCCGCAATCGCGCAGCGTCGGCGTCTACTGGGAGACGTACGGATTGAGATCGGCCGAGCCGGTGCAGTACACCCTGTCGGTCGAACCGGTCGACGTCGGGTTCATGCGCCGCGTGGCGGAGCGGCTTCGGTTCGCCGATCCGACGTCCGGCTTTCGGATCGAGTGGCGCGACGTGCCGCATACCATAGGGGGTGTCGCGTCGCGAAGCACGCGACTCGACCTGTCGCGACTGCGGCGCGGTCGCTATCGCGTGCAGCTCGATGTCATGGCGAGCGGCGGCATCACTGCGTCCGCGACACGCACGTTCGAGGTGCCGTAGGCAGCCACCGCGCACGACACGTGCATTGCCTGCCGGCCACAGGAGAACACCACATGGCCACACGTCGAACAAAATCCACGGTTCTCGAAAGCGCGACGCGCGGCGCGGCTGCCGGACTCGTCGGCGGTGCCGTGCTCGTTACCGCTCACCGCGTGTTCCTTCCCCGGCTGCCCGACCGCAAGCGGCATGGCACCGAGCGGTGGGACAAGGGTATCGGCGCCGCGGCGGAGCGAATCGGGTGGAACCTGTCGCCGCGCGCGCGGACGACGATCGGCGTCGCGACGCAGCTCACGTGCAGCGCGCTGCTCGGCGCCATGTACGCGGTGGTGAAGGAGCAGCTCGAACCGTCGCGCGCGGCAGACGATTTCATTCGCGCCGGCATGGTGTTCACGGCCTCGCTGATCGCCCCGGAACTGGAGCCGCGCAAACGCCGCCCGCGCGGACTGCGTCGCAAGGCACAGCACAAGGCTCTTCGCTCGGTGACGGCGCCCTCGATGTTCGGCCGCGCCACGACGCTCGCCTTGCGTGCGCTCGCCGGCTAGGGACCGCGCGCGCGGTCGGCTTCCGAGAAGACTTTACAGGTACGCGCGTGGCCGAGCACTTGTCACCGGTCAAGGTCGCTCATACGTTGATTGTGCCCCAGATGGGTGCCAATCCAATGCCAAATTCCCCCACCCCAGCCGCGGAGTCGCCAGCGATCGAGCGCGCGATGAACGCAGTGCGCGGCATCGTGCGCGCATTGCGCATCAATACGCGCGCGATCGAGTTGGAGATGGGAATCAGTCTGGCCCAATTATTCGTGCTGCAGCAGTTGGCGGAGCGGCCGGCAGATTCATTGAACGAGCTGGCCGATCGAACGGCGACGCATCAGAGCTCCGTCTCGGTGGTCGTGCGCCGGCTGGTCGAGCGTGGCTACGTGTCACGCTCGTCCGCCGCCGCGGACCGGCGCAGAATCGAGATCGAGGTCACGCCCGAAGGCAAGGCGCTGCTCGCTCGTGCGCCGCTCACCGTTCAGGCCCAACTCGTGGAAGCGCTGCGCCGAATGGGGCCAACGACTTCGGCAACACTTGCTGACCTGCTAGATCGTTGGCTGCGGGAGGCGAATGTCGATTCGGCTTCCCCGCCGATGTTCGGTGAAGATGATGACGACGTCCGACGAAAGACCTGACGGCCTCCCGGCGGGCGGCCCGACCGATGGCATTCCCGTCGCGCCATCGCTGGCTCCCGCGCTCGCGACCGTCAATGCTCCTCCCGCCTATGCGCCAGTCGACCGGCGCGTCATCATCATCTCCGCCATCGCCATCGTCATCGGTGCACTCGGTGCCCTGATCGCCGTCGCCCTGACGCATCTGATCGGCCTGATCACGAATCTCTCATACTTCGGCCGGTGGTCGTGGGCGTTCAGCTCACCGTCCACCGACCGGCTGGGCGTATGGTCGGTGTTCGTGCCGATTGCCGGCGCGGTGGTCGTCGGCCTCATGGCGCGCTACGGCGCGGCGGCGATTCGCGGCCACGGCATTCCGGAAGTGATGGAACGCGTGCTGTTCAATCGCAGCCGCATCTCGCCCAAGATCATGTTCCTCAAGCCGCTGTCCGCGGCGGTGGCGATCGGCACGGGCGGCCCGTTCGGCGCCGAGGGCCCCATCATCGCGACGGGCGGCGCGGTCGGATCGATCATCGGCCAGATGATTCACGTGACCGCCGACGAGCGAAAGACGCTGCTGGCCGCGGGCGCGGCGGCCGGCATGGCGGCAACGTTCGGCAGCCCGGTGTCATCGGTGCTCCTTGCCGTCGAGCTGCTGCTGTTCGAGTACCGCCCGCGATCGATCATCCCGGTGGCGCTCGCGTCGGCGATGGCGGCAGCGGTGCGCGCGCTGATCGTCGGATCGGCGCCCGTGTTCGCCGTGCCGGCCATGCAACAGCCGTCGATCGAAGCGCTGCTCGCCTACATCGTCGTCGGCGCGCTGGTCGGATTGTTTGCCGTGGGCACCACGAGATTCGTCTACTGGATCGAGGACGTGTACGAGGAGCTGCCGGTCCACTGGATGTGGTGGCCGGTGCTCGGCGCCATCGTGGTCGGCGTCATCGGTCTGCTCGACGAGCGGACGCTCGGCGTCGGCTACATCAACATCGACCACATCCTTGGCGGCGCGCTCGTCGGCCGCGCGCTACTGTTCCTCGTGGTGCTGAAGTTCATTTCGTGGGCCGTCTACCTCGGCAGCGGCACCTCGGGCGGAACGCTGGCCCCGTTGTTCACCGTCGGCGGCGGCATCGGCGCGCTGCTCGGCTCGGCGGCCGTGACGATCGCGCCAGGACTCGGAGTGGATCCGCACATCTCCGCGCTGGTGGGCATGGCCGCGATCTTCGCCGGTGCGTCGCACGCGCTGCTGGCGTCGATCATCTTCGCCTTCGAGACCACGCGCCAGCCGATGGGGCTCCTGCCACTGCTCGCGGGATGCAGCGCGGCCTATCTCGTAGCGCTGCTCCTTCAGCACAGCTCGATCATGACGGAAAAGCTCGTGCGCCGCGGCACGCCTGTTCGCACCGAATACACCGCCGACTATCTCGACCGCATCCTGGTGAAGGACGCGGCGACGCGCGACGTGGTGACCGTGGAAGCGAACGCGCGGCTGGATCAATTGCGCAGCTGGCTCGCCAGCCGCCGGCCCGAGACGACGCACCAGGGCTTTCCAGTTCTCGAAAACGGCGCGCTCCTCGGCGTGGTGACGCGCCGCGACCTGCTCGACCCCTCGCACCCGGACACCGCGCCCGTGCGGGAACTGATCGGCCGGAATCCGGCGGTGGTGTTCGAGGAGAACACATTGCGCGAAGCAGCGGACCACATGGTGCATGAAGGCGTCGGCCGGCTGCCGGTCGTCACGCGCGACGACCCGTACAAGGTGGTAGGAATCATCTCGCGCAGCGATCTCCTCTCGGCGCACCGGCACCGGCTCGAGGCGGCGCTCATTTCAGAGACGCCGCCGATCGGGCGGGCGTGGCTCAGGCGGCAGGCTCGGCGATCCGGGCAGTACGAAAAAGTCGACCTGTGAAATCTCAGATCTCAGACTGAACCTTCAACGCTGTCGCGGCGGCTCGGTCAGACTTCAGACTACTCACTTCCCTCCGACCCGAGGTGGCATCGCACCCGGCACGGCGGGACCAGTTTCGAGAAGTCAGACTCCGAGATTTCAGTCGTGAGCCTGCGACCCAATCCTACTGGCTGGACGGTGCAACAGTCGTCAGACCCGAGATGCGAGATGTGCTCCTGACGTCTGATCTCTGGCCATCGTTGCACGCTCCAGGCGGGCCGGATTGAGTGTCGGGCTCACGTCTGCCGTCTCGGAGTCTGCTTTCTCGAAGCTGGTCCCGCTTTCCCGGGTGCGATGCCACCTCGGCTCAGCGGGAAATGCGTATCTGAGATCTCAGCCAGATCCACCAACCGATCTGTCGACGCGCAGTCTGAGATCTCGAATCTCAAGTCTCAGCTTTCGTTCCGGCGAGCTCGCTGGCGGAGACGCAGGCCGTCAGCCACAACAATCCCGCCGCGATTCCCGCGCTCGCGTCGCTGACGTAGTGCTGCCCGAGGTAGAACCTCGCCACCGTGATCGCCGCGACGACGGCCGTCGCCATCGCGACGATCACCCAGCGCGACGACACGCGCGTCGCCAGCGACGACAGCAGATAGGCCAGCATCCCGTACCCGACGACAACGCCGAGCACGTGCCCGCTGGCGAGGCCGGTGCCCCAATCGAGCACGATCAGATCGGCGAACGGCAGCTCCGAGCGGCGGACCACCGAGCGGAGCGTCGCGTCGAGCAGTGAGCCGCCGATGAACGCCGCGCACCATGTGACGAGCGTGAGCCAGCGGCGGCGCAGCGCGTAGATCAGCGCACCAGCGAACAGCAGCAGCGTCATTGCGCCTCGCCCGCCGAAACTGCTCACGATGCCGAGCACGCGCGCCGCCGCCGGCGTGACGATGCTCTCCAGACGCGTGGCGACGGCGATGTCGAACCGCGTGAGCGGCGAGCTGTCGACGATGCTCTCGGTGATCGACGCGAACACGCCGATCACGGCGAGACTCAGCAGGAAGCCGACGAGCAGATGCAGCGCGAGATATTCACCTTGCGCAAACCGTCCACCGACGAGCCGCGACATCGTCGGATGCCGCTCGCGCAGCTCCCGCATCCGCGGCGATGCGATCGTCCACTCGCGCGCGCGGTTCGCCCAGCCGCGCACGGTGTCGCGGTTGCGCGCCAGCCACCGCCAGAGCAGCACCACACCCACGACGAGTGCGATGAGGATCGCGAGCAGCAGGCTGACGCGCCCGATGTAGTGCACGAGCTTCGGCAGGTTGCGCCCGAACACGTACCCGAGCGCACTGAATACCGTCACCCACACGCACCCTCCGATCACGTTGTAGATCGTGAACGTACGGAATGCCATGCGGGAAATTCCGGCGAAGATGCCGACGAAGCTGCGGATGAATGCGACAAATCGGCCGAGCAGTACGGTCTTGGCGCCGTGCTGCTCGAAGAAGCGATGCGTCTTGTCGAGCCGCTCTTCGTTCAGGCCGATCCAGCGGCCGTGCCTCGCCACCAGCGCGGTGCCGCCGCGCCAGCCGATCCAGTAGCCGGTGCTGAGCCCGAGCACCGTACCGATGCAGCCGGCCAGGACGACGCCGACGAGCGAAAGCGTCCCCCGCCCCGCAATCGCCGCGGCACTCACGAGTGCCGTTTCGCCGGGCACCGGCAGCCCCGCCCCTTCCAGAAACAGGAACGCCGCAACGAGCAGATAGCCGTAGTGGGCAACCCACTGGCTCAACAGGTCGAGCATCCGTCAGCGATGGGGTGGGATGAATTGGGGCGGGAGGCCGAAAGCTCGGCGGACGAACGCCGCACCACAAGCGTTGCGCTTCCATGACCGCCCGGCGTGTGCGAACGTTACCGCGTTCGACACCTCGATCGCGGATTTCGATGCTCGACATTCTGAATCTCGACAGTCTCGAGGAGCGCGCCCGAGCGCTCCTCGATCCCATGTTGTTCGATTACATCGCCGGGGGCGCCGCCGACGAGTGGACGTTGGCCGAAAACCGGGCGGCGTGGACGCGACTGCAGTTGCTGCCGCGCATGCTCCGCGGCGTGGCCGAGCGGTCGCTCGGCACGACGGTCCTCGGCACGCCCGTATCGTTTCCGGTGCTCGTGCCGCCGATGGCCTTTCACGGCCTGTGTCATCTCGACGCGGAGGCGGCGACGGCGCGCGCCGCCGCGGCGGAGGACACGATCTTCGTCGCGAGCACCGTCTCGAACTGCAGTCTCGAGGCGATCGCCGACGCGTCGACCACCGGTGCGCGCTGGTTCCAGCTCTACGTCTACAAGGATCGCGCGATCACGCGCGATCTCGTGCAGCGCGCCACGTCGGCCGGCTATTCGGCGTTGTGTCTCACCGTCGATACGCCGTATGGCGGCCATCGCGAGCGCGATGCGCGCAACTCATTGCGCATGCCGGCGCATCTGGCACTCGGCAACTTTCCGCCGTCACACACCGATCAGCATCATCACGGCACCGGGCACGGGTCGGCGCTCGGCCAGTACATCGCGGCGCAGTGGGATCCCGGGCTCACGTGGAAGGACGTGGACTGGCTGCGCTCGATCGCGCCGATACCGATCGTGATCAAAGGCGTGCTTGCGCCGGACGACGCGTCGCTGTGCGTCGAGCACGGCGCCGCGGCGGTGATCGTGTCGAATCACGGCGGGCGACAGCTCGACAGCGTACCGGCGCCGATCACGATGCTCGAGGCAGTATGCGAGGCCGTCGACGGCCGCGCGGAGGTGCTCCTGGATGGCGGCGTACGGCGCGGCACCGACGTGCTCAAGGCGCTGGCGCTCGGTGCTGATGCGGTGCTGGTTGGACGTCCGCTGCTGTGGGGCCTCACGCTGGATGGCGAGCAAGGCGTGCGCGCGGTGCTGCAGCATCTGCGAGGCGAGCTGGATCTCGCCATGGCGCTCGCCGGGTGCGCGTCGGTCACCGATGTGCCGCGGAAGCTCGTGATTCGGAGCGGCGGCCGCGCGTAAGCTCCGCTCAGTCGTCGAGCACGCCGGCGAAGTAGCTGGCGAGATCGATCACGAGTGGCGCGCGCGCGCCGGTCGGCAGCCACTGCAACTCGTCGGTGAGCACTTCGGGTCGCGATTCGGAGGGCGTCGAGCGTTCGATCGTTCGCGCGTCGACGTCGACGATCCAATACTCCGGAACGCCCTCCTGGCGAAACAATCTCCGCTTCGCCACGCGGTCGGCGCGCGCCGTGCTCGGCGACAACACCTCGCAGGCGAGCAACAATGCTCCAACGTCCACCCAGGCGCGCGGGCGCTTGCCGTTCACCAGCGGTACGACAAACACGTCCGGCTGCACGAGGCGCGTCGCTGAAAATTCGACATCTGCTGGTGCGTGGTACGCGTAGCCAATCGGTTCGCGAGCCAGGTAGTCGGCCAGCAGCCGCTGAAGCCGCGCGACCGCATCCTGATGCCGCCAGATGGGAGCCGGCGTCACGAACAACTCGCCGTCGATGACCTCGTAACGATTGCCGTCGTCCGGCAGCTCTCGCAGGTCGTCAACCGTCCAGTGGCGATCGAGCTTGGGCATATGCATACGATAGATCTCATCGCACCAAGTGAGCAAGCGGGCATAGCTGAACAGTGAAAACTCGAAGCCATCGAACGGTCATCGATTTCCCACACGCGTCATCCGAAACACCTGCCGGAAATACATTGGCCGCCTTGCATCGGTACGGATCTTGAGGGCGTTCGTTGCCGATGCGCATACCGCAAAAACCCATCAGCCGGCACGCGGCGCCCGGCGCGCACGCCCCGCCGCTGACACCGCCGCGACCGGACGCAGTCAGCGGCAAGGCGCTCGGCATCGACGTCGACGCACTCGGCCGCGCCCTGCGCGCGAAGGTGCGCGGCGAAGTCCGCTTCGACGACGGCGATCGCGCGCTGTATTCCACGGATGCGTCGAACTACCGGCAGATTCCGATCGGCGTCGTGCTGCCGCGCGACGCGGACGACGTCGTCGAGACGGTCAGCGTGTGCCGCGAGTTCGGCGCGCCGATCGTGTCGCGCGGCGGCGCGACAGATCTCGCCGGCGCGACATGCAATGCCGCGGTCGTGATCGACATGAGCAAATACATGAACCACGTGCTCGAGATCGATTGGGACGGCAAGTGGGCACGCGTCGAACCGGGCACGGTGCTGGACGATCTGCGGAACCAGGCGGAGCAGCGGCATCTCACGTTCGGGCCCGATCCGGCGACGCACGAGCGCAACACGCTCGGCGGCATGATCGGCAACAACTCGTGCGGCATGCACGCGCAGATGGCTGGCAAGGTCGAGGAGAACACGCTCGAGTTGGAGATCCTCACCTATGACGGCCTGCGCACCTGGGTAGGCCCGACGAGCGACGACGAGCTGGAACAAATCATTGGCGAAGGCGGCGTTCGCGGCGAGATCTACTCGCGGTTGAAGGCGATTCGCGATCGGTATGCCGACGAGATTCGCAAACGCTTTCCGCACATTCCGCGGCTCGTGTCCGGATATCCGCTGCACCAACTGCTGCCGGAGCACGGCTTCAACGTCGCCCGTGCGCTCGTCGGCACGGAGAACACGTGCGTCACCGTGCTGCAGGCCAAGCTGCG
>Ga0070680_100003296_pt1 | contig 12049 bp, 12 predicted proteins | sample KBSC73BmetaG_FD_64672 | JGI IMG/M metagenome (GOLD analysis project Ga0070680, IMG submission 64672) | Corn rhizosphere microbial communities from Kellogg Biological Station, Michigan, USA - KBS C7-3B metaG | ecosystem: Host-associated > Plants > Roots > Rhizosphere | place: USA: Michigan...
TGTCGAACAATGGCCGGAAGGTCGTGCCGCCGTCCTCCGATTTCCACACGCCGCCCGACGCCGAGCCGATGACGATAGTCGTCTTGCCGTCCGCTTCGTGCCTGCCGGTGACGGCGGAAATCCGTCCCGACATCGTCGCCGAGCCGATGTTGCGGATGCCGAGGCCGGAGACCGCGGCGCTGTCGAAGGATTGGGCCGAGCCGGGCGCCGCGAGCAGCGCGGCGGAGGCGAGCAGAATCGAACGCAGCATCTTCCTTACTCCCCCTTCGCCGGTCTCGACGCGCCAGTCGCCGGCCGCTTTGCGGAACCCGGCTTCGTCCCGGTACCGCCTTTGCTATGCGGCTTGTTCGATGCGTCCGGCGGCGCGGCGCCCGCGGCCTTGGCGGGGGCCGATGCTCCGCCCGGCTCGCTGAAATAGCCGTCGGGCACGTCCACATTGGCTTCGCCGCTGGCGATGATCGTCCGCTGGCGCTGCTTGTCCTGCCCCTGCGCCCAGTTTTCCACCGACATCGGGAAATAGACTCCCGCGACCTTCTCGTAATCGCCGAGTTCGGTCTCGTTGGTCACTTCGGCTCCGCGCAGCTTGCGCGTTTCATCCACCTTGATCTCGAGATAGGTATCGGGGTCGAGCCAGTAGGTGAACTGGTCTCCGTCCTTCTGCGTGACCCGAAGCTTGTAGGCGTTGGTCCCTTCGAAATCCTCGCGGCCGAGATATTCGACCCGGCTTCCATCGGTGCGCGAGGCGAGCAACGGCCCTTCGATCAGCGCCCCGTCAGCCATCGAGCGCGCCTCGTCGCTCGACATCCTCTCCGGGTCCTTGCGTCCCTGGAAGGGATTGATGCGCCAACCGTCGCCCCGCCCGTCATAGGCCTGGACGAGGTCGAGGCCCTGGACGGTGAGGTCGACCCGGGCGGCAGCCGCCGACGGGCCGACACGCTCGCGCGTTTCCTCGTAGGTCAGCTCGAAATCGCCGGGCGCGATGCTTCGGCCCTTGAACCGGATACTCTTGATCGCCGAGATCGCGGCTGCGCCTCCGCGCGCCTGGAGATTCTTCGCGATCAGGCTTTGCGCGTCCTGCGCCGCCGCGGGAAATGCCGCGCTGCCGAGCAACAGCGCCGCGATAGTGAAACGCATCGGCATCTTGAGGAGCCCCCTCCAAATCAGGGGCAAGCATGGAACGGTGTCTTAGCCGAATCAAGCAGCAACCGCGCCGTTGATCGAGCGGCGGCGCACGTTCGCAGTCAGCGCGGCCGCTCGCGGAACCACTTGGTGAGGACATATTTCGTCCCCCGGCGCACCTTCATCCCCTGATGAAGAGTTGCTGGATTCGGCCGGCCGTCAGGCAGAAGATTGTTCCACGCGAGCAGCTTTCCCGTCTCGGGCTGGACGGTCTTGCCGATCGACTTGAAGCGCGTCGCTCCGCCTTCGTCCGGCTCGTTCAGATAGATCATGGCGGTCCACGTCCGCTGTCCGGTCTCGGCTGTATGGCGGTAGAAATCGTATCCGCCCGGCTCGAACGTGTCCGTATGTGGCTTGAACTCCTGCCCGGGGGCATAACGCTGCCCCTGGAGGGGCTCGCTCGCGCCGAGCGGGAGGCCGAGGAGGTCCGCGATCCGCGCATCGACCGCGCCCACGACGGGATCGCGCCAGTCGAGGTCGCAGGTCTCGCTGGTGCGGAAATTCGCCACGCCGAGGTCGTCCGCAATTTCCGACGGCCGGCGTCGATCGTCGATCCGTTCGATCAGCGCCGCGCAGGTCTCGAGATCGAGAAAGTTGCGGACGATGAACAGCTCCAGCTCGCGCGTCGGCACGCGCTGGACGCCGACAGCCGCGACAAGCCGCTGCGCAGGGCTAACGACGCTTGCTTCCCGAGCTTCCGGCACTGGCCTGGTCGTGCTGCGCGATCACCGCCGCGACAACATTGTTCATCATCGTCATTCGAACCGGCAGCGGGGTCGACGTCTTCTTGATCATCACCGCAACCGCATAGCTTTTTCCATCGGGTCCGGTGAGGATCCCGACATCGTTGTACCCGGCCTGCACGCCGCCAAGCTCCTGCCCGGTGCCGGTCTTGTGACTGAGCGTCCAGCCGGGCTGCAGGCCGCCCCTCAGCCGGTTCGGCCCGGTGTGCGTATGGCTCATGATGTCAAGCAGGTGCGCGGTCGACCCCGCCGACAGCAGCTCGCCGCGCTTGAGCCTCGCTAGCGCGTTGACGACGGCGAACGGCGCGGCGCCGTCATACGGATTGGCGACGTAGCGGTTGAAGGCCGCGCTCCGAACGCTCATCGGAAGTGCATCGCGGACTTCGAAGAACTTGCCGTTGAGCGCGTAATCCTGCGACCAAGTCAGGCCCGCGATCCGGCTCTGCATCGCGCGCTCCCCGTTCGCGAAGCGGATCGCGCCGAGATGTTTGCGCGCGATCATCGCGCGGACGGCCTTCGGCCCTCCGACGACACGCATCAGCTTGTCGTTCGCCGTGTTGTCGCTCTGTGTGATCTCGCGCACCATGAGGTCGCCGAGCGTGGTCGTATAGCTGCCGCCCTTGAGGATCTCCGCGGCGATCGGCTCGTGAAACAGGGTAAGGTCGTCCTTGGTCAGCGTGACCTTGTCGTCGAGGCTGACCTGGCCCTTGTCGACCGCATCAAGAGCCGTGATCGCGACCCACAACTTGCTGACGCTCTGTTGGGGATAGAGATCGTGGTCCCTCCAGCCGGTCTCCCACCCGTCGTCGATCGACTTGACCGCGATTCCGACGAGCCCGTCGAAGCCGCGGCCGAGCTCCTCGATCCGATCGTGGAGATACTGGGGCGCGGGCACGGTCCTCGGGGCGGCTGCACGGTGGTGCGGCACCTTCGCGACGCGCGGCGCGGTCGCGGCAGAAGCACTGACCTGCGTCATGGCCACGACCACCAGCCCCAGGCCGAGGTTTCTCGCCAGTGACGTCATGACTTCAATTCTCCCATCCATTTCTCGCATGTTTACAACGGCTTAGCGCAGGCGGCCTGAACCACGGCTGTGTGGATCCCGAGATAACGAAGCTCACTCGCCCGGGTTCGGCCCCGGCATCAGCGCGGCGGATTCGATCTCGTCGAGCGCACGGTGGGCGGCGATGTAGCGCCGCGCCTTGGCGATCCAGTCGCCGGCGCGCGCGGCGCCGGGGAGGCGCATCGTCTCGGCCAGCGCCTGGTCGACATTGCCCGAGGCGAGCCGCTGTCGAGCGCGCTCGTACTCGGCTTCCGGGTTGGTCGCCGGGCGCTCCGTGGAATGCACTTCGACGAGGTCGCCCAATTCGCGTCGCAAATTGGTCCACCAGCTGTCTTGAGGGCCGCCGCGCCGAAGATCGGGCCCGAGCGAATCATATTCCGAGATCAGGTCGTCGAGCCGAACGGGCTCGTGGGAGGCGGTGATGACCGTCGCGACCGCGGCGCGGTGCTGTGGACCGAAACGGTCGACAAGCAGGTTCTCGAGATATCCGAGCGCGACACCGCGATCGACGGCCCGGCGTGCGGCAAAAGCGATCACCAACGCATCGGCGCGGCCGGCGGACCCTTCGGCCCGCTGGGTCGCGCTCTCGACGGCGGCGACGCGGTTCTCGAGGTCGGCGATTTTCTGCGCCTCGGCCTGGCCGCTCACCGGCGGCTGAGCCGCGGAGGCCTGCGGCGCCGGGTTCATCACGACAGGCTTGGGAGTCAGCAGCACCGGTTGCTGGGCCGGCACGATCCCCAGGAAACGCGCCGCCGGCTGGTAGTGGCCGAGGGCCCACACCGCCGCTGCGGCTCCGACGATGATCAGCACGAGCGCGACGAGCAGCCGCGCACCCCAACCCATTCCCGTGCGAGTGCCGTTCATTCCGGGTCCGGCTTGTTGCACAGCCGTGCCGCAAGGGCCAGCAGCGCGTCGTCGCTCGGTGCCGCTGCGAACTCGACCGCCGCCCATCCATCGCCAGCGGCTTCGGCCGCGGCGGCGCTGATTGCGGCGATGACGATCGAGCCGCGATCGCGCACCAGTTCCGCGAACCGCCGGCCCGCGCGCGGCGAATGGATCAGCGCCACTGCGCCCGCCGCTTCGTCGAGCTCGGGGGACGCGACGGACTTCGCGCGATAGACCGGGACCGGCGTGATGTGCTGGGCGGCCTCGACGGGCGTCCTTCGGTCTTCACCGCAAAGATGGAGCAGCTTGAGGTCGGGCTCGATCGACCCGAGCAAGCGCTCGACATCGGCCTCCCCGACGGCGGCCACGGAAAGGCCCGCCTGGCGCGTGGCCTGGGCGGTCGCCTCGCCCACCGCGTAGACAGGAAGACCGCGGAATTCGTCGAGTTTCCCGCCGGTACAGCGGACCGCATTGGCGCTGGTCAGCAGAAGGCCGTCGAATGCGCCGGAATCGGGCGGGTCCCACGGCAGCGGCTCGATCGCGAAAAGCGGGACGGCAAAGGCGTCGAGCCCGCGCTTTCGCGCCCGCTCGACCGTGGCGCTCGCGCCCGGCTCCGGACGCAGGACCAGGACCCGCCTCATTCGGGGGCGAACAGCCTCCGGATCGAATCGGGCGCACGCTCGAGCAGCGAGCGGGCGAGCCCGGCTGGCGTCTTGACGTCACCGCAGTCGAAGACGGCGCGGTCCTCGACCATGTCGCTGCCGTCCTCGCTGAACAGCTGGCCGCGCATCCTCAGGTCGCCGTCCTCCAGCACGCAGAAGGCGGCGACCGGCGAGGCGCAGGCCGCGCCCAGCGTCCGAGTGAACGCGCGCTCGGCCATCACGCAGTCATAGGTGATCTGGTTGTTTACCGTCGTCAGCACGCTCTGGGTGCGCGTGTCGTTGCTCCGGCACTCCATGCCGATCACCGCCTGTCCCGGCGCCGGAAGGATGATCTCCGCCGGGATCGCGGTGCCCTCGCCGATGTCGAGGCGTTTGAGGCCGGCGGCGGACATCAAGGTCGCGTCGATATCCCCCGCATGGACGGCCTTGAGCCGGGTTTCGACATTGCCGCGCAGGTTGACGATCTTCAGGTCCGGGCGGAGCCGCAGCAGCTGCGCCTTGCGCCTGGGGGACGAGGTGCCGACGACCGCCCCCTTCTTCAGTTCGTCGATCGAGTTCGCGCCGACGATCCGGTCGCGCACGTCGCCGCGCGGTCTCACCGACGCGATATGGATTTCCTTTGGGCGGATGCTCTCGACGTCCTTCATCGAATGGACGCAGAAATCGACCTCCTCTTCGAGCAGCGCGCGGTCGAGCTCCTTGGTCCACAGGCCTTTGCCGCCGATCTCGGCGAGCGGCCGGTCCTGGACCTTATCGCCGGTCGTCCTGATCTCGACGATCTGGACCCAGCCGTCGGGCCAGCGCTGTGCGGTCTCGATCGCGGCAGCGACCTTGCGCGCCTGCGCCAGCGCCAGCGGCGATCCGCGAGTCCCGAGGCGAAGTCCCTGCATGCCGCACCCCTAGTGCAAGAGTGGCGGATGAGGCAAAGGGCCGCACACGAAATGACTGTCGTTCTCGGCCTCGAATCGTCCTGCGACGACACCAGCGCGGCGCTGGTGACGAGCGGTCGGCGCGTTCTCGCGCATGCGGTGGTCGGCCAGAATGCGGCGCACCAGCCCTACGGCGGCGTGGTTCCGGAGATCGCCGCCCGCGCCCACGTCGAGATTCTGCCGGCGCTCATTGAGAAGGTGCTGGGGGAGGCGGGCACGGCGATCGCCGAGGTGGACGCGATTGCCGCCACGGCCGGCCCCGGGCTGATCGGCGGCGTCATGGTCGCGCTCCTCGCCGGCAAGGGGCTGGCGCTCGCCGCCGGCAAGCCGCTGATCGCGGTCAATCATCTCGAAGGGCATGCGCTCAGCCCGCGCCTGGTCGATCCCGATCTCGGCTTCCCCTATTTGCTTTTGCTGGTGTCCGGCGGTCACTGCCAGCTCCTGGAAGTGCGCGGCGTCGGCGATTACGGCCGGCTCGCGACCACCATCGATGATGCCGCGGGCGAGGCATTCGACAAGGCCGCCAAGCTCCTCGGCCTGTCCTATCCCGGCGGCCCCGCCATCGAAGGCCTGGCGAAGGGCGGCGATCCGACCGCGGTCCCGCTCCCCCGTCCGCTGGTCGGGTCCGGCGAGCCGCATTTCTCCTTCGCCGGTCTGAAGAGCGCGGTGCAGCGCGCCGTCGCCTCGGGCGAATTCTCGAACGCCGACATCGCCGCCAGTTTCCAGCAGGCGGTGGTCGACTGCCTGGTTGATCGAACTCGGCTCGCGCTCGACAGCAGCGCCGCCCCGGCGCTCGTGGTCGCGGGCGGTGTCGCCGCGAACCAGGCTATCCGGTCGGCGCTGGCAAGTCTTGCGGCTGAGCAGGGCCGGCGCTTTGCCGCGCCGCCGTCCTGGCTGTGCACCGACAATGCGGCGATGATCGCCTGGGCCGGCGCCGAACGATTTGCTGCCGGGCGGGTCGACGGCCTCGATGCGCCGGCCCGTGCGCGCTGGCCGCTCGACCCAGCTGCGGAGAAAGTACGCGGGGCGGGGGTGAAGGCATGAAGCTTGGGATCCTCGGCGGCGGCGCCTGGGGCACGGCGCTCGCGCAGGTCGCTTCGGCCGGCGGCGAGGCGCTTTTGTGGGCGCTCGAGGATGAGGTGATCGGGACGATCAATCGCCTCCACCAGAACCCGATCTACCTGCCCGGCGTGGAGCTCGATCCCGCGATCCGCGCCACCGGCAATTTTTCCGAGCTCAGCGGCTGCGACGCCTGGCTCGTGGTCACGCCCGCACAGCACATGCGCGCGATCCTCGAGCGTATGCCGTGTCCGGAAATGCCGCTCGTCCTGTGCGCCAAGGGGATCGAGGAGAGTTCGGGCAAGTTGCTGCACGAGGTGGCGAAGGAGGTATGCCCAAGTTCGCCCGTCGCCGTCCTTTCAGGCCCGACCTTCGCGGACGAGGTGGCCAAAGGCCTGCCGACGGCGGTGACGCTCGCCGCCGAGAAGCTCGACCTCGCCGAAGGGCTTCGCGCGCGCATCGCTCGCCCCGAATTCCGGATCTACGTCTCGGACGATGTGACGGGCGCGGAGATCGGCGGGGCGGTGAAGAACGTCCTCGCCATCGCCTGCGGCGTGGTCGACGGCAGGGGCCTCGGGCAGAACGCTCGTGCCGCGCTGATTGCCCGCGGCTTCGCCGAGATGCGCCGCTTCGGCCTCGCCTGCGGCGCGCAGAGGGAGACGCTGGCCGGGCTCTCGGGTCTCGGCGACCTTGTCCTGACCTGCTCCTCGAAAAGCTCGCGCAATTACTCGCTCGGGATCGGAATCGGCGAAGGCTGTTCGGCGGCCGAGCTGTTGGCAGACCGCAGGACCGTTGCCGAGGGCGCGTTCACCGCACCGGTGCTCGCGCGGGTCTCGCGGGAGAAAGGCATCGATATGCCGATCGTCAACGCCGTGGACGCGCTCGTCGCTGGCCGGGCCAATGTGGATCAGGTCCTCGACGAACTGCTGTCGCGCCCGCCCCGAGCCGAAGGCGCCTAGAAATCGATCGCGATTCCCTTCTTTTCCCAGTCGCCGTAGCGGGTCGGGTCGAGCCGCTGCTCTTCGCCGGCAGGCGGTTGCGTGCTCTCGAGGGGCTCCGGCTCGGGCACCGGCGGCGAAGGGCTGAGATGCGTCGGGGGATGAACATGTTTCGGCCGTTTCATGGCTCCAAGATGGCGACCGGGACCGTTTGTGCCAAGCGCTGAAGGAGTCGGGCCGCGGCGAGCGGCGCTGCAGATGCTCGATTCGGTGCTCCGGCGCGGCCAGACGCTCGACTCTGCCGCCGCGCGAGCGGGCAATCTCCCGCCGCCGGATCGCGGCCTTGCTGTCGCAATCGCCGGCGAAGTGCTTCGGCGGATCCCCGACCTCGACGCGCTGATCGACAGCGCGACGCGCCAACGTCTGCCCGATGACAGCAAGGCGCGAATGGTGCTTCGGATCGCGCTCGCACAGAAGATCGGCCTTGGCACGCCCGATCACGCGCTCGTCGCAACCGCTCTGCCATTGGTGGACGGCGGCCCAAGGCGGCTGGTCCACGGCGTGCTTGGGACCCTCCTTCGACGATGGGTCCGGGACGATGCAGCGCCCCACCTTCCGCCGGACGTAGAGGAACGCTGGTGCAAATCCTGGGGTGAAGAGGTGGTCGAGGCGTCGCGGCGCCAGATCGCACGGCGCCCTCCGCTCGACCTCAGCTTCGCGGATGATTCGGAGGCCCAGGCCTATGCGCGCGACCACAATGGCGTGTCGCTGGCCTCGAACCACGTCCGGCTCGAAAGCTCGTCGGTCACCGACCTGGCGGGCTTCGCGGAAGGACGCTGGTGGGTCCAGGACCTCGCCTCTTCGCTTCCCGCGCGCCTGATTCCGTCGGATGCGCGCGAAGTTCTCGACCTTTGCGCCGCACCCGGCGGCAAGGCGATGCAGCTCGCCGCCGCCGGCCACACCGTGACAGCCATGGATTCGTCCGCAAGTCGTCTCGGACGACTGCGCGAGAATCTCGCCCGGACCCACCTGGCGGCGGAGCTGGTCGAAGCCGATGCGCTGCAATGGGAGCCGGGCCGCACCTTCGATGCGATCCTTCTCGACGCGCCTTGCTCCGCGACCGGCACGTTCCGCCGGCACCCCGAGGTACTCTATCGCGCACGGCCGCAGGTGATCGCGGACAATGCGGCTCTCCAGGCGCGTCTTCTTGCAACTGCGTCGCAATGGCTGAAGCTAGGCGGCGCCCTCGTCTATTCGGTCTGTTCGCTCGAGCGCACCGAGGGCGAAGAGTCGATCGAGCGCTTCCTCGCCGATCATTCGGACTTTTCGATCGACACGCCTGCCGGTCTACCGGGCTTCGCCATGCAACCGGATCCCAGCTGGGTACGCATTCTACCCGGCCTGCTCGAAGCCGAAGGCGGGCTCGACGGCTTCTTCATGGCCCGGCTTGTCCGCCGCGCCTAATCCCGTCTAATCGGTTCCATGGCTCAGCCCATCATCGCGCCTTCGATCCTCTCGGCCGACTTCGCCAAGCTCGGCGAAGAGGTGCACGCGGTCGATCGGGCGGGCGCCGACTGGATCCACGTCGACGTGATGGACGGCCATTTCGTGCCCAACCTCACCATCGGCCCGGGCGTTGTGAAGGCGCTTCGGCCGCACACGAAAAAGCCGTTCGACGTCCACCTCATGATCGCTCCGGTCGATCCGTTCCTCGACGCCTTCGCCGAAGCCGGCGCCGACATCATTACCGTTCACCCCGAGGCCGGCCCGCATCTCCACCGAACGATCCAGCGGGTGAAGGCGCTGGGCAAGAAGGCCGGTGTTTCGCTCAACCCCGCGACGCCGGTCGATGCGCTCGACTATGTCTTGGATCAGCTCGACCTGGTCCTGGTGATGAGTGTCAATCCGGGCTTCGGCGGCCAGAAGTTCATCATCAGCCAGCTTCACAAGATCGAGGCGGTCGCCGAGCGCATCGCCGGGCGCGGCCTCGACGTCCAGCTCGAAGTCGACGGCGGGATCGATCCGGATACCGCTCGACAGGCGATCGATGCGGGCGCGACGGCCCTCGTCGCCGGCACAGCCGTGTTCCGTGGCGGGCCGTCCGCCTACGCCGACAATATCAAGGCGCTCCGAGGCGCGGCGTGAGCGAAGGCTCGGCTGCCGAGCGCGCCATCGTCACCAGGCTCGCGCGCGGGTCGCTCCTTTCCCGGCTCAAGCACGGCAAGCAGCCGCTCAAGCTCGTCGCCGTTCCCCGGGATCATGTTCACGGCGACCGGCGCCGCGGCGAGGCGCTGCTCGCCGGCCGCTTCACCGCCGGGAGCGAGTCGATCCCGCTCAAAGAGCTCGACTTCGCAGCAATGAACTCGGACCCGGCGCTGAACGAGCAGATTCAGGGCTTCTCATGGCTTCGCGACCTCGCCGCTGCCGCCTCGCGCGAGAAGGGCGCTCGACTTGCGGAATCGATGGTCGGGCGCTGGTTGCTTGCGCACGGAACGCGCGTCGACGAAGCGTGGGCACCGCATCTGTGGGGTGAGCGGATACTCTTCTGGACCGCTTATGCGCCGTACATCCTGTCGAGCAGCGACAGCGGCTATCGCTCCGCGGTTCTGAACACGCTCGCGCGTGGCGCGCGCCACGTCGACGGAAGCGCGGACAGGGCCGCGGCAGGGCTCGATCGCGTTACGGCCTGGTGTGGGGTCGTGGCCGCGGGCCTGTTGGTGCAGGGCGGGGTCCCGCGCGTCGCCCGGGGGGAGGCGGGCCTCGCTCGATCACTCTCGTCCGCGCAGTTCGACGACGGCGGGCTGATCAACCGATCGCCGTACCAGCAGGTGCAGCTCGTCGATCGTCTCGGCCTCCTGCGCGCCTGCTACCAGGCGGCCAAGCAGACCATCCCCGACACGATCGAAGCGGCGGCGCAGGCGGCGCTCGCGGCGCTTCATGGCGTCACGCTCGGCGACGGCGCCTTGTCGAGCTGGCAGGGCTGCAACCCAGGCGAAGCCGCGCGACTGACGGCGCTGATCGAGGGCTGCGGTCTTCGCGCCCGCCCGCTGCGGCAGGCGCGCGGCTGGGGTTATCACCGGATGTCCGCGCTCGGCACCGTCGTCGTCATCGACGCCGCCCCGCCGCCGCAGCAGAAGGTCGCCGAGCAAGGCTCCGCCTCGACCCTCGCGTTCGAATTGTCGGACGGCGGCCAGCGGCTGGTCGTCAATTGCGGCGGGCCGGGACCGCTCCCGACCGACTTGCCGGACGAGCTGATCGAGGGACTGCGCACCACGGCCGCGCATTCGACCCTGGTGCTCGCCGATACCAATTCGACCAACATCCTCGCCGACGGATCGCTCGGCAAAGGAGTCGAGGACGTCGCCATCGACCGCCAGGAGGATAATGATTCGAGCCGGCTCGAAGCGAGCCACGACGGCTACGTCCGGGCGTTCGGCCTCGTCCACAAGCGCAGCCTGATGCTCGGCAATGACGGAAAAGAGCTTCGCGGCGCCGACCATCTGACGCCGAAGGGTCGCAAGAGGATTCGCGAATCGGCGGCCTATTCGGCGCGCTTCCACCTCGCCCCCGGCGTCGAGCCGACAATCACGGCCGACGGCATGGGCGCGATCTTGCGCTCCAAAGGTGCGCCGCCTTGGAACTTCCGCTGCCGCGGCGGGAACCTCGCGGTCGAGGAGAGCTTGTGGATCGACGGCCGCGGCCAGCCGAATCGCACGATGCAGCTTGTCATCGTCGGCGAAGTTTCGGCATTGGGCGGCGAAATCGGCTGGCAGTTCCGCCGCGCCAGCTAATCAAAAGGAGAAGGAATGACCGATCTCGTCCCCGTTCGCCGGGCGCTCATCTCGCTTTCCGACAAGAGCGGCCTCGACGAGCTCGCGGTCGGCCTTGCGAGGCACGGAATCGAGATCGTCTCGACTGGCGGAACCGCCGCGAAGCTGCGCGAGAGCGGGGCCGAAGTCCGCGACATCTCCGACTTCACGGGCTTTCCCGAAATGATGGATGGCCGGGTCAAGACGCTCCATCCCAAGGTCCACGGCGGGCTCCTCGGAGTCCGCGACAATCCCGAGCATGCCGCCGCCATGGACCAGCATGGAATCGCGCCGATCGACCTCGTCGTCGTCAACCTCTACCCGTTCCTCAACACGGTGATGAGCGGCGCAGACCGCGACGCGATCATCGAGAATATCGACATCGGCGGTCCATCGATGGTGCGGTCGGCGGCCAAGAACCACGCCCATGTCGCGATCGTTACCGACCCGGCCGATTATTCGGCGCTTCTCGCGGAGCTCGATGCGCATGACGGGAGCACTACCCTTGAGCTTCGCAAGAAGCTCGCCGCAAAGGCCTATGCGCTGACCGCGGCGTACGATTCCACCATCGCGCAATGGTTCGCCTTCGCCGACCAGGGCGAGCGGTGGCCCGAAACATGGACAATTGCGTCCAGGCTGAAGATGCCGCTGCGCTACGGCGAGAACCCGCACCAGGAAGCGGCGCTTTATCTCCCGATCGGGCCGGGCACGCCGGGGATTGCGCACGCGCGCCAGCTCCAGGGCAAGGAGCTCAGCTACAACAATCTCAATGACGCCAATGC
>Ga0070680_100003300_pt1 | contig 12040 bp, 6 predicted proteins | sample KBSC73BmetaG_FD_64672 | JGI IMG/M metagenome (GOLD analysis project Ga0070680, IMG submission 64672) | Corn rhizosphere microbial communities from Kellogg Biological Station, Michigan, USA - KBS C7-3B metaG | ecosystem: Host-associated > Plants > Roots > Rhizosphere | place: USA: Michigan...
CGGGAAGGCGGGAAGGCGGGAAGGCGGGAAGGCGGGAAGGCGGGAAGGCGGGAAGGCGGGAAGGCGGGAAGGCGGGAAGGCGGGATAGAGCTTCGAGCTTTTAGCTTCGAGCCTTCAGCCTCCAGCTTTTACCAACCGCCTCTCGCTTCCCGCTTCCCGCTTCCCGCTCCCGCGCTTCCGAGCCAGCATCGTGCGCAAGTATTGGCCCGTATAGGATTCCTTCACTTCGGCCACGGTCTCCGGCGATCCAGCGGCGACGACATCCCCACCGCGCAGGCCACCCTCGGGACCGAGGTCGACAATCCAGTCGGCCGTCTTGATAACGTCGAGATTGTGCTCGATGACGAGCACGGTGTTTCCCCGGTCGACGAGGCGGTGCAGCACGGTGAGCAGCATGCGGACATCCTCGAAGTGGAGTCCGGTCGTGGGCTCGTCGAGGATGTAGAACGTCCGACCCGTGTCGCGCTTTGAAAGCTCCGCCGCGAGCTTGACGCGCTGGGCTTCGCCGCCAGAGAGCGTCGTCGCGCTTTGGCCGAGGTGGATGTAGCCGAGCCCGACATCGAAGAGCGTCTGGAGCTTCTGACGGACGCGGGGCTGGTTCTCGAAAAATGCGAGTGCGTCCTCGACGGTCTGCTCGAGTACTTCAGCTATGCTCAGGCCGCGGAAGCGGACCTCGAGCGTCTCGCGGTTGTAGCGCTTGCCCTTGCAGACGTCGCACGGGACGTAGACATCCGGCAGGAAATGCATCTCGATTTTGACGAGACCATCGCCCTCGCACGCCTCGCAACGGCCGCCTTTCACGTTGAATGAGAATCTTCCCGGACCGTATCCGCGAATCTTCGCTTCCGGCAGCTCGGCGAACAGCTCGCGAATCGGAGTGAACAAGCCTGTGTAGGTCGCGGGGTTGGATCTCGGCGTCCGCCCGATCGGGCTCTGATCGATATCGATCACCTTGTCGAGGTGCTCGAACCCGGTGATGCGCTTGTGCGCGCCAGGGATCACCCGCGCCCGATAGAAATGGCGCGCCATCGCGCTATGAAGGATGTCCTCGATCAGCGTGGACTTTCCGCTCCCCGACACACCGGTGATCGCGACGAAGAGTCCAAGCGGAATCTCGACGTCGAGGTTCCGGAGATTGTGCTCACGAGCGCCCTCGATCCGAATCAAGCGCTTCGGGTCGCGGACGCGCCGCACTTCAGGAATCGGAATCTCGGCTTCGCCGCGCAAATATTTTCCGGTGATCGAGTCCGGATGGTTCCGCACCTCGTCGACGGTACCGGCGGCGATCACGAGACCGCCGTGCTTTCCGGCGCCGGGGCCGAGGTCGATCAGATGATCGGCGGCCTCCATCGTCTCTTCGTCGTGCTCGACGACGATGACGGTGTTGCCGAGGTCGCGGAGCTGGCGAAGAGTGGCGAGGAGGCGCGCGTTGTCGCGCTGGTGCAATCCGATCGACGGCTCATCGAGGATGTAAAGCACGCCGACGAGCCGTGAGCCGATCTGCGTCGCGAGACGGATGCGCTGGGCTTCACCGCCCGACAGAGACTCAGCGGAACGTCCAAGTGTGAGGTACTCGAGTCCGACGTCGTTCAGAAACCGAAGGCGCTCGCGCACTTCCTTGAGAATCGGCGCGGCGATTTCCGGATCCAGTCCCGGCTTGCCGTTGCCGCGCACGGGCACGCTCTCGAAAAATGCGAGGGTGTCGGTGATGGACAGTTGCACCACATCGCCAAGGTTGCGGCCAGCGAGCGTCACGGCCAGTGACTCGGGCTTGAGCCGACGTCCGCCGCACGTGGTGCACGGCTTCTCGACCATGAACTGATCAAGCTCGATGCGCACCGAATCCGATTCGGTGTCGTCGTAGCGGCGCTGGATGTTGGAAAGAATGCCTTCCCAATGCGCGCCCGATGTATCCGTGCGCTGTCCGGATTTCCCGCCCGTACCATAGAGAAGCTTGTCCCGCACTTCCGGGCTGAGCTTGCCCCACGGCGTATTGAGATTGAATCCGAGCTGCTTGGCGAGGCCAGGGAGAATCACCTTCTTGAGGTAGCCGTCCGGCTCGCCCCACGGCAGCACCACGCCCTCGAGGATGCTGATGCTCGCGTCGCCGAGTATGAGCTCTTCGCTGACTTCACGTCGGGAGCCGAGGCCGCCACAGGCCGGACACGCGCCGAAGGGAGAGTTGAAAGAGAAGTGACGCGGCTCGAGCTCTGGCAGTGAGATGCCGCAGACGGGACAGCCGTACTTCTCGGAGAAAATGTGGGCGGTGTGGTCGTCCTGCCGCTGCACTTCTACGAGACCTTCGGAAAGCTTCAGCGCCGTCTCGACGGAATCGTTGAGGCGACCACGATCCTCGGCGCGCACGACCAGGCGGTCGACGATCACCGAGATGTTGTGGTTCATGCGGCGATTCAGCTTCGGCGGGTCGGAGACTTCGATCAGCTCACCATCGACGATGGCGCGGACGAATCCCTGTTTGCGCGCGGCCTCGAAGAGCTCGCGAAACTCCCCTTTGCGTCCGCGCACGAGTGGCGAGAGGATCTCGAGCTTCGTGCCCTCCGGCCAGGCAAGGATCGAGTCGGCGATCTGGCCGGCGCTCTGTCGCTCAACGGGACGTCCGCAGTTCGGACAATGCGGGGTTCCGGCGCGCGCGTAGAGGAGGCGCAGGTAATCGTAGATCTCGGTGACGGTACCGACCGTCGATCGCGGGTTGTGGCCGGCGCTCTTCTGCTCGATCGAGATGGCGGGCGACAGTCCTTCGATGGAATCGACGTCCGGCTTTTCCATGAGGCCGAGGAACTGGCGGGCGTAAGCGGAGAGCGACTCGACGTACCGGCGCTGCCCCTCGGCGTAGATAGTATCGAACGCGAGCGAAGACTTCCCCGAGCCCGACAATCCCGTGATTACGGTCAGGCGGTCGCGCGGGATCGTGACGTCGATATTGCGGAGGTTGTGCTCGCGGGCGCCGCGTACGATCAGGGATTCTTCCGGCATAGCCTTGTAAAATCGCGGGTTGCGCCCCCAGACTCAAGGCGGCCCTATTGAAGGCCAACGCGCTGTGGGGTCGGTGCAGACCCAGCTCAGGCGTCCATTTTGCACGGAGGGGCGACATGCCCGTTTTAAGAGGTTTAATCGACGTCCTGACGATGAAGTCGGATCGCCCCGTACGCCGTCTGGTGGCGTACTACGTGATAGTGGCGGTCGTCGTTGCCATCCTCGCGTTCTTTTTCCCCCACGAGATTTCCGCGATCGCGGCCAAAGGTCTGGGGGAAGTCTCGGAGGGCCCTACCGTTTTGGCGGACGCGCTGTCGTCTCCCGGCGCGTCCGGCTCCCTTGAGTTCGCATCGCTCCTCGGCGTCGTCATCACGACCATTTTGATTCTTTTCGGCGCGCTGATATTGATGCTTCCCGTAACGTGGGTGTACATGTCAGCCCGGCCATCGGGGGGACAGCACAATCAAAACGTGGTACAGACGCTGATCTTCCTGCCTCTGGTCGTGGCGGGGATCGTTTACATGGTGCAGAACAGCCTCGCCTTAGCATTCAGTCTGGCGGGGGTGGTGGGGGCAGTGCGATTCAGGACGACACTCCGCGACAGCCGCGACCTCGTTTACATCTTCCTGAGCATCGTGGTGGGATTCGCGGCCGGCGTTCAGTCGCTCGCCGTGGGCGCGGTCGTCTCGATCATTTTCAACTTCGTGCTGATCGTCACATGGCGCTACGACTACGGCCGGAACATGATGATGACGGGCGCATCAGCGCAGTGGTCGCGGCCATTGCAAGCTCTCGCGAGCCCAACGGGAGATCACCAGATTCCCGACCGAGATCTTCTTCTCTCGCTGACGCCGGAAAAGGCCAACGCACTCGCCGACCGTTTCGAGCGCGTGAGCGACACGATGGGCAAGAAGAAAAAGGCGCGCTACACCTCGGTGCTGACCATTATTACGGACAAGGTGCCCGAGGCGCAGAAGCAAGTGGAACCGGTTCTCGACAAAATGACCAAGCGCTGGCGCCTCGACGAGATCATTACCAACGTCGGCAAGCCGTGTGAGATCTATTATCTCACGCGACTCAAGAAGTCCGTTCCGCGCGACGATCTTCTCACGGCGATCCATCAGCAGGCTGGTGAGGTCATTGAGTCCGCCACGCTCGAGAGCGGAGAGCCGGTAGAGGACGGGAAAGACGCCTAGCGCGATGAGGGACATTCGCCGCGTAGCCTTCGCATTGGGCGTGGCGGCGTTGGCTGCTGGCTGCCGCGAAACCTCCAGTGCGAAAGCGGCGCAGCTAAAGGAAGTCGCGGCAACGCGCGAGCAGCAGGTTGCTCGGCGCCTCGCGGCAGCAGAGGCGGATCCCACGAGAGAGCCGCCCATCGCGAAGTGGCTGATGCCGACCGAGCTTCGCGAGATCTCGGGCCTTGCGCTCACCACGCGGGGAACGGTGCTCACGCACGACGACGAGATCGGCAGGATCTACGAGATCGATCCCAAGGCGGGGATCATCCTGAAGCGGTTCGCGCTCGATGGGCTGCCGCACGGAGATTTCGAGGCGATCACCACCGCCGGGCCGGACGTCTACCTGCTCGAGAGCAAGGGCAAGATTTACAAGTTCAGAGAGGGCGTCGACGGGGCCGAAGTTCCGTACTCGAAATACGACACGCGCCTCGGTAAGGAGTGCGAGTTCGAGAGCATGGCGTACGAGGCGGATAGCTCGCGGCTCGTCCTGGTTTGCAAAAAAGTCCTGACGAAGGGCGCCAACCACGACATGGTGATCTACCGGCTCCCGCTGCCGCTGACTGACTCCACGCCTCCGACGACCATCACCGTTTCGATGTCGGAGCTGGCGGGATCAAACGGCTGGAAGTCGTTCCATGCTTCTGACATGAACATCGATCCCGTCACGGGGAACTACGTCGTGGTAGCGTCTCACCAGCGAGCGCTGGCGGTGATCACGCCCGATGGGGAGGTGGTGCGATCGGGGCCGATTCCATCAGCCGCTGAACACAATCAGGCAGAAGGAGTGGCGATCACGAAGGACAGCCTGCTGCTCATTAGCGACGAAGCCACCCATGTACCGGCCGATCTGTCCGTGTATCCATGGCGCAGGTGATGCATGGGGAGCGGCCATGATCATTACCGTCAATCACCGGAGTAGAAGGAGCGCGCGCGCGGCGTTCGTGGCCGCCAGCCTGTCGCTGACCTTACTTTCATTTCGCACGCTGCAATCGCAGGGCGCTCCGGCGCCGCGCAGAGTTGGCAGCGACAGCGTCGTCGTCGTCGCGGGCGAGCTTTATCGCGCCGGCAGCTTCCATCGCACGCTTCTCGGAGACAATTACCGCGACGCGTGGACGACGCCGATAAAGGTGCCGGTTCTCGATCTCAGGTCTTTCGCGGGTGGATTGACGCCAACGAAGGAAGGGGGCGGAGCTCAGACAAAGTCACTCCGCTTCGACGGGGCTGACGGCAGCGAGTGGGTGTTCCGCTCCGTGAAGAAAGAGTTCACCATTCTCCCGCAGCAGTACAGGGGCACGATCATCTGGTATATCGTGCGCGACGAGGGTAGCGCGTCGCACCCGACCGGGGCGCTCGCCGCAGCTCCGATACTCGCGCGAGCCAACATCGTCCATCCGACGCCGACAGTCGCGATGATGCCCAACGATCCGACGCTCGGCAAGTTCCAAAAGGAGTACGGTGGCATGCTCGGCGAGATCGAGGAGTATCCGGCGGTGCCGAAGAAAGGACGCGGATTTCCATCGGGCGCTGACGATATCATAGACAGCGACAAACTGCTCGAGGACATCAACACCGATCCGCTCGCGCAGATCGACCAGCGTCAGCTTTTGACCGCCGTCATGGTGGACATGCTCCTGGGCGACAATGATCGGCACCCCGATCAGTGGAAGTGGGTTCGCACCGGCAAGAAGGATGAAGTGCCCTGGGAGCCGTTGCCAAGAGACCGCGACAAGGTCTTCGTATCCTACGAAGGGCTCATTCTCAAGATGGCGCGCCTGGCGCAGCCGAGTCTCATCATGTTCGGGCCGAAGTACCCGGACCCGACGGCGCTGTTTGCCAACGCGGGTGAGTTCGATCGACGCGCGCTTTCGAGCCTTGACAGATTCGTCTGGGATTCGGTCGCGAACAGCGTGAAGCGAACGATCACCGACGACGTGATCGATCGCGCGATGATTGAAATGCCACCAGAGTACGCGCCGACATCGCAGCGCGTTGCGCGCGCGCTGAAGGCGCGGAGAGATGCGCTGCCGGCGGTGGCGAACAAGTATTACGGCGAGCTGTGGAAGGTGGCGGACATCCACGCGACTGATGCTGATGACGAAGCGACGATCACTCGCTCCGGCGATGGTATCGTCGATGTGAGCATTCAATCGGGCGGAAGCGCTCCCTACTTCCAGCGTCGCTTCGATGCGCGCGACACGAAGGAGATCCGCATCTACCTCCACGGCGGCAACGACAAGGCGACCGTTCAGGGCATGGTCCGGAACAGCATCCTCGTCAGAGTGATCGGAGGCAACGGATCGAACTCGCTCGTCGATCTCTCGACAGTCGACGGGAAGAGAAATCCAACGCGCCTTTACGACGCGGGAACCGTGACGGGTGTGAAGTACGCCAGGGATACAGTCGACATCCTTCGCAACCTCGACAACGCGTTCAACCATGAATTCAACCGGCGGCCATGGCTGCACGCGTACGGCACGCTGATACCACCACAGGTGGATCGCGGATATTCGATCAAGCCAGTGGTAGGAATCCATTCGCAGCGCGGTCTGGGCTACTATCCGGTCATCGGGGCCGCGCGCTACAACTACGGATTCCGCGACGTTCCATACTCGAGCATGCTGGAGGCCGACCTCGGCTACTCGTTCGCGAGCAATCGCATGCGCGTCCGCAGCGAGCTCGACAAGCGGCTCGAGGAATCCGACACGCACTTCCCCGTGACGGCGCACATGTCGCAGTTCGAGGTCGTGCAGTTCCACGGCTTCGGGAACGACGTGCCGGATTTGCGCGGAAGGTTTTACGACGTGAGGGAGCGTCAGTGGGAGATTCGCCCCGCGATCGGCCGGTCGCTCAGTCCAGTCAGCGACATTTCGCTCGGGCCGATCGTGCGTTACACGACGACCGATAGCCTCGCCAACCGGTTCATCGCGCAGTTACAGCCTTACGGTTTCACCAAATTCGGCCAGGCGGGAATGCAATTGCGCGCGCGCATCGATTCCAAGTGGGTGACGCTCCCCGATACGCTCAAGCCGCGTTTCGTGCTCGACGTAGCGGGCACTGGATACCCCGCCATGTGGGACGTGGCCAAGCCGTATGAGTCGCTTGACGGATTTGCCGAGGCGTTTTTCACCTTTCCCGCGCCGAAGAAGCCGGTTCTCGCGCTTCGAGCGGGCGGCAAGAAACTGTGGGGTCCCTTCCCGTACTTCGATGCCGCCTTCCTCGGCGGCTCAGAAACATTCAGAACGGAAGAGAAGCAGCGATACGCTGGAGACGCGTCAGTTTATGGAACTTCCGAGCTACGCGTTCCGATCGCAAAATTCCCGTTCATTCTCCCACTCGACGTCGGTGCGCTTGGATTCATGGACATGGGACGCGTCTATGTGAACGGGCAGTCGCCGGGCGGCTGGCAGAAAGCCGCAGGCGCGGGCTTCTGGGTAGGATTCCTCGATCCGGGAAAGAGCGTGAATGTGCTGTTCACGAATCGCAGCGGCCACAAGTTCACTACGAGTGTCGGCTTCGCGCTGTAAAGCGCTCGCTCTGATACTTCTTATCGCGGGCTGCTCCCGGGAAGAAAAACCGACGCCGGCGACCGTGCTTCCACCCGACCAGGTGGAATCGGTGCTGCCGGGTGCGCCAGTGATGCTCGCCGCCGGCGACATCGCGGTGTGCGGAAAAAGCGGGGATGAGGGAACAGCCGCGCTCGTTGAGAGAAATCTTGCCGACGACAGCGCGCGCAACGTGCAGAGTGTGGTAGCCACTCTCGGAGACAACGCATATCCGTCGGGCTCGAACGGCGTGGACAGCGATCTCCCGCGATGCTTCGGATCGTCGTGGGGCCGGCCGAAAATAATGAAGGTGATCCGGCCGTCTCCGGGGAATCACGACTACGACAGCGGGAATCTCGACCCGTACTTTCGATTTTTCGGCCAGAGCGCGGGACCGAGTGGAAAGGGGTACTACAGCTACGACGTCGGAAACTGGCACGTCGTGTCGCTCAACAGCGAGTTCTATTTCGAAGATCCCGATCCTTCGCACGCCCGTACACAGGAGGGCTGGCTGCGTCAGGACCTGAAGGCTCATCCCGCGTTGTGCACACTCGTGTATTTCCATCGCCCGCGATTCAGCTCCGGGATCTATTACCCGGGTACACCTGAAATGCAGACGCTGTGGGAGATAATGGACAAGGCGAATGTCGATCTCGTGGTCAACGGCCACGAGCACCACTACGAGCGCTTCCTTCCGCAGACACCAGGTGGGGTGGTCGACTCGGCGCGGGGAATGACCGAGATCATCGCCGGAACGGGTGGCGGAACACTTCGCAAGCTTCATGATCCGGTGATGGCGAACTCTGCGGCACAGCTTCGAAACCATTTCGGCATCCTGAAGCTCGCACTCGGCGCGGGTGAGTATCGTCACGCGTTCATCGACACAGACGGCGGAGTCTGGGACTCGGGCGCGGGCAAATGCCACTAGTCCGAGCAAGCGAGAGAGTAGGGGAGTCAGCCTTGGTCCGGTTTCGAAATCCTGCTTTGGGGGGGACAACAGGAAATGGGGGAGACCGGTGAGACCCGTGAGACCCGTGAGACCGGTGAGAACTTCGATTCGTTCAGACATCGGATGCCGGCTTTCAATGGAACAGAATTGAAATTCAGTAACATGCGCAGTCGGAGCTGGTGGGCTGACCGTTTAGTCGACGATAGGACCAGAATGGCGCGGTAACAACAACATTCTCACCGGTCTCATCGGTCTCACCGGTCTCGTAGATCGCCCCCTCCGGCCTCAAATAGTGGCTGGCCGTGCAAGAAATACCGAGGTCGGAACTGACCACTATTAGCGAGAGGTTTCGTTTGGCGTTGCAACCCGTCAACTTCCTATCATGAGTCCATCGCCCAATTCCTATCTGAGCCTCAGCAGCACCGGCGTTCCTCAGCTGAGGAACGATGCGGATGTCCGCATCTCGGCCATCGACATCGGCTCGAACTCGATTCGGCAGACGATTGCCGATGTCTCGCCGAGTGGCGTCATCCGCGTCGTCGACGAGATGAAGGCGGCGCCGAGGCTGGGCGCGGGACTACACAAGAATGGGTCATTGGGTGAGATCGCGATTCAAAATGCCCTCAGCACGCTCAGCAGGATGGCGACGCTATCCAACCAGCTCGGCGTAAAGCGAACCGAAGTCATCGCCACGAGCGCGGTGCGCGAAGCGAACAATGGTGAAGACTTCCTCAAGCTCGTGCGCGCGGAAACCGGACTGAAGATCAGGGTCCTTCGTGGCGAAGACGAAGCGCGATTGAGCTTCCGGAGCGCGCTGGCGCATTTCGATCTCGGCGTTGGGCGAGCCGTAGTGATGGACATCGGCGGCGGCTCGCTCGAGCTGGCGCTGAGCGCCGACGGTCTCGTCGAGCGACTCATCTCGCTGCCGCTCGGTGCGATCCGCGTGACCGAAGAGTATCTCGTCCCGCCAGCCAAGAAGAAGGCAATGCGCAAGCTGCGCAAGCACGTTCGATCGGAGCTGCGCGAGCACGTCTCGGCGCGGCATTGGCACACGGGGCAGATCATCTGCTCGGGCGGGACGTTCACCAGTCTCGCGACGATCTATCTGGCGCGCACCGGAATCGAGAACGCGAAGACGGTGCACGGGACGGTGATTCCGCGCGTCGAGCTCGAACACATTGTGGATCTTCTTCACAACATGGGACCCGGCGAGCGACAGGGCGTCCCCGGACTGAACGCCGCGCGAGCGGACATCATCGTGGGCGGACTCGCGGTGGCGGCTGAAGTCGCGGCGCGCCTCGATGCCAAGGAACTCGTGGTCTCCGCGTATGGTATTCGCGAGGGGATTCTGCTGGAGAGCGCGCACGTGAAGCCCGAATCTGCCGACCCCGGAGAAGCCCGCGAACGATCCGTTCGAGAGCTGGCGGAGAAGTCGCACTATGAGGAGCCGCACTCGAGACACGTCCAGAAGCTGGCGCTGCAGATCTTCGACTCAATCGGCCAGCGCCTCGGGTGCAGCACCGAGGACCGGAAGCTGCTCGCCGACGCGGCGCTGTTGCACGACATCGGCTATCACATCAGCTACGACAAGCACAACAAGCACTCATACCACCTGATCGAGCACGCAGAGCTGCTTGGGATGACGCCGGCGGATCAGATCATCGTCGCGAACGTGGCGCGCTATCATCGCGGCGCCGAGCCGAAGAAGAAGCAGAGAAATTACGGGGGGCTCGACAAGGCGATGCGCGAGACGATCAAGCGGCTCTCCGGGATTCTGCGCGTGGCGGACGGATTCGACCGAGGACACGCGGGCGCGGTCGCTGAAGTGAAGGCGCGCTGGATGGAGCGCGCTCTGCGGTTGACGGCGGTTCCAACGCGTCAGACCGACAAGCTGCGTCTCGAGCTATGGGGCGCGAGCCGCAAGTCCAACCTTCTCTCCGAAGTTGCGGGGGTGCCGGTAGAGATTGTCGCGCCCGACGGAACCGTGATGACCTACGACGACGAGGTCGGCACCGCCGACTGAAGTCGCGCCGCCCTTTCCGGATGGGGCATGTCCGCGCCGTTGTTGCTTGCAGTCGCCTCGGGCATGGGCTGCATCCCCCATGAGTTGACGAGCAGGCGCTCGTGGGTAAATATGACCGGTCGATTACCCGGCTTTCTCTGGACGTAATTTCCGTCCGGCTGGAGATCCCACGCCTGACGGTTGTCGGCGAGGCAGCTCTCGAGTAGTGACCGCACCCGCTCATGCAGTCGCTGATCCTCGATGGGCGCGACGACCTCGATGCGGCGATCGAAGTTGCGCGGCATCCAATCCGCGGATCCGAAGTACAGCTCCTCGTCTCCGTCGTTGCCGAAATAGAAAATTCGGGAATGCTCGAGGAAGCGCCCGATGATGCTGATCACCCGGATGTGATCGCTGATGCCCGCGATCCCTGGCCTGAGGCAGCAGATACCGCGCACGATCAGATCGATCTCAACGCCGGCCTGCGACGCATCGTACAGGTGCTGGATGATCTCGGGATCCACCAGCGAGTTCATCTTCGCGATGATCCGTCCCTTCTTCCCTGCCCTAGCGAGATCCGCCTCCCGCTTGATCATCTCCGTAAATCGCTGACGCATGTTGTGCGGCGCGACGAGAAGATTCCGGTACTCGCTCTGCCGCGAAAAACCGGTGAGGGCGTTGAAGAGATCGGTGAGATCGGCGCCGATCGAAGGGCTCGATGTGAGAAGTCCAAGGTCGGTGTAGACGCGGGCGGTCTTCGAGTTGTAGTTGCCCGAGCCGATGTGCGAGTAGCGGCGAATGCCGTCGGCCTCGCGTCTCACTACCAACACAGTCTTGGTGTGGGTCTTCAAGCCAGGCAAGCCGTACGCGACGTGCACGCCGTAACCTTCCAGCGTGCGCGCCCAGGTGATGTTGTTCACCTCGTCGAAACGCGCCTGCAGCTCGATCAGAACGGCGACCTGCTTACCGCGCTGCGCCGCTTCGGTGAGAGCGCGCACGATCGGCGTGTCGCCGGAGGTGCGGTACAGCGTCATCTTGATCGCGAGCACATTCGGATCGATCGCCGCGGATGTGAGGAAGTGCTCCACCGACGCGGGGAACGAATCGAAGGGATGGTGGACGAGGATGTCCCGCTCGCGGATCGCGTCGAAGATCGAATGCGTCGTATCGCGCAGCTCCGGCGGAATGACCGGATTGAAGGGCGGATCCCGCAGCTCGGGAATTTCGAGCATGGCAAGCCACATGAGATCGCCCAGGTCGAGCAGCGGACCGGTTTCGACGAGGTCGGCTTCGGTGAGCGCCGGCATCTCGGGCG
>Ga0070680_100003318_pt1 | contig 12013 bp, 7 predicted proteins | sample KBSC73BmetaG_FD_64672 | JGI IMG/M metagenome (GOLD analysis project Ga0070680, IMG submission 64672) | Corn rhizosphere microbial communities from Kellogg Biological Station, Michigan, USA - KBS C7-3B metaG | ecosystem: Host-associated > Plants > Roots > Rhizosphere | place: USA: Michigan...
GTAGCGAATTCCCCGAACGCGCCGGATATTCTCGTGATGCAGGACCTGCCGCACAGCCTGCCCAGTCTCAACGTACTGGTTCCACCCGACCAGTTGGGGATGTCCGCCTGCCCGTCCGGCACCGTGAGCAGCATCAACTCGGCCTATTGCTCTTATACCGCGCTGATGAACTCGGGCGCGCTCAATGACAACAAGTACTGGTCCACCCACTACGATGGCCTGAACGGCTACTCGGTGCACGACCAGGTCACCGGTTTCACCCTGGACGGAGCATTCCAGGTGCGCCTCGGATTCTGGGACAAGCTGCTGTTCGGCGCCGGTTACAACCATCGCGAGAAGACCCGGGTGGACTCGAGCAATGACTGGACCAACGGCTCCGGCCAGTACGGCACGCTGTACGTCAATCCCACCGGTTGTCCGATCCAGTGCGAGCCCTACAGCTTCGCCTCGCAGGGGTTCAATGTCATCTCCTTCACCAGCCCGCCGAATTTCCTGAAAGGCGCCGGCGGCTCGTATCCGTCGGTGTTACCTAAGTTGAATGTCGCGCAGCTCCTGGCGTTCCTCAGGAGCCTGGACGGCAAGCCGAATCCGCAGTTTTGCACCGACCCGACGGTGCCGTGCACGTCGCCGTTCAATTTCGCGGACACGCTGCCGCAGCCCAATCCGTTCAACTCGTACGACGTGGTCGAGAAGACCTTCACCTTCTATACCGAAGCAACATTCGCCGGCACGAACTGGTCGGGCAACCTGGGTGTGCGCCTCGTGCATACGAAGACTTTGGCCAAGACCGCGCAGTCGGTGCCGGTGTCGCTGTGGACGGCGGATGACCAGAACTCGACCGTAACCTACAACGTGCAATACAGCGCGGCCACGGACTTTTCGCAGGATGCCTCCTACACCATGGCTCTGCCTTCCGCCAATTTCAGCTATTGGCTGGTTCCGGACCAACTCCAGTTGCGTGCGGCGCTCGGGGAGACCATGTCACGTCCCGACCTCAATCAGCTGGCGCCCAACGCCACCAACAATGCGCTGAACGGCGAGCCGCAGCTCTTCTACACCGGAACGGCCGGCCTGAAGCCCGTCAAGGCCTGGTCAGCCGACTTGTCGGCCGAGTGGTACTACCAGTCGCATTCGGCGTTGACGGTCGGAGTGTTCGGCAAGAAGGTCACCAATGACATCTACACCGGCACCACACCCGATGTGGACCTCGGCACGACCCAGTACATCGGCGGACCGCCTGGCACGGTTCCCGGACAACCGTTCTTGTGGACGGTGTATGCGCCGGCCAACGGAGCCCAGGAGACCTACAAGGGCGTGGAGCTGACCTGGCAACATTTCCTCGAGAATGGCCTTGGCGCGCACGTCGAGCTCACACACACCTGGACGAGTAACGCGGCCGGAGTCGTCAATCAAGCACCACCGACCACCTTTTCCCTGAGCCTGATCTACGACAAGGGCCCGTTCAACGTCGATGTGAACTGGGACTACACGTCGAGGTACACGCTCTCTTGCTCGCAATGCACCGAAGTACCCGGATGGCCCGCCATCTCCGATCCTTTCTCGTGGGTCACGGCTAGCGCGCACTACAGGTTCCTCGATAACTTCGATGTGTATGTGGAGGGCAGGAACCTCACGAACGCCATTGCGCGGACCTACCTCAACGGCAATCCTTTGCTGCCATGGGCGCCCGGTCAGTCCGTCGGGCAGAGCGCGAGTGGTGTAGGAGCAGGTTATAGCGCCTACGGACGCAGCTACGTGGCCGGGCTGTCATACCGCTTTTGACGTGCGCAAGCCCTGGCTCACCTACGCGCTGATCACCACCGGGTTCTGGGGGGTGTGGGGCGCCTTTGCCGAGTTTCCAACGCGGCATGGGTTTCCCGAGACCCTCGTGTACGTGGTCTGGACATTGACCATGATTCCTCCGGCGCTCTATGCGATGCGGCGCGTGGGCTGGCGGGTGCAGCGCGACTCACGGTCAATTCTCCTCGGGGCGTTGATCGGATTCACCGGGGCCGGCGGCCAGATGTTGCTGTTCCATGCAGTCCACACCGGTCCCACCTACCTGATCTTCCCGATCATCGCGTTGTCCCCGGTGGTCACGATCGGCCTGTCCATGGTGTTTCTCAAGGAGCGGGTCAGCAAGATCGGCGCCCTCGGGGTGTTGCTGGCCTTGATCGCGCTGCCCCTCTTCAACTACTCCCCCGGTGGGGGTGAGGCAGGGGCTTCGAGCTCGCAAGGCGTTACCTGGTTCGTTTACGCGCTCATCATCCTGCTCGCCTGGGGGGTGCAGGGCTACTTCATGAAGCTCGCCAACGCCACCATGGATGCCGAGAACATCTTTCTATACATGACCGTGACAGCGCTGCTGTTGATTCCGGTGGCGTTGTGGATGACCGACTTCTCGGCGCCGATCCAGTATGGGTGGTGGGGGCCGGGGCTTGCTGCGATTACGCAGATCCTGAATGCAGTAGGAGCCCTGACGCTCGTTTACGCTTTTCGCTATGGACGCGCACTGGTGGTCGCGCCGCTCGCCAACGCGGGCGCGCCGATGATCACGGCGGTTGTCTCCATGCTGGTGTTGGCCGTCATGCCCAACATGGTCACGATCGTTGCCATAGTGCTGGCGTTCCTTGCCGCGGCCCTGCTGGCAATCGAACCGGAAGAGAAGCTCGTCGAGCAGCCTGTATGAATGCGATGCTGGATCTCGTTCGTCGCCACAAGTCCGGAGCTCCTGTCGGGATCTATTCCGTGTGCTCAGCGCATCCAGTCGTGCTGGAAGCGACGCTGCGCCTCGCGCAGCACACCGGAAACATGGCGCTGATCGAGTCCACATCGAACCAGGTGAACCAGGACGGCGGGTACACCGGAATGCGCCCGGCGAATTTCCGCGAGCGTGTACTTTCGCTCGCGGCGGCAGCAGGCCTGCCGCATGACCGTGTGGTGTTGGGTGGCGATCACCTGGGCCCCAATTGCTGGCAAAACCTGCCGCCGTCGACTGCTCTGCAGAAGGCGGAAGTGATGGTGCGCGAATATGTGGCTGCGGGCTTTCGAAAAATCCATCTGGATTGCTCCATGTCCTGTGCCGGTGATCCCAGTCCGCTGGCGGACTCGGTCGTGGCCACCCGCGCTGCACGCCTGTGCCGGGTTGCCGAGGACGCCTGGGCTCAGGCAGGAGGTGAGGCGCCGGTCTATATCATCGGAACGGAAGTGCCCAAGCCGGGGGGCGCAGCCGAGAATCTCGAGACGCTCGAAGTCACGGATCCCGAGGCGGTAACCGTTACATTGGAGGCGCATCGCGCGGCATTCGCGGCAGAAGGCCTGGAGGCCGTCTGGCCCCGCGTCGTGGGCCTCGTGGTGCAGCCAGGGGTGGAGTTCGATCATCACAAGGTGATCGACTACGACCGTCACAAGGCGCAACGGCTCAGCCGCCGTATCACGAGCGAGCCCAACCTGGTGTTCGAGGCGCATTCGACCGACTATCAGAAGCCGTCCGGACTGCGGGCTCTCGTGGAGGACCATTTTGCCATTCTCAAAGTCGGGCCTGGAGTTACTTTCGCGTTGCGCGAGACCTTGTGGGCGCTGGCCGATATGGCGCGGGAGCTCAACCTCGTCGAGGGCGACTCGCTGAAGGAGGTGACCCTGAGGGCGATGCGAGAAGATCCGAAGTATTGGCGGAGCTACTACACGGATGCGGCCCACGAGATATTCGACCTGCAGTACAGTTTGAGCGATCGGATTCGCTATTACTGGTCCGTACCGGAGGTGCAGCGGGAATGCGCAAGGCTTCTGCAACGCCTCGGGGAAACGGAGCTGCCGTTGACACTGTTGAGCCAATATCTGCCAGGCCAATATGCGGCGATTCGGGAAGGGCGGCTTGCGAATGACGTGCGAGCCATCCTGCTCGAGGGCGTCGCGCAGGTGCTACGTCAGTATGCGCAGGCTTGCCGGCCGAGGAATTGAGTCATGACGAATTACTTCGGGCTCACGTCTGAAGAGCTCGAGAAAAAAGGTGCGCAGTGGACGGCCCGGGAAATCGTGCAGCAACCGCGGATCTGGCAGGAGGTCGAGCGACTCATCGAGAGCGATACGGCGCGGGTGTCCTCTTTCCTGGCCCCACTTTTGCGCAAGCCGGAACTGCGCATCGTGCTCACGGGGGCCGGAACGTCGGCCTTTATCGGCGAGTGCCTGGCGCCGGCGCTCTCGAAACAGGGCAAACGCTGGGCGAGTGCCGTTTCAACGACGGACATCGTGGCCGGCCCGGCAAGCCACCTGGCTCCGGATGTACCGACCCTGCTCGTATCGTTTGCCCGCTCAGGCAACAGTCCGGAAAGCATGGCGGCGGTCGAGCTGGCGCAGCAGTGCCTGACGGAGTGCTATCACCTGATCATCACTTGCAACGCAAAGGGCACCTTGCATCAGCGCGGCGGCGCGCTACCGAATGCGTGTGTGTTGCTCCTGCCCGAGGATGCCGACGACCGTGGCTTTGCCATGACATCCAGCTTCTCGGGAATGTTGCTGGCTGCAGCGCTCGTATTCGGGTTGCCCTTGTTCGATGGGGGCGGGTCGCTCCCCGGGGCGCTTACCCTGGACCTGTTGGGAAGTTGGGCGCCGCGGCTGCAAAGCCTGGTTGCCGCAGGGTTCGAGCGCATCGTTTATCTGGGCGCCAATGAGCTCAAAGGCCTGGCGCGAGAGGCGGCGTTGAAAATGCTCGAGCTCACGGATGGCCGGGTCGTTGCCATGGCCGAGACGCCCCTGGGGTTCCGGCATGGTCCGAAAACCATTGTGAGCCGCAAGACGCTCGTGGTCGCCCTGCTCGCGAACGACGCGCAGGCTCGCCGCTATGATCTCGACCTGTTGGCGGAGCTGCGTTCCGACAAGATCGCGGGGAAAGTGCTCGTGCTCATGGCCGGGCAGGGCGGCAGCACCGCTCATGCGGACGATGTTCTGGTTCCGGGTCTGACGAGCGCTTCCGACCTCGGGCTGTGCCTGCCGTTTGCCCTGTTTGCACAGTCCCTCGCGCTGCTGCACTCGCTGTCGCTCGGAATCCGTCCTGACAGTCCGAATGCGGCAGGAGCGGTGAGTCGCGTGGTGCGAGGCGTTACTATCTATCCATGGTGAAGACGTATCTGGGTGTCGATGGCGGCGGCACCAAGACCGAATTCGTGCTCATCGACGAGAGCGGGGCAGTTCTTGCCCGCCACCAGGAGGGGTCGGCGTACTATCTGGAGATTGGCATCGATGGCTTGCGGGCGATGTTGGCTCGCGGCATCGGCACGACCCTCCAGCGGGCCTCACTGCCCGCCGCCTCCCTCAGTTTCGCGTTCTTCGGTCTTCCGGCGTATGGCGAGGACAGTCAGCTCGCAGCTATTCTGAATACCGTTCCTTCACCGACGCTCGACCCGGACAGATATCAGTGCGGCAATGACATGGTCTGCGGATGGGCCGGGGCGCTCGCCTGTCATGATGGAATCAACATCGTTGCGGGCACCGGCTCGATCGCCTACGGTGAGCTCGCCGGACGCCAGGCGCGTGCCGGCGGATGGGGGGAGTTGTTCAGCGACGAAGGTTCCGCGCACTGGATTGCACGCGAAGGACTGAGTCTGTTCTCGCGTATGAGCGATGGTCGCGCGCCCAAGGGGCCGCTGCTCGATCTGCTGCGTGCGCATTTCAATCTTGCCACCGACCTGGATATCTGCGCGGCAATCTATGGAAGCAACTCCGCCTCGCGCCGCAATGTTGCACAACTGGCATCGGTCATTGCCGCGGCTGCTCGAAATGGTGACGCGCAGGCGCGGGCTCTTTTTACATCTGGCGCCAAGGAGCTCGTCGCGATAGTGGATGCGACACGCGCGCAGTTGCGGGCGCCTGCCGACTTGCGCTTGCCCGTATCCTATTCCGGCGGCATGTTCAAGCTCACCGATCTCGTGCTCGAGCCCTTCCTGTCCGCCTTATATAGCAGTGCCCATTCCTACAATTGCCTCGCGCCGCGCTTGCCGCCCGCGGCGGGCGCAGCGCTCTACGCTGCCAGGACTTTCGGCTCTCCTTTGACAGAATCAGCCATCGCGGCCATCAAACAGCAGCTCTAGACAGGCTCCGGCTCCCAAATTTTTGCGACGCACTTGGAGGACGGCGCCTGCCGTCACGGACTATCGTCCTGTGTCCAAACAAATGCAAATAAGGGGATCCAAGCAGTGGAATGCATGTCGAGGGCTGTTCGAATGGAATGCGCAACAGTTTATGTCAGATGGCTGGCCGTCCTGGGCGCGACGCTGGGCCTGGCGGCCTGCGGAGGCGGCGGTTCCAGCTCCGGTGGCCAGAACAATCCGCCACCACCGACTACCTACACTGTCGGTGGCACCGTCAGTGGCCTGACTGTCAATGGCCTGGTGCTGGCCAACAACGGCGCCACGTTGACAGTCAACTCCGGCGCCAGCACGTTCTCGTTCGGCACAGCGCTCGCATCCGGTACGGCGTACGCCGTAACCGTGCAAACAACTCCCAATGGGCTGACATGCAGCGTTGCCAACGGGACGGGCACTATCGGCACGGCGAACGTGAGCAACATCGTCGTGACCTGCTCGGATAAGGCCTATCCGCTCGGCGGCACCATCAGTGGTTTGATCAGCAGCGGTCTCGTGCTCAGCAATGGTACGGACCAGCTGTCGGTATCTTCTGGCGCGACATCTTTCACGATGCCCAATCAGGTGGCATTCAGCAGCAGCTACGATGTCAAGGTGACCACGCAGCCGCAAGGATTGACCTGCTCAGTGCAGAATGGCACTGCTACCATGGGCGCGGCGGCGGTGACGAACATCGCCATCACCTGCACTGACCAGAAGTTCACCGTCGGCGGTTCGGTGAGTGGCTTGACCGTCTCGGGCCTCGTGCTGGCCAATGGCAGCGACACCGTTACGTTGCCGGCCAACGCAACCAACTTTACATTCCCCACTTCGGTTGATTATGCGAGCAGCTATGCGGTGACGGTCTCGGCGCAACCCGTGGGACTGATGTGTAGCGTCAGTTCCGGCTCGGGCCAAGTGCCGGCTGGGAATGTCACGACCGTGCAGGTTACCTGCTCCAATCAATCTTATTCACTCGGCGGCACGGTGAGCGGCCTGGCGTTCTCCGGCCTGTCCTTGACCGATGGTACCGACACTGTGTCGGTGGCGGCGAATGCAACCGGCTTCACCATGCCGACGCCCGTTGCCTTCCAGAGTCATTACGCGGTGACCGTGTCCGCGCAGCCCACCGGTGCGACGTGTTCAGTGAGTAGCGGCTCCGGCACGATGCCGGCCAGTGCGGTCAACAGCGTGACAGTCACCTGCGCGACCAATTCGTACACGCTCGGCGGCACGATCAGCGGCCTGAACGCCACGGGTCTCGTTTTGACCGATGGCACGGATCGCGTGTCTGTAGCTGCCAATGCTGTGGTCTTTTCGATGCCTACCGGCGTTGCCTATAACAGTCCTTACACCGTCACGGTGGCCATTCAGCCGGCGGGTCTGATGTGCTCCATCACCGGCGGCTCGGCAACGATGCCCGCAGGTAACGTGACCAGTGTCCAGGTGAGTTGCTCTCCGCGGCAGTGGACGTGGGAAGGCGGCCCCAGCCTCGAGACGTTGGTGGCGGGTACGCCCAACACCGGCACGGAGCTTGGTGTTTACGGCACTATCGGCCAGGCCGCTGCGAACAATTTGCCCGGAGCCCGTGACAGTCAGATGGCCTGGACGGACGGCACCGGCCGTTTCTGGCTGTTCGGCGGCAACGCCGTCGATATCAACGGTGACGCGGGGGATATGAACGACCTTTGGGTCTACGACCCGAACACGGCGAAATGGACGTGGATGAGTGGCTCGAATACGCGCGGCTCAGCAGGCACCTATGGCGCGGTTGGGGCAACGGGTGTCCCGGCAGCGCGGGATAGTGGAATGACCTGGGCGGACACGAATGGGAATCTATGGCTCTACGGCGGCGTGTTCACGGACCCGAACTCCGCCAGCCCGCCGGTCTTTCTGAACGATTTGTGGTCCTACAACATCTCGAGCGGCCAGTGGACGTTGGTCAACGACTCGAGCCCGGGCACGACCACCACGACTACTCAGGCGCCGGCCTACAGTGCGCAAGGTGTAGCTGCAGCGGGTAACCAGCCGGGTGGGCGTCAGTCGGCAGCGACCTGGATCGATAGCGCCGGGCATCTGTGGCTGTTTGGCGGCCTCGTGGCGGATGCTGTATCGGGCAACCTGTCTTTCTTCACGGACCTCTGGTCGTTCGACCCGGGCTCGGGACAGTGGACGTGGGTGAGCGGGTCGCAGTCGACCAACCAGCAAGGAGTCCCGTCGGCCTCGAGTGCGCCGCCTTCGCGGGCCTTTGCCGCGAGCTGGATCGATAGCCACGGTGCGCTGTGGCTCTTCGGTGGAGGCTACACCGATTCCGCCGGAAACAATCCTCATGCCCTGAATGACCTGTGGATGTACACCCCGTCCAACGGACAATGGGCCTATGTGACGGGATCAATCGACGCCAACAGTACGGTCGGCACGCCGGGCATTGCAGCCGCCAATAACATCCCCGGTGCGCGTGGCGCCTCCGTCGTCTGGACCGATCACGTCGGGCATGTCTGGTTGTTCGGGGGTAAGGGATACGGGACTACGACGGGGTCCCTCGCGAGCCTGCTCAACGATCTGTGGACCTTCGATCCCTCGAGCGGGCAGTGGACCTACGTGTCGGGGCCTCAGGACCCGAACACCGATCCCGGCGTCTATTTCTTACCCGGAATGGGAACCAGCCAGCCTGGTGCTCGCGCGGCCTCGGCCGGGTGGGTCGATAGCACAGGGCAGCTATGGATGTTCGGAGGCAACGGCTTCGACTCGTCCAACAGCGGGACCGCGGTCGATCAGAACGACCTCTGGATGTTCTAGATGTGAAGTGGGTGCGCTCGTTCGAGCGCACCCACTTTTTTCTCAGGCCGTCGCGATCATCGCGACGACGCTGACCGCCATCACCCCGGTGGCCGTCCAGCCCAGATTGCGCAGCCGCGGGCGGATCACGAACTGCCCCATGATGTTGGCCCGCGTGGCCAGGGACATCATGATCGCCATGATGGGAATCGCGATCACGCCATTGATCTCGGCGCTCCAGACCAGGGCGCGGATCGGGTCCAACTGCGTGAAGTTGAGGATGACTCCGCCGATGGTGGCTACGGCCACGATGCCGTAGAACTCCCATGCTTCGTGCACCTTTGCGTCCAGGCCGGAGCTCCACTCAAAGCTCTCGGCCACAGCGTAGGCCGCCGATCCCGCGAGTACCGGCACAGCCAGCATTCCGGTGCCGATGATCCCGAGGCTGAACATCGCAAACGTCGCGGGACCGCCGATGGGGCGCAATGCCTCGGCGGCCTGGGCCGCCGTATCAATGTGTGTGATCCCGTGCACGTGCAGTGTCGCCGCCGCGCTCAGGATGATGAAAAAGGCGATCAGGTTGGAGAAGCCCATCCCGAGGTAAGTATCCCAGCGGATCCGGCGCAGGTGCTGGCGTGCGACCGCCTCCGCATGGGGCAGCAGATTCGCGCCGCCGTTGCGCGCGGAGACGGACCTGAGATCCTCCACCTCCTGGGCCGCTTGCCAGAAAAACAGGTATGGGCTGATGGTCGTACCGAGGACGGCAACGATCATCGAGATGGTGTAATGGTCCAGTTGGAGCTGTGGAAGCAGCGCGCCCTGGAGGACCTGCGCCCACGGAACGTCCAGGGTGAAGACGACCGCCACATAAGAAAGCAGGGCGAGTGTCAGCCACTTCAGGTAGCGGACGTAGGTTTCATAGCGCAGGAACACCTGCAAACCCAGGCAGGTGAGACCGAAGGCCACCGAATACAAACGGGCCGAGCCGCCGACCAGCAGCCGCATCGCCTCGCCCATCGCCGCGATATCCGCAGCCACGTTGATGGTATTGGCGACGAGCAGCAAGCCGACGATGCAGTACAACACGGGCCGGGGGAAAGCCGCCTTCACGTTCGCGGCCAGTCCACGTCCGGTAATACAGCCCAGCCGGGCGCTGACCATCTGAATGCCGACCATGAGGGGGTAGGTGAAAATCATGGTCCACAGCATGTGGAACCCGAATTGCGCACCTGCCTGGGAATACGTGGCAATACCGCTCGGATCGTCGTCCGCGGCGCCGGTGATCAGCCCGGGGCCGATCTGTTTCACTCGCGGATGCTCCGCGATGCTTTTGTAGATTTTTCTGACCATTTGCGCTGTCCTGCCGGCGGCCGGACAGCGCCAGGGCGTACCTGTGCGTTATCGGGCCGGGTTGACGCTGCGGTTCGAGCAGCAAAAACAACTCCCACTTCCGATGCAACTACTCACAGGATTGCCTTCTGTGACTGACGACGGGGCGCGAAGATAGACTTGCTTTGCGTCAATGTAAAGAACTTGTTGGTCGAGCTGGCCGGCGGGTCTTTTCAGGCCGCACGCCGCCGCAATTTGGCCTCGTAAAAATCCCTTTTTGCCACGTAGAGCACCTTGTCGAACTCGACATACACGGCGCCCGATGAGTCCTTCAGCGCGACGGGCCAGGTAAAGGTTCCTTCGCCGTTAAGGTGCACTTCCTCGCGCACCTGCATGAGCATCTGGTCGTTGATGTGGAAGTCGGCAAACAAGGTTTCCCGTGCAGGTCTTTTGAACCGGATGGTGCAGGCCTTGTCCCACACGACGTAGTCCCGCCCCAGGATGCGCATGAGCATCAGCATGTAAAACGGATCGGTCGCCGAGTACATGCTGCCGCCGTAGATCGTTCCTACCAGGTTGCGTGTCAGCCAGGAGAGCCTGAGTCTGACCCGCAGCCGCGTGAAATCCTCGGAAAGCGCCACGACCCGTCCCCCGCTCGAGCGGATACAGGGTGCGAGATTCATGAGAATCCGGGCGAGCCGGGCCGAAATGGGTTTCTTCATGGAGCGACTCCGTAGCTCCCCCAGAATATAACGCTTCGGGGGACAATCACCCCCAATCGTGGCACTCAGCAGCACTTCAATACCGGCCCGCAATCGCTTCGATCGCATGGAGTGGGCGGGGGCATTCGGCGATCTGGGCACCCTGATCCCGTTTGTCGTGGCGTACCTGGCCGTCGTGAAGGTGGATCCGTGCGGCGTGCTCTTTTCATTCGGTGCGGCCATGCTGATCTGCGGCCTTTACTACAAGACTCCCTTCCCCGTGCAACCGATGAAAGCCATCGGGGCGGTTGCGGCCACCCAGGCGGCGCAGACGGCCACCATCACGCAGGCAACCCTCTACGCGGCGGATCTCGTCACCGGGCTGATCTGGCTGTTTCTCGGACTGACCGGGGCGGCGCGCTACATTGCCGACCGGGTCCCGCGTCCCGTGGTCGTCGGCATCATTCTCGGTCTCGGATTCGGCTTCATGCTCGAGGGCATCCGGTTGATGAGTGGCGGGTGGCTCATCGCCGGCGTCGGTCTGATCGGAACGTTGCTACTGCTCACGAACCGGATCCTTCCTGCAATGTTCCTGCTACTCGCCTTCGGCGTTGGTTGCGGTGCGTTTCAAAGCCCGGACGCCTGGTACGCGTTGGGCTCTGCAAAAGTCGGCTTCCGTCTTCCCGCCTTCGCACCCGCCACCATTACGTGGCATGACGCCGTCATCGGGACGCTACTCCTCGCGCTGCCGCAGCTTCCCCTCACCCTTGGCAATGCGGTGATCGCCATTCGTGAGGAGAACAACCGTCTCTTCCCTGATCGCGCCGTGTCCGAGAACGCCGTTGCGATTTCCACGGGCGTAATGAATCTCGGCAGCGGCGTGTTTGGTGGCGTCCCGATGTGCCACGGCGCCGGCGGCATGGCCGGGCATGTCGCTTTCGGTGCGCGCACCGGAGGAGCGCCGATTATCCTCGGCGTGCTCCTTCTGACGCTGGCGTTCTTCTTCAGCGGGTCGGTGCAACTCGTCTTTGGCTTGCTGTCCCGGCCGGTGCTCGGAGTCATCCTGTTCCTGACCGGGGCGCAACT
>Ga0070680_100003331_pt1 | contig 11989 bp, 7 predicted proteins | sample KBSC73BmetaG_FD_64672 | JGI IMG/M metagenome (GOLD analysis project Ga0070680, IMG submission 64672) | Corn rhizosphere microbial communities from Kellogg Biological Station, Michigan, USA - KBS C7-3B metaG | ecosystem: Host-associated > Plants > Roots > Rhizosphere | place: USA: Michigan...
GTACGCGCTCGACGCGTTCGACAACGATGGAACGCGCTTCTTCACCACCGGCCAGGATTCGTGGCAGGGACGCAATGGCTGGGACGCAGGCGGCGGTATCTCGGTGATCTGGCGTCGCACTGAGCTCTTCGTCGAGTCGCGCGTGATGGGCTTCACCCCGCAGGACGTGACGGTGAACGGCGTGACCATCGTGAACGGCGTGGCCGTCGCGAATCCGATCGTGAACCGGACCGTGAGTGCCAATCACGGCTATCAGGTCCCGATCGTGTTCGGCTTCAACTGGTACTGAGCAGTGCTGAGATGAGGTCCGGTTGATCGCGCGTTGTTTCTGGGCGACAGGTCTCCGTTCAGGGCGACGTTGCGAAAGGCCGGTCTCCGATCCGGTGTGGTGGAGCGGGAATCGGGATGGTCCATCACATCGGGTCGACTGCAGTCATCCCATGGTCGCGAAGCGACCATGGGATCTGCTGTTTCAAGTTGTTCGCGCTGCTCGATGTTCTGGCAGCAGATTCCCGCTCCGCGGGGAATGACAAAAAAGGGCCGTCCATCTGGACGGCCCTTTTGGCCTCACGAGCTCCCCGAGTAGGACTCGAACCTACGACCACTCGATTAACAGTCGAGCGCTCTACCAACTGAGCTATCGGGGATCAGACACACAAAATTAGCGGGAGCGTTCTCGAAGTCAACGCCGCGCATCGCCTGCTCAAGCTCAACTCGCGCAGCGGGTTATCGCGGACTAGACCGCCTGTGGCACCCGCTCGTCGCTCGCCGTGCGACGCGGACGACGCGAGTCGAATTCCTTGAAGCCCGGCAGCACCGTGCGCAGCCATTGTCCCGTGTAGGATCCGGTCACGCGCGCGACGTCTTCCGGCCGGCCGGTCGCGACGACTTCACCGCCGCGATCGCCAGCCTCTGGCCCGAGATCGATCACCCAATCCGCGAGCTTGATCACGTCCATGTTGTGCTCGACGAGCACGAGCGTGTGTCCGGCATCGACGAGCCGGTCGAACACCTGCGCGAGCTTGCGAATGTCGTCGAGATGCAGGCCGGTGGTCGGCTCGTCCATGATGTAGAGCTTCTTGCCGCTCTTCTTGCTGCCGAGCGCGAGCTCGCGCGCGACCTTCAGCCGCTGTGCCTCGCCGCCGGAGAGCGTCGTCGCGGGCTGACCCAGGCGCAGGTAGCCGAGCCCGACCTGCTGAAGCTGCCAGAGTGCCTGACCGAGCTTTTCCTCGCGGGGGAAGAACCGGATCGCCTCGTCGATCGTGAGCTCGAGCACCTCGTAGACATTCTTGCCGTTCACTCGCACGTCCAGCACCGCGGGCTTGAAGCGTTTACCGCCGCAATCGTCGCACGGAACGTAGACGTCGGCCATGAACACCATCTCGACCTCGAGATAGCCCGCGCCCTCACAGGTCTCGCACCGCCCGCCCGCGACGTTGAAGCTGAACGTGCCCGGGGTGTACCGTCGCTCGCGCGAGAGCGGCGCATCCGCGAAGATGCGCCGGATCTCGTCGAACGCCTTCACATACGTGACCGGATTCGAGCGTGGCGACTTCCCGATGGGACTCTGGTCGATCACCACGACGTCGTCGATCGCTTCGACGCCGCTGAGCGTCTCGTACGCGCCGACGACCTCGCCGAGATGCTGCTTCGCCGAATGCTCGCCGTGCAGCTTCGTCTCCAGCGCGCGCGACAGGACATCGTGTACGAGAGTGCTCTTTCCAGATCCAGAAACTCCCGTCACTACCGTCACCGCGCCAACCGGGATCTTGATATCGACGTTCTTGAGATTGTGCTCGCTCGCACCGGTAAGCGTGATCCAGCGCGGTCCAACTCGGCGCCGCTCCGCGGGAACCGGGATCTCCTTCTTGCCGGTGAGATACGCTCCCGTCAGCGGACTCTCGGCAACCCGCGAGATCGGACCGTTGAACACGAGCTGTCCACCCTTGTCGCCGCTCGCCGGCCCGAGCTCCACCATGTGATCGGCTGCGCGAATCGCGTCCGGATCGTGCTCGACCACGAGCACCGTGTTACCGGTGTCGCGCAAACGGTGCAGCAATCGGAGTAGCCGATCCATGTCGCGCGAGTGCAAGCCGATCGACGGTTCGTCGAGCACATAGAGCGTGTCCACGAGCTGCGAGCCGAGCGAGTTGGCGAGTCCGATGCGCTGCGCTTCGCCGCCCGAGAGCGTGCGCGTCGCGCGATGCATCGTGAGATAGTTCAAGCCAACATCGCACAGGAACTGCACACGATCGCGCGCTTCCTTCAGAATGTGCGCCGCGACCTGCCGCTCGAATTCCGTCAGCTCGAGCGTCTCGATCCATGCGAGCAAGCGATCCACCGGGAGCTCGCTCACCTCGGCGATCGTTCGGCCGCCGACTTTCACCTGCAGCGCTTCCATCTGCAGCTTGCTGCCATGGCAGTCCGGGCATTCCTGCGCGGTCTGATACTGACGCAGAAACACGCGGATGTACTGCTTGTACTTCTTCTCCTCGAGATCGACGAGGAAGGGGAAGATGCCCTTGAATCCACGCGCCTTTCCGTGAAGAAGCTTCTGTCGCGCCGACGCCGACAGCTTCTCCCACGGAACGTCCATCGCGATGCCTTCCTTCTTCGCGAACTCGGCGAGGGCGCGACGCTTGTTCTCGTAACGCGGCATCGTCCACGGGGCGATCGCGCCTTCACGCAGAGTGCGCGTGGGGTAGGGGACGATCAGCGCCTCGTCGTACTCGAGCGTCGCGCCAAAGCCGTTGCAGCGCGGGCAGGCGCCGCGCGGGCTGTTGAACGAGAAGAGCTGTGGCGTGGGTGAAGGCGCGCGCGTGCCGTCGTTCGGACACTCGAAACGTTCCGTGAAGCGCAGCGCAGGGCCGTCCGTCTGGATGATCACGCAGTCGCCGTCGCCCTCGCGGAACGCCGTGCTCACCGCGTCGGCGAGACGGCCGCGCGAATCGTCGGAGACCGAGAGTCGATCGACGACCACGAGCAGCTCCTTCGCGAAGGTGATGTCGATCGCTTCCGACATCAGGTCGTCGAGATGCTTGATCGCGCCGTCGACACTCACACGCACGAAGCCCTGCGCGCGGAGATTCTCCACCGCTACCTCGTGCGTCACCTCGTCCGACAGTCGCAGTGGAAACGTGACGTAGAAGCGCGTGCCGGCCGGGAGCGCCATGACCGTGTCGGACACCGACTGCACGGTGTCCGGCTTCATCTCACGGCCGCAGAGGGGGCAATACGTGCGGCCGATGCGCGCCCAGAGCAGACGGAGATAGTCGTAGATCTCGGTTGCCGTTCCGACGGTCGATCGAGACGTCTTGGTCGGGTTCTTCTGCTCGATGGCGACGGCGGGAGACAGCCCGTCGATCGAGTCGACGTTCGGCTTCTCCATGCGCTCGAGGAACTGGCGCGCGTACGCCGACAGCGATTCGACGTACCGTCGCTGGCCCTCGGCGTAGATGGTGTCGAAGGCCAGGGACGACTTTCCGGATCCTGACGGACCGGTCACGACCGTGAACGCCCGCCGCGGGATCTCGAGGTCGAAGCCCTTCAGATTGTGCTGCCGCGCGCCGCGGACGATGATCGCATCCTTCACGTTCTCTAAGGTAACGGCACGAGCACCCGAAGAAAAACGGAAGATCGTCTCTGTGCGCTCGGCTCAGCGTCGGCGGCGCGCGATGCGTCCGAGTCCGAGCAGGATGAGCGCGCCGAGTGTGGCGATGCCGACGGAACGCGCATCGAAGGAGCCTTGCTCAACGCGTCCCCAACCGAGCCGCGTACCGATCAGCCCGCCGACCGACGCCCCCACGATGCCAAGCAGGATCGTGAAGATGCAACCCGCGGGGTCGCGGCCGGGCATGAGAAATTTCGCGAGGGAGCCGGCGATCAAGCCGAGCAGCAGCCAGTAGAGCCAGAGGGGCATGAAGGAAGGATCGGGCTGCTGGGAGGTGGCGTCCAGTGCGGTGACGCGAGAGGCCCACTTACGACGACGCGTAACGTACGCGCGGCCAAGTTGGCCGCGCGTACGTTACGCGTCGTGCTCGAATCGTACGGCGAACGAGCGGGACGACTACAGATTCGTCGTGCCGCGCGCCCGTGTGCTTGCCCGATAGATCCAGAGCAGAATGAGCGCACCGACGATTGCCAGCAGAATGCTCCAGAGCGAGAAACCGTTCAGGCCGGTGCCGGTGATCAGATTGCCGAGAAATCCACCGAGAAACGCGCCCACGATACCGATGAGGATTGTGACGATGATTCCGCCAGGATCCCGACCCGGCATGATCGCCTTGGCGATCGCACCCGCGATCAAACCGAGCACGATCCACGCGATGATACCCATAGTCCTGCCTCCGATTGGCGTTGCTGCCGATAACGCAACGGATATACCAACCTCATTCGCTGGACGCTGAAGGCTTGGCGCCCGCCTGCGCGGCGGACGGTCGGAGCTCGGCGTCGCGTTGGCACTGTGGTCTCTCGGGTACGACGGCGGCTTCCCCGGGATTGCTGTCGGTTGCGTCGTCGAGCGCCGAGGGGATCGCGTCTATTTTTGGGTATGCCTGACGTTCATTCCGACGACGAGGTTGTCGGCAAAGTCTATGATTCGCGAATCGTTCGCCGCTTGCTGGTATTCGTGCGCCCGTACGGCTGGCTGGTGGCCGCGGCGCTCGTCTGCCTGATGCTGGATGGCCTGATGCAGCTCGTCGGGCCGATCATGACGGAGCGCGTGATCGACCTCGCGCTCCCCAAGCAAGACATGGCGCTGGTCATCCGGTCCGCCACGCTCTTCGCGATGTCGCTCGTCGTGGCGTTCGCGTGTCAGTACGGCGAGACGATCTTCACGAGTCTCCTCGGCCAGCGCGTCATGCGCGATCTGCGCCGCGACATCTTCGCGCACGTGCAGCGGCTGCCCATCGTCTTCTTCGATCGCAATCCGGTCGGACGGCTCGTCACCCGCGTGACGTCCGACGTCGAAGCGCTCAACGAGCTATTCACCTCGGGCGTGGTCGCGGGCCTCGGCGACCTTTTCACGCTGCTCGCGATCAGTGCGCTGATGCTCGCGACGGATTGGCGGCTCGCGCTCGCGTCGTTCGCCGTGATTCCGTTCGTGTACTGGGCATCGCATCTGTTTCGCGCGAAGGTCCGCGATTCGTATCGCGATATTCGCACGCGCATCGCGCGCATCAATGCCTATCTCCAGGAGCGCATCACGGGAATGCGCGTGGTGCAGCTCTTCGGTCGCGAGGCGATGGAGGCGCGCAGGTTCGACGAGCTGAATCGCGGGCACCTCGATGCGAACCTCAAATCGATCACCTACTACGCACTGTACTTTCCCGCGATCGAGGTGCTGACGTCGATCGCGCTCGCGAGCCTGATCGTGGCCGGCGCGCATCGCGTGGAGATCGGGTCTCTGACGGTCGGCACCGTCGCGGCGTTCCTGCAGCTCGTGCGACGCTTCTTCCAGCCGCTGCAGGATCTCTCGGACAAGTTCAACACGTTGCAGCAGGCGATTGCCGCGAGCGAACGCGTATTTCGACTTCTCGATACGCCGGCTGCCGACGTCGGCGGCGCCGAGGTGGTTGCAGCCCAGGATGTCGCGGTGCAGCGCGTCGAGGTGTCGACTGGGCGCGACACCGGCGTCTCCGGACGCCGCCGAGGCGTCACCGTGCAATTCGAGGACGTGTGGTTCGCGTACGATCTCGGCCATGTCGCCCGCGAAGGGAGCCCAGCCGCGTCGACGGAGTGGGTATTGAAGGGTGTGAGCTTTACCGTCGAACCGGGCCGCACGCTCGCACTCGTGGGGCACACGGGAGCCGGAAAGACCACGATCATCAACCTCCTACTCCGATTCTATGATCCGCAGCGCGGGCGCATTCTGGTCGACGGCGTCGACATTCGCGCGATTCCGCTCGCCGAGGTGCGCGCGCTCATCGGATATGTGCAGCAGGACATCTTTCTGTTTGCCGGCGACGTGTTGACGAACATCCGGCTCTCGAACGATCTGAGCGAGGAGGCGGTGGCAGCGGCGGCGTCGCGCGTCGGCGCGGATCGGATCATTCGCCGGCTTCCGCACGGCTATTCGCAGGTGCTCGGGGAGCGCGGCGCGTCGATCAGTGTCGGCGAACGGCAACTGCTGTCGTTCGCGCGCGCCATCGCCGCGGATCCTGCGCTGCTCGTCCTGGACGAGGCGACGAGCGCGGTGGACAGTGAGATCGAAGCGGAGATCAAAAAGGCGCTGTCCGTATTGATGCAGGGGCGAACGACGATCGCGGTCGCGCACCGATTGAGCACGATCGTGGATGCGGACGAGATCCTCGTGCTGCATCACGGCGTCGTTCGCGAGCGCGGCACGCATCGATCACTACTCGCGAAACGTGGACTTTATGATCGTTTGTATCGACTGCAGGCCGGCGCAGTGCGCGATGCGCTGCAGGCTGGTGCATGACGCTTGCCAGCCGCGGGGGCGATGGGGTAGTTTCTGCCGGAGTAGCTCCGTTCCCCGACGCCGGCGTCGAGAGCACGCCCAGCGCCCCACTTTCCGATCCGGACCGACGCGCTGAGCGCATTCACATGCCGGTCATCAAGGTCAACGACCAGCAGTTCGCCCTTCGTCCCGGCCGGAACCGGCTCGGCGCGGGGCGGGATGCTGACGTGCCGGTGACCGCCGACACTTCACTGGGCGTGCAGGCTATCGTCGACGTAGCGAGTGAACGAGACGTCGTGATTCGTCGCGCGGGCGTGGCTACGGCCGTTCGCGTGAACGGCGTGCCGTTGGTGGATCCGACGCCCCTCATGCACGGCGACAAAGTCGAGATCGGAGAAGTGGAGCTGCTCTACGCCGACGATACCAAGACCGGCGCGACGCAGACGCTCTCCGCCGTCGACATCGCCGAGATGGCGAAGCGCGCCGGCCCTGCACGCGCGACGGCCGCCACCGGCGGTCGTCTCGTGTCGCTCGTGGATGGTAAGGAATATCTGATCGGCAGCGACGGCATCGCCATCGGGCGCGACGCCGCCTGCGGCGTCGTCGTCGCGCAGAACGAGGTCTCGCGCAAACACGCCGAGGTCGTCCCGGTGTCGCTCGGCTACGAGCTGCGCGACTTCAGCGCGAACGGCGTGTTCGTGAACGGCGTTCGTGTCGCCGGCCCGCAGGTGCTGTCACGCGCCGACGTGATTCGCGTGGGGAGCGAAGAGTTCCGCTTCTACGCCGACGTGACTCCGACGAACGGCGCGGCTGCGCCGACGCCGCTCACCAGCCCGGCCATTCCGTCATCGTCCACGTCGTCGGTGACCGGCGCGGGCCAGAATGATCGGCCCGTGCTGGCCGTGCTCGAGGTGACGAACGAAGGTCCGACCAAGGGCGCGACGTACACGATCTCGGTGCCGTTGGCGCACGTAGGACGCGGCGCGCACAACGACGTCGTCATCGCGGACGAAAGCGTCTCGGACACGCACGCCAAGCTTCAGTGCCGAGATGACGGCTGGTATGTCGTCGACGTCGGTTCGACCAACGGAACCTACGTCGGCGGGCAGCGGATCAATTCGGAGCGCCGCCTCGACGGCGCGCCCGATGTGCGCTTCGGCGGCGTCAAGACCGTGTTTCGTGCGCGCGACGCCAGGGCAGAGGCCGGCGCTGGCACGCGCGCGATCGCACCATTGGGCCGGCCGAAGCTGCGCGCGACGGTTGCCAGCACTCCGGCCAGAGTTGCGTCCATGCCAGCCGCGGAGTCCATGTCGACGTCGGCCGCTCGCGGCCTGCCAGTGTGGATGTGGGGAGTCGTTCTGCTTGCCGTCGCGGCCGCTGCCGCTTTCTTCATGATGAACCGCTAATGGTGCGATTGGTTCACGCCGCCCGGACTGATGTGGGCATGATCAGATCGGGGAACGAAGACAACTTCGCCGTCAAGGCCGGAGCGGATCGCGGCTTGTTCGTGGTCGCGGACGGCATGGGCGGACACGCGGCGGGTGAAGTCGCGAGCGAGATGGCCGTCCAGATCCTGGAGCTCGAGCTCGGCGGCATCGCGGATCTCTCCGAGCGCGGATCGGCAGAGCGCGTGATGAATGCGCTCAGGAAGGCCAACCGCAACATCCACGATCGCACCATCACCGAAGTCGACAAGCAGGGCATGGGGACCACGGCATCGGTTCTCCTGGTCAACCAGAATCGCTATCTGATCGGCCAGGTCGGGGACTCGCGGGTCTATCTGCTGCGCGACGGGGCTCTGAGGCAGATCACCAAGGATCACTCCTACGTGCAGGAGCAGGTCGACGCCGGCTTCCTCACGCCCGAACAGGCGCGGTACCATCCTTACAGCAACGTCATCACGCGTTGCGTGGGTGCGAGCCCCGACGTCGAGCCCGACATCTACGAGGGCGAAGTGAAGGTCGGCGACGTTTTCCTCGTCGCCAGCGATGGCCTCACGGGCATGGTCGACGACCGCCGGCTTCAGATGCTGCTCATGTCCCGCGCCGAGCCTGCTCGGAAAGTGCACGCACTCATTTCCGAGGCTAACGGACGCGGCGGGCTGGATAACATCACCGCGATCGTCGTCCAGGTCATGCCTGACGACGATGGGACTGGGACCGACAAGACGCAGGAGTTGGCCGTCCCACGCTGATGTTCAACGCGGCACCCGAGTGCCGCCGTATGTATACGGATGCGAGCCCCTTCCGCCGCAGCGGGCGGGGACGCAAATCTGTAGGCGCCGCACCCGAATCTCGCCGCGGCGTGCTCCCACCCCATCCTTCGAGGGAGTTTCCTCATGTTCCGTTCCATTCCGGTCGGACGGGCGCTGCAATCCGCGATCGGTCTTTTCGTGCTCGGCGCCACGACAGTCGTTGCCCAGGAGCGAGCTCCGGCCAACAAAGCGAATTGGGAGCTCGCCGAGCGATTCTCGCCGACGAATCTCCGTTCGCGGCTCTTCACGAGCTCCGTGAATCCACACTGGCTCGGGCAGAGCGATTCGCTCTGCTACGACTGGAAGGATCACACCGGCTCGACGTTCTACATCGTCGTTCCCACCTCGAAGACGAAGAAGCCGCTCTTCGATCAGGTGAAGCTCGCGGCGCAGCTTTCGGATCTCAGCCACAAGGCGCACGATCCGCAGAATCTGCCGTTCAACTCGGTCACGTTCTCCAAGGATCGGAAGACGTTCAGCTTCCGCGCGGACAGCGCGCGGTGGGAGTGGGACGTCGCGACGGAGACGTTGAAGAAGCTCCAGGACGCAGAGCCGGCGACCGCGCAGGGGGCAGCGGGCCGCGGTGGTCGTGGAGGGCGGGGCGGACGCGGGGGGTTCGGCGGCGCACCGGCAGACACCGTCAATACGTGCGGCGGTAATGCCGGCGGCGGTGGCCGTCAGGGCGGTGGCGGCGGCGGTGGTGGCCGCGGCGGCGCCGGCGGCGATTTCCACAATTACTCACCCGACTCGAGCATGTTCGCGTTCGCGCGCGAGCACAATCTCTATGTCGTGCGAGTCGCCTCGGGCGATACCGTGCAGCTCACACACGACGGCGCCAAGAACTACAGCTTCGGCGCTCGCGACACACTCGTCGAGCGGCAGCAGCAGGAGCTCACGCTGCAGGGGCAGAATCAGCAACAGCAGCAGCAGCAGGACGATGCGGAGAACGGCGGCGGCGGTCGCGGCGGAGTGAATCGCGATCCACGCGTTCGCGCGAATGTGACGTGGTCGCCCGACTCCAAGGCATTCGTCGTCACGCGCATGGACATGCGCAAGGTGAAGCCGTTGTACCTCGTGAACAACACGGCGAAGCCGCGTCCGGAGCTCATGGAGTACACGTACGCGATGCCGGGCGAGCAGAACGTCGGACACGAAGAGATGTACCTCTTCAAGGCCGGCGACACGAAGCTCACGCCGGTGAAGATCGACAAGTGGAAAGACCAGCGCCTCTTCGACGTTCACTGGAACGGCAAGGGCTCGGATCATCTGCGCTTTGTGCGCCGCGATCGCACGCAGCGGCACTTCGAGCTGCTCGACATGGATGTCGCCTCGCAGCAGACCACGCAGTTGCTCCATGAGGACATCGACGACAACTCGAGCGAGCGCCAGAACGTCCGCTACGTGAAGCCGGGCGGTGATTTCATCTGGTGGTCGGAGCGTACGGGCTGGGGCCACTACTACCTCTACGACAACGGCGGCCATCTCAAGCGTGCGCTCACGAGCGGTGCGTGGCGCGCCGAGCGTATCGTGGACGTCGACACGGTGAAGAACCTGTTCTACTTCGCCGCGGTCGGCCGTGAGGCGGGCGAGAACCCGTACTACACGCACACGTACAAGGTCGGTCTCGACGGCACGGGCCTCACGCTGCTCGACGGCGGGAACGCGACGCACGACTCGCGGTTGTCCAGCAACCGTAAGTGGGTGGTCGACAACTACTCGCGCATCGATCTCGTTCCAAAGGCCGTGCTGCGCGATGCGAGCGGCAAGGTCGTGATGGACCTCGAGGAGATGGACGTCAGCCGCCTCAAGGAGCTTGGCTGGCGGGCGCCCGAGCCGTTCACCACGAAGGCCGCCGACGGCGTCACGGACATCTACGGCAACATGTGGAAGCCGTTCGATTTCGATTCCACGAAGAAGTATCCGATCATCGCGAACGTCTACCCCGGTCCGCAGACGGAGTCGGTGAACTTCCCCTTCACGCCGGCCGCGGTGCCGCAGCAGCTCGCGCAGCTCGGCTTCATCGTGATTCAGATCGGCAACCGTGGCGGCAGCCCGCAGCGCTCGCAGGAGTATCAGGGCCACGGCTACTTCAGCCTTCGCGACTATGCGCTCGCCGACAAGAAGGCGGGCATCGAGCAGCTCGCGTCGCGGCACAAGTACATCGATCTCGACCGCGTGGGCATCTACGGCCACTCGGGCGGCGGCTTCCTGACCGCGGCCGCCATGCTTCTCCCGCCGTACAACGAGTTCTTCAAGGTGGGTGTGAGCGAATCAGGAAATCATGACAACAACATCTATAACCAGAACTGGAGCGAGCAGTACCACGGGCTGAAGGTGGTCGCCAAGACGCCGACGCGCGGTGGTCGCCAGATCGTGCAGGCCGGCTCGGAAGCCAACGGCAACGGTGGCCCGCGCGGCGCGAACAACGACGGCGCCGGCATGGCCGCGGTCGCGGCCTTGGTGGATGGATCGATCGGCGATCTCGATACGACGCACGTGTTCCAGATCCACGTGCCGACGACGGTGGAGCTCGCGGGGAACCTGAAGGGCAACCTGCTGCTCGAGACGGGCGACATGGACAACAACGTGCACCCGGCGAACACCATCCGGCTCGTGCAGGCGCTCATCAAGGCGGACAAGCGGTTCGACTTCATGATGCTGCCGGGCAAGCCGCACTCGTACGGCGACATGACGCCGTACACGAACCATCTGATGTTCGAGTACTTCGCGGAGCATCTCCTCGGCGACTACTACCGGAAGGATGCGATCATCGACAACACGAAGCCGTAAGAGTTTCCTAGCTTGAGTATGCGAACGGCCGCTCAGTCTGACTGAGCGGCCGTTCGTTTTTGTGCTGATGCGATGCCGAGCGTAGGGAAGAGCGAACTGCAACTGCTGGGAGACACGGGCACGGACGGGAACCGTAGACGGCATTTTGACGGGACTGCTCGCGGCATCTCGCCCCGCTCGCGCTGCTGGGCGCTCCTCCCGGCGAAGGTTCGAACGGGTGGACGCGAATGACGCGAATGACGCGAATGTGGCGAGTGGACTGCTCATCCACTCGGCGCTCGACACACGTGTCGCGCCGAGAAACATTGATCAATCGGGTGTTATTAGTGAATGCTGAATGTGGCGAGTTGGTTGACTGAGGCCGTATTCGCGTAGATTCGCGGACGTTCGCGTCATTCGCGCCCATCGAGTTGCAACCATGTCGAACGAGAAAGCAGCTCGGGATCCGCGAAGCGTCCCGAGCTGCTCTCCCCAGGAAAGTCTTAGACATTCCACGCGAACCAAACCAGTGCGGTGACCAGAGCCGC
>Ga0070680_100003334_pt1 | contig 11980 bp, 12 predicted proteins | sample KBSC73BmetaG_FD_64672 | JGI IMG/M metagenome (GOLD analysis project Ga0070680, IMG submission 64672) | Corn rhizosphere microbial communities from Kellogg Biological Station, Michigan, USA - KBS C7-3B metaG | ecosystem: Host-associated > Plants > Roots > Rhizosphere | place: USA: Michigan...
AGCCGCGAGCGCATCGACCGCGTGCTGCGCTCGATCAAGCGCGAGGAACTCGACGACCTGCGCGACAAGACCGGCCGCGTGGCGGTGAAGTGCGAGTTCTGCTCGACCGAATACGCCTACGACGACGCCGATCTCGACAGGATCTACGCCTCAGCGGCCTGAGCCGCAGTGCCGTCGCGTGAAAAACGTCCCCTTTTCAGGGGACGGTTCCGATGCCTATGGCATAAGGCTTTTGGACGATTCGTCCCCATTTTCGCCACCCCCATCACGCAATAATGTTGCGCGGCGGGGCCTATCCAATGCAGCCGCGAGCGCAGCGACAGCATGCTGCGCGATCAAGCGTGAGGAGCCCGACGACCTGCGCGACAAGACCGGCCGCGTGGCGGTGAAGTGCGAGTTCTGTTCGACCGAATACCCCGACGACGACGCCCGATCTCGACCGGATCAACGCCGCGGGAACGCAGGAAGTCACCACCGGCTTCGCGGGAAGGTTTCCCAAAGTTTCCCGCCCGATCGGGAAGCCTCGGATGCCGATGGTAACGTGCTTTTAGGCGATTCTTCCCGCTTTCCCGCTACCCCTCTCGACAGTCGCTCGCCCCGGATGTCTCGCTCTCTCTGCTGTTCCCGAGTGTTCCCACCATCATCGATATCTTGGTTCACGGCTTCCACTCGATGGGTTCCTATCGTGGCAGCCAAACCTCAAGCAATCGCCTTGTAGGCCGCGACGATGGCCGCGGCCTTGGTCCGTACCGTCGCGGCATCGTCCCCCGGCTTGTAGAGCGACGATCCCAGGCCGAAGCCGGCGGCGCCGGCCGCATGCCAGGCGCCGAGATTGTCCGCTGCGATCCCGCCGACCGGTACCAGCGCCGTGCCCCTGGGCAGCACCGCCAGCAGCGCCTTCACGACGGCGGGCGAGGCGAGCTCGGCCGGGAACAGCTTCAGCCCGTGGGCGCCGGCGTCCAGGGCGGCGAAGGCCTCGGTCGGCGTCATGATGCCGGGCAGGCTCACCAGCCCGAGGCGCACCGTTTCGCGCACGACGTCGCGATTGAAATTCGGCGCCACGATCAGCTCGCCGCCGGCCGCCGCCACGTCGCGCACTTCCTGCGCCGTGAGGACTGTCCCCGCGCCGACCAGCGCCTGCGGAAACTGCTGTTTCAGGATCGCGATGCTCTCGAGCGGCCGCGGCGAGTTGAGCGGCACCTCGATGAGGCGGAATCCCGCCTCGACCAGCACCGCGCCGATGTCGAGCGCTTCGGCGGGCTTCAGGCCGCGCAGGATCGCCACCAGCGGCAGGGTGCGCATCGCGTCCTGGAATTTGTTCATGTCGGACCTCCCATCGCGGCGTGCAAGGCCATCAGGCCGGCCCACGTGGCCTCGGTGCCCAAGGTCCGCGTCGCGACGCCGGCGTGCCTCAACGCGAGCGCGTAACGCATCGTCAGCGCCGGGGCGCCGATCAGCACGACGTCGCCGCCCAACGCCTGCGCGCGCAATTCGTCGCCGATCAACAGGCCGGAGAGGTAGCTCGCGGACTGCGGCGGCGGCAGACGCTCGAACAGCGCCAAGGCCCGCGCGCCGAATGCTTCGTGCAACAATCCGGAGCCGTGGCGGGCGCGTCCCACTCCTTCGAGGAACTTGCCTTCGTCGAGCGGCGCACCGGCCTCGGTTGTGCGCGCCAGGATCGAATGCTGCGTCAGCAGCCCGTAGACCTCGCCGGTCATGAACGTGCGGAAGCCCACGACCTTGCCGCCGCGCACCGTCACCCACTTGCTGTGCGTGCCCGGCAGGACGAACTGCCCGTCCGACAGGCCGGTGAGGCGCAAGGCGCCGAAGATCTGCACTTCCTCGCCACGCATCACGTCAGGCACGCCGTCCTGCTCGATGCTGAGACCGGGGACGATGGCGACGCGGCCGGGCTCGATCCACCGCAGCCGCTGCGCAACGTCGGCGAGACCGGCCGGACAAGGCGCATAAGGCGCTTCCCGCCAGCCCTGACGGCTGCCGATCATGCCCGACATCAGGCAGAGGCGGCCGGACGTTCTCCATTCGGCGAACTGCGCCGAGAAGACGCCGGCAAAATCGCTGTCCGGCACATTCAGGATTCCGAGCGGCGCGCTCTTCTCCTCGAGGACTCGCCCGGTCCCGTCGAGCAGCGCACCCCGCAACGACGTGGTGCCCCAGTCGACGGCGACTAGTCCCGGCTGGCCCACTCGACCATGCGGTTCATGAAGCCGACGCAGGCATCGATCTGGCTGGCCAGGATGAACTCGTTGGGCTGGTGCGCCTGGGCGATGTCGCCCGGGCCGCAGACCACGGTCGGCACGCCCAGCGTCTTCCTGAAGATGCCGGCTTCGGTGCCGTAGACGACGCTGCCCACGGTGTTCGACCCCGACCAGTTGGCGGCCAGCGCCTTGGCGTCCTCGTTGCCTTCCGGCGAGAAGGCCACGGTGGACGAGCGCACGACCGTGTCGATCGCCGCCGACGGATGCTTGAGCTTCATCCTGGGCAGCAGCTCGTCCTTCAGCCACTTCTGCGCGCGATCGCCCAGCCCGGCGAGCGGCCGGTCGGGCAGCTCGCGATAGCCCCACAGCACCTCGCACTCGCGCGCCAGGATGTTGCCGGCGGTGCCGCCCACGATCGTGCCGACGTTGAAGGTCGGCATCGGCGGCGTGAACTCGCTGGTCGGCGGAAACTGCTTGTCGAGCTCGTCCTGCACCGTGTTGAGGTAGTGCACGAATTCGCCGGCGAAGTGGATGGCGCTGACGCCGAGATGCGTCATCGACGAATGCGCCTCGAAGCCGGTGAATTTGGTGACGTACATCTGCGCGCCCTTGTGGGCGTGGACGACGGTCATCATGGTCGGCTCGCCGATGATGATGGCGCGCGGCTTGGGCACTTCCTTCGCCATGGCGGCGGCCAGGGAGTGCGCGCCGATGCAGCCGACCTCCTCGTCATAGGACAGCGCGAAGTGGATCGGCCGCTTGAGCCTGGCCTTCTGGAACTGCGGCAGCATGGCCAGCGCGATGGCGTAGAACGCCTTCATGTCGCAAGTCCCGCGGCCGTAGTACTTGCCGTCGTCCTTGAGCGTCAGCGTCCATGGATCGGTGTCCCACGGCTGGCCGTCGACGGGCACCACGTCGGTGTGGCCCGAGAGCACCACGCCGCCGGCGACGCTGGGACCGACGGTGGCGAACATGTTGGCCTTCTTGCCGTCCTCGCTCGGCACCAGCTTCGACTCGACGCCGTGGCCCTTGAGGTAGCCCTGGACGTACTCGATCAGCGCGAGGTTGGAATTGCGCGAGGTGGTGTCGAATGCAACGAGGCGTCGCAGCATTTCGATCGGTTCGACGATTTCTCCGGCCATGATGCCCTTGGCTTGTTCAAACGGACTTCTGTCCTATCATGGTCAGGAACTCGCGTCGCGTCTCGCCATTGTCGCGGAAAGCACCCAGCATGCGGCTGGTCACCATGGCGACGTCGGATTTGTGCACCCCGCGGGTGGTCATGCACTGGTGCGCCGCCTCGATGACGACGGCGACGCCGCGTGGCTGCAGCACTTCCTGGAGCGTGTTGGCGATCTGGGCCGTCAGCTTCTCCTGGATCTGCAGGCGGCGGGCATAGGCGTCGACGACGCGGGCAAGCTTGCTGATGCCGACGACGCGCTTGTCGGGCAGGTAGCCGATGTGGACCCTGCCGATGATCGGCACCATGTGATGCTCGCAATGCGACACCAGGCGGATGTCGCGCAGCATCACCACCTCGTCGTAGCCCTCGACCTCTTCGAAGGTGCGCTGCAGCATCTCGCGCGGGTCCTCATCGTAGCCGGCGAAATATTCCTCGTACGAGCGCACGACGCGATCGGGCGTGCCGAGCAGGCCCTCGCGCTCGGGATTGTCTCCGGCCCACAGGATCAAGGTGCGCACGGCCCGCTCGGCCTCCTCGCGCGACGGACGGGCAACGCCCGTCGCAAGCGAGACGATCTCGCTGCCCTTCAGCATCTTGTTCATCGCAGTTCCTCCGATCGGCCGCCGTCGCCTAGTTGAGCTGTCGCGACGTGTTGGGCGTATCCAGCGAGAAGGTCGGAATCTCGACGTCGAAATTCTCGCCCGCCTCGCTCACCATCTGGTAGCTGCCGCCCATGAAGCCGGACGGCGTCGAGAGCGAAGTGCCCGAAGTGTACTCGAACACTTCGCCGGGACGCAGCCTCGGCGTCTTGCCGATCACGCCCGGACCCTTCACTTCCTGGAAACGGCCGAGCCCGTCGGTGATTTTCCAGTGACGGCTGCGCAGTTGCGCCGCCTCGCCGCCCTTGTTCTCGATGCGGACCTGGTAGGCCCAGACGTACTGGGACTTTTGCGGGTCCGACTGATCGGGCAGATATTGGGGCTTCACGGTCACTTGGATGGCACGGGTTGTGGCGGTGTACATGACTGGCGGGTCCCTCGGCCGTTCGACATGGGAGTTTCCCGTCAAAAGGTCAAACCCGTAAAGAGGCCGGTTGGATCAATGTGTCACGCCGATTTTTGTGCCGCAGCGCGGCTCCGCACGATTCAGATCGGGAATACCAGGCAGGTGGTGGTGCCGTGCGCCAGCAACTTGCCCGCGCCGTCGACCAGCCGGCCCTCCGACGTGGCGATGCGGGCACCGACGTTGATGACCTTGCCTTCGGCACGGACGGGACCGGTCTTGTCGGTCATGGCGCGCACGTAGTTCACCTTGATCTCGACCGTGGTGTAGCCGGTACCCGCCTTCAGCGTCGTGTGGATGCAGCAGCCCATCACCGAATCGAGAAGCGTCGCGGCGACGCCGCCGTGGACGCTGCCCAGCGGATTGTAGTGATCGAACACCGGCTCGTAAGTGAACACCACCCGCCCCGCCTCGACTTCCGACACCCGGAAGCCCAGCACCCGGGCGATCGGCGGCGCGGGGAACGTGCCGTTCATCACGCCGGTCATCAGGGCGAGCCCGTCCATCGTGCGCGCCTGGTCGAGGGGGACCACGCCGTAGCCGGCCGCGGGTTCTTTCAACATGTTCGTCTCCGGGTTCATTTGCGTGTATATACACCATTCGAGTAAAGTCGCGCCATGTCCGGATCGCCGCTCCGCCTCTCGCCTGTCGAGTGCACCTGCTTCCGCATCCGCAGCGCCGCGCGCCGCATGACCCAGATCTACAGCCGGCACCTGGCGCCCACGGGCCTCAAGATCTCGCAATTCTCGCTGCTGGGCTTCGTCTGCGCCGAGGGGCCGGTCTCGATCGGCCGGCTGTCGGAGCTGCTGGCGACCGACCGCACGACGCTGACGCGCAACCTCAGGCCGCTGCTCGACGACGGCGTGATCGAGCGCGCCGCCTCGGGCGACAGGCGCCGCCACGATCTCGTGGCCACCACCGCCGGCCGCGCCCTCTTCAAGCGCGCCCTGCCCCTGTGGTCCGCCGCCGAACACGAAGTGCGCGCGGCAATGGGGACGAAGCTCACGTCCGACCTGCACGGCGCGCTCGACCGTTCGATGGACAAGCTCGCCGCGCTCTAGAAATTGGCGTCGAAGAAGCCGTACTCGAGTTCCATGGCGCGACGATAGTTGGCGCGCACCGCGTCGCTGTCGGCCGCGTGCGCATCGAGCAGCTCTTCCAGACGCACGGCCAGCGCCTCGAAGCCCGGATCGGCGTAGGTCTTCACCCACTCGGCGTAGCGCGGCGCCACCTCGGTGGCCGCCAGCGCACGGCCGAGAAAGGCATAGAGCCGCATGCAGGGCGTCATCGCCGCGATCGTCTCGCCGAGATCGCCGCGCCGCGCGGTGGCCAGCAGGAAGTCGACATAGGCCCGCGTGGCCGCGACCGGCGTCACGCCCGACAGCTCGACCTGCCAGCGCTCGGCGTAGCCCTTGTGCAACCTGAGTTCGTCGAGCACGCCCGCGATCAGCTCGGCGAAGCCGTAAAGGTCGTCGCGCGAGGTGCCGTTGGCGAGACAGAAGGCGTAGGCCCGCGCGAAGGCCTCGAGGAAATAGGCGTCCTGCGCCACGTAGGCCTTGAAGCGGTCGACGGGCAAGGTCCCGTCGCCCAGCCCGCGCACGAAGCCGTGCGCGAGGATGCGTCGTGCCCAGTCGTCGTTCGCCTTCCAGAGATCCGCGGCGAGCGACATCCGGGCCCTACTTGCCGAGCGCCTGGGTGAGGTCGTCGATGACGTCCTGGACGTCCTCGAGGCCGACGGAGATGCGCACGGTGCCGTCGTTGATGCCGAGCTTGGTGCGCTCCTCCGCGCCGATGCGCATGTGCGTGGTCGTCGCCGGATGCGTGACCATGCTCTTGGCGTCGCCCAGGTTGTTCGAGATGTCGACCAGCTTGAGCTTGTTCAGCGCCGCGAAGCAGGCCGCCTTGCCACCCTTGACGTCGAAGGCGACGACGCCGCCGAAGCCCGACATCTGCCTGGCCGCCAGCGCGTGCTGCGGATGGTCCTTGCGGCCGGGATAGAGCACGCGGCTGATCGCCGGGCTGGCCGCCAGCGCGTCGGCCACCTTCGCGGCGTTGGCGCAGTGGCGCTCGACCCTGAGGCCGAGCGTCTCGAGGCCCTTGACCAGCACCCAGGCATTGAACGGGCTGAGCGAGGGGCCGGTGTTGCGCGTGATCGGCTGCAGCCTGGTGATGATGAAGTCCCTGGACCCCAGCACCGCGCCGCCCAGGGTGCGGCCCTGGCCGTCGATGTACTTGGTGGCCGAATGCACCACCACGTCGGCGCCGAATTCCAGCGGCCGCTGAAGGATCGGCGTTGCGAAGGCGTTGTCGAGCACCACCGTGGCGCCGGCCTTGTGCGCGAGGTCGCAAACGGCCTTCACATCGACGATGTCGAGCATCGGGTTGGACGGCGACTCGAACAGCACCGCCTGCGTCGGTGTCGACAGCGCCTTCTCCCACTGCTTGAGGTCGCCGCCGTCGACGAACTCGCCCTTGATGCCGTACTTCGGCAGCAGTTCGTTGATGATGTAGTGGCATGAGCCGAAGAGCTGGCGGGCCGCGACGATACGATCACCCGCCTTGAGCAGGGCGAGCAGCGCGTAGAAGATCGCCGACATGCCGGTCGCCGTGGCGAGGCAGGCCTCCGCGCCCTCGAGCGCCGCGAGCCGGTCCTGGAACATCGACACGGTCGGATTGCCGAAGCGCGAATACTGGTAGTGCGTGCTCTCGCCCTTGAAGGTCTTCTCGGCCTCCTCGGCGCTCGGGTAGGCGTAACCCGACGTCAGGACCAGCGCCTCCGACGTCTCATCGAAGCTGCTGCGGATCTGCCCGCCACGTACCGCTCGCGTCTGCAGCCGCCAATTCTTCGTATCCATGTCCTTCTCCTGGGCGCGCCCATACGCGCAAACGAAAAGCCCCCGACCGTGAAGTCGGGGGCTTTTTCGAGCACTCCGACCTTTTAGCGGGGATTAACGTGGCCGCAAGCCGGTCGGCTCAAATTCCACGGTAGTGGGGCTCCTATAGGCTCGGCAGCGGGACGGTGCAAGCGCTTTTCCGCGGCACCCTGCTGTCATACGATGCCACCGTCGCGCCGTGGAGTATCCGCATGACGTCGCCCGGCCTCGTGATTCGAAACGGCACCATCGTCGACGGCAGCGGCGGCGATCCCTATGAGGCCGACCTTGCCGTCGCCGACGGCAAGATCTCCGCGATCGGCGGTGCCATTGCCAAAGGAAGCGAAGAGATCGACGCGCGCGGCAGGCTCGTGACGCCGGGCTTCGTCGACGTGCACACGCACTACGACGCGCAGGCGACGTGGTCCGACCGGCTCTCCCCGTCGTCGTGGAACGGCGCCACGACCGTCCTGTTCGGCAACTGCGGCGTCGGCTTCGCGCCCTGCCACGAAGACCAGCACGACATGCTGATCAACCTGATGGAAGGCGTCGAGGACATCCCCGAGGTCGTGCTGAGCGAGGGCCTGCCCTGGAACTGGCACAGCTTCCCCGACTTCCTCGATGCGATCGCCGCGCGCCGCTACGACGCCGACGTCGCCGCCCAGGTGCCGCATGCCGCACTGCGCGTCTATGTCATGGGCCAGCGCGGCGCCGACCGCGAGGCGGCCACCGAGCAGGATCGCCGGCGCATGGCCGAACTCACCGCCGAAGGCCTGCGTGCCGGCGCGCTGGGTTTCTCGACCTCGCGCACGCTCAATCACCGCTCGGCCGACGGCAAGCACATCCCGACCCTGCGCGCCGAAGAGGCGGAGTTGACCTCGATCGCCCACGCCATGCGCGACACCGGCGCGGGCTGGCTGCAGATCGTCTCGGACTTCCAGGACCAGACCGGTGAGATCAATCTGTTCCGCCGGTTGGCGAAGGAGTCCGGCCGCCCCGTCACCATCACGCTGACGCAGTCCGACCGCCGCCCCGACGGCTGGCGCGAACTGATGGCCGAGATCGACGAAGCCAATGCCGAAGGCCTGCGCATCACCGCCCAGGTCCGCCCGCGTCCGACCAGCGTGCTGCTGGGACTGGAGCTCTCGGACAATCCGTTCTCCGGCCGGCCAAGCTACAAGCGCATCGCCCATCTGCCGTTCGCCGAGCGCCTGGCGCTGATGCGGCAGCCCGGGATGCGCGCCCGCATCCTGTCCGAGACGTTCGAGGGTGACCGGCGCGGCCAGCTGATCGATCGCTGGGACCGGATGTATCCGTTCGGCGATCCGCCGGACTACGAACCGGGCGCCGAGGACAGCATCGCCGGCCGGGCCGCCCGGCAAGGCCGCGTGCCGCAGGAGCTTGCCTACGAGCTGCTGATCGCGGGCGAGGGCAAGGGCATGCTCTATCTGCCCGTCACCAATTTCGCCGCCGGCAATCTCGACGTCGTGCGCGACATGATCGATGCCCCCAATTCGCTGATCGGCCTGGGCGACGGCGGCGCCCATGTCGGCGTCATGTGCGACGCGACCTCGACCAGTTATCTGCTGACGCACTGGACGCGCGACCGCAGGCGCGGCTCGCTGTTCCCGGTGTCGTGGGCGATCAAGCGGCTGGCGGCGGACACCGCCGCGGCGATCGGGCTCGGCGATCGCGGCGTGCTGCGGGCCGGGATGAAGGCCGACATCAACATCCTCGACTACGACAGGCTCAGCCTGCGCCGGCCGAAGATCGTCTACGACCTGCCGGCCGGCGGCAAACGCCTGGTCCAGCGCACCGATGGCTTCGAGGCGACGATCGTCTCCGGCGCGGTCGTCTACCGGCACGGAGAGCCGACCGGGGCGTTGCCCGGCCGGCTGGTCCGTGGCGCCCGAGGGGCCTGACGGCCCCTAGTGCTTCTGCTGGCGCAGGCGCTCGAGCGACTGCTCGCGCAGCTTCGTGAGCGTGATGCGCGAGGTCAGCGCCTCGGCGTCGGTCTTCACGTGGATGATCGCGGGCTTGCCCGCGGCCAGCGCGCGCTCGAAGGCCGGACCGAAGTCCGCCGTCTTCTCCACCGTCTCGCCGTGGCCGCCGAAGGCGCGCGCATAAGCGGCGAAGTCGGGGTTCTTGAGCTCGGTGCCGTGGACGCGCGTGGGATACTCGCGCTCCTGGTGCATGCGGATCGTGCCGTACATGCCGTTGTCGATCACCGCGATCACGATGTTGGCGCCGTGCTGCACGGCGGTGGCGAACTCCTGGCCGTTCATCAGGAAGCAGCCGTCGCCGGCCAGCGACACCACCATGCGGCCGGGCTCGGCGATCTTGGCGGCGACCGCTGCCGGCACGCCATAGCCCATCGCGCCGCTGGTCGGCGCGAGCTGCGTCTTGAACCCGCGATACTGGAAGAAGCGATGGAGGAATGCCGCGTAGTTGCCCGCGCCGTTGGTGACGATCGCATCGTCCGGCAGCCGCTTGTTCAGCCAGGCAATCACTTCGCCCATGTTCACCGACCCGGGCAGCGGGCCGGGCTTGATGTTGTCGAGATACTCCGCGTGCCCGGCGGTCACCGTGGCGGCCCACTTCTTTCCATCGACCGGCTTCATGGCCTTGGCGGCGGCGGCGAAGTTCGCCATGCCGCTGTTGATCGGCAGGGTCGCCTGATAGACGCGGCCCAGTTCCTCGGCGCTCGCATGGACATGGACCAGCGTCTGCTTCGGCACCGGCAGGTCGAACAGCGTGTAGCCGCCGGTCGTCGCCTCGCCCAGCCGCGGGCCGACGGCGACGATGAGGTCGCACTCCTTGAGACGCTTGCCCAGCGCCGGCCCGACGCCGACGCCGAGATCGCCCACGTAGTTGGGATGGCGGTTGTCGAACAGGTCCTGGTTGCGGAACGAGGCGCAGACCGGAAGGCCGTTGGCCTCGATGAACACACGAATGTCACGGCAGGCATCGGCGCTCCAGCCGCCGCCGCCCACGATCACCATCGGCCGCTCGGCCTTCTCGAGCAGGCCGCGCAGGGTGGCCATGTCGTCGGCCGCCGGCGCGCCGCGCGCGATCCTGTACGGGCCGGCATCGGCCACCTCGACCTCGTCGACCAGCATGTCCTCGGGCAACGCCACGACCACCGGCCCGGGCCGGCCGTTCAGCGCGGTGTGGAAGGCCTGGCTGATCAGTTCGGGAATGCGCCGGGCGTCCTCGATCTGGACGACCCACTTGGCCATCTGGCCGAACATGCGGCGGTAGTCGATCTCCTGGAACGCCTCGCGGTCGGCGGTCTCGCGCGCGACCTGGCCGACCAGCAGGATCATGGGCGTCGAATCCTGGAAGCCGGTATGCAATCCGATGGAGGCATTGGTGGCCCCCGGGCCCCGGGTCACGAAGGCGATGCCGGGCTTGCCGGTCAGCTTGCCGTAGGCCTCGGCCATGTTGGCCGCCCCGCCTTCCTGACGGCAGATGACGTAGCGGATCGAATTGCGCTGGGCATAGAGCGCGTCGAGCGCCGCCAGGTAGCTCTCGCCGGGCACGCCGAAGATCGTCTCGGTGCCATGGATGCGCAATTGGTCGATCAGGACCTGCGCGCCGCTGCGGCGCGGGTAAGCGGAAGGCATATCTGATCCCTTACTTCGTGGGTGAGAAGGAGGTGGGCACCAATATCTTGTTGTTCATCGTCTTCATGAACTCTCGGCTCTTCTGCAAATAAGCCTGCCAGGCGGGATCGGCCGCCATCGCGGCACGGCGCTTGGTGCGATCGGCGAGGTCGGCGTATGCCCAGATATGCACGATCTCGTTCACGTTTCCGACTTCGGTGCTGAAATAGCCGACGAGATGGCCGAGATGCTTCATCTGCACCGGCAGGCCTTCCTTCTCGTAGAGCGCGAGGAAATCGCGCAGCCGCCCGGGCTGCAGCTCGTAGGTGCGATGGTCGATGATCATGGCGTCTCCTCCAATTTTCCGTGCTCATAGTGTGACTTCGACGCCACGATCTTAGACCGAGCTGCCGCTGCTGTGGACTCAGCCGCCGAATCAGCGCATAAAGTGCGGCATAGCGACACTATACGGCGGGCATCATCATGAGTCGCCGACACGTCGCAGAGCGCGATACCGGTCAACGTCTTTCCCGTGAGCTTCTTGGTCATCCGTCAAAGGTCTACCAAACGCTTGGACGCATCTGTCCAGCAAGCGCGCGCCGGACTCCGCTCAATCATTGTTCCTCCAGCCCAGAGCCTTGAATGAGTCGCAAATTGTTTGTGGGCAACCTGCCCTACTCCGTCACGTCCGAGCGTCTACAAGAAGCCTTCTCCCAGTTCGGGACGGTCGCCTCTTCGAAAGTGATCGTGGATCGCGAAACCAACCGCAGCCGCGGCTTCGCCTTCCTCGAAATGGAAACCGATGAAATGGGCGCCGCGGCCATGCAGGCCATGAACGGCGCCTTGCTTGACGGCCGCTCGATCGCGGTGCGTGAAGCTGTCGAGCGTCAGCCCGGTGGTGGTGGCGGCGGATTTGGCGGCGGCGGTGGCCGCGGACCGCGTCCGCCCTACGGCGGCGGCGATCGTGGCGGCGGTGGCGGTGGCTATCGCGGCGGTGGTGGCGGCGGCTACGGCGGCGGTGGCGGCGGCGGTGGTTAC
>Ga0070680_100003335_pt1 | contig 11980 bp, 11 predicted proteins | sample KBSC73BmetaG_FD_64672 | JGI IMG/M metagenome (GOLD analysis project Ga0070680, IMG submission 64672) | Corn rhizosphere microbial communities from Kellogg Biological Station, Michigan, USA - KBS C7-3B metaG | ecosystem: Host-associated > Plants > Roots > Rhizosphere | place: USA: Michigan...
TTCGCGGTATAAACGGCGGAAAAGCCGGGATCGACGCCGATATTGGAGACGATCATTCCCATGTCCGAAGGCAGGACGGTTTTGCGAATCAACTGTTCGAGCCGGGCAACTTCGCTTTCCGTATCGGTGAGAGCTGTACCGGAAGTAGCCTTGATGCTGACCACAAACTGTCCCGCGTCCGTTTGCGGGAAGAAGGCAAGTCCCACCAGCGGATAAAGAAGCAGGCTTGCGGCAAACAGGCCGAAGAAGACGACCATGGTGGCTACAGGACGGACAACAACTTTCGAAACCACCGTTTCGTAGCCGCCCAACATGCGGTTGAACTGCCGGTTGAACCAGGTGTTGAAACGTGCGCCAAGGCTTTTTCGCGCAGCTGGTTCTTTTTGGCCGCTGTGCGATGCGCCTTCGGCATGCCCGGCCGTCTGCTTCATAAAGCGCGCGCAGAACAGGGGCACAACGGTCATCGCCACGAAAAACGAAGCGAACAATGAGAGGACCACCGCCAGAGCCAGCGCCGAAAAAAGGTACTTACTGACGCCATAGAGCAGCGTAACCGGGAAGAACACGACGACCGTGGTCAGCGTCGCCGCAAGCACGGGCAAAGCGACTTCGCGGCCTCCCTTCTCGGCGGCCACGCCTGGCGGCTCTCCCAGCTCGAGATGTCTGTAGATGTTTTCCAGCACGACGACCGAGTTATCGATCAGCCGCGAGAGCGCGAGAGCGAAGCCGCCCAGCACCATGCTGTTGATGGAGCTTCCACCGATCTGCAGGGCGATGAAGGCAGCCAGGACCGACAAAGGAATGGAAAAGAACACGGCGACCGTGGCGCGCATACTCCCCAAAAAGATGAGGATCATCAGACACGTCAGCAGCAGGCCGATGCCGCCTTCGTGCAGGAGCGTCTCAATGGCGGTCTTCACGAAAGCGGATTGATCAAAGACCACCGTGCTCTTCAAATTTCCCGGAATGTCCAGCAGGTGTTTCAGATGCTCCCGAACGCCATTTACCACCGCGATCGTGTTGGAGTCCCCGCCCTGCTTCAATATCGGCAGATAGACCGAGCGTTGTCCGTCAACGCGCACGACGTTGTACTGAAGCGAATAGGAATCCTGGGCATTACCGATATCCGAGAAGCGAACCGGCGCCTGCCCGACAATCTTGATGGGCGTCCGGTTCATATTCGACAGATCCACCTGATTATTGGCGTAAATGGAGTAGTCCAGATGGCCGATCTTCACGTCTCCCGCGGGAAGGATCACGTTCGATTCATTTACGGAGCGGACCACATCCATGAGGCTGAGCTGGTTAGCTTCGAGCTTGAACGGGTTCACATAAAACTGAATCTGGCGCCAGCGCCCTCCGAACGGCTGGGGAACGGACGCGCCCTGAACTCCCGCAAGCTGGTTGCGGATGTTGTTCTGCGCGATGTCTTTCAGAAAGGTTTCCGTCAGCCCTTCACCTTTCAGCGTCACCAGACAGACAGGAAGACTGGAAGCATCGAACTTCAGCACAATCGGCGGCAATGTGCCGGGGGGCATGTCGCGGATGTCCGCCATCGCGAGATTGGAAATGGTGGAGGCGGCCGCATCCGGGCTGCTGCCGGGCTGGAAATACACCTTGATGACGCTGACTCCGGTAAGCGATCTCGATTCGATATGCTCCACGCCGCTCGCAAGAGTAAACATTCGCTCAAGGTGGTAAGTGATGTTACCCTCAATCTGCTCCGGCGGCATGCCGTTATAGAAGGTCGCGACAACCACCACCGGAATATTGATCGGGGGGAACATGTCCACGGGCATCCGCAGGACGCCCACCGAGCCAACGATCGCAATGATCAGGCAAACAACAACAATGAAATATGGCGTTTTGATGGCAAATCTGGACATTGCTGCTAGCCCCTGGGAACTGCGGGCGCCGCTTCATCGGCGACGGGCATGAGCTTGACTCTTACTTTCTGCCCCTCTTTCAATCCGGTGTGGCGTCCGAGAATCAGCACATCGCGATTCTGCAAGCCCGTCATGACTTCTTCTTCAAGTGGAGTTCTTATGCCCGTAGTGATGGGGAGGATATGGATCGTCGAATCACGAACGGCGTACACCTTCGGGGAGGCGGCATCCGTTTCATCCACGGCTTCGATGGGTACGGTCAAGGCATCTTTGCTCTGCTTCAGACGCAGATCCACTTCCGCGTACATGCCCGGCACCAGCACGTAGTTCGGATTGGGAACATCGACTTCTGTATCCATGGTTCTGGTAGCCATGGAGATCTTGCTCGCAAAGCGCGTCACACGACCTGGAAACGTCTTTTTCAGGCTGTTCACGGTAACGTCCACGGTCTCGCCTACGCGGACCTGCGGGACGGCCGACTCCGGCACCGGCAAGATCAGCCGGAGCAGGTTATTCTGCGACAAGCGAACGACGGGCATGGCCTGCGTATCGGACGACGTACCCTGCTGGATCATGGCCCCGGTATTCGCATAGCGCTTTGTGATCACGCCATTGAATGGGGCGGAAATCAAGGTGTATTTCTGCAGCGTCGCCCATCGCGCCTGTTCCGCCTGGCTCATTCGGGCTTTGCGCTGCGCCGCGTCCAGGGTGGATTTGGCAGCGGATAACTGCGCCTCGGCCGCAACTTCCTTCGAGTGCGATTCATCGACCTCCTGCTGTGGAACCAGCCCGACTTCCTTCTTCGAAACTTCGAGAATGCGTGTGTAGGAGAGATGAGCGATATCGAAGGCGGCCTGGGCGCGGGCCAGATCGTTACGAGCCGTGGCTATGTCAGCGTTCGAGGCGTCGACGGCCGCCGCCGCGCGTGCAATATCATCCTGCATCTCCGGAATCTCAAGTTCGGCCAGCTTCTCGCCCGTATGCACGCGGTCGCCTATATCGACCCGGATCGTTTTGATGTAGCCGGCCTCTTTGGCCATCACATCCACTTCCTGATAGGGAACGAACTCGCCCGTGAGCGTAAGTTCCGTGGAAAGAGTCTTTCTCTCCACTTTCGCCCCGGGAACCACCGTCACGGTATCCGTAGGGTTTGGCGTCGAACGACTCTCCGGCGCCGATTCGCCGTTGCTTCGTTCGCAGGATACAAGCGCTGAGGCGCAGAAAACAACCAGCGCCAGAATGCAGTACCCGGGAAGCCGCCGTCCGGTGGCCTTTCCAGTCCCGCTCGCATATTCGTTCATTTCCTTATCCCCTGCCGCGTGGCTCATCGAAAACTTCCGATCGCATAATCCAGCGCCGTCCTGCGATCCAGATAATCGTATTTCGCGCTGGCGGCATCGATCTGGGCGCTGATCTGGCTCAGCTGGGCCTGATTCAGTTCAACGATGCCGCCCAGCCCCGCATCGTAGCGCGCCTGCGCGAGGCGAAGGGACTGGTTGGTTTCGTTGACCAGTTCGCCGGTCACGGCCAGCCGGCGATAGGCAGTATTGGCCTGGTACCAGGCGTTCTGCACATCGCGCGAAACCTGCAGTGAAAAATCCTGCACGTCGTTATCGGCGGCTTTGGCGCGGAACAGAGCTTCGGAACGCCGCGCACTGAACAATCCGCCATTGAACACCGGAATTGAAATGTTTACGCCCGCAGCTTCGTAGTTGTTGTGGGCCAGCACATGATCGTGTTCGGGAATAACGCCGGCGGCGGCCGCGAGGCCAACCGTGGGATACGAGAGCTTCTTTTCGGCATCCGCAAACTGCCAGGCGGCATCCCGGTCTTTCTTGCGCTCCAACAGATCCGGGCGTTGTGCGAGAGCCTGTGTAATCAAGCCCTGTATATCCGGGCTCATGGGGCCGGGAAGCTCCTGGTCGACCAGCGTCAAGTTTTCGATCTGGCGATAACCCATGGCTGTGGCGAGTTGAGCTCGCGCTTCCTCGCCGTTGTTCTCGGCCTGATACACGGCAAGCTGCGCCTCCGATACCAGCACTCGAGCAAAGCTGACGTCGAGCGTGGATTTCAACGCGCTCTGGCTAAGAGCCGTAATCTGCCGCAGCAAGACCTGTCGGTTCGCCAGCGCCGCCTGAGCTACTTTCAGCACCGCATCAGAAGCCAGGACGCCATAGTATGCGTTACGAACCTCAAAAATGATTTGCGCGCGAACGTTGATGAGGTTCTCATTCCGGGCCTCGAGGCGCGATCGCGCCGAACGCGTCAGATCTCGCGTTCGGCCGAAATCAGTTAGGAGTTGTACCAGATTGACGCCTGAGGCGAACCGGTTCGACAAGCTGGACGTGGTGAGCGCTCCCGCCGCCAGGACCGTGCCTGTATTGGCGAGCGCTGCTGTCGTGTTGGAAACGGCGGTCGGGAAGTAGGCCGACCTGGTTTCCGCTACTACCTGGCCGGCTGCCTGCGCCGTCAGGGTGGCGGAACCGACTCTCGGGTGATTCCTGAGCGCGATTTGTTCCGCCTGGTCCAGCGTCAGCGGCCCGGGAAGCCGTGTCGATGGAAGAGGCGCTGTTCCTACCTGGCCAGATACAATCGAGCATCCCATTACCGCTGCGACAAGTACTGCGCGCAGTAATTGCAATTTAGAAGTCGGTCTCCTGCATGGCAACTTTCAATACTGTTGTTTCGTGCATCTCCACGAGGCCATCTGTTACCAGGTCGCATAACCCTGGTAAGAGCGAGTCCACCTTCTCCGGCGATTCTATGAACTGTATCTGCACAGGCAGGTGGCGCTTTTCGGCTCCATGCCCTTCTGCGCTATGCAGGTGGTGGTGCTCGCCAAAACCCTGCTGCGGCCGGGTGAGCGTTGCGCCGGAGACGCCTTCGGAAAAAAGGAATGAGAACACCTGCTCATAGATGAAATCCGCGCCTGCGCTGGTATCTTCATTCAGATGAATGGTTACCTTCTTCGCGGGTCCGGTCTTTAACACCGGCGCCTTCTCTCTATTCCTGCGGCGGCGCTCATATATTTCTCAAGTATGGGGGACGAGAGGAAAGGTGATGCTGAAGCTTTACTGAATTTTTTCTGAACTATTTGTCAGGAAGATTTCAGGCCCGAGTGTCTTCCGCTCCTGTACAGTGAAGCCGTGCGGATCCTGGTAGTGGAGGACGAGCCGAAACTGGCACAGGCAGTCCGTCAGGGCCTCGAAGTGGATGGTTATACGGTTGCCGTGGCCCCTACCGGAGAAGACGGCTTTTATCTTCTTTGTTGCGAATCGTTCGATCTGGCCATTCTGGACGTAATGCTTCCGGGCCGCGATGGTTTTCAGATCGTCGATGCCGCGCGCCGCCATGGCCTCACAATTCCGGTGCTGCTGCTGACTGCGAAAGACACCGTCGACGATCGCGTCCATGGACTCGATTGCGGCGCAGATGATTATCTGAGCAAGCCATTCGCGTTTCCGGAACTCCTGGCCAGAATCAGGGCGTTGCTTCGGCGCGGCGTGGTGGAGCACCCGTCGCGGCTAAAACTTGCGGACCTTGAAATCGATCCTGCGATCCGTTCCGTGACCCGGGAAGGGCGCGTGATCGAACTGACGACAACCGAGTATGAACTGTTCGCTTACCTCTTTTCTCACGTAGGACGCGTGGTCTCGCGAGAGATGATCGCGAAAGAAATCTGGAAAGAGGTCGCCCCCCAGACGCCTCTGGACAACGTTATCGATGTTCACCTGACGCACCTTCGGCGTAAAATCGATGGGCCCTTCGAAAAGAAACTGATTCACACCGTAAGAGGCCTGGGATTCATATTGCGCGAGGGAGATTCCCAGGCCGCTTAGCCGCGGGGCATTCCGGATATCACCATCTGGAGGCCAAACACCGCAAGGCCGATCAGACTGATAACCGACGACACCAGGACCAAACGCCGCATCAGGCGCCCATTCCGGAAAGCGCGGTAGACAATCGGCACGTTCGCCATGGCGCTCGCGATGGAAGCCACGATAGTGCAGAGCGCCGCCGTATCCGCTCCGATCGCGCCGTGCGCGGAGAGCGTGGCGGCGGCAGCGGTGGCGCTGGCGCTGCTGACCAACCCTCCGAGAATACTTACCGCAACCGTACCCGTCGTGCCCAGAAGCCGCTGTCCGAGAGATCCTGCGATTTCGATGGCAATGAACAGCAATCCGAAACTGATGATTTTACGGATCTCGAAGGGTGATCCAATTTGCAGCGCCGGCGCGTCGGAGCGTTTCGGCCGGGTCCACCACGAGTAAGCCGTCGCCGCAACCGACATCAATGCGACAGGAAGCAGCGCCAGTTCCGCAGCGTGAGCATTGAAGATCGCGAGAACCAGAAGGTTCCGCAGGAACATCGCGACAATGGTCAGAGAATTGACGAATACAATCAGCCCCGAGGTGTCCGTACCGGCGCTTCGAACGAGCCCGGAGAGTTCGGCGATGGTCGCCGTGCTGTTTACAAGCCCGCCAAAGAATGCGGTGTAGAACAAGCCGCGGACGCTATAAAGCCGCAACAGCACGTAGTTGACAAAGCCGATGGCCGCAATCAGAATCACCGTCAACCAGTTTTCACGCGGGTTGAACAATGCCCATGGATCTACGAACCGGTTCGGAAGAATCGGATAGATAACGAATCCAATGAGCGCCAGCAAAACGGCCCCTCTCACTTCCTGAGCGGTCAATTCCCCGGCGAATCTGGTGAGCTGTGGTTTAAGGGAAAGAAGCAGAGTCACGATAATTGCGGCCGCCGTTGGCGTGAACAGATGACCCTGCCCGATGAGAACACCGAGCGCGTATGTTACCAGCAGTGCGCAGGAGGTTGTGGCTTCCAGTTGCTTTTGAGAGCGGGCATTGCCGATGCTGGCCGCGGCGATGAGCGTGATGACACCGGCAAGGCCAGCCAGCGCGAAGCCGTTCGAAATCAGCTCGGCCGTTGCGCCAAAGAAGGCGGTGAGCGCGAATGTGCGGCCGCCGAACTCCTTGTGCGACCACTCCCGCTCAAGGCCAATCAGCAGACCCGCGCCGATAGACAGCAGCAATCGCACCGCAATCTCAAACGGCGGAAAGGGCGGGGTCACCCGTTCAAAAGCAGATATGGGCACAGTGAATGGGGCCAGAGCCAATGTAATAAGGAAAAGGCCACCGTGGCCCGCCGCCTTGATGCTTTCGCCATGCGCTTCCACCGCCCAGTGTGGAATCGCGAGTTGCGTCCAAACCCGCTACTATCCCGCGGCCGGCCGCTTTCCACACGCGCTCGCGGAAGGTCTTCGACCGCCCGGACGAGCGTTGCGATAGAGAACAGCTCCTGCCGATGAGCGGACCTCCAGAAACCGGTCGAGAATCGGTTTCGCTTCCGGATGGTTGTGGTAAGTTCTGGCGGATGATCAATAGCGGCTTTCGCCGTAGATGACCTTGCGCGCGTATCGCTCCGCGGCGGCCGGGTCTTCGGCGATGTGTTCGGAAAGGACCCAGAGTCCTTCTCCATTGGCGAGAACAATCAGCCCCTTGCCGGGTAGTTTCCCGATTGCCGTCACGCTGTCGAAACGACGCGTCACCCTCGGGCTGTCGGGATTCGAAAGATCCAGAATCTGTATCGTTCGTGGCACGGGAGCCGCCACCGGAGTTGCCGAACCCGGCGCAGAGATCGACAAAGCGGCGGTACCCGCGATGGTCACGAGATTCCCGACTTCAGCGCCGGTCACTTTGCCCAATACTTTGGGGTGCTCAGGCTGCGTCAGATCGATCAGCGTGGTTCCTTTTCCCGCTGCCCGCTTCGCGTAGACATAAGAGTGGCTGTTACGTTCAGTGATCTCCAACTCAATCACCGGCCCATTCGCCAGTGGGATATGACTTTCAATCGTGATCTGGTCGTGCCCGGCGCCGGAACTCTGACTCGGATGCCTGGATTTTGCGAATGCCGGCCCGGCGCCGATCGCCATGCAAGCCACTACGGCCGCGATCGATAACCACTTGTAAGTTTCCACTTTTGCTGGCTGTTGCTTTCATCAACCATGGTGCGGCGCATGGGGCCGGTTCACAACTGAAGAATGCCTGAAGAATTTCTGAATTCGCGTTCAGCGAGCCCACAGTTGTAAATAATAGCGACGAGCGTGTTCCCGGACAAATCCACGGCGGCTTCCGCTCTTACGCCGGCTGGGGCCGCCATCTCACCTTCAGCACGTCCGCCTGGCTGGCCAGCGCCAGCAGGATTTCCAGCAATTCTGTATGCGAAGCTTGCCGTGTTTTACTTATGAAAAAAACTGAAAACGTCGGGTTTACCCGCAGACGCATTCTGCAGGATGCCAGCAGAGCTGCCGCCACGGCCGCTTCTCTGTTTCTGCCTCCGAATGTTCGCCGCCCTGGCCCAGGGGCAGTCGCGCCGCAGTCTTTCTCAGGACGTGAAGCATGTGGTGATTCTGATGCAGGAAAACCGCTCCTTCGATCACTACTTCGGAACTCTATCCGGCGTTCGCGGATTCGACGATGCCTCCGCGCTGAAACTGCCGGACGGGCGCTCCGTCTTTCACCAACCCGATTCTCTGCACCCGAACGGTTACCTGCTTCCGTTTCATCTCGACACAGGGGCGAGCAGCGCGCAAAAGATTCCCTCGACCAGCCATGCCTGGGCGGTGCAGCATGAGGCGTGGAACGGCGGCCGCATGGACCAGTGGTTACCGGCTCATCGCAAGGCCGACGGCGTCAAAGCGCCTTACGTGATGAGTTATTACAAGCGCGAAGATATTCCCTTCCAGTTCGCGCTGGCCGAAGCTTTCACCATCTGCGACGCGTATCACTGCTCGGTGATGGGACCTACTTATCCCAATCGCATGTATCTGATGACCGGCATGATCGATCCCGATTCGAGCGGCCGCGGCCCGATCGCGTCGAACTCGCCCTTGCGGGCGCGGACAAACATCGTGTCCGGCGGCAGCGGGCCGACGGCAAGGACGCCCGCGGCTCTGGCCCGCTCGATGGCAGGCGCGATCACATCAATTTCTTCGGTTCCCAGCAGGCCGCCTTCACCTGCGTGCGGATTCAGGGCCGCAACGCCAATGCGAGGTTCGGTTCGGATGCGCCGCAGCATGACCTTGACCTGATCAACCGCGGCATAAATCCCATCCGTGTAGCCAGATGCGCAACCTTTCTTAAAGAGATGTGGGAGGTGACGCGCGTGGTCCAGAGCGATTCCGCGATGTTGATCTCCGAGCAGAGCGTTTTCACTCCGAGGACATGCGCGAAGAAATGCATCTCAATCTTCCTGCTCGAGCCCGGCAAGCTTCATCGCCTGCTTATTGAGGGGCGCGAAGAGGAATGCATCCGTTGCACGCGCGCGGATCTGCTCACAGGCCGCGCGCAAGTTCCGAGCGTGAAAGCGCCGGCTTCGCGGCTGACCCGCCCCATGGGATACGGAGCGCCGCTCGCGCGATGTTCGACGAACGGCAGTCCGTCGAAAATGGAATGCGGGAGTCCGGCGACCTTCGCGCCGGTCGCGAGGACGTCCGGATCCCCGAGCAGAGTGATCGACGCCGCCGCGCGCGCTTCGGGCATTGCCAGCAGCTTTGCGGTGATTTCCGGACCGATGCCCGTCGGGTCGCCGGCGAGCACAAGCATTCGCGGTCTGGCGTTCATGGAGATCTCCGGAGAGAGGAGTTTCTCGATAATGGAATGAGGCGCACGTGATAGATCAGCCGAGCGCCGCGTTCACAGCGCTCGCCGAAATCCAGAAGCTTCAAGGGCACGTGACCCTGATCATCATACATGCACACGAGGGTTCAGCTGATTCCGGCCCCGGGCCTGAACATGCCTGCCCGACACGGATGTGGTCGAACCAAAGGCGCTGAAAATCGGACCTGCGCTCCCGGCCGGTACCGGCAACCCGGGCGCCTCAATCAGAAGAAGCGGCTGGCCTTTCCCCTGCATCCCAAAAACCTGGCATCCATCCGCCACCTTGTGGAAGGGCTGCGGGAGAATCGCGCCGGCGGGAGGTGATGTACGGTAGCTAACCCGAGAGGGAGCGCCGGTCAGTAATCGTAATTCACTCTTGCGTGAGCTTCCAGACCCCCGATTCTCGCGTTGAGAGGAGTGGAAATGAGTATCGCCGAAATACATGCGGGCCGCGAAGGCTATCTGCTGCTGTTTTCGTGGGTCTTCGCGGAACAGATTGGCTTTCCACTTCCAGCTGCGCCTGCGCTTCTGGCCGCGGGCGCCCTTGCGGCCGGAGGAGGACTGAATCCCGCGCTCGCGATTCTCGTCGCCGTTGTCGCATGCGTACTCGCCGATTACCTTTGGTATCGGGCGGGAACATTCAGAAAGGATGCGGTCAGCCGCTACCTGCGGCGCCATCCCGATTCCGCGATCCTGCGCAGCGCCGAGCGCCTGGTGAAACGGTATGGAAGCCGCTGTCTGCTGTTCGCCAAGTTCGTGCCCGGGCTATCGCTGGCGGCTCCGCCCCTCACTGGCCTTTACGGCGTCACGTCCACGAGCTTTCTCACATTCGATGGTCTCGGCGCGCTTATATGGATTGGCAGCTTCACCGGGGTCGGATATTTCTTCGGCAGCGAGGTGGACATTGCCGCCCTTGCGTCCAGCCCGATTGTAGTCTGGTTCATCAGTCTCGCTATAGCATCTGTCATCCTCAAATGCTCGTACAGCATCTGGAAACGGTTCCGCGTACGTCCTGCCGTCCCCGATCTATCCAGCATCGTTGCGCGTACTTACAAAGAGGACCCGGCCGGACTGCTATGGCTTTCGGGGCTGATCACCGGCGATCTTGAATCCGGCGTCGATATTGTCGCTCAATCGATCTGCGTTGACGACGCCGCAAATGACTTCTTCGCCGGGTGGATGTCCAAATGGTCCCGCAAGCTTGTCATCGCAAATTCGCTGACCCGAGTTGCGGCTGATTTGAGGCGTTCGGCCCAGCGAACAAGGTCAGGCAGTTCGGACACGAAGCCCGTCGCACTGCCGTTGCCGGAATGGCCTGCGGATCACGCCGTCAACAAGGCTCAGCTCCAGAATGCGCTTGCTGCGATCGATTTGTTCCCGCGATGCGCCGTGCTGCTTACCGTATTCGAGAAGCTGTCCATTGAGGAAGCGAGTCTTCTGCTGGGAGTGGACAGGAAGCTGGTCATTCAGGCGCGAGTCACAGGCCTGGCGAGGCTTGCTTACAATCTTGCGGTTGAACAGGGCTGGCACGCCGATTCCGTCCAATCGCCGGAATTCAGTTCGAAGTCAATGCAGGCTGCGGTTTAGACCAGGCAATTAGAGCATTTTCGTAATAATCATAGGGGATAGCCGCAGTGGCGGAAGTAGTTGACGGCGTTTTGGGGGGAGATAGTGGAAAGTGCTTCGGGGATCGCCTCCTGAAGGGCGGTAACAGAGCGGGTCTTGAGTTGACGCAGCTTCTGTTTGACTTGGGCCCAGCATTTTTCGATCGGGTTGAGGTCCGGCGAGTAGGGAGGCAGGTAACAGAGTGCTGCGCCGGTTTGTTCAATGAGTTCCCGTACGCCGTCCACTTTGTGCGCTCCGAGATTATCCATGACGACCAGTTGACCGGGCTTCAATTGTGGACAAAGAACGTGTTCCAGATAAGCCCGGAAGACATCGCCATCGGTGGGTGCTTCGATGGACATCGTTGCTACCCAGCCGGAAACGGCGACCGCTCCCAGCACCGTCAGGGTTCGCCAGCGGCCGGCAGGAACTCCTTCCTCGACGCGCGCGCCGCGCAACGCCCGTCCATAACGCCGCGTCATTTCCGTCGTGACGCCGCTCTCGTCGACGAAGATGAGTTGCGCCGGATCGATTTGCCCGGCTTCCTGCTGCCAGAACTGGCGTTGCGCTTTGACCCGGTCACTGTCCCGCTCGGAGGCGTGGAGTGACTTTTTTTGAGACGCAGCCCCATCCGCTTCAGCATTACCCAAAGTTGCGTAATTCCGATTCCGATGCCTTTGTGGCGCCGCAGGTCTTGCTGTAGTTCCGCCAACGTCCGGTCTGGTTGCTCTTTCACCCGTGATCGCAGATACTCCGCCGCTTCCGGAGTCAGCCGGCTCCTGGGGCCACGCTTACCCCCCGCCGGCCTTT
>Ga0070680_100003347_pt1 | contig 11959 bp, 10 predicted proteins | sample KBSC73BmetaG_FD_64672 | JGI IMG/M metagenome (GOLD analysis project Ga0070680, IMG submission 64672) | Corn rhizosphere microbial communities from Kellogg Biological Station, Michigan, USA - KBS C7-3B metaG | ecosystem: Host-associated > Plants > Roots > Rhizosphere | place: USA: Michigan...
TGCACGCCCGCTCCGCCTAACGGGTCGACGCCCATGCGGATGCCGGAGCCCCGCACGGCCTCGAGGTCGACCACGCCGCCGAGGTCGTTCACGTACGGCGTCAGGAAATCGTGCGCGTGGGTCGTCGCGGCGCGACACGCCTGCTCGAACGGGAGCCGGCGCACGTCGCGCAAAGCGCCCTCGAGCAGCGCGTTGGCCGTGGCGTCGATCGGATCGGTGACGCCGGCCGGCGCCGGTCCGCCGTTAGGCGGATTGTACTTGAAGCCGCCGTTGTCGGGCGGGTTGTGCGACGGCGTCACCACGATGCCATCGGCCAGGCCGTGCGTCCGTCGCTGGTTGTAGGCAAGGATCGCGTGCGATACGGCCGGCGTCGGCGTGAATTCACCATCCGGAGCGATCATCACGTCGATGCGATTGGCGGCCAGCACCTCGAGCGCGCTCCGGAACGCCGGCACCGACAGCGCATGCGTGTCGATACCGAGGAAGAGCGGCCCATCGACGCCACGATCGTGGCGGGAGCGGCAGATCGCCTGCGTGATCGCGAGTACGTGCGCCTCGTTGAACGTGGCGTCGAACGACGAACCGCGATGCCCGGATGTGCCGAACGCAACCCGTTGGGCGAGCACTGCCGGGTCGGGAGTTAGGCGATAGTACGCGTCGATGAGCCGCGAGACATCGACTAGTTGCGCAGGCTGAGCAGGACGGCCGGCAAGCGGGCTGATCGGCGTCGTCACCGGATCCTGCCGCGCGGTACGCCCATCTCCTCGTCAGCGCACCGGGCCGCGATCCGATGGACCGGCTTCTGCCCGGATGCGCGCGGCCCAGCCGGCGGGCGTCGGATCGAGGGCCACTGCCTCTTCCACGCTCAGCAGGCCCACCTCCGCGTCGGCACGCCGCGTGCGCCGCCGCGCCGCGCTCTTCGGCGCGCGCGCCGCGGGTACTTGGACGTCGGCGTCGGAATTGATCGAACGCTCCGCGAGGTCCGTTAGCAACTTGTCCGTCTCACGCTCCTCATCGAGCGTCTGCTGAAGCAGTCGGCGGTGGTCGTCCCGTCCGAGCAACGCGGCATAGGTGCGGACCGTGCCGTAGCACGCCATCTCGTAATGCTCTACACGTTGCGCTTTGGTGATGAGCCCCGCATCCAGAACCTCGGGCGATGGCTTCTCCTTGATCAGCGCGGCACCTTCCTCCAGCAGCCCTTCCATCCCGATACTCTTCTTGGCTTTCGGACGCTCGCCGAGCTGCTTGAAGATGCGCTCGAGCCGCGTCACGTGGCCGCGCGTTTGCCGCTCGTGCGTGGTGAAGGCACGCTTGAGATCGCGGTGCGACGCCGCCTTGATCATCTTGGGCAGCGCCCGCATGATCTGCTTCTCGGCGCCGTACAGACCTCTGAGCTCCTCCACGTAGAGCTCAGCGAGTGAAGTGAGTTCCATGCGATCTCCTGGCGAGTGTTAGTCGCGACGCGTGTGGCCGGCGATCATCGCGCACCATGGGGTCACGCAACAATGGGGCCTCTCACCACTCGATCACTTCTTTGATCGAATCGGACGGACGATCACCGAAGGCCTCCGCGAACTGACTCGGACGGTGATGCCGTGTAATCAGCGCGCCGAGGTGACCACCCCAGCGGCGATGCCCGCGCGCCAGATCTTGGGCCGCCATCTGAAAATGCCCGCGCGCCGCATTCACGCTGCCGAACATGACCTGATTGCTCATGACCAACCGACGGATCAATTCAGCGCCGGCGACCTGTAGAGGGCGATCCCCGCCCGGAATTCCCGTCACCACGTAGACCCCGTTCAGCGCCAACGCGTCCAGGAGGTTGAACTCGAGGGCCGCGATGCCGCTGGCATCGAGGATCACGTCCATGGCGCCCACCTTGTCGTGCACTTGATCCGCGGGCACCTGGCGGCCGTCCACATAGTGCCCGCCAATTCCCGTTAGCCATTTCGGGCGTGCGCTGGCGCCATCGAGCACGTCGAGTCCGTACACATTGGCGCCTCGCAGCACCAAGACCATCGCCGCAAGCAACCCCACCGGTCCCAATCCCGCCACCAGACAGCGGCGTCCCAACAGCCACGCAGGAGTGATCGCCGGTTCGGGACAGCGCATGCTTTGAAGCCGAATCGCGTCATCGATCGCCTTCTCGACGATCGAGAGCGGTTCCATCAGCACGGCGATCGCGGCGAGCTCGGGCGCCACGACGATGACGTGGTGTTCCGTGTCGACCACGTACTCCGTTTGATAGCCATCCAATCCCTTTATGCCCCGCTCGCGGTATTTCCCTGTTTGGCACATGTCCGAACGGCTCGCGAGACATGAAAAGCATTGACCGCAACCTCGCCGCACAGTGAACACCACGTAGTCGCCGTTCGTCGCCCGGGTGACCGCGGAGCCGACCTCGACTACCTGACCGAACATCTCGTGGCCGATCACCAAGTCATGCTGGCCGTCGGGCGCTGTGGCACGTCCACCCGACACTTCCTCCCGATCCGTGCCACAAATGCCTACGCGAATAATCCTGACCTTGATCTCATCAGGCGCGCCGACCGGCGGCTCAGCTCGTTCCGCCAGCTCTGCGCCTGCCTTACCGGGAACGATGGCAATGGCTTTCATGCGCTGCTTCGTCGCAGGAACCTTGCCCGCGGTCCGAAGCGTGCACGGTGTTTCTTGGATAGCCGATTTCAAGCGCGACCCGAACCCCAACACAATGCGCACAGTTCGTACGGCCGATGAGAGCGCACGGTGAGCGCTGTCGAGCTGCGGTGCGACCTGACGGTGCCGGGCACATCGCTGCCGCACGTGTGGGAGCACACGGTGGGAAGCGGACATGCCCCGCTCGCCTTGCGCGCGGACTATCAGGCGCAGCTCAAACGCTGCCATGACGAGTTAGGCATCCGCCACGTGCGGTTCCACGGACTGCTGTGCGACGACGTGGGGACGCTCGTCGGCGAGCTCGACAAATTGGTGTACTCATTCTTCAATGCCTTTCAGATCTGGGACGCACTGCTCGCATCCGGAGTGCGTCCGTTCGTCGAGCTGAGCTTCATGCCGACGATCCTCGCGTCGGGAGGCACGACCGTCTTTCACTACCGCGGCAACGTCACGCCGCCGCGAGACTATGGGGCGTGGGCGACGCTCATTCGCACGCTCGCGGTGCAGAGCGTGGCTCGATACGGCGTGGCGGAGGTGCGGACGTGGTTCTTCGAGGTATGGAATGAGCCTAACTTGCCCGCCTTCTGGACGGGGACGCAGCAAGACTACTTCACGCTCTATCGTCATACCGCGGCCGCGCTCAAGAGCGTGGATGCCGCGCTTACCGTAGGCGGGCCGGCGACGGCGGACGACGCGTGGATCGACGAGTTCCTGGATTTCTCGGAAAAAGCCGGCGTACCGGCCGACTTCGTAAGCACGCACCACTATCCTACGGACGCATTCGGCAAGCCGGGCGATGACACGGAGGCACAGCTCGCCGCGAGCGAGCGCAGCGTGCTTCGCGATCGGGCTGCCCGCGTTCACGGACAAGCACGGGGCAAGCCGGTGTACTACACCGAGTGGAACACGTCGTCCAACCCGCGCGATCCAATGCACGACGAACCATACGCGGCAGCAGTAATCGTGAAGACGATGCTCGAAGCCACCGGACTGGTAGACGGCTACAGCTACTGGACCTTCAGCGACATTTTCGAGGAGAACTACTTTCCATCCATTCCATTTCAGGGCGGATTCGGACTGCTCACGCTCCAAGGAGTCGCGAAACCGTCGTATCGGGCCTTCGAGGTGCTGCACCATCTGGGCACGGAGCTCGTCGCCTCGCTGACCGACATCCATCCGACAGTCGATGTCTGGGTCGCGCGCGATTTAGGCGCACAACGCCTTACTGTGGTCCTAACGAACCACGCGTTGCCGCGTCATCCGATCGCGTGTGAGCACGTGCGGGTGCGGCTCGAGGGAGCGCCTCGCCCAACGGATGCGTTCGTGCAGCGCATCGACGCGGACCACGCGAATGCGAAGGCGGCGTGGCTCGCCATGGGATCGCCCACCTATCCGTCGGCTGCCGACGTGGAGCAATTGCACCATGCGTCCCGGCTCATCCGCGAGCCGCAGCGATGGCGTGTCGAAGAAGGCGCCCTGCTGATCGAGCTCGACATTCCGCCACACGCCGTCGCGGCCGTCACCCTCACGCTCGGCGCGCCGGTCTCCTCCAGTTGAAGGAGCTGCACCGAGACGGAGCCCTCGCCAATGCCCAGCAGCATGATGGGCCGTACGACGCCATGCTGGAGGAGGTCGAGCGCAAGGCGATCGCGTACTTCGATCACGAGGTCAATCCCGCCACCGGGCTGGTGCGGGACAACACCGATCGTGAGTCGCCGGCCTCAGTTGCCGGTACGGGGTTCGCGCTGAGCGCGTACGTGGTCGCGGTCGAGCGCGGCTACATGGCGCGCCGCGAGGCGGCAAGCCGGACGCGCACAGCCCTGCGCTTCCTCTGGAACGCGCCGCAGGGCGATGCCGCCGACGCGACCGGAGCGCACGGCTTCTTTTACCACTTCCTCGACATGGCCACCGGCCGCCGCGTGTGGAAGTGCGAGCTCTCGACCATCGACACTGCCATCGCGCTGGCCGGCATTCTGGCCGCCGCCGCGTACTTTGACCGAAACACGCCGCACGAACGGGAAATCAGATCGTTAGGCGACGATATTTATCGCCGAGTGGATTGGCGGTGGGCGCTCAACGCCGGCCGCGCCGTCTCGATGGGATGGAAGCCGGAGGATGGCGGGCGGTTTCTGCCGTACCGGTGGCGGGGATACACCGAAGCCTTGTTGCTCTACGTCCTGGGGCTCGGCTCGCCCACCCATGCGCTGCCGCGAGATTGCTACGCGCGATGGACCGCGACGTACCGATGGGTGCGGGCGTACGGCAGCGACTACGTACACGCCGGTCCCCTGTTCATTCACCATCTGAGCCACATTTGGATCGATTTCCGCGGTATTCGTGACGCGTACATGCGTCGCAAGGGCATCGACTACTTCGAGAACAGCCGGCGGGCCACGTACGTACAGCGCGCGTATGCCGTTAGGAATCCGCGGCGCTTCGACTGGTATGGGGACACGTGGTGGGGCGTCACGGCGAGCGACGGACCTGGCAACGCCACGCGCACCGTGCACGGGACGCCGCGAAGGTTCTACGGCTATCATGCGCGCGGCGTCCCGTACGGTCCGGACGACGGCACGTTGTCGCCGTGGGCCGTGGCCGCTTCACTCCCGTTCGCGCCGGAGATCGTGCTGCCGACGTTACAGTCGGTGCACGCCACCTATCCCGGGCCCAAGCGGAGCTACGGTTACATGTGCAGCATCAATCCATCGTTCCGAACATCGCGGGGCGGACCGGGATGGGTCTCGCCGCGAGATTATGCCATCAACCAGGGGCCGGCCGGACTCATGGTCGAGAACTTCCGATCGGGACTGATCTGGCGACTGATGCGGTCATGTCCATACATACGTGCCGGATTGCGGCGGGCCGGCTTCACAGGTGGGTGGCTCCAAGTCCGCGGGCAACGGTGCTGAAGCCGTACATGCCGTTGGCGCGCTACGGCGTTAGCTTGCCGACGCAATGACCGATCACACGGCACTCGGACCCGGCCGGGAGTTCGACTTCGTGCGCGCACTCCTCGCGCGATGGGGTCATCTCGCCGCCGGCGTCGGCGACGACGCGGCACTCATTGATGTGCCCGCGGACCACCGTCTCACAGCAAGCATGGATAGCGCAGTCGAAGGCGTGCACTTTCGACGCGACTGGCTCTCGCCACGCGAAATCGGATGGCGCACTGCGGCCGCCGCGCTCAGCGATCTCGCTGCCATGGCTGCCGACCCGATCGCGATGCTCGTCTCCATGTCCGTTCCGACGGCCTGGATGAACGATGTGCTCGATGTGGCCGACGGGTTGGGCGACGCTGCGCGTTCGGCCGGCGCCCGCATCGCGGGCGGCGATCTGACGTCGGCGCGCGAGCTGTGCATCGCGATCACCGTGCTCGGCGTCGCACGCGCGCCGCTCTTGAGGAGCGGCGCGCGTGCGGGCGATGTACTGTACGTGACAGGCCGGTTGGGCGGCCCGCTGGCGGCGCTGCGCGCGTGGCAGCGGGGCGCCCAACCGGCCGAGTTCCCCCGCGAGCGATTCGCGCATCCCGTGCCGAGACTGCGCGAAGCGCGCTGGCTCGCCGAACACGGCGCGCACGCGGCCATCGATGTCTCGGACGGATTGTTGAGTGATGCGGCGCACATTGCGTCGGCCTCGAACGCGCGGCTCGCCATGACGCTCGATCGACTGCCCGCGGTCGACAACCTTTCGCCCGACGACGCCGCCCGCAGCGGCGAGGAATACGAGCTGTTGGTCGCGTCGCCGCACGCGCTCGACGTGTCGGAGTTCGCGCAGCGGTTCGATATCCCCCTCACCGAAATCGGACGCGTGGAAGCCGGCGACGCGGAAGTGGTCGCGACACTGCGCGGTGCGCGCGTTGCGCCGGGCGGCGGGTTCGATCACTTTTCCTGAGCATGCGTGCCCTGATCGTCTATCCCACGATGGTCCTCATGACCATCGTGCTCGGCGTTCCCATCGTTGTGCTGTCGCTCTTCGGTGTGCACATCGCTCCGGACAGCGTTCTCGGCCGCGCGCCGCGCATCTGGTCGAAAGTGGTGCTGTGGGCGTCGGCCGTCCGCCTTACGGTGCGCAATCCGGAGCACATCGGCTCGCCCAACGAAGCGCGCATGTACGTGTCCAACCACGTGAGCTGGTTCGAGATCTTCGGGCTCGCCTGCGTGCTGCCGCACTATCGGTTCGTGGCGAAGAAGGAGCTCGCATCGATTCCCGTGTTCGGCCGCGCGGCGAAGGAAGTCGCGGCGATCTTCATCGACCGCAAGAATCGTAAGGCGGCGTTCCAGACCTACGCCGAGGCGGCGGAGCAGATCAAGCGCGGGGTTTCGGTGGCGGTGTTTCCGGAAGGCACGCGCGGCCGGTCGTACACGCTGCGTCCATTCAAGAAGGGGCCGTTCGTGCTCGCGATCGCGGCGCAGGTGCCGGTGGTGCCGGTGGTGAGCTGGGGCACGAGGGAAGTGCAGGGCAAAGGACGACTCGCCATCCACGGCGGCTCGTGCGAGTTGACGTTCCTCGAGCCGATCGCGACGACCGGTCTCACCTACGACGACCGCGACGCGCTCCTGCGCGCGGTATGGGAGCGCATCGCGCAGGCGCTGGTCGAAAAGGGCGTGCCGGCCACGGGCGCGCCGATGGAGTCTGCCGCCTAACGACAGCCGCGCGGCCCACACTTTTCAACGGACGACATGTCAGAGATCATCGAGATACGGGCGCGGGAGATCCTCGATAGCCGCGGGAACCCGACCGTCGAGGCCGACGTGGTGCTCGACAGCGGCGCCGTCGGGCGAGCGGCGGTCCCGAGCGGCGCCTCGACCGGCGAGCACGAAGCCGTCGAGCTGCGCGACGGCGACCCCAAGCGCTATGGCGGCAAGGGCGTGCTGCGCGCGGTCCAGCACATCGAGGAGACGATTCTGCCCGCGCTGCGCGGTATGGATGCGATCGCCCAGGTCGAGATCGATCGCGCGCTCATCGAGCTCGACGCCACGCCGAACAAGGAGCGCCTGGGGGCGAACTCGATCCTCGCTGTATCGATGGCGGTGGCGCGTGCAGCCGCGGCGGACGTCGGCCTCCCGCTGTATCGCTACCTGGGCGGCCCCATGGCGCGTACGCTCCCGGTTCCGATGATGAACGTGCTCAACGGAGGGGCGCACGCCACGAACACGGTGGACTTCCAGGAGTTCATGATCGTCCCGTTAGGCGCGGAGACGTTCGCCGACGCGCTGCGGATGGGCGCCGAGGTGTTCCATTCGCTCAAAAAGGTGCTCGTGAAACGCGGGCTCTCGACCGGCGTGGGCGACGAGGGCGGCTTCGCGCCCAACCTCAAGAACGATGAAGACGCCCTGGCGGCGCTCATCGAAGCCATCGAGGGCGCCAATTACGCGCCGGGCAAACAGGTCGCGCTGGCGCTCGACCCCGCGGCGAGCGAGCTGTTCGACAAGAACGGCCACTACGTGTTCAAGAAGAGCGGCGCGGGCTCGCTCGACGCGCACGCGATGATCGATCTCTACGCGCGCTGGCTCGACCAATATCCGATCGTCTCGATCGAGGATGGTCTGGCCGAGGACGACTGGGACGGGTGGGCCGCGCTCACTGCTGCGTTAGGCGACCGCGTCCAGCTGGTGGGCGACGACATCTTCGTCACCAACACGTCGCGCCTCGCCCGCGGCATCGAGAGCCACGTCGCCAACGCGATTCTCATCAAGGTGAACCAGATCGGCACGCTCACCGAAACGCTCGAGGCCATCGAGATGGCGCGGTCGGCGGGCTACCTGTCGGTGATCTCGCATCGCTCGGGCGAGACCGAAGACGTGTTCATCTCGGATCTCGCGGTGGCCACGAGCGCCGGCCAGATCAAGACGGGATCCGCGTCGCGAGGCGAGCGCGTGGCCAAGTACAACCAGCTGCTCCGCATCGAAGAGATGCTCGGCGAGTCGGCCGAGTATCCGGGCGGGGCGATTTACGGGTTATGAAGACCGCCGGGCCGTTTTCGGTTAGGCGAATCGTGACGATCGCGGCCATCGCCGGCGGCGTGCTGTTCGCGCTGCAGGGCGGCGAGTACGGCACCTGGGATCTCATCCAGCAGCGGACGCGCAAGCAGCGGCTGCTGGCGCAGATCGACACGCTCCAGCATCAGATCGACTCGCTCGAGCGCGTAAAGAAGGCGGTCGAGACGGACCCGGCCACGCAGGAGCGCATCGCGCGTGAGCAGTTCGGCATGGTGCGCGGCGAGAAGGAGATGCTCTACCGCTTCGCCGAGCCCGCCGACAGCGCGCATCCCAAGCCGTGACGACGGCGCGCATCGGCGCGCGCCTCGCCGTGTCCCCGGCATTCGTTGAAGTTAGGCGAACGCGCGCGCGTAATCCTGGAGGAGCAGGCGGTAGCACGGGCATGACGCCTCCTCCAGACCCGCGCGGTTCGTCACGGTGACGCGACCCCGGCTGTAGCGGATCGCTCCCGCGGCCTGCAGTTGCCGCGCCGCCTTCGACACCGTCGGCCGCTCCACGTCGAGCATCTGGCCCAGAAATTCCTGGGTGAGCGAGAACTGATCGTCGCCCACGCGATCGTGCGCCATGAGAAACCAGCGCGCGCAGCGCTGCACGACGCGATGCCGCTGATTGCACGCCGAGCACTGCGCGATCTGACTCAGCATCGCGTCCGTGTACCGGAGCATGATCCGGCGCATCGCCGTCCCGCGCGCGAGTGCGCGGTGAAACGCGGCTACCGTTAGGCGACGGGCGGCATCGGGAACCTGCGCAACCGCCTGAATCGACGCGGTGTCGACACCGAGGAATGTGCTGAGTCCCACCATGCCCTCGTTTCCGACGATCGCCACCTCGACGCCCTTCTCACCGTCGATCGGCGCGACCAGCGATATCACGCAGTGCTGCGGGAAGTATACGTGGGAGATCCGTTCGCGGGCCTCGAACAGTACGTGTCCACGCGGCAACGCGACGTCCTGCAGGTCGGCTAACAGTAACTTGTAGTCCGCGCGAGGCAACGCCAGGAGCAATTGGTTCTGCTCGAGGCGCCTCGGCGCATCGGATGGAGACACGGTCCCTCCTCGCCTGCGACACGTGGGTGAATCACCTGACGGCAGGCGACGAGGCAACGACGCCGAATCTGGATGTCGTGAGATGAACGGCGCGCGCACGTGCGCGCGCACGCCGCCGATCCAACTGTGACTAAAACTACGATATCTGGACCAACGCCGGATGCAACGTCGACGACGAACGCGCACTCGATTGGGCGTTCAGATATTCGTTCGGGTCGTGCTCCAAGCCGTCCCGGGGAAGCGAGCTCCAGAGCGGTCCCAAATCCGCCTGGATGCGATCGAGGTAGGGACGTGGAACGGTCGTCGTCTCCTGGTCGAAGAAATCGCGGACGCTCCGATCGCTGTCGAGCAGAGAGCGCACGCGCTCGTGTTGCTTCAGGCGGCCAAAGCGCTCCGATGACGTTCCGCGCAGCAGGTTGATCCACTTGGGAATCGCGCCCTGATTCGCGCGGAAGCGGCGCGCGATCTGCGGCCACGAGAACGCGTATCGCTCGAGGCTCAGCAGGTAATCGTAGAAGGCGGTCCATTCGTAGTTCTTTGGCACCACGTTCATGGCCTGGCTCGCGTCCAGAAAATGGAACGGGAACGGGATCACGCGGCCCGCGCGCTGCAACTCGAGGTTGAGCGGAGCGGCACAGCCGAACGCGGAGAGGAGCGAGAACGCCGGGAACGCGCCGGGTACGAGATCCAGAAACCGCTTGGTCAGCTCGAACGGCTCTGGTCCCTCGTCGGTATCCAGCCCGAGCACGAAGTTGGTCTGCACGTACGGGACGTACCGCAGGATCATGTTCACGTGATCGGCCACGCGCTTGACCTTGTCGAGTCCCACGTCCTTGCCGGTCCTGGTCTTGTTGCCTAACGCAAACCACGACTCGATGCCGGGCAGGATGGCTTTGAACCCGTTCTTCTTGAGCCGCGCGAGGCGCGGCTCGGACAGGAGCGACAGACTGCTCTCGGCGAAGAAGTCGATGCTGTCGGGCGGCGCGACATCCTCGATGGCGCCCATATACTCGTCGAATCGGACCCCGAAGTTCGGGTCGTGCCAGCCGACTCGCGGACGGCGGACCTTGCCGAGCAGGAAGCGCAGGTCGCTCCGGATCTGGTCGAAGCCGAGCGGTTGATAGTCGACGGTCGAGTCGATGCAGAAGGGGCACGTGTACGGACATCCGAGGCTGCCGAGCATCGGCACGATCTTGAGCATCGGCGTCTTCGCCAACGTCGGCTCGATGAATTTCCACCGCTCCTCCACACCCGGCAGCGACTGCGGCTGCTGCGCCGCGCTCCGTTGCACGCCCATGGCGTGATGCGGCATGCATTCGCGGAGGACGTCGTCGATGACGGTGCGGTCGGTGAAGCCTAACACGTAGTCGAAGTGACGCGCGGCATCGCGCGGATAGCACCGGGCATGCGGTCCGCCCAGGACCGTTACGGCGCCGCGCCGGCGATGCATGTTGCTGATGGCGTACGCCGTGTGCGCTGCCTGGGTGAAGGCACCGACGAACAACACGTCGGTGTCGGCGAAGACCTCCTTGGCGAGGTCCTCGAAACCCGTGTAGCAAATGAAGCGAACGTTGTGGCCGGCTTCCTCGCACCAGACTGCCACGGCCTGCGGCATGATGCTGGCGAGGTTGGCGTTCATGAGCCGCGCATACATGGCGCGGGTAGGCCGTTCGGTGGTAAGATCCAGGACTGTGATGCGCAATCGATGCACGGATCCCTCCTCGCTCACGCGATGAGAATACAGTGCGTCGCTTGGGACGGGGCCATCGGCGCCGGCGCACATCAACCCTGCGGCGGGGAAAGCGCAGGTGACAGGCGGGAGTGGGCCGCTATGTCATATAGAGAACATATCGTGCGGGTTGCGGGGGCGATAGTCGCTTGTTTTCAGACGGCCTATTTTGGGTTAACGACCTCGAGGCGCCTTGACGCCCTCACCGCTGGGCACGATATTTCAGACACTGACGCGGGGTGGAGCAGCCTGGTAGCTCGTCGGGCTCATAACCCGAAGGTCGCGGGTTCAAATCCCGCCCCCGCTATTCCAAGAGAAAGAGGCGCCCACTCGGGCGCCTTTTTTTTTCTTGCTAGCTAGTGGCCGTCGCTCGGCGCGAGGCACTCGTTAGGCAACGATGAGCGCCGTGACCATCCCGAACATCCCCTGGCTGGACTCGGCGTGCGGCAGGATGTGGCAGTGGAATGCCCAGGTGCCCGGGTTGTTGCACTTCACGATCACGTCCCACCGCTCGCCGGGCGCCACGTTCA
>Ga0070680_100003348_pt1 | contig 11958 bp, 10 predicted proteins | sample KBSC73BmetaG_FD_64672 | JGI IMG/M metagenome (GOLD analysis project Ga0070680, IMG submission 64672) | Corn rhizosphere microbial communities from Kellogg Biological Station, Michigan, USA - KBS C7-3B metaG | ecosystem: Host-associated > Plants > Roots > Rhizosphere | place: USA: Michigan...
TACGGCGATATCGGCACGAGCCCGCTTTACGCTGTCCGCGAAGCCGTGACAGCGGCCGCGGACGGCGGCGCCATCACGCGCGAGATTGTGATGGGGGTTCTGTCGCTGATCGTCTGGTCGCTTTTGCTCGTCGTGACTGCGAAATACGTTTTCATTCTGCTGCGCGCTGACAACAAGGGTGAGGGCGGAACGCTTTCCCTGATGGCGCTCGCGCAACGCGCGCTCGGGCGGCCAAACGCGTGGATTCTCGGCCTCGGCATCGTAGGTGCGGCGCTCTTCTACGGCGATGCGATGATTACGCCGGCGATCTCGGTGCTGTCGGCGGTGGAAGGCATCAAGGTCGCGACCCCCGCACTTGAACATTACGTCCTGCCGCTCACGGCGGCGATCCTGATCGCGCTGTTTCTCGTGCAGTCGCGCGGCACGAACGCGGTCTCGATTTTCTTCGGGCCGGTGATGTCACTGTGGCTTATCGCCATGGCGCTCGGCGGGCTTTCGCACATTTGGCAGAACCCAACGGTGCTGCAGGCGCTGATGCCGAGCCACGCGATTACATTCATGTTCACGCATGGGCTTGTCAGCTTTTTCACGCTGGGCGCGGTTTTTCTTGCCGTCACGGGCGCCGAGGCGCTCTACGCGGATCTCGGTCATTTCGGCAAACGGCCGATTCAATTCGCCTGGCTCGCTTTTGTGTTTCCGGCGCTGATCCTGAATTATTTTGGGCAAGGGGCGCTCTTGCTCTCGAACGCGAAGGCGATTGAAAACCCGTTCTTCTTCTTGTTTCCCGAGTGGGCGCTCTTGCCGATCGTTGTGCTGGCGACGATCGCCACAGTGATCGCGAGCCAGGCGGTGATCACGGGCGCTTATTCGCTGACGCAGCAGGCGGTGCAGCTCGGGCTCTTTCCGCGGCTCGATATCCGGCATACCTCCGCCTCGCTCGCCGGCCAGATTTATGTGCCGCGTGTGAACTGGATTTTGCTCGCGGGTGTGCTGCTTCTCGTCGTTCTGTTTCGCTCGTCGAGCGCGCTCGCGTCAGCTTACGGCATCGCGGTGACCGGCACGATGGTCGTGACGACACTCATGGCCTTCATCGTGATCTGGAAGATGTGGGGCTGGAAATTCTGGACGGCGGCGGCCCTGATCGTTCCATTCGCGCTCCTCGACTTCACGTTCCTGGCCGCGAACCTCTTGAAGGTCGCAGAGGGCGGCTGGGTATCGCTCTTCGTCGCCGGGCTTTTGCTCACCGTGATGATGACCTGGCGGCGCGGCTCGCGCGCGCTGTTCGAAAAAACGCGCAAGCTGGAAGTGCCGCTCCTCAATCTTGCGAAAAGCCTCGACAAGAAGGACATGCAGCGGGTGCCGGGAACGGCGATTTTCTTCACGAGCGATCCGGACAGCGTGCCGACCGCGCTCCTGCACAGCCTCAAGCACTATAAAGTCCTGCACGAGCAAAACGTCATCCTGACGCTGACGACCGACGAGTTACCGCGTGTTTCGCCGGAGGAGCGAGTGATCGTGGAGGGGATCAGCAAAACCTTCACGCGGCTCCGGCTGCGCTACGGCTTCATGGAGACGCCGGACGTGCCGAAGGCGCTTTCCGCGGCGCGCAAGCTTGGCTGGGAGTTCGACATCATGAAAACCTCGTTTTTCCTGTCGCGGCGCTCGCTCAAGCCTGCAGCGCATTCGGGCATGCCGCGCTGGCAGGACCGGCTGTTCATCGCGCTCGCGCGCACCGCGAATGACGCGACCGCCTATTTCCAGATTCCCTCTGGCCGCGTCGTTGAAATCGGGACGCAAGTCACGGTTTGAACTATCGGTGCAAAACTACTGGCGATGCGCGGCAGGCCCGCTACTATCCGCATCGATGTTCAAATCCGTATTGATCGCGAATCGCGGCGAAGTCGCCGTGCGGATCATCCGCACCGCGCGTGCGCTCGGCATGCGCACGATCGCGGTCTATTCGGATGCCGATCGCGGCGCGCTCCATGTCAAGCTCGCGGATGAGGCGCATTACATCGGGCCCGCGCCCGCGCGCGACAGCTATCTCGACGTGAGCCGCATCATCGAAGCCGCGCGGAAATCGCGCGCGGAATGTTTGCATCCCGGCTACGGATTTCTTTCAGAGCGTCCGGAACTCGCCGAAGGCTGCGTGATCGCGGGGATCGTCTTCGTTGGGCCGCCACCCGCGGCGATGCGCGCCATGGGTTCGAAGAGCGAAGCGAAAGCCTTGATGCAAAAAGCGCGCGTGCCGGTGCTGCCCGGCTATCATGGCGAGCGGCAAGACGCGAAATTTTTGCGCGAGAAAGCATACGAGACCGGCTATCCGGTGCTGATCAAAGCCGCCGCAGGCGGCGGCGGGAAGGGAATGCGCAAAGTTTTGCGCGTGATCGAGTTCGAGGAGGCACTTGTGTCGGCGCAGCGCGAAGCGGAATCCGCTTTCGGCGACGGGCGGGTACTGATCGAGAAAGTGATCGACAACCCGCGCCATATCGAGGTGCAGATTTTCGCCGACAATCACGGCAACGCCGTTCATCTCTTCGAGCGCGATTGCTCGTTGCAGCGGCGCCACCAGAAGGTGATGGAGGAATCGCCCGCGCCGGGCATGACTGAGAATATGCGCGAGGCGATGACCAAGGCCGCGATCGACGCAGCGAAACTTTCCGGCTACCGCGGCGCGGGCACGGTGGAATTCATCGTCGATCCTTTGAGAGGCATGACGCTCGACTCTTTTTATTTCCTCGAGATGAACACGCGCCTCCAAGTCGAGCATCCGGTGACTGAAGCGGTCACGGGCGTCGATCTCGTGGAATGGCAATTCAGGATCGCGGCGGGCGAGAAGCTTCCGCTCGCGCAAAACGATATTCAGCTGAAGGGACACGCGGTCGAAGCGCGGATTTATGCGGAAGATCCGGAAACGGGATTTCTGCCTTCAGCGGGCAAGCTCTATGGGCTGCATTTCCCGGATGGAGACGGCATCCGGGTCGATAGCGGCGTCACTGAGAGCGACGAGGTCACGGGCTATTACGATCCGATGCTTGCGAAGGTGGTCGCGCATGCGCCGACGCGGAACGGCGCATTCAACCGGCTCGCGCATGCGCTTGCGCATATGATGGTCGCGGGACCGCGCACGAATGTCGCATTCTTGCATGCTTTGGCGCAGTTGCCCTCCGTGCGCGACGGCAAGGTGGATACCGGCCTGATCGAGCGCGAGGGGACGCAGCTCGGCGCCGTGCCGCATCCGCCTGACCTCGCCGCCGCCGCGCGCGCCGCTGAAATCCTGATCGCGCACGAACAGGCGCGGATTGAAAAGAGAGCGAGGAAACGCTCGAACGAAAAATCATCGCCCTGGAATGTGAACGATGCCTTCGGCTTGAGCGCGCCGCGCGAGGCGGCCTACGTGCTCGACGTGGATGGAAAACGCGTGGCTGCGCGCGTGCGTTTCGATGCGAAGGGCATTCATGCCGCGATCGACGGCATCAAGGCCGCCGATTGCATCGTCATCGCCGCGGATGACAGGGCGATCGCGTGGCATAAAAGCCGGCAGACGATCGTTTCGTTCGCGAGCGACGCAGCGGCGGCGAGCGATCACGCGAATGCGGACGGTGTTATACTTGCGCCCATGCACGGCAAGGTGCTCGCGGTTCATGTGCGCGCGGGCGAAACCGTCAAGAAAGGGCAGGCGCTTGCGGTGATCGAGGCGATGAAGATGGAACACGCGCTTCTCGCGCCGATGGACGGCGAAGTCGCGGAAATTTCCGTCTCGTCCGGCGAGCAGGTGCGCGAGCGCGCGAAAATCGCCGTAATCCGGGAAAAAGAAGAAGTGAAAGCGTAATTCGAATGGCTCTTCATATCGTCAAGCTTTGCGTCGGCGCGGATTCCATCACCGATCTGCAGAAATGGATCGACCGGCGGCTGAAAGAGAAGAAACGCCGCAAGCAGCCGATTGAGCACATTCACACCACGCGCATGATGCCGACGCGCAAGGACGAGATCCTTCCCGGCGGCTCGCTTTATTGGGTGATCCGCGGCGAGATCGTCTGCCGCGAGAAATTGCTCGACCTCCGCCAGTTCGTCGACAAGGACGGCGTGAAGCGTTGCCGTCTCGTGATGGACGGGAAGGTCGTGCCGGTCGTGCCGAAGCCGCGCGCGGCGTTTCAGGGCTGGCGATATTTCGACGGCAAGGACGCGCCGCCGGACCTTGCGCGCAGTGGGAAGGGACTCGCGGAGCTTCCCGAATCTTTGCGGCGCGAATTGCGGGAACTCGGGCTGCTTTAGCAGGAACCCTTGCGATGTGTGTTCGTTATCCTGACACACACCATCTAGAGGCGAGGGAAAAAATGCCGAAATCAGCAAGCCCTTCCTACGAGAAGCCGACGGAAAACGTCGCTCGTAAAAAGACATTGCCCGCAACCAAAGCGCGCGCGGGGCTGATGGACACCGATACGCTTTATATGATGGTTGTCGGCACGATCCTGACGGTTCTGCTTTTTGGTGCGATCTTCCTGTTTTACTACGAGGGTTAACGTACGCCGATATTGTCGATCAGCCGGGTCGTGCCGAGTTTGGCGGCAACGAGCAGCCTCAGCGGCCCTTCCGCACGCGAGCGTGCCGTCTCCAAGGTCGTGGCGTTTCGCGCTTCCAAATAGTCGAGTACAAAACCGGCCTGTTCGATCGTCTGTCTTCCACGGGCGAGTGCATCCATCACGCGCTCGCCTTTTTTGATGGCGCTCGCGCATTCCTTCAATGTGCGGTGGAGCACGGGTGCTGCCTCGCGCTCGGCGGGCGAGAGGTAGGCGTTGCGCGAGGAATAGGCGAGGCCGTCATGCTCGCGCACAACGGGATGGCCGACGATCTTCACCGGCAGGTCGAGGTCGAAGGCGAGGCGGCGGATGACGAGAAGCTGCTGGTAATCCTTTTCGCCGAAAATCGCGATGTCGGGCATCGCCTCAATCAAGAGCTTTGCCACTACCGTCGCGACGCCCGAGAAGAAGTGGGGCCGGAACTTGTCCTCGAGGCCCGCCCGGGCAGGCCCTTCGGGCACGATCCGGGTCGCGAAGCCCTCGGGATAGACGTCTTCTACCGACGGGGCGAAGACCAGATCGGTTTTCTCTTTCGCAAGCGCTTTGATGTCGGCCTTCCAAGTACGCGGATACCGGCCGAAATCTTCTTGCGGCCCAAATTGCGCAGGATTTACGAAAATCGATGCGACCACTCGATCCGCATTTTGGTGGGCAAAACGGACGAGTGAAATATGGCCGTCATGCAAGGCACCCATGGTGGGCACCAGCGCAATCGTCCGCTTCTTGCCTCGCAACGCAGCAATCTCGCCGCGAAGTGCCTTTACCGTGCGCACGATACGCGGGCGGGCGGTCATTCTTGTCTCCAATTCGGGAGGATCGGGAGGTAAGCGAGTTTAGCAGACGGGCATTACGACGGCCAATCGTCGCGGTCCGGTGACGGGACAGAAAAATTTTTCGTCGAAAAGGCTTTCGGGACGTTTCGTGCTTGACGTTTTTAAGAACTGGTTTGCACAATGCAGATAGAAACCTTTCGGGGTTTCGGGGTATCCGTAGCATGCGTATCGAGAGTCAGGCGTTTGTAAACGCAGTTGGCAGGGCGAGGGCCATCCGCTCTTCGCATGTCGTTGTGGTCGCGAACGAGAAGGGCGGCTCCGGTAAAACCACTTCGGCGATGCATGTCTTGGTCGCGCTTTTGAAAGCGGGACAAAAAGTCGCCACCATCGATCTCGACAGCCGCCAGAAAAGCCTCACCCGTTACATCACCAACCGCAAGAATTGGGCAAAGAAGAGCGGTATTCCGCTGGAGCTGCCCGACCCGTTCGTGATCGACCGCGGCAATACGCGCAGCATCGACGACAACGAAGCCGCCGAATTCGCGGGCTTTGCCGCCGCGATCACCGCGATCGAACACAGCCACGATTTCATCGTCATCGACACGCCCGCGACCGACAGCTATCTGATGCGGCTCGCGCATGCCATGGCTGACACGCTGATCACGCCGCTCAACGACAGTTTCATCGATTTCGATGTTTTGGCGAGCATTGACCCCGAGAATTTCGAGGTCACGGGCACCAGCCACTATTCCGAAATGGTGCGCGATGCGCGCCGCCAGCGGCGGCTGGTGGAGGACATCGATACCGATTGGATCGTGATGCGGAACCGCCTCGGGCAACTGGAAACGAGAAATGGCCGCAATATCGCCGATGGCTTGGCTGCGCTTTCGCGCCGGATGTCGTTCCGGCTCGCCGACGGCTTTTCCGAGCGGGTGGTCTATCGCGAGATGTTTCCGCGCGGGCTCACCGTGCTGGATACGCTCGATGAGCGCACGCTCGGGATGAAGCCGACGCCCTCGCATTATGTCGCCCATGAGGAGGTCGCGAAGTTCATCGCTACCCTCCGGCTGCCGCTCGATGAGCGCGGCAAGCGGCGCGCGGCGGCCCGTGCCGAGTGGTTCCGGTCGTCCCGTCGGCCGTTCTACGACGGCGGGCTGACAGCGGACTGATCTTCGAGCTACTAGGCTTCGACGTATTCGGCGAGGCTTGTTGGCTGCGGAACGGGTAACCCGTCTTCCTTTAGACCTTCGATGTGGAAGCGGATCGCTTCGCGAATTTCCCGTTCGACCTCTTCAACACTTGGCGCAGCGGCAACGCAGCCGGGAAGATCGGGCACGTAGGCGGAAAAATTGCTTTCCGCTTTTTCAATGACGATCGCGTAACGCATCAACGCGTCTCCTTAAGGCCGGCCTGCTTTAGCACACTATTCAGTATTCAGTGTTCCACGCGCCATATCATCAGAAGGCTTCCCGGCGACTGTGACCCGGCCAGGTTTACGAGGATGCTTGTATTGCCTGTGGCTTCCTCGCGTAGCGACCAAAAACCAGCCGTCCGCTTCGATTAACCGAATGATATCCCGTACTTTCATGGACCGCCCCAAAGCACCCTAAAAGTGCATAGGAGGCGCCGCAAGCGACGGGAACTTGCGCCGGGACTAAAATGTCCCAATCTTGAGGAGGCGCGTTTTAGGCGCCTGAGAGGATGGATATGAACAGAGAGGGCGGCAAGCTTCGGCCCGTTTCGCGCAAGGCGGAGGTCGACGCCTTTCTCGACCGCGCCCGTGCGCTTGGCCCCCGCACAGGCGGCGGGCGGGGACGGCTCGTTTTCGCGCTCGACGCCACCATGAGCCGCCAGCCGACCTGGGACATGGCCTGCAGGCTACAGGCGGAGATGTTCGACGAGGCGGGGGCCGCGGGCGGGCTCGACGTCCAGCTCGTCTATTACCGCGGGCTCTCGGAATGCGCGGCGTCGTCCTGGGTGTCCGATCCGAAACGGCTCGCCGGCCTGATGGAGAAGATTCACTGCGAGGGCGGCCAGACGCAGGTCTGCCGGGTTCTCGAACACGTCCAGAAGGAATCGAAGTCGCAAAAGATACATGCGCTCGTGTTTGTCGGCGACTGCATGGAGGAGCCGATCGACGATCTTTGCGCTGCGGCGGGTAGGCTTGGCGTGATGGGTGTACCCGTTTTCGTCTTCCAGGAAGGCGACGAGCCGGTGGCCGAGCGCGCTTTCAAGGAGGTCGCGCGGCTTACACGCGGCGCGTGGTGCCGCTTCGATGCAGGTGCTTCGCACCAGTTACGGCAGCTCCTGCGCGCGGCTGCTGCGTATGCGGCCGGTGGCTACAAGGCGCTCTCCGACCTTTCCAAACGAACGGACGGGAAGGGCGCGCTGCGGCTTCTCGGCCAGATGAGGTCGTGAGATGGCGACGCTACTCATCGGCATCGCAGTACTTTTGGTCATTCTGGCAGGGGCGCGCGTGTTCGCGGCCGCCGACGCCGCGATGCTCGTGCGCAGCGCGCGCAAGGGAGGCGGGATCGCAGCGCTGGCGGGAGCCGCGTTCTTTGCCGTCTCCGGACGCTTTCCGATGGCGGTGCCGCTCGGATTTTTGGGGCTGGGCCTGCTCGACTTGATCCCGGGGCGCGCCGTCTTCGGCGCCCGCACGCGGCCGACGCCGGGGCAAACCTCAAAAGTGCGTTCGGCGATGATCGAAATGGAGCTCGACCACGATACCGGCGTGATGCGCGGCGTGTTCACGGCGGGGAAATACGCCGGCACGCCGCTCGATCGGCTGACGCCGGCGGAGTTGACCACAGCCCTGTCCTCGCTCGATGAGGAGAGTGGCGCGCTACTCGAAGCTTATCTCGACCGCCGGGATCCCGCTTGGCGTGAACACGTCCAGGAAGACGCGGGTGCGGGGACGCGCCAGCCGCCGGGCAAAGGCCCGATGTCCGAGGAAGAGGCGCGTCAGATCCTCGGGGTCGAACCAGGCGCGAGCGCGTTCGAGATACGTCGCGCGCATCGTGCGCTCATGTTGAAGCTGCACCCCGACCAGGGCGGGTCGACGTATCTCGCCGCTCGCGTCAACGAGGCCAAGGAAGTTCTGCTTCGTACTCATCACTAACTCCACACTACAAACGCGGTTAGTGACGCAGCCCTGTACTTTTTTCTTACGCGTTTTCTTTACGCGAACCGGTACCCACTTCGCTTGAAAACGCTTTGTTCAGTTTCTGACCGTGATGCACTCGAAATCGCTACGCTTGAGCGCATCACAGGCTTTTTTGGCGTCCGCTTCGCTATGGAAACCGGCGAAACGGGCGCGGACATATTCGACCGAACCCTTAAAGGTCTTCTCGGTGAAAGAGGTGGCTTTGGCGAGCACGCCGCCAAGCTTGGCGCGGGCCGTCTGCAATTTGGTCTGCGCTTCGGGTTCGCCTGTAAAGGCGCCGATCTGGATCTGCCAGCCAGCGGGAATGGGACGCACAAGTGCTGCGTGCAGCACGGGCTTCCGCGCCGCGGGCTCTTCGACGACGGCGGGCTTCGCGGGCGCGGCCTCGGCGGGTGTCGTGAGGTGAAGCGAGGTGAGAGTCGCGGCGGCGACTTTGACGGCCGTCGGCTTCGTCTCTGCGGCGGGTTCAACCGTCCCGGTAGCGGTAGAAGGCGCGGCGGCCGCGGATGCGACCTGTTTGGATTTTTCCAACGCCGCGAAAGCGGCGGGCGCGCCGGTATTGCGCGTGTCGCTGTAGGCGGCGACCTGCAGCGACTGCGGCGGGCCCGCATTCACGTCGCCGAAGGGTGAGATCGTCAGCGTGCCGAGCGTGCCGCTGTTGGGGATATCCGCGAATTGCGGCTCGGTGTTCTTGTTCAACTGCACGGTGCGCACCGGCAGCGGCCGGATCGGCTCGCGCGAGCCTTCGACGGGCCCGGAACGCGGCGTGGGCGCGGGTGTGAGCTTGGCGACGAATTTCGGCGCTTTCGGCTCCAGCGCTTCTGCGATCATCGGCGCGGTGCGGGCGCCCGCATAGGCGCGCGGCATGTAATCGCCGATGAGCTCGCGCATATGCGCGTCGCGCGCGCGCGAGGAGCGGCCGCCGAGCACGACCGCGACGATGAAGCGATTGTTGCGCTTGACGCTCGTCACGAGATTGAAGCCGGAGGCGCGGGTATAGCCGGTCTTGATGCCGTCGACGCCCTCGACCGAGCCGAGCAGGTGGTTGTGATTGCCGATCGGCGAGCCGCGCCAGACGAAGGTGCGGATCGAGAAGAAATGATAGAGCTTCGGAAAGCGATCCTGAATGGCACGGCCGAGGGTCGCCATATCGCGCGCGGTGGTGACCTGGCGCTTGTCGGGGAGGCCCGAAGCGTTGGTGAAGACGGTGTTCTTCATGCCGAGCGCGTGCGCTTTCTTCGTCATGCGGGCGGCGAAGGCTTCTTCGCTGCCGGCGACGGCTTCGCCGATCGCGATCGCCATGTCGTTCGCCGAGCGCGTCACGACGGCCTTGATCGCGTCCTCGACTTCGATCTTCTGGCCGGCGGCGAGCCCAAGCTTGGTGGGCGCCGCATCGGAGGCGTGTTCGGAAACTGTGAGCTTGGAGTCGAGCCGGATACGGCCGGCGTCGATCTGCTCGAACAGCATATAGAGAGTCATGATCTTGGTAAGCGAGGCAGGATGCCGAAGCTTGTCGGCGTTCGATTCCTGCATCACCTTGCCGGTCTTGGCGTCGACCACAATCGAAGCGTGGCCTTCGCGCCAGCCGTCATCCGATTGGGAAGAAGAAGTCTTTGCGTGATGGCGGCGCGAACGCGCGTCCGCCTGGGTTGCGATCAGAATCGCCGCGAGCGAAAGTGCAAAAATTCCCACCGCGTGGCGCGTCTTCCGCGCCGTTCCCCTACGCAAACGCATACTCGAACTCGTCGTCCCTGAACCGTTTTCCCCGGCCGGAGAATTTCGCGGCCATCGGTTTCCCTAGCCGCCAAGGTGAGCGGCCAGTGAGCCCAAAATAGGGAAAATGCGGTTAGAAAAACGTTAAGTAGATAAAGCCCTTAGCCGAAAGCAGGAAAAAAGATGGTGCAGCGCAAGATTTTCTTGACATCTATATTGCACTGCAATATAGGGGATAACGAACGGCGGAATTGAGCCGTTCCTGAATTGAAAAAGACCCGAAAGACCCCTGATCCCATCCGATTTTGCCCGCTCGCCGTCCCGGCGCGCGTCTAGGAGAGGCCTATGTTCCAGAACTTCGATGAACTCCAGAAGATCAGCAAAGACAACGCCGAAATCGCGCTGAAAAACTTCAACGCGGTCTCCAAGGGCTTCCAGACCCTCGCGGTCGAGGTTGCCGACTACCAGAAGAAATCCTTCGAGCAGGGCACCGCAGCGGTTGAGAAGCTGTTTGCCGCCCGTTCGCTCGACAAGGCGATCGAGACCCAGACCGACTACTTCAAGACGGCCTATGAAGGCTTCGTCGCCCAGTCGAAGAAGATCGGCGAAATCTATGCCGACCTCGCCAAGGAAACCTATAAGCCGATCGAAACCGCCTTCGCGAAAGTGAAGCAGTAATCCGATCGAATACAAGAATACGAGGCCCGGTTTTCCCGGGCCTTTTTTTTGCGCAAACAAAAAAGCCCGGTGTCTCCACCGGGCCTTTTTATTTCGCTCGAAGATTATTTCGAGATGTGGATGTTGGCGAGCGCCGAGCCGATCTTGTCGAAAGTATCGACGAGGGCATTGGCCGTCTTCAACTCGAAGAACATGCCGACATTGGTCGCGCAGTTCTGCATCAGAGTCGAGGTCGGGTCGCCGCCCGTATTCACTTGCACCGTGTAGATCTGGACATTCGCATTCTTGATGTTCTGGCAGGTGCCCGAAATATTCGGAGAGGTGCCGTTCTGCATACGGTTATCGATTGACGACTGACTCGACGACCAGCGGTTCTGAGTATTCAGGCCGTCGGACATCAGAATGATGGTCTGGCTGTAGGCGTAATTCGGGTCCATGGCCGGCACCGAAAGCGGGCCGCCGCCGACCAGCGACTGCCAGCCCCAGACGAGACCGATCGGCTGGTTGGTGTTGCCGACCGCGGCCATGGCCTGAACGGTGTTGTTGAGATTCGTCCAGTTGTTGGTCAGGCCGACGATCTGGAGCGTACAGGAACCGAACTGTTCGGCCGGCCACAGCGTCTCGTCGCTGCCCGACGGCAAATCCACTTTCTGATCGTAGCCGACCTGCGTGCTCGGACTCGGGCCCGAAGGCGTGCCGCGATCGGTGACGCAGCCGTTCCAGGTGCTGTGATCCGCCGGCGTCCAGACGCCATTCACAATATTCGGCGTCCAGGTGCCGCCGTTATTGTTGCACTTCTTCTTGGTGCCGTATTGCGACAACGAGCACGAACCCACGTCTTTGGTATCCGAAACGCACGCGGCGCGGTTCGAGTTGCCGGAAATGCTGCAATTTCCGTTGCGAGCGTCCCAGGAATTATTGTCGTTCTTGGCGGCGTTATCCCAATAAATCCAGTCGCTCTTCTTGTACATGGGTTGGCCGCTGCTCGGGTCCGTGCTGAGCGCGCCGACATTCACGTCCTTGCTGAAAGGAATGATCGAGATGTAAA
>Ga0070680_100003349_pt1 | contig 11958 bp, 13 predicted proteins | sample KBSC73BmetaG_FD_64672 | JGI IMG/M metagenome (GOLD analysis project Ga0070680, IMG submission 64672) | Corn rhizosphere microbial communities from Kellogg Biological Station, Michigan, USA - KBS C7-3B metaG | ecosystem: Host-associated > Plants > Roots > Rhizosphere | place: USA: Michigan...
GGATTTGCCGACCACGATCGGATGACCTGGCGTCGGCCGCACCTCAGCGGAGAATCCGATGCTGTTCAAATCCGCGGCGACAAACTCAGCCGCGGCACGGCACGAGTCTTTGTATGCGGGATCGGTCGAGATCGATTGAATGCGCAACAGCGCAAACAGACGATCGAGACTTTGATCGAGATCGAGGTCGATCCGCTCCAGCACCGCATCGAGTTGGCTCATGAATGGCTCCGGGAAATGGCGTGTCCGGCCAACACATAGCAGAACCGGCGGCCAAATTCGCGAGCCCCCGAGCCAAATACCATCCTATTGGCGGAAATGAAGAAACTCGGCCGCCCCGAACGAGCTAAAACCCCCGGAATGCGGCTGTTCCGGGCTCTCGCAGGAGCAGCAGAGTTCCTGCGATGACAGCCCTGCGCGCCGTCCACGTCGAACAATTCTCAGCAGGATTTCCATGCCGTGAAATAGCGGCAGCCGTCGCTCGGTATCAAGCAAAATATTTTTTATTCGCAGCACCTGAAAAATTTTTCGCTCTCTGTTGCACTGGTCACGTGCGACACATCGCGTGTCGCGGTTCGTGACACGCGCGCATGATGCGGGATGCGACGGAATGACACGATCGTTTGGAATCTTTCCGACCGCAGAAATGGATTTTTCATTTCGTTCTCATCGCGCATTATAAATTTACCGCAGAGTCCTCCGATAGACATCGGCGCCACGACGTCGCGCGACGGCTTATCGCTTCAATTCTAATGAAGTCGCGTTGTGACCTTGATGCAACGCATGGAAATTGAATCCAGCAGCGGGATAGGCCCACCGCCAAACACAACGCTACTGCCTTGTGTTCCTCCGTCGTGATGTTAATGATTGGGCCAATCCGCCGTAAGCGCGGTTGAGGGCGTGGGGTGATGGACGAACTTCTCGATCGACTCGTCGCAAACGTCGGCGTCGATCGGGGCGTGGCTGAAAAAGCGGTCGGGATCATTTTGGCCTTCCTTCTCCAGGAGGGGCCGTCCGACAAAGTTCAAGCGCTCATCAACCAGATGCCGGGAGCGGATGCCGTTGCACAGGCGGCCGCGAGTGAGGAGAGCTTTGGTATGGGCGGGTTGATGGGCGGGATCATGGGGGTCGGAACCAAGCTGATGGCGGCGGGCCTCGACACCGATCAGATGAAGGCTGTTACGCAGGAGTTGTTGACCACCGCGCGCGCGGCTGGCGGCGACGATGCGGTGAACGAAATCGTCGGATCGATTCCGGGCCTCGGCCAGTTCGTTTGATGGATTCGGCACGATGACCTATCCCATCAGCGACATCTCGAGCCTTGGAGCGGACGCTGCCGACAGGCTCAAGTCGGCCGGCATCCGAACCACGGCGCGACTGCTCGACGCCGCCAAGAGTCCGAAGGAGCGCAAACGCCTCGCAGAAAAGACCGGGCTAGACGAAAAGCGCATCCTGAGTTGGGCCAACACCGCGGACCGGATGCGGATCAAGGGCGTCGGTTCGGACTATGCCGATCTGCTGCAGGCGGCCGGCGTCGATACCGTCAAGGAACTGATGTACCGCAATCCTGCCAGGCTGGCCCAGGCCATGGCCGCGGCCAACAACAAGCGAAAGCTGGCGCGGGTTCTGCCGTCCGATCGCGCCGTCGAGCGGTGGATCGAGCAGGCCAGACGGATTCCCCTGAAGATCACCTATCGGTAGCCTCCCCCATCGGGAAAGAGCGGGGTTGCAGCGGGCGGCCCAAGGCAGCGCGCCCAAGGCAGCGAACCCAAGCCAAGCCGCCCAAGCCTGCTCAAAGAATCCGCACCGAAAATGGGACCGCTTGACACCGTTGTGCCCAACGCGCAAAGCGACCGCATGAGGACGACCGGGGGGTCTGACAATCCTTGGAGCGCCGGTGTGCGGGGCGCCGATGGGGCAACGTTTGGCCGATTGATGGCGCAGGACCGCCCCCTCGTCATGGGCGTCCTGAACATCACGCCGGATTCGTTTTCCGACGGCGGGACCTTCATCGACCCCCATGCCGCAATCCAGCACGCCGGCCAAATGATCAAAGAGGGTGCGGATATCATCGATGTCGGCGCCGAATCCACGCGGCCCTACGGCGGCGTCAAACCGGTCACGCTGGAAGAGGAACTGGCCCGGCTGCAGCCCGTCCTGCCGACGCTCGTCCAACTGGGCGTGCCGGTGTCCATCGACACCATCAAGCCCGAAGTCGCGTTGTGGGCGCTCAACCACGGCGCAAGCATCGTCAACGACGTCTGGGGCCTGCAGCGTGAGCCGAATATGGCCCGCGTGGTGGCGCAACATCAGGTCCCGGTGGTGGTGATGCACAACCGCTACAAGGCGGACCCCACCATCAATATCATTTCGGACATCAACGCCTTCTTCGCGCACTCGCTGGAACTGGCGCAGAAAGCCGGCATCCGGCGTGAATCGATTGTGCTCGATCCCGGCATCGGCTTCGGCAAGACTCCGGAGCAGAGCATGGAAGCGATTGCTTCGCTCGACACCTTCAAGCGGTTCGGGCTGCCGATCCTGATCGGCGCCTCGCGCAAGCGCTTCATCAACACCGTATCGCCATCGGAGCCGATGGAGCGCATCGGCGGCTCGCTCGCCGCGCATGTGATGGCGTTCCTGAACGGCGCCAAGATTATCCGCACCCATGACGTCGCCGAGACGCTCCAGGCGCTCCGCGTTGTCGCAGCCATCCGGGATGCCAAATGACCGACCAAGTGTTTGTTCGCGGACTGGCCTTGCACGCCACCCATGGCGTGATGCAGCACGAGGCCAAGGTCGGCCAAACCTTCAAGCTCGATCTGACGCTCGACCTCGACCTGACCGAGGCGTCCCGCACCGACAAGCTCGCGCATACCGTGGGCTACGACCAGGTCGTGACGGTCGCGATCGAAGCCTTTTGCGGGCGGCGGTACCGATTGGTGGAGGCGGCCGCCGGCGCGGTGGCGGAGGCCGTGCTCGGCCGCTTTCCGCAAGTCTCCGCCGTGCGCGTCACCATCCATAAGCCGCACGCGCCCATCGCCGCCACCTTCGATGACGTGGGCGTCACCATTCTGCGCAACCGCCGTGGCTGATCGCTCCGGCGGCCGTTCGGCCGAAGCGCTGATCGCGCTCGGTGGCAACGTCGGCGACGAAGGCCAGGTCCGCAAAATCCTCAAAGATGCCATTGCCGCGTTCTGCGACGGCGCCGACGTGCGGCTCGTGGCCCGCTCGTCCGATTATCGCACACCACCGTGGGGCGTGACCGACCAGCCCCCGTTCATCAATTGTGCCATCGTCGCCGAAACGTCCCTCGCACCGTCAGACCTACTCGCGCGCGCGCAGGCGGTTGAGCGCCAATTCGGTCGTGACCGCGCCCACGAGCGCCGCTGGGGCCCGCGCCCGCTCGACATCGACCTGATCGCTTACGATGACGTAACGCTCGATACGGACACGCTCACGTTGCCACACCCGCGCGCGCTGGAGCGCGCCTTTGTGCTCGCGCCGCTCGCCGAGATCGTTCCGCAACGAAAGATCGGCGGCGTTCGTATTGGCGATGCGCTCGGCACAGTCGACCGGACCGGCATCGAGCGGCTCCCTGCCCTTTGAAGTTTCGTGCGCTTGCGCGGTCGCGGCGCGCTCGCCTCCGTCGCGCTGTTGGGTCTAAGATCGCCCCACCATGACGATTGAACGCACGACAACACCCTACGACGACAAGATTTACTCACCCGACTGGCGCGCATGGCGCGACCCCGAAATTCCGGACTGGATCGATCCCATCGATGTGCTGATCGGCCGCCACCTCGGCGCGCCGGCCGAAACCAAGCCCGCCATCATCGCCGACGGTCAAACCGTCAGCTATCGCGATCTCGCCGGGCTGATCGAACGATATGCCGGCGCGCTTGCTGCGCTGGGCCTCGCCCCGGAGGCCCGCCTGCTGCTGTTTGGCACCGACAGCCTCGACTATGTCGCAACCTGGCTCGGCGCGGTTCATCTCGGCGCAGTGCCCGTCGTGGTTTCGGACCTCTACAAGCCGAACGAGCTGCTCTACTTCCTGACCGACACCGCGGTGCGGCTTCTGTTCGTCGACAGCGAGCAGGCCCCGAAACTCGCCGAGATTGCAGATCGGCTTCCATCGTCGCTCAAGACCATCGTGGTGCGCGGCGAAGCCGGCGACCTCGCGCAACGCTGTCCGAACCAATCGGTGGTCACGCTCAAGGACGCGCTAGCGTCGGCGCGGCCGGTGTCCGCCCATCGCCGCCACCCGAACGACGTCGCCTATATGTTCTATTCCGGCGGCACCACCGGCACCGCCAAAGGCATCACCCACCTCGCCCACGACTTCCTGCTGGTGCCGCGACGCCAGGGCGCGTTCTGGGAATACGCCGCCGACGACGTCGTGTTCGCCACGTCGAAGAAATACTTCACCCACGGACTCTGGCCCGGCGTGTTGATCCCGCTGGCTTTCGGCGCCACCGTGGTGCTCGACCGGAGACCGCCGACGCCGGATGTGGTGCTGGCAACGCTGCGCGCACAGGCCGTCACCAAGCTCATCACCGTGCCGACCGTGCTCAAGAACATCATCGAGCATCTGACCAAGTCCGGTGAGCCGGCACGATTCCCGCGGCTCAAGCTTGTCATCAGCGCATCGGAAAAGATGCCGCCGGAAATGTTCGAACGCTTCCACCAGATCACCGGCGTCGAATTGTTCGATTCCATCGGCAGTTCGGAAATCACCTACGAATGGATCGCCAACCGGCCGAAGGAGTTCAAACGCGGCAGCCTCGGCAAGCCGGTGTTCGGCTACGAGGTGCGTCTCGTCGGGCCGGACGGCGGCGACGTGATCGAACCGGGCGTGTCCGGCGAGGCCTGGATCAAAAGCAAGACCGCCTGCTTCTACTATTGGCGCAAGTACGATCGCTCGCGCGAAACCTTCGTCGGTGACTGGACGCGCACCGGCGATAACCTGTCGTTCGACGACGACGGCTTCTTCTGGTTCGGCGGACGCAACAACGACCTGTTCAAGGTCAAGGGTCTGTGGGTGTCGCCGATCGACATCGAGGCGGCACTGACCGCACATCCGGCGGTGCGCGAAGCCGCGGTGGTGCCGTTCGACGACGCGAGCGGCCTGACCAAGCCTTGCGCCTATCTGGTCCTGCGCGATGGTTTCAAGACCACGCCAGCGCTGCTTGACGAATGGCGCGCGGCGATTGCTCCGCTCGGGTCCTATAAGATCCCGGAGCGTTTCATCGCCGTCGATCAGTTGCCGCGCACCACGCTGATGAAGATCGACCGCCGTGCGCTGCGCGCGCTTTCGCCACCGGCAGAAACCTGACGCATGAAGTGATCGGTCATGATCCGTCGTCATGAATCGCTTCATCATCACGAAAGCCGGGCTGCCTAACATTCGCGGACAGGGATGCCGTCGGCACGGCTCCGCAATGACTGGGCGCCGCCATGCAGTCATCCGAAAGGCGAAAGTTTCTTCGCCGTTCGATCCGCTATCCGGCCTATGTCGATCTCGGACCCGACGTGCCGTTGCGCGCCTGCATGTTGTGCAACGTCTCGCAGGGCGGCGCGGAGCTTTCGGTGTCGGACCTGGACAGCCTGCCGGAGCACTTCACCCTGGCGCTCAGCATCGACGGCGGAGCGCAACGCCGCTGCCGCGTGGTCTGGAAAGCCGACTCGCAGATCGGTGTGGAGTTCCTGAAAACGCCGAAACGGAACCCGCGGCAGGCCAATCCGCACCCCGCCCATCGCGACAGACCTGTTGATGGGCCGATGGCCGCTTCTGGCCAAATCGACGTGGAGTCGATATCTCAGGGCTGACCGCTTCCCGCCACGAGACATCGTTACGGTTAACGTCAGTCTCGCCGAAGCCATCTGTGCCGCGACGGCACGACTCTCGTGGCCCAGATCTTGAACCGTCCGACTCCCGCCGTTCGGAGCCAGGCCATGACCATCGACCGTCGCCGCCTCATCGCCATTTCTGCGCTCACCGGAGCCCTGCCGGCTGCCGCCTGGGCCACCCCGGCCGCCGCCGCCCCGCTGGCGGCATTCGGCGTCGACGCCACGGAACTCGGGGTGCGCGCGGGGGGCGGTGCCGACCAAAGCCGCATGCTCCAGGCGGCGATCGACCGGGCCGCGGGCGCACGCGTGCCGCTGATGCTGGGTCCCGGCGACTACCACGCCGGCGGCCTGGTCCTGCCGAGCGGCGCACAGATCGTCGGCGTCCGTGGGGTGACGCGGCTGATCTTTGCCAACGGCTCAGCGCTGATCGGGGCAAGCCGGGCCGACCATGTGACTCTCGCCGGCCTCGTCATCGACGGCGCCGGCCGCCCGACCGATATCAACGGGCTGATCCATTTCGAGCATTGCGACGACTTGCGGATTTCGGATTGCGAGATTCACAACGCGGGCCGCACCGCCATCCGCCTGGAAGCGGTGCAAGGCGTGATCTCCGGAAACACCATCATCAAGGCGGGTGATGTCGCTCTCTATTCGGTCGATGCGCGCGGCCTCAGCATCCAGAACAACGTGGTGCGCGGCGCCGGCAACGGCGGCATCCTGGTCCACCGCTCGACCGTGGGCGACGACGGCACGCTGATCGTCGACAACCGCATCGAGGATATCACCAACGTCGCCGGTGGGTCCGGTCAGTTCGGCAACGCCATCAACGTCTTCCGTGCCGGCAACGTGATCGTACGCGGCAATCGCATCAGCCGCGCTGCGTTTTCGGCAGTACGCGGCAATTCCGCATCCAACATCCAGATCGCGGGCAACACCGCGACCGAGATCGGCGAAGTGGCGATCTATTCCGAGTTCGGTTTTGAGGGCGCGGTGATCGCCAACAACACCGTCGATGGCGCGGCCATCGGCGTCGCGGTGGCGAATTTCAACGAAGGCGGACGGCTCGCGGTGGTGCAGGGCAATCTGATCCGCAATCTCAAGCCTCGCCGTCCCGCCGGCACCGACCCGAACGACGGCGCAGGCATCGGCATCGCAATCGAAGCCGACGCCGCGGTCACCGGCAATGTGATCGAGAACGCCCCCCACTCCGGCATCAGCATCGGCTGGGGGCATTACATGCGCGACATCTCCGTGGTCGGCAATGTGGTGCGCAACGCCCCGCTCGGAATCACCGTTTCAGTGACGAACGGCGCCGGCAATGCGGTCATCGCCAACAATCTGATCTCAGGCGCAAGCCGCGGCGCCATCGTCGGCATGGACCATGCCCGGCAGGTCACGGGCGACCTCACCGCCGAACCACAGCGGTTCGCCAACCTTCAGATCAGCGGCAACCGGGTGCGATAACTTCACCTTTGCGTTTCAGGATTGGCGCTGATCGTATTTTTCACAGCGAACCTGCTCCCACCTCGCCGGTAAATGCTCTAGCATCCTGTGGGCGAGAGCATCTTTGGGCGAACGACCGGAGATAGAATGTCGGCGGGTTCCAGCGTGGCAGGCGAAACTACGGGCGGGCTTTCCGGCGAAAGCATCATCCGGGAAATCAAGAACAGCCGGATCGGCTTCGTCGTGTCGGTGCCGGACATCACCACCAGCGAGGGGTTGCTTCGGCCCCTTGCGGCCCAGAGCGAACCGCGTCTCGTCAGGATATGCAAAGAGGACGAAGGCGTCGCGATCTGCGCCGGTCTTGCCTACACCGGCCAGCGCGGCCTGTTGCTGATCCAGCAGACCGGCCTCCTCGACTCCATCAACGCCGTGCGTGGCATCGCGGTCGAGTATTCGCTGCCGATCTGCATGATGGTCGGCCTCCTGCAAAAGGAACCCGGCGTACCGCCGCGACAGTCCAAAAGCTACGGCGTCCGCATTGTCGAACCCATCCTCGACGCCATGGGCATCGCCTATCATGAGATCGAACAACAAGCCGACGTCGCGAAAATCCGCCCCGCCATCGACGGGGCGTTCGCACAGAGCAAGCCTGTCGTCCTTCTGATCGGGCAAACGCCATCATGATGAAACGCGACGACTGCCTGCGAGTCATCGCCCGCCACGTGACCGACAAGGATATTGTCGCTCCGGTTTATTCGACCGCCTTCGACTGGATCGACATCCGGCCGAGCGCGCTGAATTATTTCGCGCATGGCGCCATGGGCCTCGCCTCCTCGCATGCGCTCGGGCTCGCGCTCGGCCGCCCCGACAAGCGGGTGATCGTGCTCGACGGCGACGGCAGCCTGCTGATGAACCTCGGCACGCTGGTCACCGTTGCCGAAGCCGCGCCGAAAAACCTGTTTCATTTCGTCTGCGAGAACGGCACCTATGAGGCCAACGGCGGCCATCCGATCCCCGGCCGTGGCACGGTGAGCTTCGCCGGCCTCGCGCGCGCGGCGGGCCACAAGAACGTCTACGAATTTTCCGACCTGAAGATTTTCGAACAGCAAGTGGGCGCGATCCTGTCCGAGCCAGGCCCCGTGTTCGTCTGTCTCAAGATCGTGTCGAGCGGCGATCAGGAGCGCGACTACACCCGTCTCCACGGTGCACCGGTGCGCAAGGCTTTCAAGGATGCCCTGGACGCCGGGTGACATTCGCCGCCCCTCTCTCAGCGGCACCACACCTTGCTGCGGCGAGCAACCATCTCGCGAAACTGTGAATGCGTGCACTTGGCGCGGTCGCGGCCTGCCACGTTTCCGTCTCGAACGGTTCCTATCCTGATGCCTATGGATTCATCCGCCACCGCGGCCGCGGGCGACGCCGCCCGGTCCCGCCGCCTCACACGCAAGACGGCTTTTGTGCTTTCCATTCTCTCGCTTTTCCTCCTCCCGATCGCGGCACGCGCAGCCCTCTATGCCTACGAAGGCGGACCGGGAAGCTGGCGCAACGCCGATTGGTCCTCGACCGGAAGCCTGCCGGCCGCGTCAGCCGTTCCAGAGGCGCGCGTGCTCGTCATGTCCGGCCGCACTGGCGGCTGGAAGGGCGTGTTCTCCGTCCACTCGTGGATCGTGCTGAAGACTGAGAACGCGAAGGCGTGGCGTCGTTACGATGTGGTCGGCTGGGGCAATCCGGTGCGGATCGACGGATGGCCGCCGGACGGCCGCTGGTTCGGCAACAGCCCGCAGGTGGTCCTGGATCTGCGAGGCGATGCCGCGGCGCAGGCGATCCCGAAACTCGAAGCCGCTGTGAAGGGCTATCAATACGCCAATGCCGGCGACTATCGCATCTGGCCGGGCCCGAACAGCAACACCTTCGTCGCCACCATGCTGCGCGCCATCCCCGAAGCGGAAGCCATCCTTCCGGCCAACGCGGTCGGCCGCGACTTCCGGCCCTGGCCCTACGCCGGCCCGACCGACAGCGGCACCGGGGTTGAGGTCAACATCTGGGGGCTGCTCGGCGTCAAAGCCGGCTGGATCGAGGGCCTTGAGTTCAATTTCCTCGGCCTTGTGGCCGGCGTCGACATCCGCCGCCCCGCCGTCAAACTTCCCGGCTTTGGCCGGATCGGCATGTCCCCGAAAACGACCGCGATCGCGGCGGCGGACTGACAGACCGCACGACAAGGCTCGCCTGCCAAACGCGATCGTGCTCAAGTGCGGCAAGAACCGCCGCGGATGAACCGCGATGAAGGAGGCAGCCCGATGCACTCGCACTCGATGCAGCGTTGGACCCACGACCACGTCTTCCTCGGCCGTGATCACGATCGCAACGCCCGGCGCACCTGGATGGTGGTCGGACTGACCGCAGCGATGATGCTGGTCGAGATCGCCGCAGGCCTGGCCTTCGGTTCGATGGCGCTGCTCGCCGACGGCGTACACATGATGACGCATGCGGGCGCGCTGACCATCGCGGCGGCGGCGTATGCCTACGCGCGCCGCCATGCGCGCGACCCAAGCTTCAGCTTCGGCACCGGCAAGGTTGGCGATCTGGCGAGCTTCGCCAGCGCCATCGTGCTGGGCGTCGTCGCATTGCTGGTCGCCTATGAATCGGTGATGCGGCTCTATTCCCCGACGCCGATCCTGTTCGACCAGGCGATCCTGGTGGCAACCGTCGGCCTCGCAGTCAATGTGGCCAGCGCGTGGATTTTGGGCAGCGGCGGTCATCAGCACGATCACGGCCACCACCATCATCACGATCATGGCCACAGTCACGACCACGATCACGACGATCATGACCACAGCGATCACGCCCATCACAACGCGCACGACAGCGTCGGCCAGGACCACAATCTCCGCGCCGCCTATGTCCACGTCCTCGCCGACGCCGCCACATCCGTCCTCGCCATCACGGCATTGCTGTCGGGACGCTACTTGGGCCTGACGTGGCTCGATCCGCTCATGGGCATCGCCGGCGCGGTCCTGATCGGCCAATGGTCAGTCGGCTTGATGCGGGCCTCCGGCGCGGTTCTGACCGACGCGATACCCGATCCGCATGTCGCGGAAAGCATTCGCGAACGGCTCGAGGTCGGCGACGACCGCATCGCCGATTTGCATTTGTGGCGCGTCGGCCCCGGGCACACGGCCGTCGTCATCGCCATCGTCAGCGACGAACCGCGTGAGCCGGACCACTACAAGCAGCGTCTGCGCGACCTGACCGGCCTGTCCCACGTCACGGTCGAAGTGCAGCGCTGCCCGCATGGGCATGGTATGGAGCCCGATCTCGCCGCCTGAGCGCCCGCCGGTTATGCCAACCGTAACAGCACCAGGCCCGTCACGATCATCGACGCAGCCACGATCCGCGCAGGCTTTAGCGGCTCCTTGAGCACAAGCACCGCAATCAGCGTGCCGAACAGCACGCTGGTCTCGCGCAGCGCCGCGACGATGGCAATCGGCGCCTGCGTCATCGCCCAGATCGCGATGCTGTAGGAGACGACCGCGAGCGCGCCTCCGCCGAGTCCGGTTTTCCAGAACGGAACCATCGCCGGCAGCACGGCGGGGCCACGCCGCGCCAGCGCATAGGCCACCACCACGGGCGCAATGCCGACGAACAGCACCAGCGAATAGGCGGTCGCGCGGCCCTCACCGGCAAGCCGTGCGCCGACGCCATCGACCACCGAGTAGGCGCAGACCGTCACCGCCGTGAACAGCGCGAAGCCCACCGCGCGCCGGTCCATCTTGGCCAGATCGCGGCCCCCGCGCAGCGACAGCAGCAGAACGCCCGCCGCCAGCAACACGACGCCGCCCCAGCCATACAGCCCAAGCCGTTCGCCGATGAAGGCGGTGGTCATGGTGGCGGTCATCAACGGCGCCGCGCCGCGGGCGATGGGATAGACCTGCCCCATGTCGCCCGCGCTGTAGCTTTCGATCAGACCCGCGAAATAGAACAGATGGACGACGATCGACGCGAACAGCCACGGCCATGAGGCCACCGCGGGCCAGCCGGTGAACGGCAATCCGGGTAGCGCCACCAGCGCCGCGCCAATCGCGATCAACACCGTGGTCGCCAGCGGATCGAGCGTACGCTTGATGCCGGCGTTCCACCCGGCATGACAGGCCGCGGCGAACAATACAGCCGCGAAGACCGCCATGCTCATCGGCGCATCACGCCCGGGCGCGTTGCGCGGCAGGCGCCCACAGCTTTGGGCCGGCGCGCGTGTACTGCGGTGCGCGCTCCACCTCGGCGCCGAGCGCCTGCGCAGCGTGCCAGCCCCAGCGCGGATCGTCGAGCATGCCGCGCGCCAGCGCCACCATGTCGGCCTTGCCTTCGGCGACGATGGCCTCGGCTTGCGCCGGCGTCAGGATCAACCCGACCGTCCTCGTCGCAATGCCGCTTTCGCGTTTGACCCGCTCGGCGATGGAGACGTTGTATCCGGGCGACGACGGATTGCGGATGCTGGCGGCGATGCCGCCGGATGACACGTCGATGTAGTCGAGCCCGTCGCTCTTGAGCGCCTTGGCCTGGACCACGGCGTCGTCGGCGCTCAGGCCGTCGTCACGCCAATCGCTGCCGGTGATGCGCGCACCCAGTGCAACAGACTTCGGCACCACTGCGCGGACCGCCTGCGCGATCTCG